>SWCD01016620.1_pt2 | contig 58948 bp, 49 predicted proteins | sample 4693011 | NCBI WGS metagenome assembly SWCD01 (sample SAMN10267278, study PRJNA491770) | bioreactor metagenome | isolation source: DHS bioreactor inoculated with marine | place: Japan: Omine Ridge, Nankai Trough
TCCAAGCTGAATCACCGAAGGCAACTCAGCCCTGCGCTGCCCGGAGTTTGGCTCCGCCAAACTCCAAGCTGAATCGCCGCAGGCGATTCAGCCCTTGACCCCACCCTGGGTGAGGCCGGAGACGATGTAGCGCTGGAGGAACTGGAACAGCACGATGACCGGGATGCCCGCCAACAGGGCGCCGGCGGCGAACGGCCCCCAGCGCAGGTTGAACTGATCGGAGAGATAGCGGTACAGCCCTATCGACAGGGTGAACTTATTGTTGTCACCCTGGCCGAGTACGGCGTCGGCGAGCACAAAATCGTTGATCAGGAAGATGAACGACAGCAAGAACACAACGGCCAGAATCGGGGCGACTAGCGGCAGGATGATCCGGAAGAAGACCTGGCTGTGGGTGGCGCCATCAACCTTGGCCGACTCGTCGAAATCGACGGGAATGGTGTCGAAGAAACCCTTCATCAGCCAGGTGTTGACACCCATCGCTCCTCCGAGGTAGATAAGCAGGAGACCCCACTGGCTACCAAGCCCGATGGCCGGAAACACGCCCTTGATCGACGTCATGATCAGGAAGATCGGAACGAACGCAAGCACCTGGGGAAACATCTGCACCAGCAGGACCGCCAGCAAACCGGTGCGCCTCCCCCTGAATCGCATCCTGGAGAAGGCGTATGCCGCGAATGCCGACAACAACACCTGGATCGCGGCAGCACCACCCGCAATCAGCAGAGTGTTTACGTACCAGGCGCGGTATGGAACTTCCTCGACGAGCGACCGGTAATTGTCCAGATTGGGATTGTCGGGAATCAGCTTCTGCGAAGTCAGCGTGCCCAACGGATTGAAGGAAGCTGAGGCGATCCACACAATCGGGAAGACCGCAAACGCCAACGCGGCCCACGCCACCAAGTGTCGCCACCCACGGTCGCGGAACCACTTACCAAACCGCGAGGGCGGTCTGACAACCTTGATCTGGGCCTCGATGCGCGGAGTCTCTGCAACCATTAGTTCAGCTCCTCGAGTACTCGAGTGCGCCGGAAGCTGATCGCCGAGAGCGTGGCGACCATGATGAAGATGAGGCTGGCGATCGCCGCGGCAAAGCCGAAGTCGGACCCGCTGCCACTCTCCAGCGCCAGTCGGTAGGTGTACGAGATCAGGATGTCGGTATGCCCAGCTGGAGTCTGGGCACCCGCAATGGGCGGGTCACCCCCTGTGAGCAGAAAGATGATGTTGAAGTTGTTGAAAGCGAACGCAAACGAGGCGATGAGCAGCGGAGCCAGAGTGACCATCAAGAGTGGGAAAGTCACCTTACGGAAAGTCTGCCGGGGGCTGGCCCCGTCGACCTTGGCGGCCTCTTGCAGCTCCGCAGGGATGGCTTGCAGCGCCCCGGTTGAGATCAAGAACATGTATGGGAAGCTCAACCAGAGGTTGACCAGCAGTATCGATACTTTGGCCAGGGTGGGGTCGCGTAGCCAGGGTATGTCGGCGCCAAGCATGTCGTTGATGACACCAAACCGTTGGTTCAGCATCCCCTGCCAGATGAGAGCCGTCATGAAGCTGGGCAGGGCATAGGGCACGATCAGGAATGAGCGATAGATCCGCTTGCCCCTCATCAGCGGATGGTTCAGTGCAATCGCCAATCCAAGACCAAAGGCGAAGGCGATGACCACCGACAGGATCGCAAAGACGTAATTCCAGATGAACACACGAACAAAAGGTCCACGAATGGCTTCGGAAGTGACGATCCGGGTGAAATTGTCCCAACCGATGAAGGCGCTATAGCCCGGATTGATCGTCGAGCCATCGGATGCCGTGAACGTGCCGTCGATCGCCTCGTACACCACGCCGGTTTCCGTAGATGCAAAGGTCCCGGTTTCCTCGTCATACCTGAAGAGGGGGTCATAGACGGCGGCGGTGGTAACTGTCACCACTCTGATGGTTCCCTCGTCAGACTTGACTTCGAGATCGACGAGCTCCTGCTGTCGATCGGCAAGCTGACCTAGGTTGAGCTTGATGAAGTCCCCGACGCCGAGCACCTTTCCGGCCTCGTCGGTGATCACGTCATCCGGACCGAGTTGGAAGAACTCGTCGGCGCTTCCAAAGAACTGCTCCCCATCCTCGTTCTCGAGAAGGAGGGCGAATTCGCCGGCACCGTCGTCTTCGGCAAGGACGGTGACATCAAATTGGGTAGACCCGGGGACATTGGAGATCCGACTCGAGATGATGTCAACCGCCTGCTCGCGAGTCAGCACATTGCCGGTTCCAAAGTTGGTGAATGCGATGTATGCGTTGTAGATGACTGGGACGACCGCAAAGAGCACCGCCAGAATCGTCCCGGGCAGTAGGTACTTGAACGGCACTGCCCGCGGAGTGAAATAGACAACGTCCAGCAATACCGTGGCGACGACAACAGCGATGAGCCCGGGCCACCACCGCTGCGCCCACATGCTTGGGATCGACCACACCGCCAGCAGATTGATTCCACCGAGCAACAGAAGCTTGACGACCAAGCCCCAGGTAAAAGACAAGGACCAGGGGAATCTCTTCCCCTGGTCCTCTGGCGAAACCGGAGGCGCGGGCAGCTGAGTGTCAGCCGCGTTGCGCCTTCCGGATTCGCTTTGAGTCATTTGTCGCTTAGCCCTCAGCGATCAGTGTACGGATCTGGTCGGCCGCGGCGGTGAATGCCTCGGTTGCATCAGTACCCGTGAGCACCAACTGATAGGCGTCGGTCCATGCCGTCCAGACGGAGCCCATGGCCGGGATCGCCGGCATCGGGTAGCCGTTCTGACCGGAGAGACCGAATCCCTGGATGTTCGGGTTGCCTGCAGCGACGGCCTCGAACGCAGCCTTGTGCGCCGGGGGACGCGGATCGGCAGCGAATATCGCTTCCTGAGCCTCCTGGGTTGACATGAAGTCAAGAACGAACGTCTGAGCGAACAGCGGGTTCTCAGCAAACGCCGAGACCATGAAGCCCTGCACCGCGATGAACGGACGAGGCTCGCCACCCTGGACGGGCGGAATCGGCTCAACAACGAAGTTGACGTCCTCGAACGATGGCAGCGCCCACGGACCGGTAATGGCAAACGGCGCCGTGCCATTGCCAAAGCTCTCGGTCATGATGTCGTAGGTGATGTCCACGTCGATGAGGCCGGCGGCGGCCCAATCGGAGAATGCCTGAGCGGCGGCGAGGCCGCCCTCACTGTCGATACCGATGTCGTCTGCGTTGTAGCTGCCATCATCGTTGAGGCCGAACACATAGCCACCGAGCGCCGTGAACAGCGGGTAGTTGTGGAACGGGTCGCCGTTGCCATTCTCTTGAAGAGCAAGCGGGATCTCGACGGTGCCATCGGCAACGAGCCCAAGAGCAATCTCTTCGAGGTCCTCGAAAGTCGCCGGTGCATCCGGAACGAGGTCCGTATTGCGGATCAGGGCGATATTCTCAACTGCGTAGGGCAGACCGTAGGTCTGACCCTCGTAATTGAACGCTTGCAGCGATGCGTCGCTGAAGTCGTCGGCGACAGCACTCAAATCGAGCGGGGCAACAACACCGCTGGTGACGAGCTCGCCGAGCCAGTCATGTGCACCGATGATGATGTCCGGGCCTTCTCCAGTGGGACCGGCAACGACGAGACGATCACGGATGTCGCCGAAGCCGAGTTCCTGCACGGCAACGGTGATCCCGTTGTCAGCAGCGAACTGGTCGGCGAAGGTCTGAATGGCTGGGGTCCGAGTGTCATCGGCCCAGATCACCAGATCCGCATCTGCACGCACTACCGGTGGCAGTGTCGTCGTGGTCTCCTCCTCGGGAGGAGCTTCAGTCGTGGTCGTTTCCGCGGGAGCGGCTGTTGTGGTTGTGGGAGCGGCAGTCGTCGTCGTTTCCTGTGCGGCGGCCTGTGTTGTGGTGGTCTCTTCCGAGTCGCCACCACACGCAGTCACGAACAGAGCAAACGCGAGAAGTACCGCGGCAAAGACGTTGAATCGCCTTGTCATGGATTTCCTCCTAGTTCTCCTCGGCGCATGCCACATGAGCGGCGGCGCCACTGAGTATTAAAGCAACCTGACTGCAGGATTTCCACAAGATCTTGCAGTATTCTTGCAATCTGTTGCAAGGGGGATCACAATGCAGATCGTGAAACCCAAGCTCAACGAAGTTGCCCGGCAAGCCAATGTGAGTGAGGCAACCGTCAGCCGCGTGCTCAACCAGCGGCCCGGAGTCGCCGCGGATACGCGGAGCAAGGTGCTCGATGTCCTCAATCAGCTGGGCTACAACTTCGGCGCCGCGCGCGGCCACAAACTCAGAACCGTTGGCGTGATCACGCCGGAGCTCGACAACCCGATCTTCCCTCTGATGGCCCAAGCGATCGAGTCCAAGCTCGCCCGCCACGGTTTCCTCTCGCTGCTCGGGCCGGCAACACCGACCACGGCACACGAGCGCGACTACCTCCAGCACTTCGTCCGCATCGGTGTCAGCGGCGTCGTGGTCGTCAACGGTGCGTACGCAAAGCACATCGGGTACGCCGCCTACGAGCGTCTCCTCGCCGAGGGCATTGCAGTCGTGCTGGTCAACGGCATCTACGAGCCGTGTCCCATTCCGGCGGTCACCGTCGACATTGAGGCCGCGGCGCTCTCCGGCGTTCGTCATCTCATCAACCTCGGGCATCGCCGGATCGGGTGTATCGCCGGTGACATGCAATACACGTCGCCGCAAGATCTCGCTGCGGGGTACCGTCGCGCCCTGGGCGAGGCTGGTATCGAGGTCGACGACGATCTCATCGTCGAAGCTCTGTTCACTCTCGAGGGCGCCAAGTCAGCGGCCACCAAGCTCATCGATATGGATGTCACCGGGATGATCGCAATGAGCGACCTGATTGCCCTCGGCGCCATCAGCGCCGCCCACGCCCGGGGACTACAGGTTCCGGACGACCTATCGGTGATCGGGTTTGACGGAACTCCCCTGCTGGGTATGCGCAGCCCGATGCTGACGACGCTTCGCCAGCCGGTCAATCGAATGGCTCAAAGCGTTACGGCAATGCTCCTTGGCCAGATGAACGGTGACACCCAGTCAACCCAGGTGTTCGAAGCCGACCTGATCGCAGGCGGCACGGCGGGTATTGCACCGGCTCTCGTCCGTTAGCTCTTGCTCCCGGGTGCATCCCACCGCGCGTAGTCGACCACATCGCGGAAACCGAGCGAGTCGTAGAGGACGTTTGATGGTTGCCCCGCTCCCGACCCGACATGAGCCATCTCCGCACCGAGTGCAGCGGAACGGCGGAGACCCTCGGCAATGACCGCCGAAGCGAGGCCCTTCCTGCGATGTTCGGGGTGAGTGCCGACGGGCTCGAAGATGACGTACTTGTTGACCGGCTCCCACCACACCGTCGTATAGGCGGCAAACGTGCCGTCTTCGGCAACGGCCGCAAGGTCGAGATCCGGCCTGTAGCTCGGAGCCTGTGCCAGCAGCTTCGTCATCTCGCCGGTGCGCTCGTGGCCGAATGAAGCTCGACTTACGGCAGCGCGCCCTTCACTGTCCTCGGTCGTGACCAGATTCAGCGAGCGGACCACGTAGCCGTCGGCAACCGGCCCCACCGGCAAAGGCTCCGCCATCGAGCGTCGGCGCAGATGCGCGGCGAGATCTCCTCGAGTCCAGCCCCGGTGTTCGAGCACCTGTTCCCGAACCGAGTCACCAACGACCACGTATGCCGAGAATGGCTGATCCGGGCGCCGTGACGGCGAGCGATGCTCTTCTGCCCACGCAAACATCGCGTCCTCGAGGTGACGGAAATCGGGATCGATCTCGATCCAGATGTCCCCGCCATCCTCGGGGTGAGCGACACCCACAATGCGACCTTCGGTCTCCCATATCTGGGTGAACTGGTCCATCAAACGCTCGCCCGCCAGATCGGCGGGGTCCGTTGCGATATGGCGCTGGATGTCCCATCGCTCGACCCCCCAGTTGTACATCCAGCCGAATGCCGTGAAAGTCTCGACGAGGAATCGACGGATCGCGATGAAGTCGTCATCGTCCCCGACGTAGGGCCGATTGGTGACGGCGGTCATGGTGATTGGTCTGCCTCACGGCCGCTATTGACTGCATCGTCGAGCAACATCGCGATGTCTTTCACGATTACCTGCTCATCCGCACCAAGTTCCTTCACCCCGTCATCCATCATGATGTAGCAGAAGGGACAGCCGGTAGCGATGACATCGGTGCCGCAGCCCAGCGCTTCCTCGGTCCGCTCGATGTTGACCTTCTTGCCGGTCTGCTCCTCAAACCACATCTTGCCGCCGCCGGCTCCGCAGCAGAACGACTTGGTTCCATTGCGCTCCATCTCGACTCTGGACCCGACGGCATCGACAACATCACGCGGAGCGACATAGACATCGTTGTGTCGGCCGAGATAGCAGGGATCATGGAAGGTGACGGTCTGCCCGTTGGACTTCGGGTTGAGCCGGCCCTGTTCGACAAGCTGCATCAACAGCTCGGAATGGTGCAGCACTTGATACTCACCACCGAACTGCGGGTACTCATTCTTGAGCGTGTTGAAGCAGTGCGGGCACTGGCTGATGATCTTGGTGACGCCGAGGTCGTTGAGCGTTTCGATGTTTTGCAGAGCAAGACCCTGGAACACGTACTCGTTGCCGGTGCGTCGGGCCGGATCACCGGTGCACAGCTCGGCGGCGCCGAGGATGGCGAAGTCGATGTCCGCCTCGTGGAGTAGCTTCGCCGTCGAGATCGTGACCTTGCGGTTGCGATCGTCGAACGAACCGGCGCACCCCACCCAGTACAGGTACTCCGCTTCGACACCGGGATCGCCCAGCACTTTGACGGGAAAGTCGAGTTGCTTGGTCCAGTCGGCGCGAGTGTTCTGGTCCATCCCGTAGACGTTGGACGAGTTCTCCATTGAGATGTATGCCTTGCCCAGCTCAGACGGAAAGTCCGACTCCATCAACGACAGATAGCGGCGCATGTCGAGGATCTTGTCGAGGATCTCGATGTTGACCGGACAGATGTCGTCGCAGGCCCGGCAGGTCGTACAAGACCAGAGTTCCTCTGGGGTGATGCGCTCAAAGACACTGTCCGAGGTGATAGTGATCTCATCGTCCATGCCGACCGTTGCCGACTGCTTCACTGCGGCAGTTGCTGCAGCTACTTCGCCGAGCTTGAGCACGATCTCGCGGGGGTCCAGCGGCTTGCCCGTCGTGTTGGCCGGGCAGACCGAGGTGCAGCGGCCGCAAACGGTGCAGGCGTCTGTGTCGAGCAACTGCTTCCAGGTGAACTCGGCGACGAGAGACGCTCCGACCGTCTCGATATCCTCGGCCTCCATGAGATTTGGCATCTCGCGCATCGCCCCGATCGGTCGCTCCTTTGGCGAGAGATACATGTTGGCCGGCGATGTGACCATGTGACGGAGCTTCGTCGTGGGCAAAACGACGAGGAACGCAATGAAGCTGGCAACGTGGCCAACCCAGAGGACCTGATGAGTGCCGGCCTCGGCGCCCCAAACGAGATAACTGGACACATAACCGAGAAACGACCACTGCTCGAAGGCAGGGCGTCCCATTTCGGCGATGCGGGCGGCTTCGACGGCGATGCCGGTGATCCCGATGGCAGCGAGGGTCACCAGGATCCAGGCGTCTTCGGGCTTGGTCTTGCTCCGCAGCCGCCAGGGCTTGGTGCCGTAGCGGCGGATGCCGAGCCAGGCGAGACCGACGAGGAAGACGACGGCAAAGAGGTCGAGCACAAACGAAAAGCCCTGGTAGAACCCACCCTCGAGAAACTTGAGGTTGTTGGGCAGCAGATGGTCGAGCTCAACGGTGACCGTCCCCAGGAACAGGACGACAAAGCCGTAGTAGAGAGCGGCGTGAGGGATCCCGGCCGCGGGGTCCTGCAGCAACGTCTTCATCGCCAAGCCTTCACGCAGCCGGTGAAGGCGCTTCTTCATCAGCCTGGAGCGATCCTCCCAGGCCCCCCGTTCCCAGTTGCGGGCGCGCTGCGCAAACAGGTAGACGGTGAGTCCGAGGAAGACAGCAACCGTCACATAGAACAGGGCGACGATCGGCGCGGGAATGTTGCCAAATACCTCTCGACCGACCGCGGGGTCGGCGTGGTCGGGCAATGTACCCAACCACCAGAAGACCAGCACACCGACAACGGTCACGGGAACCAGCGCCATCAACAGGGTGCTGTAGCTCCGGCGCTTTGCCTCAGTCTCAGCCAATCGATCCTCCCAGAGCGGATTGCCGGATTCTAACGGGAGGTCACCGACCGGCCCCTATCCGGGTGCAGTGTCACTGACAGATTCCCCGATCTGCAGACGTTGTAGCCTCGCGGGATGAGCACGCATCCCTGGTGGCAGACCACCGTCATCTATCAGATCTATCCCCGCAGTTTTCAGGACACGACAGGCAACGGGATCGGTGATCTGCCCGGCATCACGATGCGCATGGAGTACCTCGCCGACACCCTCGGGATCGGGGCGATCTGGATCTCTCCGTTCTACCCGTCACCCATGGCCGACTTTGGGTACGACGTCTCCGACTACACCGACATCAACCCAATGTTTGGCACGATCAACGATTTCGATGACCTGGTCGGGGCAGCCCACAGGCGCGGGCTCAAGGTCATCATCGACTGGGTGCCGAATCACAGCTCAGATGAGCACCCCTGGTTTGTCGAATCTCGCTCGAGCCGCGACAACCCGAAACGGGATTGGTACACGTGGCGGGACCCGAAGCCGGATGGATCGCCACCGAACAATTGGCTCAGTTTCTTTGGCGGCTCCGCTTGGGAGTTCGACGAGGCTACGGGTCAGTACTACCTGCACTCCTTCCTCACCAAGCAGCCAGACCTCAACTGGCGTAACCCCGAGGTTCAGGAGGCAATGTTCGAAGGACTTCAGTTCTGGCTGGACCGAGATGTCGACGGCTTCCGCATCGACGTCGCCCACGTGATCATGAAAGACCCGGACCTGCGGGACAATCCCCGCGTGCCGGACGGTTGGGAACGCAAGTTCAAGTCGCACGGCGAGTACGACGAGTTCCTCCACATCCACGACAAAGGCCACCCCGACAATCATCAGCTTTTCCGTGACTTCCGGGCCCTGCTCGATAGCTATCAGCCCGAGCGCTTCTCGGTTGGCGAGATCCATATCCCCGACTGGGACGAGTGGGCCGGCTACTACGGCGAGGATCTCGACGAGTTGCACCAGCCATTCAATTTCTCGTTGGTTCACTCCGCCTGGGATGTTGAGGAGATTGCATCCAGAGTCGAGGCGCAAGAGTCGGCCATTCCGGATGGAGCCTGGCCGAACTATGTGCTCGGCAACCACGACGAGAAGCGACTCACCGAACGCTACGGAGCGGCAGCGGCCCGCGCCGCGGCCATGCTGTTGCTCACGCTACGGGGGACTCCCACTCTCTACTACGGCGACGAGATCGCCATGACCGAGGCCGACATCGCTCCCGAAGACCAGCAGGACCCGTGGGGCCGCAACCTCCCCGGCGCCGGTCGTGACGGTTGCCGGACACCGATGCAGTGGGACGGGTCGGAACACGCCGGCTTCTCGCCGGCGGCGACGGCAACCACCTGGTTGCCGGTGACGGATGACTACAGCCAGCGCAACGTGGCCACTCAACTGGACGACCCGACGTCGATGCTGAGCCTGTACCGCGCGTTGCTCGCGTACCGGAAGGGCTCGCCGGCGCTTCAGACCGGTGCCTACCGTCGGGTCGAGGCACCAGCGGGCGTCTACGCGTATGAACGGGGCGACTCGGTGCTGGTGGCGCTGAACATGACGGGTGAGCCCGTAGCGGTCTCGTTCCCCGGCACAGTGGCGCTGTCGACACAGGGTGATGGGGCCACAACCAAGCTCCTCCGACCCAACGAAGGTCTCATCATCGAGCTCTAGCGGCCGTTGCCGTTCGGCTGCCTGATCGCGTCCATCTCACCGGTGCTGTCGAAGACGACGGACCCGAAGTCGTGGCCACGAGCGCTTGATACGAGAACAGTCCTCGGCAGCCCGCTGGTGATGTGCTCCATGCGGCGATAGAACCCTGATGATTGACGGAGATCCGTGGGGAGCAGGAATCCCAGGAACACCAGATCAGCGCTTCCAGACTCCTCGGAGAACACCTGATAGAGCGGTCGCGCCGCGGTGAGCACGACATCGATGTCGGCATCGATGCGGGCAGCACCCAGCATGCTGCGGATTCGGGCCGTTGCCTCGACAACCTCCGCTGCGTGTTCAACCGCAGTCAACACAGTGATCCGTGACCCTGCCCAATCCTCGTGTTGCGTGACGAGGTGTGCAAGCAACAGCATGAGCGAGCCGTTGGCAGTGGCACCCGTCCACCAAACGTGGATGTTGCCGTTACGCACCGGCCCTCCCCCGTCGGGTGATTCACGGACCAGCAGGATCGTGCGCTCGAGCAGATGGAAGTCTCGCAGCATCCGCATATAGCCGCTGATGCGCTCGTCGGTCTTGGGCCAGCCAAGCATCACGGCATTGGCCTGGAAGTTGCCGATCCCGTACGCCTGCGCCGCGGTCACCGCTCCCTTGTAGATGTCGCCGACGACCTCTGCTCTGTAGAACACGTTCGGGTACTTTGCGGCGAGCTTGCCCCGATACAGTTCGTTGAGCACCCGCCGCTCTTCGGCGCGATCCTCTACCTCCCCGTCGAGCAGGTGGACAAAGGTGACCAACCCGCGCGACTGCACAAGCGCGCTGCTGATCTCGAGGAGATGTTGCCGCTCCCCGATGTCACCACCCATGACGACGAGGTTGGGCCGCCAGCTCACGGGATGCTCCTTCGCCTGGTGAACGTTGCGTAACCCGGCCAAAACCAGAGCCGACCAGATCCCGTGACGAGCGTCGCCAAATGCCGAATCGAGAGTTCGGCGCTGGGTGAAAGCAAACAGCCCAACGAGGACGACCGTGGCGGCCAACATCGCAGGCAGATTGATGATGCTCATCACGTAGAAGCAGGCAACGGCAGCCGCCAGGCTGACTGTGGCCGGCACCCGGAAAGTTGGCCGGAAACTCGGGTTGGCCGCCCACGTTTCCAGACCCGACGCGAGGTTGATGGCGCCGTACGTGGCGAGAAAGAACATTGTGAGCACCGGAGCAATCGCTTCGAGGCTGCCGACCATCACCCCGAGCTGCGCCAGGATGAACGTCAGCACTGTGCCCATGCGCGGCTCGTTGTCGCGGCCGTATCCCCGGGCGAAGAACCCCGGCACGTGACCATCGATGGCCAGCGCCTGCAGAGTACGCGGGGCGGACAGGATCGAACCCAGGGCGCTCGACAGGGTCGCCCCGAATACTCCGACGTAGATGAGGACGGGAATCGAAGCGACCGCGAAGACGGCGTCGAGATTGTTGATCAGCTCGGTATTACTGAAGTTGAGCGAGAGCCACACGGGGAAAGCGATGTAGACGGCAAGGCTCGTGAAGACGACGAGCATGATCCCCTTGGGGATGTCACGGCGCGGGTTCTGCAGATCGCCCGACATCGACACTCCGGCCATGATCCCGGTCGCGGCGGGAAAGAAGACAGCGAAGACCTCGACGAAGCTGGCGCCGTCCCGGTTGAACCATTCGATGCTCATGGGGAAGTCGCCGGTGGTACCGGTGAAGAACGACAGCAGCGACAGCCCGATCGCCGCCATGACAAAGTATTGGGCCTTGATGGCGAGATCCGCATTCCAGTAGGCCAGGCCGAGGACCACGAGGTTGATGACGGAGCCGGTCACAACGATCGGAAGGTCGGGGAGCAGTTGGTGGAGTGCCTCGGCGAAACCGACCACATAAAAGGTCACGCTGAGCGCCTGGGCCAGAAACAGCGGGATACCAACCGCCGAGCCGACCGAAGGACCCAACGACCGGCTGATCATGAAGTAGGCGCCGCCGGTCCCGACCGTGCGGTTGGTTGCGATCGAAGAGACCGATAGGGCCGTCGCCCCCGTGATCAGGTGGGTGATGACGACGATGATCAGCATCATCCCCAGACCAACGGAGCCGGTGGTCCACCCGAGCAACAGATACATGACGACACCGAGAACGGTGAGGATGCTCGGAGTGAATACTCCGGAGAACCAGTTGAAGCGTCCCCCCGTCGCGGGACTCTGCGGTTGGGTCACTCCACCTCCGGATTGCGGGGACACGTTAGTGCTCCGTTCAGATACGTCGGCGATGCTCGGGGCGAGCCAGGGGCGGCGATGGCGAGGACGCAGGACGAGGGCGCATTGGCTGAAGAACGTCAGGACGTGTCGCAGACGGCAGGTAGCAGTTCCCGCAGGAAACCTGCCGACGAACCGGCGTCATCCGGTTCGCGAGGACGCAGCAAGCGTCGCACCTGGCCGTACTGAGCGCGTCAAACGTGGCTGGACCGGGCACCGGCTACGTTGTTTCGCTCTTCGTCCAGATGACTCGCTGTGGGAACGGAATCTCGATCCCCTCTGCTGCGAAGGCCTTGACCATCCGGCCTCTGATCTCCCTGGCGGTCGCCCACTGCTCGCCCGGCTCGGTCTTGACCACGAGACGAATGGCGATGGCGCTCTCGCCGAATGCTTCGACGCCCCAGATCTCGGGCTCCTCGATGATGGTTGCCTTGGGCAGGTGATCCTGCCACACGCCATCAGCCACGGACTTGATGACCTGTTTGGCGTGGTCGATATCTGTGTTGTATGCCACCTCGATGTCGAGCACGGCCCGCGCCCACTGCTGTGACTTGTTGGCAACCCTTGCGATCTCGCCGTTGGGGACGTACCAGAGGGTGCCGTTGACGTCGCGAATCTGGGTCGTGCGAAGACTGATGTCTTCGACGAGACCGGAGGCTTCTCCGACGTCGATAACGTCACCGACGGCGTACTGGTCTTCAACGAGCATGAAGAACCCGGACAGGAAGTCCTTCACGATCGACTGGGCACCAAACCCGAGCGCGATGCCGGCGATACCGGCGCTGGCAACAAGCGGCCCCAGGTCGATATCGAACTCCGCCAGCGACATGAGGATGGCAATGGTGTAGATGATGGCGGTCGCCGTGCTGCGCATGATCGTTCCGAGCGTCTTGGCTCGCTGTTTGGCCTGCTCGGTGGCAAGTGCCAGCTCGAGTGCCTTGCGACGGGCCTTCGGCTCGAGATCCTCGAAACGCCCGTCCTCGACTTCCTCGGCCTGGCGTTCTGCGAGCCGCTTCTCCCTGTCGGAGATCATCCGTGTCTCTGCTCGACCGATCGCCCGACGAACGATCCGGTTCAGGAGGTAGGCGAGGAGAAGGACGATGACAACCTTGAGCGGACGCTCGACAATCCACCCGACCGCTTCCGCGACGGTCTCGTTGTCGGTCAGGTCATAGACCCAGTCGCAAACGAAGTCGTTGCCGCCCTCACAGACGGAGCTGGCTGTGGAATCGACCTGGAACACGGGTCCTCCTCGGTACATAACGACCGCAGGCTAATCGCCACCGGCGACCCTACGATCTGTGGATGAGGAAATGGTGGCGACGGCCACAGCCAAGCCGGCAGGAGTTGATCGAGCGCAAGCACCAACTCGCCGGCGAAATCCGCTCGCTGGGGGCCGAAGTCGAGAGACGCCGGTCACAGGGAGCCGCCGTGGATGACCTGGAGCGACGCCTTGCCTCCCTGCGCCGCCAACATCACGAAACCCGGCTCAGGATCGATCGCACCGGACCAGACTGAGCGCATTCACGGATTGCGATAAGCCGGCTGAGGCGCGGCGCTGCCGCTAAGTAGAGTTGGTGTATCGACATCTACGGAGGTAGACCATGGCCACTTCGTCTGAGTCCTACGCGGCCCGTCTCGACATCGACTACCCCGAGTCCCTCGACCGATTTACAACGTTCTTCCGGATTCTCTGGGTCATTCCAGCCGTGATCGTGGTGAGCCTGCTCGGCGATGGGATCTTCTTCGCCACGCTGCTCATGATCGTGTTCCGGGTGAAGTACCCGCGCTGGTGGTTCGACTTCGCCAAGGAACTGACCCGGTTCTCCACTCGAGTCGGTGCGTACTTCGCCCTGCTCACAGATCAGTACCCGTCCACGACCGACGAGCAAACAGTGCACCTCGAGCTCGACTATCCCCACGTCGAGAAGGACCTGAACCGCTGGCTTCCGCTGGTGAAGTGGATCCTCGCCATACCGCACTACGTGGTTCTCTTCTTCCTTGCCATCGGTGCGGTCGTCGTGTGGATCATCGCCTGGTTTGCCATCCTCTTCACCGGCAAATACCCCAGAGGCCTGTTCGATTACATGGTCGGCGTCGGTCGCTGGAGCCTGCGGGTGGAGGCATATGCATTCTTGATGCTCACCGACAAGTACCCGCCGTTCAGCCTGAGGTAGGAACCGAGGTGCGTCGCTCTTGGATTCTCATCTGGGTCACCGTTGCACTGACCTCAGGTGCTTGCGGTGGGAACGGTGAGCTGTCACTGAACGAGTACGTCGAGGAATTCAATGCCCTGACGAATCCTGCGAGCGAGCAGTACGCAGAACTTGTGGCGAGTCCCGACGGTGACGTGCTCCTCGCCGAGGGCGAGCGGATCCACGACTTCACCCCGCAGGATCTCGGCAGAGCTCTCGAGCGAGTCGGAGAGATCGAAGCGGTCACGCTGGACGCCGCGGCCGCCATCAAACCACCAGAACAAGTCGCCGAGTTCCACGAGTTCTTCTTCGCCACCTCCAGTTTCACTTCGGCCCGAGAAGCGCTTGCGGTTCGAGCCGGCACCGCGCAGAGCTGGGAGGATCTCTCGGAGAGTCCCGAGATGGCCGCCTACAGAGCGGCGGTAGCCGAGGACAAGCAGGCGTGTGTCGACTTCGAAGCGGAGATGGACGCGGCAGCTGCAGGGCAGGTATTCACCGACGTACCGTGGTTCCCCAGCGAGTTGAGTGACGAGGTTGCCAAAGTGCTGGGCTGCGATCAGTTCCCTGAGCAACCCGAGAATATGTACCGCCCACCCGGGTCGACACCCTGATCCTCACAATCGACGATGAGTTCGACTGGTTGCATCCAGCATGCGATGATCGAGTAATGGATGAAGGTGTCCAAGTACTCATCGGGGCACGCCCTTCTTGGCTGCGGGGCTTGTGGAACCTGCTCGGCGGTCGGGTGCACGCCGGCTGGAACGCGTTGTGGCTCACCGACGACGAGGTCGTCATCGCCAACTCCAAGGAAACGCATATCGTCCCGAAGGCCGGGGCACGGGCAATCATCGTGGATGAGGAACAGTGGCCGATTCCCCAGCAGGGGTGGGACAACAACCGCACATCGATGCGCCGCCTCTATGTCATCCCGGGTGATCCGGATCGTGAGCGAATCCGGGTCGAAGCCGCCGAAGGGCTAACCCCGCGCAAGCTGGCCACGGTCCTGGAAGCGCTGGAAGCGGCGGTCGCGGAATAGGCGCAAGCCTTCCCCGACGAGATTGCCACGGGATCCGCCACCCCTCCCAGTATCCTGCTTGACAGTCCTCACAGTTCCCCGGACGACGGCGGGCCGGATACGCCTGTGGACCGAATCTCTGGTCTGGTGCAAAGTGCACCAGCTTGTGGTGTGAATCGCACCAAGTATGATGCAAGTCGCACCATGAAGCGATTCACCGTATCCCTACCGGACGATCTCTACTCAGCGCTGCGGCTGCAAGGCGAGCAGGCAACCCCTCCTGCCTCCTTACAGCAAATGATCCGCTACGCCGTCGACTCGCTCGTCGCGTCACCAAGCGCATCAAGGACCGCAGCCGCCGACGAGCCACCTCCCGACACCGATTCAGCGCTTTTGACCCCGGCTCCCGAGCCAGTTGACCTTCTCGTCTTCAATGTCGGCGAGGTCGAATACGGCATCGCTATCGAGATGGTCGAGACGGTTGCCGCCGGGCTGGCCGTACACCCCATTCCGACCACCAGCGCCACCCTCACCGGAGTTGCGGTGTTTCGCGACGCTCTGACCGAGGTCCACGACGGCGGGATGGTCCTCCAGGGCAGTCCCATCCCCGACCGCGACACCGGGTCGATGCTGGCCGTTCCGGGAGCGAACTCTCGTGTGCTGATGACGGTCACTTCCGTTGACGGGCTCACTCCTGCCGATGCAGGCCAGTGGTCCGCAAGGCCGGCTTCGGCGCCGTCCTGGGTCTCAGCACTCGCCTGGACGAACGAGCGGGTGGTCACCGTCATCGATCCACGATCCTTCAACCTCCAGTAGTCGTCTGGAGATGCGGACGGCCGCGGCCCTCGCCTGCCCTCGGTTCGCTCGCCGTCTCTCCCGAACGGAGCGGTGTGCGTCCTCAGAAGAAGGGCATCTTCACTCGGGCAAGAAGAAGGCCCCCCGGCTGTCCGGAGGGCCTTCGGATGTTTTGCGTGAGTCGAGCTAGTTGAGTCCCAGCTCTGCTTTGAGCTCCTCGAGTTTTGCATCTGCCTGTGCCATGTTGATGGCTTCCTTGAGTTCCATCTCGGAACCCTCGGGCGTTGCATCGCGCAGCTCGGCCTTGGCCATGGCCTCGGCCTTGCGCCTCTCGATCTTGTCTTCGACCTTCTCGAGCGACACGGCCTCGTAGTCGGACATGTTGGACATGGCATCGACGGCCTTGTTGACCGACTCCTGCATCTTCGCCGCTTCGAGCGAGCCCAGAAGCTCCATGCGCTTGGCGGCGAGCTCGGAAACCCGCATCGCGTTCTGCTGGACGGCCTGCTTGGCCTTGTCGGCCTGGGCACTGGCGCTCTCGTACTGCGTCTTGAGGGTCGACAGGTTGTTCTCGGAGGCCTGCAGCTTCATGGCGATCGACTGTGCAGCCTTCGTCCACTTCTCCTGGCCGGCCGCATCGCCGGTTGCCTTGGCTTCCTCAGCCTTGAGGATGGCCTGCTTGGCCATCTCCCGGGCCTCGCCCACATCATCGGCTGCGTTCTCCATCTTCGACTCGAGTTGAGTGCGATGGGCAACGACCTTGGCGGCCTGGTTGCGCAAGTCCTGGTCGCGCTTCTTTGCCTCGTTGATGGCCTGCTCGATTTCTACCTCAGGCTTCATCATCTTCTCTGCGCCGCCCTTGAACAGCGTGGTGATGTAGCCCCAAAGGCGCCTTAGAAAGCTCATTCGTTTCCTTCCCTAGTTCGTCATGGATTGTAGATGTCTGCCAATTGACTTGGTCGCCGAGTCGTCGCTAGCGACGGCGACGCTTGCCGCCACCACGGACTCGACCGCCGCCGCCACTGCGGCGTGATGAGCGACTCGGACGCGACCTGCGGGTACTGCTGCGAGGTACCGGCGATCCCGGACCGGGGACCACTCCACCGCTCCTTCGGCTGGAAGCCCGCGACGTGGTGCTGCGCTGGGTCGTGCCTCTGCCGAACATGCCGCCGAGACCGCCACCGCGACCACGGCCCCGACCACCACCGGCAAGAACCTGCCCGGCGACGCCGATGAGGATCTCCATCACCCCGCCACCCATGTAGGAGCTCCGGCGACCCGGCCGTCGCTGATAATCGCCACGTGGAGATGGAATCGTTACCCGGTCATCGGCCGAACGCTCCGGCTCGAGACGCTTGCGCTCGGGCTTGGGTGGCTTGGGCTTACCGTCGAGAACCGCTTCGGCGCAGTCGAGCTGCCATATGGCGACGTCGAGGTCGTTCGACAACTCGACCAGTTCCTGCGGCGTGTCTGCCTGTTGGAGCCGTTCGGTGATGGTTCGATATGTCGCACTCGCCTGGCCGTAGAACTCGTCAACCTCTGCGTTGTTGGCAGTTCTGACCTCGTCTTCCATATCGAGGATGTCATTGGCAATCGCATCGACCTGCTTCTGAACCGCAGCTCGCGCCTTTGCCATTTGCTCGGCGGCGGCATTGACCGATTGCTTGCTTCCTCGCCTTATGAGCCAGAAGAGCAACAGGCCACCGCCCACAACGATCACGAGCAGCAAGATGATCCCGGAACCGCCGCCGCCATCGGAAGATCCTGCGGCTGCGCTGCTCGTCGCCGCCGTCGTGGCCGGAGCGGACACCGGCTCGGGGGTTGCCTCTGCCTCGCCGTAGAGACCAATCACGAAGTTGGCTGCATACTCGGCATCGCTGCCGCCCTCATCGCTGGCGAACTCGTAAGCAAGATCGAGATCGTCCTCGGTGAATCCCTCGTCTTCGCTGATCCAGCCAACGTCCTCCGGCGAGAGAACGAGGATGGTCCCAGCATCTACGTTGAGGTCGTCGAAGACGGACTCGGCAAAAGCGGTGTTGCCGCCAAGAGGCGTGTCGTTGAGAACCACCAGGAAGAAGCGCGATCCGTTGTTGCGTGCGGCCGAGACAATCTCGGTCGCATCGCTCTCGCTGATCGACACTCCGTTGTCGAGGTAGACCCCGGTTGCGGACACATCGTCGACCACCTCGGAAATGGTGGCGGCGAAGACACTCGAGACGCTCATCACTAATGCGAGCGCGGATAGGACAGATAGAAGACCGATACGGCGTAGCCAATTCATGGGCCCATCGTACATCCGGGCTGCTCGCGAAGGCATCCGGGCTGCTCGCGAAGGAGCCTCAGCCGCGAGACAGGGCGGCCCGCAGGAAGAATCCGATGTTGGCCGGCCGCTCCGCCATGCGGCGGGTGAGGTACGGGTACCAAGCCACTCCGTACGGAACATAGATCCGCAACGGGTCGCCGGCTTCGAGCATCCTCTGCTGCAGTCCGGTCCGAACGCCGTAGAGCATCTGATACTCATACGGCCCCGAGCGGGCTCCGGCCAGCGATGCGGCAACGTCAAGACGGTCCGTGTCATGCGAAGCGATTGCGGGTCTTACCCCGTCATTTCCCATGAGAAGGTGCGTGAGCTGATCGAATGACTCGTTGACCTCGTCGCGTGATTGGTACGCGATGTCGGCGGGCTCGGCATAGGCGCCCTTGCACAAGCGGATGTGCCCGCCGAGGGGCATCACAATGTCGAGGTCCTGTTTGGTGCGATGCAGGTACGCCTGGACCGCCAAACCCAGGTTGCCGTGTTTCCTCTGTGCCGCTGAGTACAGGTCGATGGTCAGGCCGGTGACGTCGCTCTCCTCCATATCGACGGACACGGTGGTGTTGACCGCGGCGGCCCGCTGGGCGAGTTGGTCCAGCGAGGCGGCCGCAAGATCGTCGTCGAGACCCATCCCCAGCTGCGACAGCTTCACGGAGATGTTCCCGTCGATATTGTGCTTCCCGATGGCGTCGAGGCAGGCGAGGTAATCGTCCCGGGCAGCTTCGACCTGCTTGCGATCGGACACGTGCTCGCCGAGATGATCAAGCGACACACTTGCGCCTTTGCCGTTGAGCTCAACTGCGGCGGCAATGGCTTGATCAAGCGTCTCCCCTGCGACGAATCGGGTTGACAGTGCCCGCCCGGGACGGGTGCCGGTGATGACCTTGCGAACCGCACCCCTATTAGTGACAGCCAACAGGCTGCGACCGAGGATGTTCACTTCGATTTGCTCGACTGCTCGAGGGCCGCCTCACCGAGTTCCCGCGACCTTTGTGCGGCCGACCGCACGGCTCGCTCCATCAGCGCCCGAAAACCGCCGTCCTCCAGCATGTGCATCGCGGCAGCCGTGGTGCCACCCGGTGAGGTGACCTCGGCACGGAGCCGGAACGCACTCTTTTCGGACACCGACAACAGTGCCCCCGCGCCTCGCAGGGTTTGAATCACCAGCTTCTCTGCGGCGTGGTGGGGAAGACCTTCTCTGATCGCCGCCTCGGTCAGTGCCTCGGCCATCAAGAAGACATAGGCGGGGCCGGTCCCGGACACCGCGGTCACGGCATCAAGCAGATCTTCCGACAGTTTGATGGTCTCCCCAACTGCGGACAGGACCATGTCCGCAAGAGCCAGGGCATCGGCGCCGGCGTGGGTGCCACCGCAGTAAGCGGTCATCCCCTCATCGACTGCAGCCGGCGTATTCGGCATCGAACGAACCACAGCCACACCATCCAACTCGGCCTCAAACACGGCCAGCGGCACACCGGCGGCGAGGCTGACAACAACCTGACCGGGACGCACAATGTCACGAATCTGGTTGAGCAGGTGCTCGACATCTTTCGGCTTCACCGCGATGACCAGGACGTCCCGGCCCGCGACGGCAGCGGCCGGATCAAGGGTTGTCTCGATGGCGGTACGACGCTCGGCCTCGCGAGCCCGTTCCTCGCGGCGTACCAGCAGGATGATGTTTTCCGTTTCCCAGCCGGCTCGCAGCAGACCCTCAGCGAGGATCTCGCCCATCGAACCTGCGCCGAGGACGGCGACAGTTGGGTGAGTCATAGCCACGATGATACGTGCGGAACCGGCAGGGTTCGAACCAGACCCTCGAGCCTGTACGCTCCACTTATGGAGCAGCGCCCTGCCGCACTCGAACCCACCTTGTTGTGGATCGTCACGGGATACCGCATCTTTGCCGCGCTGTGGCTGTCGATCCTCGGCGGCGTTGCACTCGCCAGCGAGGCCACGGCCGTCGGCAAACCGGGGGTGGTCGGCGGCACCATCGTCCTCGTTTTGACCTGGTCGGCGCTGACCACCGCGCTCCGGGTATTCAAACCGGGTTTGACCGCGACCTGGTGGCTTGTCGGCCTCGATCTCGCCATCAGCTGCTGGACGATCATCGCCGGCGATGTGGCCGAGACCATCCAGTTCGCCGGCGGATACCCTCTGGTCGGCGCGTTCACTGCCATCTACGCCTTCGGCTGGGCAGGTGGCGTTGCGGGTGCGGCCGCGCTCACCGCCACGGGTCTCAGCCGGGTAATCGATGGCAACGACTTCGCTGCTCAGGACGTCGCCAACTCCATCGCCCATCTGTTCTCGGTAGGTGCGGCAACCGGTGTCGCCGCCGCACTCCGCACCTCGGAACACCGCCGGGCCGCGGCCGAAGCGGCGCTCGAGCAGGAGCGCACCGATCGGATCCGGGCCGAGGAACATGCCGAGATGGCGGCGCACTTGCATGACTCCGTCCTGCAGACGCTCGCCCTCATCCAGCGTGACTCCGGCGCCACACCCGACATTCGCGGCCTGGCCCGGCATCAGGAGCGGGAACTGCGCTCGTGGTTGTTCTCGGACCAGGAGTCGGGGACCGGGACCGCGGGCGGCTTCCGCGAGACGTTGGTCGCCGCCTGCTCGGAGATCGAGGACCTGGGCGAGGCCAAGGTCGAAGTCGTAGTTGTCGGCGACAGCACTGCCACGGTCGAGCCGATTATTCGGGCTGCCCGCGAGGCCATCCGCAACGCCAGCAAGCACTCCGGAGCCGAGACCATCTCCGTGTACGGAGAAGCTGGTGACGGTGCGGTGCAGGTGTTCGTCAAAGATCGCGGGGTGGGGTTCGATTCGGCCCTGGTTCCGGAGTCCCGCCAGGGCATTCGCGAATCTATCGTTAGCCGCATGGAACGCCACGGCGGAACGGCCGAGATAATCTCACAGCCGGGAGCCGGCACCGAGATTCGGCTCCGGCTGCCAACGGGGGATCAATGACAACCGTCTTCATCGTCGATGACCACGATCTGTTCCGTGCCGGTGTCCGGGCAGAACTGCCGGCCGACCTCGAAATCATCGGGGATGCGTCGGAGGTCCAACCCGCCATCGAGATGATCCGGGAGCGCAAGCCGGACCTGGTGCTGGTCGATGTCCACATGCCGGCCGGCGGGGGCCGAGCGGTCATCGAAGGCGTCCACGCCACCGACCCCGGGATCATGTTCCTCGCCATCTCGGCCTCGGATGCCCCGGAGGACGTGGTGGCCACGGTTCGCTCTGGTGCCCGCGGCTACGTCACCAAGACGGTGTCGCCACCCGATCTCGCTGATGCAATCCGCCGGGTTGTCGATGGAGATGCCGTCTTCTCCCCCAAGCTCGCCGGTTTTGTTCTCGACGCCTTCTCGTCGATGGACGTAAAGGGCCTGGACCCCGATTTGGACAAGCTCACCAAGAGGGAGCGAGAAGTGCTTCAGCACATTGCCAGGGGTTACACGTATCGAGAGGTCGGCGAGCAGCTCTTCATCTCGGCCAAGACCGTCGAGAACCATATGTCTGCCGTGCTGCGCAAGCTGCAGCTTTCCAATCGTCGTGAGCTCACCCGCTGGGCGCAGGATCGTGACCTGATCTAGCTCTCCATCTTTATTCGAATTCGAAAATTTCGAATGTGAAGTATTTCTCCTTTCTGCCTAGCCTGTAGGTGTGGCACGAGATGTCCCATCCGGCCACGGACATCGAAAGGACAACATCATGAAACGGGACGTAGTCATCGTTGGTGGCGGCCCTGCGGGTGTGATCACCGCCCTCACGGCCAGGAGTGTCTACCCCGACAAGAGCGTTTGCGTCATCAAGGAAATTGGCGACGGGGTCATCCCGTGTGCGATCCCGTACATGATGGACACAATCGCCGAACCAAACCAGAACGCAATGGGAAACCTGCCTCTCGACAAGGCGGGGGTCGAAATAGTTGTGGGCAGGGTCACCGGCCTCGACACCAAGACGCGCGAAATCGTGATGGCCGACGGCACGGTCCACACCTACGAGCGGTTGGTCCTGGCCACAGGAACCGATCCGGTGATGCCCCCGCTCCCCGGGATCGACAAGGAAGGTGTCTTCTCAATCCGGAAAAGCATGACCGACATGACAGCCCTGCGGGACAAGCTGCGCGCCTGCCGCGATGTCGTCATCATCGGTGGCGGGTTCATCGGTGCCGAATTCGCCGACGAACTCGGCGGGATTGACGACATCAACATCCACCTCATCGAGTGGATGCCCCGTCTCCTCCCCGGGGCCTTCGACGCGGAATTCAGCGATGCGGTGCGTGCCGGGCTCGAAGCCAGAGGCATCTCAATCCAAACCGGGACCCGCGTTGTCGCTCTCGACGGAAGCGATCGGGTCAAGGCGGTCACACTCGACAACGGTGCGTCCATCCCGGCAGATGCTGTTCTCGTATCCATCGGAGCCAGGCCGGCAATCGGGCTCGCTGCCGGAACCGATTTGCGGGTCACCGAGAACGGGTCGCTCTGGGTCGACGACTATCTCCGCACCAACGTCGATGGCGTGTTTGCCGTGGGCGACTGTGCCGAAAAGCGCGATTTCTTCACCCGCAAACCGGTTCCGGTGTGGCTCGCCTCGACCGCTACTGCTGAGGCCCGCGTCGCCGGAACCAACCTGTACGGGATCCAGGTGCTCCGTCAGATCCAGGGCACGATTGCTGCGTTCTCAACGCAGATCGGCGGCGTGGCTTACGCCAGTGCCGGCATGACCTGCGACACGTGCGCAAAGGAGGAGTTCCGGTGCGTCACCGCAACCGCAACGGCTCCTGATCGTCATCCGGGAGTGCTGCCGGGAGCGACTCCGATGAAGGTAAAACTGATCTTCTCCGATCAGTCCGGCATCTTGCTCGGCGGCCAGGTTTCGGGAGGACCCTCCGTCGGCGAGCTCATCAACGTCATTGCCGTTGCCATCCAAGGCAGGATGACGGTACGCGAACTCGACATGATGCAGATCGCCACCCATCCGTTGCTCGGGCCTGCTCCGACGGTGCATCCATTGATCAACGCGGCTCACCTGGCGTTGGCCAAGATGCGTGACTCCTAGGAGGCAAGCCCGACCTCGGAGTAGCGGCCCTCGAGGATCAATGCCAGATTCTCGAGGGCCCCTGCTGCGAAGTAACCCGAGTGCCCTGATGAGCCGTCGGTCCCGATGCGTTGCGCCCCAAACTCGTCCGCTACCGGGTTGGTGCCGTGCCAAAGGTCATTTCGCGACACCATCGAGGCCGCAACACCGATCACCGGCAACAACGGGCTGAAGCCATACCACCACCGGAACGAGGCAGTGGGATCGATACCGAGACCGATAGGGTCACCCGCGGCGAGAGCGGCCCAAACCCGACCCCCCGGTCTCAACACCGCATCATCAGCGCGTTCCAGCGTTGTCCCGGGGCTCCCGACGAAGACCAGGTTGTCCGCGTCGATCCCATCGGCAGCAGCCAGGCCGGCCACCACCGATCCGTAGCTGTGAGCGACAACGGTGACTACACGCTCGTCAAACGGGTCGAGGCCACCAAGGAATCGAGCCAGATCCGGAGCGCCTCGTTCGGCGGCCGTCCGGCCGGCAGCATCGACGCCATCGGGCGGGTCGTAGCCAAGCCAGGCGATTGTGGCGACACCCGTTCGGCTGGTGGCTTGATAGAGACCAAACGCATCCATGCGTAGCGACCCGGGGCCCGCCCCGAAATTGGTGGCGTCGTTGGCCATACCGGGAACGATGACGGCGACATGATCGGCCGCCTCGAGATCACCGAAGACCTCAACGACCCGCCCATCCCCTCGGGGGTCGAACAGCAGGATCTGTCGACCTTCGCCAATCCAGCGCCGGTACTCCTGTATCTGCCCGGCGAGCCGGTCAACGACTACACCGGACGGCTGATCAATTGGCCCCCGATGTCGGATCTTGTTGACGATGCTCTCGAGACGTTCTATCTCGAGCTCCACAAGAACCCGATTGGCGCGGTAGCGGGTCTCCGCCGGGACACCATCGAGATCACCGACGAGTTCGGGATACATCTTCGCCATGTATCGAGCCTGGTCGGGAGTAACACCGGCAAGAGCTCCGGCCACGGCTGCAGGAGTCAACTGCCTCATTTCGAGCAACCAGGCCTCGATTCGCCAGGCCGCAAAAGTCGCCGGCCAAGTGTCCAAGGAGAAGACCGCAACGGCCGCAAAGTCCGCCAACCAACGGCTTGCACTCAACGGTGCCGTTCCGGCCAATCCCTCACGCTGCGCTTGTTCGATGACCCCGGCCCGCCAGCGCAATTGAGCGCCTACGTCAATCATGGCTTGGCTCGCCTTCCGCATGGCATCACCTGCCCCGGCGAAGGGAACGTGACGCTCGAGCAAGCTCGACAGTCCACCGCACATCAAGTCGAGACGAGCCGCGTAGTGGTCAGCGGTGTCCGCCAAGCCCACCAAACCGACCGGGTTGATACCGACGAAGCCCGTCACCCGTGTCCCAGCTGGATCAGCTCTGCATTTCCGCCGGTGAGCAGATACCCCCGACCTGCGGGGAACGACTGGTGCTGGTGCCGAGGCAACTGTGTCTGCCACAGATCGCCGTCGGCAACGATGTTGGGACGCAAGGCACAGCCGATCCGTGATCGCCGTAGATCCTGCGTCCAGTGACCATAGAAACCGCGAATCGCATCAGCCGACCCGGCAGCAACAATGCGAAGCAACGGGTTTCGTCGTTTCACCAGAGTAGTGAGCGCACTGCCATCCTCAACCAGTTCGGCATCGTCGATGAGCAAGAGGAACGGCCGGTTCTCGGGCTCAACGAGTTGATCGGCTTGAAGCACATCGTCGATTTCCGTCGTGGTGAGAAGCTCTGAGCGACGCGGGATCACCGCGACGATGTGGAGATCGGGATTGGCTGCTTTGGCGACCCTGGCCAGCGTCACCAGAGCGGTTGTCTTCCCTGACCGTGGTGGCCCTGTGATCAGCGCATGCTCCCCATCGCGCAGCATCAGGCCGCTGGGAACGAGGCCGGTATCGCCGATTCCCAATGGCAGGAACCACTCATCCTGGGCAATACGACCGGCCGAGACGAACTCGGCGACAGAAACCCGGCTGGGCAATACGCCAATTCGCCAGGGTGCCGGCCTGGGTCTTGCTGCCTCCACCTCGTCCACAGCCGCCGCCAGGCCCTCCCGGTGGGGAAGAGCCACCTGTATCTCGCGATCGCTGCCCGATTCGAACGCACGGCCGGGAATGGCCGGTGGATCCGTTGGCGAGACCCCAAGGCCGCTGTAGTCGTAGCGGTCGGCCAGACGAAAGACCAGCCGCCCGGACACCGCAGCGGCGACCCGGGTTGGGATGTCTCCCGGCTGTTTTGCGGTCAGAATTGTCATCATCCCAACCCCAGGACCGTCGGCAACCAGACGGGCCATGAGATTGTGAATCGCCAGGTCGGCGGGGTCGCCAAAGCAATCGGCAAAGCCACCGTAGTTGTCGAGCAGAGTGACGATCGTAGGCAACTCATCGAGAGCGTCGGGGCTGCTGGATACGGCTCGCTTCCGATCCTGCAACTCCGCACCAAGCCGGCGGAGCAGGCGCTGCTGACGCTCCCGGTCTGAGCCCGAGACGACCGATCCGACGTGGGGAAGCCGGCTCAGCGGCACCAACTGCTGATCGTCGAAGTCGAGGACATAGATGTGGGTCCGATCCGGGCTCAGGGTCGCAGCCAGCGCGACGGCAATGGTCCCCAACGTTGTCGTCGTTCCGCTGCCGGGCAGGCCGTAGAGAAGGAGGTTGCCGGCTGCCGGCGCCCACGACACCGCGACCTGGCGTTGTCGGTGCGGCTCATCAGCGAGCGCATACGCGGCGGCCTGACCAGGCTGCAAGTCCTGTCGATAGAGCCGCACCGGCAACGGGTCCGGCCATGGCGCCCGAGCGGGTTCCAGATGCATCTCGATGGCAACCTCCCGACAGGCGCGCGCTATCAGTTCGAGATCAGTCGGCGCGTTGCACTCATCTTCATCGCGCCGGACCGGCCTCACCTGCTCGTGCCCAAATGTGAACGGATACACGGTGATGTCAGCAGCGGCCGATGACAGCGAGAAGCCAGTGACTAGAGCGGCCTGGAACCCGACCACATCATCTGGCCCCCTTCGCACCAGACCACGGCCGGGCCAGGACCGGCTGATCGCGGCAGCATCGGCAGCGCCTATTACGTCAACCGAATCGGCGACGTCCTGCACCCGCAGGGCGATGCGCAGATTCGTGTTCGCCTTGATGTTGTCGCTGATCACTCCCGCAGGACGCTGCGTTGCCAGCAGCAGGTGGACTCCGAGACTCCGGCCCCGTTGTGCAATCCCCACCAGGGCGTCCATGAAGTCGGGATGCTCCGCCGCCAGGGCAGCAAACTCGTCGACGACAACCAGCAAACGAGGAAGCGAGGCGGCTCCTCGGGGATAGGAGTCGATATCGGAGACCGCAACGCTGCGAAGCCGCTGCTCGCGGTAGCGAAGCTCCGCTTCGAGGCATACGAGCGCACGCCGGGCTAGATGCTCATCGAGATCGGTGACAAGGCCGACGGTGTGCGGCAGGGATGCGCACGCGTCAAACGCGCTTCCTCCCTTGTAATCAATGAGGACGAAGTTGAGCGCCTCCGGGCTCACCGATGATGCCAGGCCGGCGACCAGGGACCTCAGAAGCTCGGATTTTCCCGCCCCGGTTGTCCCGGCGAGCAAGGCGTGAGGGCCATCGGAGACGAAATCGAACCGAAGGGGCCCTGCGGCGGAGATCCCGATCGGCGTACCAGGCCGCTGCCCGGGCTTCCGCCAGTTCGCCGCGATCGTGGGGGCCGGATCGTTCCCCAAGCCGAGAAGAGCGCCGAGGTGGACAACTCCGGGGAGCCCGTCGCCGGCGATTGCTACCTCGGGATCCTCGACCCGGGCCAGGGAGCGGGCAGTCTGCCGGGCTGCGGCCGACGTCATCACCCACGGGCCCAGTTCGGCTTCGGACCCTCCGGGGAAGCGCACATGGCTTCGATCGCGCTCAGTAGACACGATCGTCGTCGATACGGACGGCAGGTCGACTGCCCGCCCGGCCAGCGTGATCGCGCTGATAGCCGTCTTGCCCCCGCGCTGGATAGCCTCCCGAATCTTCGCCCTCGCGCCAATCGAGAGGTCGGGCAGATCTACAACCAGCAGGCTGCGCCTCTCGTCATCACCGGAGCCTCCCGGCAGCGCTGCCACGACCGCATCGATCTCAGCCGGGGTGACGGCGAGGCGACGCCGTCCCATGCCATCGAGAAGCAGGTGCGGCAGCCACTTGGCCCAGTCCCATTCATCGGGTCGTTCCGTGAAGACGGAGATGGCGAGATCGGCCGGGCCGTGATTGACGGCCACCTGCAGGATCATCTGGCGGGCGATGCCAAGAGCGTTGCGGCGACGACCGGCGATGCCGACGACTTCGCCTGGACCGAGCCGGAGATGGATCGGGATGTCATGCAACCGGGCCAATGGCCGGATTGCCGCGGCAACTTCGGCGACCATCGGCCCGTCAACCGGTGGGTCCCACGGCAGACACCCCAACCCAACAGGAACCGCAAGAAAGTCGGAGTGGCTCGGCCTCCGCTCCCAGAGATGTGGGTCGACACGCCTTGCCGTCGTCACCAACCCCTCGGGAGTGACTGCAGACTCCATTCGGAGCGCCAGCTCGCGCTGTCGCTCCGCAGCGATAGCCATGCGGAACCGCTCCAGCGACTCGGCAAACACCTCTCCCGACTCCCTTTTCTCTCGCCGGAGACGACGTCGATCCTCTACCCAGTTGGCCAGCAGCATGGCGGGTGAGAACAGAGCGAATGCAGCCATGCGGGGGTGGATCAACACCGCCATTCCCAGGCCGAGCAGCAACGGCACGACGAGAGCCCCCCAGCCAAATCGCATCGGCTTGGCCGGTTGCGGTGGTGGCTGGGGAGGTTCGAGGCGCGGCCGCTGCGCCCGGGCGACGAGGCGGGGCGGACGATTGAACACACCGTGACGCTGATGCGTTTCGACAGCTTGCGGTGTTGTTGGGTGGATCTCGACTACCGATCCGTTACCCAGCCCGAGCTCGTCGACCGGTACGGATCCGGACACGAGCCGCCCATCGACAGTCACCACTGATCCCGACTCGCCCCCAATCGCCTCGACGATCGCCCCGACCGGGGACGCCGCGTTCGCGACCTCGAGGCAGGTCTCATACTCGACTCCGCCAACGCGAACGACGAGGTCCACTACACGGCACCCTGACCAGAGAGAACAGCCGCCTCGGCGGCTGCGGCCTGGACCCGAAGCTCCCCGGCAGCTCGCCGTTCGGACCCGGCTCGCCGCTCCAACTCGTCTGCGACTTGCCGCAACCGGCTCGCCTCGTCGTCGAGGCGAGCCGAGTGCGCCCGAACCTGATCCTCAAAGTCGGCCGCAGCCGGACCTGTCCAGACCCGCTGGGACATCGGTACCAGCGGGGCCAGGAGCCCAGGCAACTTGCCGGCCTGAACCCGTAACTGGTCCGCATCGAAGGCCAGCTCGGCTGCAGCAACTGTCTTCCGGTTGGCAAGCCGACGAAGTTCGGCGGGCGACACTGCAGATTCCTCAGCGTGTCGCCATCTCGATGTTGTCGCGGTACTTCGCTACGGCGACGCCGGCCTGGCTAAGAGCCTCGCGAAGGTTCCGCAGCACGGGAGCAAACTCCTGTTCCCAGGCCGCCCGGAACTTGTCGGCTCCCGGGCCCTCCCATGCGGTGGCCCCGGGGGCAACCCTGCCTGAGAGAGTCGCTTCAAGGTTCTGCACCTCGCCTGCCTTGCCGTCGAACATCGCCCGCAGTTGCTCGAGATCGGCGAGGTTTGCTCCAAACATGCCGGCCATACCTGTTCCTTTCTCAGTTGGCGTGGCCCGACCGTATAACGATGTTTAACGATTGTCAATCGTGTTTAACTATTGACAGCGGGCATCAACACCTCATATGGTGCGGTCATGGAGAGGAACTCGACAGCGGACCTCATCGGGCTCGTAGCAATCACTTCGGTATTCGTCATCGGGCTCCACCAGCTCGGCAGTTCCGGTGGCCTCAGCATCGATTGGAGCGATCCCATCGCCTGGGCGAATCGGTCGGCCCCGGAAGACGTGATGGGCGCCGGCATGCGCCTTGTCGGCCTGGGGGTCGGGTACTACATCCTCGCCAATGTCTCGATCTGCCTGGCGACAAGCCGACACCCTCGCCGTTCCCGCTGGGTGCGGTTCGTAACCTTGCCGGTAGTTAGGCGGATGGTCGACCGGGCGCTCGCCGCCACGCTTGCTGTCTCTATCGTCGGAACACCGCTCGGGCCGGCGATAGCCGAGCAAGCTCCGGCACCGGTTGTCTTCGAGACATCGAGCGACGGGATCCCCGTGCCCCACGTCCGGATCACTGGTGAGGAGGAGCCCATCACCCCTTCCCCAACCACCCCGGATTCAGATGGGGCCATTGCACGGCTTCCCAGCGTGGTCGCAACACCGGTGCCAACCACGCCATCGACGAACTCGACCGCAATCGATCGGCACACCGTGGAACGCGGCGACAATCTCTGGACTATCTCCGCATCCCGCCTGACGCACGAGCTTGGATCCGACCCGACAAACAGGCAGATCGCCGACTACTGGCGACTGGTCGTCGATGCCAACCGCGGAACGCTCCGCTCCGGCGACCCCAACCTCATCTTTCCCGGTGAAGTCATCTCGCTCCCCAAGACGCTGGAAACACCATGAGCGTTGCCGACATTCTCGGGACGCCGATCCGCGATACAACTGAACCGCCACCAAGCTTCGCCTCACCCTGCACGGCTCCGGCTTTGCCCACGACAGCACAACCTCGTGACCTGCCCGGGCGCAGCCGGCTCTGGCTCGCAGTAGGAGTTGCCGCCGCCCTGACCATCGGAGTCGCGGGTGGCTGGTTCGCCGGTCGCGGTAGCGGAGGGCCGCTTCCGGTTGCTACTGCGGTAGTCGAGCCGGTGCCGGCCCCAGTTGCCGCAGCGGCGGAGCTATTCACCGCCCTCTATCTGTCCGGGACAACACCGCCCGACAGCCTCGCCCTGTTGTACCACGGTGAGGCACCGCCCGCGAGCGAGGCCTGGGTGAACACCACTGCCGCAATCGCCGGCGTCGCAACATCAGCCGACACTTGGGAGGTCACGGTCGCCGTCGACTTACTCGAATCGTCCGACGGCAGGTATGCACCGACCCCGCTCGCCTACTTCGTCGTTCCCATCTCAACCGCAGCGGGGCAACCGGTGGCTACGGCCGCACCAGCGCGGATTCCACCACCGGCCGCCCCTCCGCAGGTGGTACCGCTCCTGGCAGACGTAGCTCCGGACCAGGCAGCCGCTGCCACCGCCTTCGTGGAGCAATACCTCTCCGGTGGTCATGACGTCGGTCGTTACCTCACCTCGCCTACCGCCGTCGAGGTCTTCCGGGCTGCGCCGTACGAGTCGGTGTCTGCAACCGTCGCCGGTGCCGATTCGCTCGGGCGGGTTCTCGTTGCGGCCACGGCCGAAACACCGAGCGGGACTACACATCGCCTCGAGTACCTGTTGACCCTGTCGCTCGACACCGGGGTCTGGTCGGTGTCGCATCTCGCCGCGGCGGACATATGACACGGCGCCGTCCCACCATCGACCGCGACCGCCGCACGTTGTCGATCCCCCGCCGGCTGATGCCATCGCTTCTGGCCATGCAGACGGGAACAGTCGCCGAGCCGGCCGCGGTTGCCGAGTTGCGTGCCGGCGGAATCGTGAGCGCGGGCCATCTGGATCCTCTAGCTTCCGATCTCCTTGACGTAATCACGGGTCCATCGCTGGTCGTCAGTGTCGATGTCGACCGCCGTCCCGAGACTCCTCGCCTCGTCACCTTCTGGAGAACCGGCGATCGCGCGGTGGTCGGCACGACGGACGCCAAGCGACGGTTCCACCTAACCGAAATCGCAGCGGATCTCCTTCCCTTTCATCTCGCTCAGGCGACCGGCATCCGCCCGCTCGCTCAGCCCCACTACGAGGGAAGCTTCGTGGTCCCCGCCCGGGTGCTTGCAGCCGCAGAGGAAACGGCGGGAAGCGACCCGGCCCGCACCGAATCAGCGCTGGTTGCAGCAGGCATCGAGCCACTATGGGCAGAGCGGTTCCTCGCTGCGCTCCTGCTCCGAAGGGCGGTGTGGACTGCCGAATCTGTGTGGCTGCGGGGGATCGACGGCAGAGGTGGCGTCTCGCTCTCTGTTCTGGATGGCGGCCACGCCGGCTACTGGAGGCTGGGCCCTTCCAACCCCGATGCGATCACCGTCACACCTTCCGGCTTCGACGATCTGATGCGCCGCATTGCAGCCCTTCTCCCCCGGACTTCATAGCCAACGGACCCAGGCCGACCAGTAGTCGACTATTACACAACCTGCCCTAGGTACGCCACCGCCACCCGCCGTATGATTGTCATATGAAGAAACTGATCCTCATCGTGATCGCGGCTGCGGGGGGAACCATGGTCTACAAGCTCCTCAACTCGGAGTACAAACCCCCGGCAAAGCCATGAGCGTCCTCGCCACCCGCCATGGCGACATGTGGGTGCGCACGTTCGGGACGGGGCCCGCCTCCGTCGTTGCTCTGCACGGGTTCACGCTCCACGGCGGGATGTATGAGCGACTCGCCGGCGTCGCGGGGACAACCATCGCCGCGCCCGACCTCCCCGGTCACGGCCGGACCACCATCGCACCGATCACAATGCGCACCGCCGTCGATGGTGTTGCCGACCTGCTCGCCTCGATGGCTGCTCCACCGGTGCTGCTCGGCTACTCGCAAGGAGGCCGGATCGCCCTGCAGGTAGCTCTCACCTACCCCGATCTCGTCGGGTCGTTGATCCTGATCGCGGTCTCGCCGGGCCTCAACGAGCGGGCCAGGAAGCTGCGGCGTGTTGCCGATGACGGGCTGGCGTCACGCATCGAGCGGATCGGCACGGAACGGTTCATCGACGAGTGGCTGGCCAATCCGCTGGTTGCCACCGACCACATCGAGCGCGGCCTCCGCCAGGCGGATCGCAGCATCCGGCTGGAGAACACTGCCGAAGGCCTGGCCGGAGCGTTGCGGGGCATGGGGCAGGCGACGGTCGCCGAGTCCATCGATCGTATTCCTGCGCTACCGATGCCGGTGGACTTTGTGGCAGGAACCAACGACGAGAAGTACACCGCTCATGCTGTAGCCATGGCCGCCTCACGAAGGGATCGACCCATCATCGTCGACAACGCCGGCCACAACGTTGTCCTCGAGGCACCCGACGCGGTCGCCGCCGTAATCAGGAACCGTCTACAAAACGGCTGATCGTCTCGATGTAGTCGCCGGGACGGTTCAATACAGACTCGTGAAGCCCTCCCTCCAGCTCAACCACCTCGGCGTCGGGAAGCAACGCAGCCATCTCATACTGGGTCTCGGGAGGTACGACCTCATCCTGGGTCGGGATGATGACCAGCTTCCGCTGCGGCAGCTTGCCCACCCAGCTCCTGGCGTCGAAGCGCCACACGGCAGCCCCGATCTCGTAGTAGAGGTCGGGGTCGCGCTTGATGAGGGCCTGATGCATCCAGCGGCGATGGTTGTCCTGGATCGATCCGGTTCGGTGCAGTAGCTCGTTGGTGGCCCTGGCGATCTCGTGAAGGCTCACCCGCAGCCCGCCACGGGCCAGCCAGAAGGCAACCCGCGTCGGAACCCTCAGTTCAGCGATCGGGCAGGAAGCCGTCGCAGCCAGGATCATCGACCCGACATGGCGAGGATGGCGTCGGGCCAGCTCTTGAACGACCATCCCGCCCATCGAGTAACCCAGGACCGTTGCCTGTGTCACCCCGATCACGTCGAGAACTCCGGCAAGATCATCGGCGAGATCGGTGATCTCAACCCGGCCCCGCACCCAGTCGCTTCTGCCGTGATTGCGTAGGTCGGGGACGATCACCCGGTAGCGCCGTGCCAGAGCCGGGATGATGCGATGAAAGGTCATCGCGCCGTCGAGGTTCCAGCCGTGGACGAGCACCAGAACCGGAGCGTCCTCGGGACCCGTCTCCCGAACAAACAGCTCGAGTTCGCCGACCATCACGGTCCGGCCCGGCACGGGAAGGGCGTGGTTCTGCGGGCCTTTGAAGCGTGGGGTCAGCTCAGGGCCGAACAGCCGCCAGGCCAGCCAGCCCAGCGCCCAGTAGCCGACCCATCTGATCAGACGCACCACTCACCCCTCCACGTTGTTGATGCCGAGCACATCAGACGCAAAGACGTAGTCCGCCACAGGCTGTCCTGCAACGAGGTGCTCGGTGATGATCCGTTCCATCACCCGCTCGTCGACCGAGTGGTACCAAACTCCCTCGGGGTAAACCACCACGATGGGACCGCTTTCGCACACTCGCAGGCAGTCGACCTTGGTGCGGAGCACTCGCCCCCCTGGCCCCGGGTTGTCAGGAGCCGGCTCGTCGATGTCCCGGCCCCGCCACGGCGGCGGTGCCGATGCCAGGTCGAGGTCCTTGAGCCGCCGCTTCAGGTAGGCCCAGACCGCGGCGCTGTCGGCGGCGGTGGAGCAGCGGGGCGTGGACTGATCGGCACAGAGAAAGATGTGTCGATCGAGCGATCCGATACCGAGGCTGGCTGCAATCGTTCCGAGGCGGTTTGTTCCGATGTCGTCCATGCCATCAAGGTAGTGCGGTTTCCCGAACATGGAGTCGGACCGCGGGCGTATCATCGTGATTCGGCGACCGGGGATTACCAATGCAGATCGGGATACTCACGGCCGGAGGGGACTCTCCAGGGCTGAACGCGGCAATGCGCGGTCTGGGCAAGGCTGCCATTCGAACCCACGACATGTCGGTGATCGGGTTCCGCGATGGGTTCCGGGGTCTGATGCAGAACCGGTTCGTGCGCCTCGAGAGTGCGGAGCTGTCCGGCATCCTCACCAGCGGTGGCACCATCCTGGGCACCAGCCGTGACAAGCCGCACAAGATGGACGTTGGCGGCAAGGTCATGGACATGACCGATCTGATGATCGAGAACATCCAGGGACATCAACTCGATTGCCTTGTTTGCCTCGGTGGGGGCGGCACTGCAAAGAACGCCATGAGGCTTGCCGAGAAGGGAGTGTCGGTGATGACTCTCCCCAAGACCATCGACAATGACCTATGGGGTACCGACACCACTCTCGGGTTTGATACCGCGATGGGCATCGCTACCGAAGCCATAGATCGGCTGCACTCGACGGCTCACTCTCACCACCGCATCGTGGTGGTAGAAGTGATGGGCCACAACACCGGCTGGATCGCTCTCGGTGCGGGCCTGGCAGGCGGCGGCGATGTCATCCTCATCCCCGAGATCCCCTACGACGTCGAAGCCATCTCGAATACCATTCTGGAGCGGCGCGCTTCCGGCAGCACCTTCAGCATCGTTGTCGTCTCCGAGGGCGCGATCTCCAGAGACAAAGCTGCCATGAAGGAGCAGGCTCAACTGCTCAAGAAGAACGAGGACGCCGACCTTGCCGCAAAGGGCAAGGACACGCTTGCTCGGCTGGCCCAGGCCCGGCACAACCACACCGCAAACCTCGCATCCGATCTCGAGTCTCGCACCGGACTCGAGTCAAGGGTCACAATTCTCGGTCATGTCCAACGCGGTGGTACACCATCGCCAACCGACCGGTTGCTCGCCACGCGCCTGGGCACAGCATGCGCCGACTTCATCGCTGCCGGCATGTCGGGGGCAATGGTCGCCATCAGGGACAACGAGTGCGTACCGGTCCCCCTGGAAGAGGTCGCCGGCCGACGCAAGACCGTTCCCCTCGACCATCCCTGGATACTCACCGCGCGCAACCTCGGCGTCGGGTTGGGCGACGAATGAACCACTTCCAGCGCATCTACGCCAACGAAGCAGACACGTACCACCGGCTGATCGCAGCCGAAGACGCTCACGGCGAACTCAAGGCCCGGATCGACGAGATCGCGGCGACCGCCGACACGATCGTCGACATCGGCACGGGAACCGGGCGGCTGGCCATCGCTCTGTGCCGGGCAGGGAAGCGTGTTCATGGGGTGGACACAGCAAAGGCCATGCTCGATGTCGCCGCGGCCAAGCTCGACGGGTGCCAGGGCCAGTGGGCACTAAGCGTCGGCGATGCGCGCGATCTGCCCATCGCAGATCGCTGGGCTGATGCGGTGGTGGCAGGATGGGTATTCGGGCACTTCACCGAATTCTCCGCTGGGACGTGGCAAACCGATCTCGATCGAGCAGTTGCCGAGATGGACCGCGTGGTCAAGCCGGGCGGCACCGAGGTGATCATCGACACGTTGGGTACTGCGGCAGCTGAGCCTGCAGCTCCCGCTCCACTTCTGGCCGAGTATCACGCTCGGATCGAGGCGATGGGCTTTGTGCGAACGGTCCTGCGCACCGACTATCGCTTCGCCTCGGTCGAGGAGTCGATCGAGCTATTGGACTGGTTCTTTGGCCTCGGCGACTGGGCCCGCAACCACAACGATCTGCTGGTCCCCGAGTTCACCGGCTGGTGGCAACGCACCGCGGGATAGGAGTCACGGCGGGCCAGAGCCCCTGCGTAGAGCCAGGATCCGACTGCGTCCAACCCAAAGCGAATCTCATTCGCCCTCGCCAGGCAGAGTTCGACTCCGTCGAACCCAAAGCGAATCTCATCCGTCACCAGCCCGGGTTCGACTGCGTCGAACCCGAAGCGAATCTCATTCGCCCTCTTCTGGGGCACAGATGGCGAGGATGTCGTCGCCGTAGGCTTCGAGTTTGGAGGGCCCGATCCCGGGGATCATGATCAACTCCCGCTCGTTGCGGGGCCGGCCGGCGGCTATGGCGAGCAGCGTCTTGTCGTTCAAGACAACGTAGGCGGGCACGGCGTTGGCGACCGCCATCTCGAGCCTCCATTTCTTCAGTTGCTCCACCAGGTCGGCGTCCGCATCCACCCTATCGATCGGGCGAATGAGCGACCCGCTTCCGCCAGGAGTGGTGATGGTCTCGCCCCATTCGACGAGCATCGTGCTCGTGCCTGAGTCGAGGGCGACGACGGCGCCGCCGTCTTCGAAGTCTTCGACAACGCCCGAATAGCCGCCTGCGATCCGCACCCGGTCGCCGACGGCTACCGCCACACCACCCTGGGCAACAGTCGTCGCCGGTGCCGGTTGCGCAGTTTCGCGCGCTGCCTCGCCCGTCATCTCCTTGAGGAATACCGACGGTCGTGCCTTGTCGGCGAGCACGACGACCTGCTTGCGGCCCCTCGTGATCGCGACATGGAAGACACGCCGCTCCTCTTCGCGGTCTTCAGCGAGATCGTGAGGGAACAACCCATCGTCGGCCGCAAAGACCACGACCCGGTCCCACTCCATGCCCTTGACCCGGTGCACGGAGCTCAGCTCAACCCCATTGTTGTCGTTGGCGTGCGTGAGCACGTCCCGCAACCACGGTTCGAAATCCTCCAGATCACGGTGGAGCACGGCAGCGCGGCGCAACGCAACAAGATCGTCAGATTGCCCGGATCGATCGGCACGCCGTCTTCCCGCATCGAGCGCCTGGGCGGCCCCGCTGAGGCCTATCTCGTTGTTGATGATATCGAGCATCACGATGCTGTCACCCTTGTTGGCCACCTCGACGGCTCGCTCGATGTCGGCGCAAAAGCCGTCCCACTTCGCTGCCTGCTTGTTGTCGAGACGACTTCCCAGGCCATAGAGATCGTCGAGAGAGATCTTGCGGCGGCGCCCGACGAGTTGCCCGGCGAGCCGGGTCAACCCGCGCGCCGGGCGACGGATCACCTTCATGAGATCGGACGCTCTGATCTCGTCGGGCTTCTGCCCGATCCGGATCCAGGCGAGTGCCGCAGCCATCACGGTTCTGTCGAGGACCTCGCCACCGAGCGGTGACCGGAATGGGATGCCCGCCTCAGCGAACGCAGCGTGGACGGGCAGGAGGGCCGAATTGACCCGGCACAAGACCGCAATCTCACTCGGTGACGTGTCGGCCAACCACCCCCCGACCCGAACCGCACACTGGAGACCGAGCTCGGTTCCCGGGATTCGATCGATGACGAGCGCATCGTCCTGTTCCTCCTGCTCCCCGGGCCGGATGACCTTCTCGACCCTTCTCTCGTTGTATCCGAGGAGGGTTGCTGCGGCGTCCACGACACTTGGTGGGCAGCGGTAGTTGACCTCGAGAGGGTGCGAAGCCGCACCGGGGAAGAGCCGCTCGTAGTCGATGAGGAAACCGGGGTCGGCGCCCAGGTAGCCGTAAATGACTTGATCGTCGTCGCCAACTCCGAAGACGTTGAGGCCCGGCGCAGCCAGCAGGCGGATCAGCAACAGATACGCCGGAGTGAGGTCCTGGAACTCGTCGACGACCATGTGCCGGCATCGCTCTTGCCAGTGGCGGCGCAGGTCGGGCATGGTGAGCAGGGCCTCGATGGCCCCGTATACCTGTTCGTCGAAATCCGCTTCGCGTCGGCTGTGCAGCAGATTCCGATACTTCTCGTAGACGTCGGCAAAGCCCGGGACGTCATCACGGAACGCCTCGACCTCATCGGGAGGGCGAAGCCCGATCCGCACTTCGCCCAACGCCTCCAGATAGGGGCCGATTATGTCGGTGCTCTGCCGTCGGGGCGCTTCGACCATGCCGTCGAGTCGGCTGCGTTGGTCCCGTTCGTTTAGCAGGACGAGGTCGCCCCGCGCCTGACGGACGATTTCCCAACCAAGCGAGTGAATGGTGCGGACCTTCAACGCGGGCCTAGTTCCAAGCCGCTCTCGCATCTCGGCTGCGGCGCGGTTGTTGTAGGCGAGGGCACAGATGATCTCTGGTTCGACCTCCCGGTCCTCGACCAGGTGGCGCACCCGGGCCGTGAGGGTGCGGGTTTTGCCCGATCCGGCCGGGGCAATGATGCGAGCGGCTCCGGCCGCATGTGCGGCTGCCGCCCTTTGGTCGGGAGCAAGGTCCGGGAACGCGTCATCTATGGCAGCCGGAGCAAGCGACAGCTTGCCGAGGCTCACCGACTCAGCATGGATAACCGCACCAATCTCCCCCGAGAGCGGACCGCGGGGACCGCCATCCACCCAGACTTCCGATCCGTCGGCGAGGGTGATGTCGCCCGTCTTCCCGGGAGCAGCACCGAGCGCTTGGGCCTTCCGTCCCCACCACCAGATCAGCTCGCCGTTTCGCTTGTCGTAGCTATTGGCCCAGACCAGGTGATGCAGCCGCTCCCTGTTGAACAGAAAGCCACGGCGGAGACGCCACGGATCCATCGTGGTGGCCTCCGGTTTGCGGAGTTCCACCGGGTCGACGCCGAGCTCAATGACGATGAGCTCCCGAGCCACCCAGGCGCGATGGAGCTGGTCCACCATTGCTTCGAGCTTCTGTCGGTCGGCGAGAACCGCAGAGGTGATCGCAACGCGGGCGGCATCCACCCAGGGTTCGGGTGCGGATGCGCCGGGGGCGACGACAACAGACCGTCCGAGAGCGGTGATTGGATCCACGGCGCGCAGCTTACGTGGTGCCGGTGACAGAACTTACAGCGACCGGAGCGGCTCGATCTCGAATGGCGTTCCGCCCTCCGGATGATCAAAGCGCACCGCCGCGGTCTTCTCACTCATGTGATGCACCCGCAAAAACAGCTCGACAAACGGATCGTCGTATCCGGACGACCCGGCGTTGACTGCAAGCACACCGCGGGGGACGGTGAAGCCACCATCGGAGATGACACCGGCCAGGGTGACTCCGTTGAGCGTGACCAACACCCTGTCGCCCGTCGCCAACCCTTCGGCATCGAGGTGCGACTTCCGCAGAGTTGTCTTGATGTTGCCGAAGCCGTCGGTCCACGCCACCAGATGGGTAGGGACCTCCTCGATCCCGGCGGGGTCGAGCTCATCGGTCAGCACCGAGTAGTCGCCATCGACGATCGCGGCGACGTACCTGGGGAAGTAGTCGCGGGAGCGAAACTGCGACCCGGCGGCGGGGCTGGCAACGTCCCTGAACTCGACGATGTGGCCTTTTACGAAGCTGAAGGCGTATTCAGAAGCGACGCTGACGATCTCGACACCGTTGTCGAGCTTGGCGTAGCGGAGGCCCCGCCCCCGATTCTCGGCGGATACCTCATCCTGGTCGCGGCGCGGGGCGGCGTTGCCGAAGATGACCATGCGGTTGGTGGCAGGGCCAAGAGCGAGCTGGCCAGTGGCAAAGCCGACGGCGATGGTGTCCAGCGGCGGTGTTGAGGTCTGCTGGATCAAGACCGAGCCGGGGTCGCCGAGGGCGGTATGGAAACGGGTCATGATCTCGGCGAACTCGAGCCCGTCGGGGGCGTAGTCACAGATCATATGGAGAAGGGTTGCGTTGTTCACGACGGCGATGGTACTTGCACGGAATGCGGCCGGGTCAAGATACGCCGCTCCCTACAACAGCACACCGAGATCATCGACGACAACCGTTGCCCCCGATGCCAGCAGTTCGGCCCTTCCCGCTCCCCGGTCGACGCCGATGACGTGCCGGAAGCCGCCTGCCGCACCAGACGCGACACCCGACAAGGCGTCCTCGACCATCGCCGCCGCGGCCGGCTCGGTCCCCAGCCGTCGGGCCGAGTCGAGATAGGTGTCCGGTGCAGGCTTACCCGGCAAGCCCCGATCGGCGGCGTCGTTCCCATCGAGGATGTCATCGAAGTGGTTGAGCAATCCGACCGACTCCAGCACGAAGCGGCAATTCTTCGACGAGGAGACACAACCCGTCTTGATCCCGGCTTCCCGCAACGCGTTGAGCAGGTCAACTGATGTGGTGAACACCTCGGCGCCATGAGCGGCCAGCGTGGCACGGAACAGATGGTTCTTGCGGTTGCCGAGACCACAGACGGTTTCCTCGTCCGGGGAGTCCTCTGCAGAGCCCCAGGCCAGGTCGATGCCCCGCGACTCGAGGAAGGAACGCACCCCGTCGTAGCGCGGCTTTCCGTCAACGTAGGTGAGGTAGTCCTGATCGGAGAACGGCTCGAATGGCTCTCCGGTCTGCGCGGCTCTCTTGGCCAGGTAGCCGTCGAACAGAGCGGCCCATGCGGTGGAATGGACCGATGCGGTATCAGTGATAACACCGTCGAGATCGAAAATGACCGCACTGATCTCACCGGTGAACAGGTTCGGCTTGTTTGCTTCCATCACATCACTCCGATGGTTCTAGGTGATCCTGATGATCCCGGCGGGCCCGTCGGGAAAGTCGCGCGCGACGATTCGACCGATGACCGCACCGTGTTCTCCCTCGTCGTCAAGCGCCTGAAGCAGGGCGTTGGCCAGCGGAGCTTCGATGGTGAGCAGCAGTCCACCGCTCGTCTGGGCATCGGCAAGGAGGAGCCGGCTCGGCTTCGGTACGTCGCCAAACTGGGTATAGCGCGCGGCGGCGGTGAGGTTGCGCTGCGTACCGCCCGGCACGACATTGTCCTCAGCAAGCTGCCGTGCCCCCGATAGCAACGGGACCGCATCCATCTCGATCTCGGCGCTGACTCCGCTCCCTCGAATCATCTCGCCGAGATGTCCCAGCAGCCCGAAGCCCGTCACGTCGGTTGCAGCAGTGACGCCGACCCGGCGCATTGCCCGGGCCGCCCCAACGTTGAGTCGGGCCATGGTCTCCACAGCTTCGTCTCGCACCGCCTGATCTACGACTCCGCGCTTGATTCCGGTGGTGATGAGCCCGGTGCCGATCGGCTTGGTCAACACCAGAACATCGCCCGGTTGCGCACCGTCGTTGCCGATGATCTCATCGGGGTGGACGACTCCGGTGACGGCCAGCCCGAACTTCGGCTCGGCATCGTCGATGCTGTGACCGCCCACCAGGGTGCAACGAGCCGCTTCGAGCACGGCGGCGCCGCCCTCGAGAACATCGCCGAGGAGGTCGAACGGCAGCTTGTCGCGGGGCCAGCCGACCAATTGCAGCGCGGTGAGCGGTGTCCCTCCCATGGCATATACGTCGGAGAGCGCATTGGCCGCGGCGATCCGGCCCCAATCGAAGGCTTCGTCAACGATCGGGGTGAAGAAGTCAACCGTCTGAACGAGAGCGATCTCGTCGGTAATGCGGTAGACCCCGGCGTCATCCGATCCGCCGATGCCGACGAGGAGATCGTCGTGACGGACGATTGCTGAGTTGTTCACACGGCGCAGGACCTGCGCCAGCTCGTCAGGGCCGAGTTTGCATGCTCAACCAGCCCCGTGAGAGAACGATGTCAGCCGTTCCACCAGCACCTCCTTTCGCTCTGCGAGGCAGTCTACGTGCGGGTTTGCATCAGGGAATCGCTCGGGATTGGCCACAAAGTGGAACGATTGGCCGACGGCGGACTAGGAGCCCCAAACCGACTGGCTGTCGGATCATCGATTGTTACTATTCGAAATCGCCGGGTGATTCACCACCACCCGGGTTTCCAACAGGCCCCCTCGTCCCCCCTGGGGGGCCTGTTGCATTGTCAGAGCAAGGAAGCTCGCTGGTGTACCGGGGTCATGGAGGACTGGCCCCGGGCCCAGTTCAAACGCCCATCCTCCGGCATTGGGTTCGTCCTGCAAACTCTGCCGACCTCCATCTGCCTAGGCTGGCCCTCGTTATGCGCTTGCCGTTCCAATCCAGCTTGAGCCGACTCAGCCACAGGCTGCGTGAGCTTGCCAGAAACCGGCCCGAAGAGGCCGAAGAGTTCCTCGATTCCCATCAGGATGAGTGGGAAACGATCGCCGAAACCGATCCGGGTTCCGCGGCCGACATCCTCGAAGCTCTTCACGAAGAGGATGCCGCCGATCTGCTGCGCGATCTCGATGCCGACGATGCGGCAGACGTTCTCGACGAAATGCGGGCCCCGGCTGCTGCAGACGTCATCGAGGAGATGACGATCGAGGCGGCAGCCGAGCTGATCGGCGAGATGGAGCCCGATCAGGCAGTTGACCTCCTTGCCGCTCTCGAGGAAGAGGAAGTGCGCGACGATGTCATCGCCGCCCTCGACCCGGATGTGCGACTCGACATCAATCGTCTCATCGCTTATCCACCCGACAGCGCCGGTGGTCTGATGACGACCGATTACGCATCGCTTCCCGTAGGGATCACCAGCGGTGAAGCTATCGAGTCGCTGCGGCGTCTTCACGAGGAGATCGGATCCAACCTCACCTACGTGTACGTGGTCGATGCGCAGGGCAAGCTCGCCGGTGTTGCGCCCTTCCGCGAACTTGTGTTCGCCCGACCCCACACCGGTCTCGACGAAATCATGCTGGCCGATCCGGTGACCGTCACGGTTGACACGGACCGGGAAGTCGTCGCAGAGCTGATTCAGCGATACCACCTGATCTCGATCCCGGTTACCGATGCTCAGCATCATCTGGTCGGAATCGTCAAGGTCGATGAGGCCATGGAGGCGGCGCAGGCCGAGGCCACCGAGGACATCGCGCAGATGGTCGGTGCCGGTGCTGAGGAAACTGTCTACACCGAAGTCTCCGTATCAGTGCGGCGCAGGATCCCGTGGATCACGCTGAACCTCTTCGTCGGTTTCGGGCTTGCCCTCGTCATCGGCAGCTTCGAAGACCTCATCAAAGGCAGGGCCATACTGGCCTCTTTCATGCCCATGGTTGCGTTGGTCGGCGGCAACTCCGGGTCGCAAAGCCTTGCCGTGATAATCCGGGCGATGGCGGTAGGTTCGCTGCCTCCGGGTCGAGCCGTCAGGGCAATCCGACGCGAAGCCACTATTGGCCTGCTCAATGGACTCGTGATCGCCACTCTGTCGGGCTCGCTTGGCGGACTGGTCGCGGGCGATGCGGCGATCGGCCTGGTCATCGCGATCGCGGTATTCGCCAACCTGCTCGTAGCCGGGTTCGTCGGGGCTTCTATCCCGATCCTGCTGCGCAGATTCGGCCTTGATCCCGCGTTGGCATCGAACATCTTCCTGACGATGGTTACCGACATTGTCGGCTTTGGTGGCTTCCTGCTCACCGCCAAACTGGTGCTGGGCCTATGACGTTGGGTCGGTGACCTGACCGGCGAAGAGCACCAGACCCGTCGGTCGGTGCCGGATGAGATACAGGAACGGTTGATCGGCCCTGACAACAAAGGCGGGTTGTGGCGATCCGCTTTCCAGGAATCCGATCGCGGTGGCGGCAGCTGCAACGGTACCGACCTCATCTACCTCGATATCGGCACCGTGGACCGCGGCGCCCAGGAAAGCGTCCGGAGAGATGCCGGGATACAGACCGGGAGCCGCACCAATCTCGGTGAGCCAATCGAGAAGATCGATTGCCGTCGTCGTCGACCACTGTGGCATCACGAGTTCGAAGGCACCCTCTGCCATCGTAAGGTCGATCTCATCGAGTAGATCTTGCCCCAACCGCATCCGCATGTCCTGGAAGTTGGCCTCGTCGGGGATGATCAGCAGCATTGAGAAATCGCTGCCGACGTAGGGCACCTCGGCCGCAACAAAGCCGTCACCGCTGCCGCGCGGGGCCAACAGCTCCAACTCCTGCATGAACTCCATTTCGACGGTGGAGCCATCCAATCGGGTGAATGAACCCTCAATCGGTCCCGTCTTGCCAAAGACCTTGAGCCACCGCGCCTCGAAGTAGGCCGCATCAGTCAGAACGAGAACGGTATCCGACGTGAGGAATCCAGCAGGCAATAGTTCGGGAATCAGTTGTTCGGTTTTGTCGCCGACCCACGAGTTGATGATCTCCCGGCTGCCTGCGGTGTCTCCGCCATAGTCAAGCGCTTCGAGACTCACGCCATGGTTGGCGACAAGCAGATCGATCCAATCCTGGTCGGGGGACACGTCCAGCCGCGGCCAGATTCGATCTGCCATGGTGACAGTGATCTCGTCCTCGGCGGCAGCGTCACCGGCAAGGAGTTGCTCGGCTGCATTCCAGGCTTCGTGAGCCGCCGTTCCGTCGGGCAGTCCGAGAGCCGCGTCAATAGCGGCACCAGTCGCCGGATCGGCGGCGCCGCGAGCCATCAAGAGGGCATGACCGATGCTCATCGGGCTGAACACGAAGTTGGCGTCGATGGACTGGGTTCCCCACAGATCAAAGCCGGCCTGGTTGAGCCCCGCCACCAGCTGCCCTACGGGAGCATCGATGTTCGGAACGCTCCTGGCAACGCCCGTCGTCGCAAGGAGTGGCACCGCCTGGCCGGCGCCGGCGTCCGCAGTCGACGTCGTAGTCGTGGGCGGAGGAGTAGTGGTCCGGGTCGACCCGGTGTCATCGCCGCAGGCGGACACGACAACGGCCAGACCGACGAGCGCAAATACCAAACGCTTCATGTCAATTGGACGCCCTGGTGGTTTGTGAGGTTCCCGAGATCCTACGACCCCAAGATTGCCGCACCGAAGTCTTCGAGGGGGCCGACGTAAACGATGCGGAAGCCTTCTTCGAGGCGGGCGATGTAGCCGTTCTCGAGAGCGTTCTGCTGACTCTCGCTCGGGGTCTCAACGAACAGCGCATCGGCTGCTGCCTGGGTCTCGACGATGTAGGCCTCGTAGACGGGGGCGAACTGCTCGACGAGATCGGACATGACATTGTGTACGTCGATGTCGGACAGCGACTCGTAGGTCGTGCGATCGAGGAGCACGACTACGACATCTCCGTCGTCGGTGGCCTCGCGACTGATGATGCTGTACTCGGGGAACCCGAGTTCTGGCTGAGAAGTAGTGGTAGTAGTCGTGGACGTGGTGGCCTGATCGCCGCCGGCGCCGGCAACCTCGGGGGCGTCGCCGAGCGTGGTGATTGGCGCCGCGGTCGATGTCGAAGTGAGGGGATCCTCGTCAGCTCCGTCATCGCCGGAGCACGAGGCGACGAGCACAACCGTCATGCCCACTACTAGCGCCTGTCTGAGTCTCACCATGTCACTTTACATCGGCACGGAAAATGTGAGCGTTAGTTGTTCTCGGCCCACTCGCCGTAAGTGATTCCATCCATCCATCGATCCGAGTTGACCAAAGCAAAACGCTGCTTGACCTGGTCGAAGATCTCCTCGCTCGGAGCGGTATCGAGCCCGATCCGCGCCAGGTCCAGAAGAGGCCGCCACGCCCGGGGCCCGAGTGCGATATCTACCTTCGATCGCCAGTCGTCGTGGTCCGACACCGCGCTGCGCTGGTCCTCCCAGAACCCCTGGAGTTTCTGTGCGGCACGGAGGCTGCGCCGGATCTCACGTATCGCCTCCTTGGGGAGCTCGGCCGCCTCAACCAGCGTGTCGTTGGCCCAGTCTGCAAACGCTTGTTCCCCCCAGTTACCGGGATCATCAACGACCGACTCATAGAGGTTCTCAATCGAACGCAGGATGCTGAGGAACGCCGCAGAACTCACTGCCCCGTCTCCTCCCGAATCAGCGCCTGCAGCCCGGCGATGAGGAGACGAGTAATCGGCCCGACCGCCTTTTCGACATCGCCAATCCGGGTAACGGGCTGGACTTCACGAAGCGTCGAGAGAGCTACAACCTCGTCGGCGTCGAGCATGCGCTGGAGCGGGAAAACACCTTCGGCGACTGGGAGATCGATACGAGCGGCGACATCGAGAACGGCCTGCCTGGTCACAGAGGCGAGGATGCCGAGCCCGAGCTCGGGGGTTTCGAACACGCCATCAGTAATCCAGGCAACGGTATTGGTTGGGCCCTCGAGGACATTGCCACTGCGGCCAACCAGCAACGCATCGCCATAGCCCTCCGCCTTGGCGTGGAAGCGGGCGGCGACGTTGGGACCGTATGAAAGGGTCTTGGCCCCGGTGAGTTCGGATACAGCACCGTCGGGATGCCACGGCGCTTCGACAGGGAGCAAGCTGATGGTCGAATCGACCGGGTGGAGTGGTTCGGCAAAAACGATGAATCGGGAGCCTTCACCACTTCCCTTCTCATCGGTGCCACCGGTGACAACGACCCGTACGGTGCAGTTGCCTTCGCCGGCTCGATCGGCAACCCAGGCGTCCATGTCGGTACGGGGCGGCAGGGTCAGATTGAGAGCCGCCGCAGAGCGCTCCAGGCGATCGAGGTGTTGCTTCTGGCGGAATGCAACACCGTCGTACGACCGCAGTGCTTCAAAGCAGCCGAAGCCGCGCAGCAGCGCTATGTCGAACACCGATATCGTGGCAGCGGCTGGATCGAACCGTTCGCCATCGACCAATACGTACCCGTAGACATCCATCACTACGAGGCTACAACGTCCACGACAGGTCAGTAGCTGACCCGACCTGGATTTGATATGTGCCGTCGCCACTACGATTGGTAGCGCACCTAGGGACGAAGGATGGCAGCGTGGCAGAAGGCACATTCCTCGCAATCGGCGTGATCGGCTTGGTGCTCCTCGCCGTCTCGGCGCTTCTCGGCGCAGACGAAGCCGACGTCGACATGGACCTCGATTTGGACGTCGACGTCGATCTCGACACCGATGCCGACCTCGACAGCCCAACCGGCGGCGGTATGGCCGGCACAGTGCTGGAGTGGCTGTCGATCAAAGCAATCGCAGTTGCGGCCGTCGGTTTCGGTTTTGTTGGGTGGGCGGCGACGGCCAATGGAGCCGCCTCATTCGTCGCCCTGGTCTCGGCCATCACCACCGCCATAATCCTGTGGATCCTGGCGGTGCGTTTCCTGTTCCCGTGGCTGCGACAGCAGCAGGGTGACGACCTCCAGCCGCTGGAGGCGTATGAGGGACTCCCCGCCGAAGTCGTAGTGCGGATACCACCCGACGGGATCGGCACAGTCCAGTTCACCGATCCGAACGGTGCAGTTGTGCGCCGCGACGCACGGTCGACCCACCATGGTCATGAGATCAAGAACGGCACTCAGGTCCTGATCGTTCTTTCGAAGTCCGACCATGTCGTGGTCGACGAATTCTCGTTTTTCGAAGACACCCGCTGACCCATCGGAGGCATTGTGAATCCAACCCTCATCGCGCTTGGGGCGATAGTCCTCGCGCTCCTGCTGGCCGTCTATGCGATCGCCAAGCTGATAGTCAAGGTTCCGCCCGACCAATTGGCCGTCTTTACCGGCGGTGGCAAGTCTGGCAAGGCTGAGTCGGTTCGCAACGTGACCTATGTGCGTGGCGGACGCAAGATCCGGATCCCGCTGATGCATCAGGTCGACTGGATGTCGCTGAAGCCGATGACGGTCTCGGTTCAGCTGACCGACGTATTTGCGGGTGACAACGTCCAGGTCTCGATCGATGGTGTTGCGGTGATCGGGTACGGCATGGACGAGCAATCGGCGATCACTGCCGCCACCAACTTCCTGCATTACAAGCCGGAAGAGATCCACGCCGCGGTGCGCGAGGTTCTCATCGGCCAGATCCGTGGCGTCGTCGCCAACATGACCCCGGAGCAGTTGAACCAGGACCGCGCCACGCTGCAGGAGCAACTGACCGAGGCGGCCAATGCTGAGTATCAGCAATTCGGTATGCGGGTGATGTCCTTCCAGATCCAGCAGATCAGCGACAACGCCGGGTTGTTCGACGCCCTCGGCAAGAAGCGCGTCGCCGACGCCGTTGCTCAGGCTGAGGAGGACGTCGCCGCCGCGCAGAAGCGGGCCCGTATCGCCAAGGCGATCGCCGACCGGGAGGCTCAAGAAGCGGAGGCCGAGGCCGCCGCCAAGGTCGCCGAAGCCGAGCGCGATCGTGACGTGCGTCTCGCCGTTGCCCGCGCCGAGACCGAGGCGGAGCGAGCTCGTACGGAACAGGCCGGCCCGCTGGCCGATGCTCAGGCACAGCAAGCGGTCGTCGAGGCCCAGGTGGCGGTGGAGCAGCGCGAAATGGCGGCAAAGCTCTCTCTCGAAGAGGCACGTCTCGAGACCCGGACGAAGGCTCTCGAGGTCGATGTTGTCGCCGAGGCCCGGGCGGCAAAGCTCAAGGCCGCCGAGGATGCTGAGGCCGCCAAGATCACAACGGTCAAGGCAGCCCAAGCCCAGGCAGAAGCCGTCGAGGCTCGGGCCGCCGCCGACAAGGCAGCCGCCGTCCTGGCCGGTCAGGGTGATGCGCAGGCGCAGAAGGCGCTGGCCGAGGCCAAGCAGGCCGAGCTCGAAGCCGAAGCGGCCGGTGACCGGGCGAAGCGCATGGCTGAGGCAGAGGGTACCGGGGCGCTGCTGAGTGCCCAGGCCGAAGGTCAGCGTGAGTTGGCCGAGGCCATGTTGGTCATGGACGAACGGGCCGAGCGGGTCCAGCTGCTCCAGCAGCTCATCCCGGCGCTGGAGGCTGTAGTCGGGGCGGCCGCAGCTCCGTTTAGCGAGATCGACAACATCGTGATGATCGACTCCGGTGGCGGCGAGGGCGGTGGCACGATGGAGCGCTTCGCCACGACGGTGCCAACGGCGGTCGGCACTGCGATGACCGTGCTCAAGAGCTTCGGTCTCGACGGGTTGATCACCAATCTGGCGGGTACCGCGGCAACAGATGCCGTCGATGCCGCCGCGGTTCGCGAGACCGTTGTGAGCACCATCGCCGACGCTCTCTCCGATCCTTACACCCGGAAGGAAATCATGGACGCGCTGTCGAAAGCCGACAAGGCTGCAGAGGCTTAGGGGTTTGCCGGGGCGCTTCCGCCCCGGCACGACACCCGTTACGGTTACTCCATGGAACGACCGCAGATGCTTCTGGCCGCCACCGTCCTCGATTCGCCTGATGCCGGGGAGCTCGCCGGCTTCTACGAGCAGCTGCTTGGTTGGAAGCGGACCCAGGACGAGCCGGACTGGGTCGTCCTGACACCGCCCGATGACGGGGCCCGGCTGTCATTTCAAACTGAACCTGAGTACGTGCGCCCCACCTGGCCGAGCACAACGAGCCATCAGCAGATGTCGCTGCACCTCGACATCGCCACCGACGACGTAGAGCAATCTGTCGCTCTGGCGGTCGAACTCGGGGCCACGGTTGCTGAGTGGCAGCCGCAGCAGGAAGTCACTGTGATGCTCGACCCGGCCGGCCATCCGTTCTGCTTGTTCTACTGGGTGCCTGCGTAACCCAGAAAGTGGCGGCACGGGACGTTGTCCCCTATCCCTACCGGTCCGTGCGACGGATGATGAACGGAGTGTGCTCCGCTCCGGAGCGCAGATTCTCCGAGGAGGGAGTCATGAGGACTGCCAAACGCAGCACTCTGCTCATCACCCTCGTCGCAACGTTGCTGCTCATCCCGGCTGTCGCTCTCGGCGCCGGTGTGTTTGACGACGTGCCGACGGGGCATCTATTCGAAGACGACATCGAGTGGCTGGAATCGGCGGGGGTCACCAAGGGGTGCAACCCACCGACCAACAGCCTGTACTGCCCCGACGCCACGGTGACGCGAGGCCAGATGGCTGCGTTCCTGCACCGCCTTTCGGACAATGTCGTGGATGCGGCAACAGTCGACGGTTTTGACGCCGCCGACATCGTTTCCGTTTACGGCGTATCCGCAGGAGAGTGGGACGACTTCTTCTTCGCCGGAATGGCGCCGATCCTGTCGGACACAATCGAGGCTCCTGCGGACGGGTACTTCCACATCACGGCGTCGGTTTCTGCGGGTGACGACGACACCATGGCGGGGGCGGGTGCGCTCGTCGTTGCAGTCGACGTGGACAATGTCACCGTGACCGCTGAGGCGCTGGCGTGGTTCACCGAATGCGCCCCGCTGAACCCCATGTGTGGTGACGATACGGTCACGTTGACGGCCGTGGTGCCGGTTGCTGCGGGAAGCCATGACATCGACCTGATGGCACTCGAGAACGGCTTCGGAAGCTACCTGCACGGCCGGTCGATCTCAACCATCTTTACGCCATTTGGCTCGGCAGGCGCCGGGTAGGAAACCCGGCTAGAGACCATGCGTCTCGTCACCAATCGAATAGGAGATCTCGAACTCATGACCGACCAGATCGGCCTGGAGCGAGGCTGAGTACCCGTCCCTGCTCCAGGTCACGCTGAGTTGGCTCGGGTCTGAGTCGTCGATAGTCAGATCGGCGTCGAAGCCGAACGCTGGGAAGGCGTTCCTGAACCTCAGGAGTTCCAGCTGGCGCTGCACGACCGGCTCCTGCAGCTTGGATTCGATGTCGGCCATCGACAGATTGGTTCTGTTGATCTCCTTGTGACCACCGGCCCTAGCCGCCTCGTGGTCATTGACCCCGGCGAACAGATCGAGATACCAGACCTCGGGCACGCCGGGCATGAACATCTGAATCGCTCTGGCGAGCAGTAGTTTGCGCTCGTCCTCACCCAGAGCACTAAAGAAGGTTGCGTTGACCTGGTAGTACGAGATCTTCTGCCCATCGGGGCCGTAGAGGTTTTTAACCATGCCGCCCCGATCGAGGACCACCTGCATCATCTCGTCGATGGACTGCTCGCTCAGCAGGCCCTGGACGTCCAGCACCGGGATCCCGTCGTGGCAGCCGAGCATATTTACTGTGACATACCCTTCGTCGACGACCTCGCGGATCCACTCCACCAAACGACTGTTGCTACCCGTCTCGATGGCGTCGATCACGAGACCCGGGAAGAAGAAGTCGTAGAACGCAAACCCGTTGGCGGCGAGCTTGCCGTGAATCTGCTCGTCGTAGCGGGAGTGGATCTCGGGCAACAGCAGCAGCCCGTAGCCGTCGGCGATTCTCTTGAGCCGGTTGAGGTAGTCCCACGTACCCGGCTCGTTGAAGAAGTTGCTCTGCCCTACCTCCTTGTGGAGGTAAGCAAACGCATCGAGCCTGATGATCCTTGCCCCGTATTCCCGCATCTGCCGCAACGTATCGTCGTAGTAGTCCCAGACGCCTTCGGACTTTGCGTTGAGATCCATCTGGCCGAGGTAGCGAGTGCAGTTGCGCTCGACGAATCGGAGGACGTCGGAGCGATGCCGGTCGTACTCGCCGAGATCGAGGGTCTCGATGGGCTCACCGTTTTGCACCAGCTCGGTGATGGCCGCGGCGATGGCTGGTGCGGCCGTGTCCGACAGGCCGAGGTCGGTTCGGAGGTCTTCTGCCATCGGGGGTGCGACGGTCACTTCTTGATAGAAGGTGTTCCAGTAGAAGCGACTGGTGCCGTCCGGAAATGGCACCTTGAGGATGGGGAGGCCGGGCTTGCGCATGAAGAGGCGGGCCAGGTGCGCTGCGTTGGGAATCACATATCCGTCCGGTCCCAACTCCCCGTTGCCTGCCCAGAACTCATTCCAGTCAACGAAGAAGTCGACGAAGCGCGAGTCCTTGCCGTTCTCGAGGAGGTCCTGGAACTGCGGCGACTGCACGGAGATGTGGTTCAGCACGAAGTCGAGCTTCAACTCGAGCCCGAGGCCCTGCAGATCCCGCAGATCCTGCTCGGTGGCGATGACGTTGTTGATCCCGTAGTCGACGACCGAAAATCCCCGATCCAGGTCCGAGTTGTAGAGAGACGGCAGGATGTAGAACAGCGAGAAGGCACCGTCGAGCGGTTCCCCCGATTTCAGCAGGTTGACCATCGCGTCCAGGGAGCCCCCGCAGCTGTCGGGGTACGCATTCAGCATGACCCCCGCAGGAATCAGCTCGCCGCTTGCCTTCATCCTCGTCTCCGTACATCGTTGTCGGTCATCGGACCCGGCCGAGGATAGAGGTCCGGCGGTTATCGGCTGGTGCAGCGCCGAATGGGGGGCGCGGGTAGGGTCGGGCGAATGGATGAGGAGAGATGTCGCAGCCTTGCTGAGTCCGCGCGAATTGCCCGCTTGGCGACCATCGGTCGGTCCGGTCCTCACCTGGTCCCGGTCGTCTTTGCACTCCAGAACGACCGGATCTACACCGCGGTCGATCACAAGCCAAAGACAACAAGAAACCTCCGTCGCCTGCGAAACATCGAGGCAGCACCGACTGTGTCCTTGCTCGTGGATCACTACGAGGATGATTGGGAAAGGCTGTGGTGGGTTAGGGCGGATGGGGTCGCGGCGATTGTCGAAGAGCCTGCCGCCATGTCATACGGCCTCGATCTACTCGCGATGCGGTATCGGCAATATCGAGACCATCGACCTACCGGCCCACTCATCGAAATCGAGGTGACCTCATGGACCGGTTGGTCGGCATCGGGAACGACCACTGGAAAACGTGTCACACCCCCCTGATACGTTGGAGACACTTCCCCACCTGGCAACAAGATCATCTTGGAGCATGTGATGCAAGCTGTCCCCCGATACGACACGGATCGGTACACCACCCTCGATAGGTGGCAAACCCTGCATAGTGCCGTCCATCTCGAGGTGCTCGACGAGGTTGCCCGCATGGATCGAGAGGAAGCATGGACGTACGATGGCGCAGCTTCGATGAACAACTGGCTCGTCAACCGCTACGGCCTCTCGCACCACACCGCAGCCGAGTGGACGAGAGTCGCCCACGCACTCGAGAGACTGCCGGCGATCCGCGCCGCCTACGGAGCCGGGCAGATGTCCTTCGACCAGGTCCGCACTGCCACTCGTTTCGCCACCGCCGAGACCGACGACGAGATCGCCCGTGAAGCTCCCGAGATGACGGTGAAGGAACTCAGCCGGATGGGTCGGGAGATCAGGCTGCGTGATGTCGAAGAGGTTCACACAACCCGTCACTTCACATGGAAGTTCGACGAGAAGAACCCCGTCCTCTGGTTCAGCGGAAAGATGGTCGCGTCCGAAGGGGTTGCGTTCGTGAAGACGATTACCCGATTGGCCTCCCAGGCACCGGCAGAACCGGGCGGCACCTATGAGCCGTTCGAGGCACGTTGCCTGGATGCGGTGCTAATGCTCGCGTCCCAGGCTCGCGGGGCCGACCGCGATCCAGACCGGGCGACCGCAGTGGTCCACATCCCGCTCTCGGTGTTGACCGACGACGAAGGCCGAGCTGAGTTCGAAGATGGCACGCCCCTACTCGCCGAGACCGCACGAAGGCTTGTGTGCGATGCCAGGCTCCAAGTCAACATCGAGGACGGGCAAGAGGTCGTAGGCGTGGGTCGCACCACCCGAACCATTCCCCCATGGCTCGCTCGCCTTCTCAGAAAAAGAGACGGAGGTTGTCGCTACCCCGGATGCGGCCGCACTCGCTGGATCCACTTCCACCATCTCGTTCACTGGGCACACGGTGGGCCGACAGACCTCGACAATCTCATCAGCCTGTGCCCGACCCACCATCGACTCATCCACGAGGGTGGGTGGACGATCTCCGGTGACCCCAATGATGACGTGGTCTGGATCCGGCCGGGAGGCAGCGAGTTCATCCCCGACTGGCGAGACATCCAGGCCGCAGAACACGCGGTACAGATGCTCGATGACTTCTCGGTTCCGGATCACCTTCGCGGCCGGGAACCCGACGACACCTCCTAGCCAGACCGCCCGGCTAGTCCTTGAACCGGTTCGTGATCGGAAGACGCCGATCCTTGCCAAACGCCTTCTGAGTGATTCGAACCCCCGGCGCCGCCTGACGTCGTTTGTACTCGTTGCGATCGACCATGCGCGCGACTCGTGCTACGAGGTCACGGTCAAAGCCCTGGTCGACAATCACATCTGGGGCTTCATCCAGTTCGATGTAGCGGTGCAGGATCCCGTCGAGAACGTCGTACTCAGGCAGCGAGTCGGTGTCCTTCTGATCGGGCCGGAGCTCCGCCGACGGGGGCTTCCTGATTGTCGCCCAGGGAATCACCTCACCGTCGCGATTTCGCCACTCCGACAGCCGATAGACCACGGTCTTGAAGACATCCTTGAGGACCGCATAGCCGCCTGCCATGTCACCGTAGAGGGTGGCGTAGCCGACGGCCATCTCCGACTTGTTGCCGGTGGCGACCACCATGCTCCCGAACTTATTGGAAACGGCCATGATGATCGCTCCCCTAATCCGGGCCTGGAGATTCTCCTCAGCAACGTCGAATTCCGTACCTTCGAATACCGGGGCGAGGGCATCCTGGAACTCGCTGAAGACTGACTCGATTGGAATCTCGTCGATACGACAGCCGAGGTTCCGGGCCAGGTCAACTGAGTGGCTCACCGACCCTTCGGAGCTGAAGCGGGTTGGCATGGTGATACCCCACACCGCGTCCGGGCCGATCGCATCAACCGCAATCGCTGCGGTCAGCGCCGAGTCAATACCACCGGACAGGCTGATCACGACCTCGCGGAAGCCGTTCTTCCCCACATAGTCACGCAAGCCCGTGACCAAAGCTGTGTAGATCTCAGCGTCCTCGTCGAGCCTTGGCCGGGCCTCGGGGATTGCTACCGGTGCTGTCTTGGCTCGACCGTCCGATACGGAGACAAGGCCGCCATCATGCTCATACTCGGATATCTCGACATCTACGACAAAATGCTCCTCATCAAACTGGGCGGCCCGGTAGAGAATCTCGCCGTTGGCGTCGAAGACCATCGAGTCGCCGTCAAACACCAACTCGTCCTGGCCACCGACCATGTTGACGTAGACAACAGGAACCTCGGACCGCTGGGCCTCACCGGCCAGCAGGGCGGCTCGCTGGGTGCCTTTGCCAACGTGATAGGGCGACCCATTGATGTTGAGTAGCACCTTTGCACCGGCCGCTGCCTGGAGGGCGGGAGGACCGTCGGCCGACCAGATGTCCTCGCAAACCGAAACACCAGCGGCAACCCCGCCAATCCCCCACAGCTTCTCCGGCATACGTCCGGGGGCGAAGTAGCGGGCTTCGTCGAAGACCCCGTAGTTGGGAAGAAGCACCTTGTGATAGATGCCGCGGATCGCACCACCGCCGAGCACGGCAGCAGCGTTGGCTAGACCTCGTTCGACCGAATCATCCTTGTGCCGATCACCATCAACCCGATCGACAAATCCGACAACAACCGCCGTGTTCTCCGACGCCTGGGCAATCTCTCGCAATGCTTCGATGTTCTGGTCGATGAACGATCGGCGCAGCAGCAGATCCTCGGGGGGATACCCGGTGATGGCGAGTTCGGGCAGGAGTAAGACATCGGCCTCCGCATCCTCGGCGCGCTCCATCGCCTCGAGGATGATGTGGAGATTGCCGTCGATATCCCCGACGGTGAGGTTGACCTGGGCTCCGGCAATACGCAACAAAGACATGACCGCAGACTACCGCGAGCTAGATGCACGCAAGCTCGGGGCTACTCGCACATGAGCACGGGCCGCATCTGGGGCCAGCGCTCAACGGCGTAGGGGCTGGCCACATACAGATAATCCGCACCGGCGGCCGGACTCAGGAACAACCGTCGATTGCCTCGGCTGAGCCCGAGGTCTACTGCATCCACGGGCAGTTCGACGTCGGGGTCGAAACGAAGAATCGCTTCCTCGGGTATGTCGTCCGGCTCAAGGTCGGCAGATCCATGCTCGCCTAATCCGAGCTCACGGCGAAAGTCAGCGGCAAGCAGGCGGTCTGGAACCCAATCGGTCGGAGCGTTGCGAACAAAGAATCCCCGAACCTCCTCAAGGTTCAGATACAGGATTTGCATATCATTCCAGCCACAGTGCGTAGCGCCGAAGTACTCCTCGAGAGCCTCAGGAGGCACTTCAGCTCCGCTTTCGACGTCGACCCACCATCCGGTCTCCTCAATCTGGAACAGGCACTGAAACCACGGGAAGAAGGCGACGTCTCTGCTGATCTCATCCCGAACCACAAGGTCGGCTGTGCAAACACGGCCTTCAGGTTCGATGCCAACCTCGAATCTGTACTCCCCGGGTAGCAGATCGAGAACAACCAACGGGACGTCTACGAACCATTCGTGTTCGATAGCGAAGCGGTCCCGAAACAACAGGCTTCCGTTCTCGGACACGCTGACGCAAAGGAATTCGTCGGCCACGTCGAGGATGTCGGCAGACCGCTGCAGGAACGTTATTGCCGCAGCCGAGTCACCCGAGTCTTGGAGCACGACGGCCGAACAGCGGTCGTCAGCAATAGGCGCCGTCACTGCGGTGGTCTGGGTGGTCGCCGTTGTCGGGCGAAGCAACGGAGCAGAAGAGGGGGTGGCGACGGGCCCGACGTCGCATCCGACGGCAGATAGCGTCAACAAGGCGCATCCAACCAGACGAGCAGCGGCCCTCATACTCTGGAATCTAGTGGCAGATACGATCCAGTGCGGCTCCTAGACCCCGTTGACTGTCTCCGCAATCAACCAATCCACGACTTGTTCCAACGCTTCGTGTTCGGTTGCTCCACCGGTTTGGGCGGCGTGGAAGATGTCCAACTGGGTGTCGGCGGAAGTGCCCCGTTGTACGATCGTCCTGGCGTGGTGAAGTTCTTCGACACAGTCGAGTATCTCGGCGTCCTCCTGCACGAGTTCAATGATCTCGTCGACGAGTTGTGGATAGGGGATCAGCTTCCCGGCGCCGAAGTCGATCAGCGATTCGGAGACGCCGTAGCGCTGCGCCCGCCACACGTTCTCCTCGATCAGCATCCGGCTGTAGATGCGCCAGCGCTGGTTCTCCACTCGTCGCCGCCACAGCATCGAGAGCAGCGACACGTACATGGAGGCGACGCTGAAGGTGTCCTCGATGTTGGTGCAGATGTCGTTGCTACGCAGCTCCAAGGTCGGATAGCGGGCGCTGGGACGGAGATCCCACCACAGTTTGGTTGCATCCTCGATGACGCCCGCGTGGACAAGTACATCGACATGGCGCTGATACTCGGCCCAGGTGTCGAACTCGTCGGGCATGCCGGTGCGGGGTACCGCCCGGAACACAGACGTCCGATACGACTTCAACCCGGTTTCCTTGCCGTTCCAGAACGGTGACGAGGTAGACAACGCCAGCATGTGAGGAACGAAGTAGAGGACCTGGTTCATCAGATCGACACGGACGTCGGGATCCTCGATCCCAACGTGCACATGCATCCCGCAGATGAGGAGCCGCCGGATGACACCACCGAGGGCATTGGCCAGGATGTTGTAGCGGGGCGCATCGGTGTGACGTTGCTCCCACCAGTCCGCCGAAGGATGCGTCGACGCGGCGATTGGGGCCAATCCGTACTCGTGGCAGACATCGGCCACAGCGCGACGCAGGTGCTTCAACTCATCGCGAGCTTCATGGATGCCGGAGCAGACCTTGGTGCCGATCTCGATCTGCGAACGGAGAAATTCCGGGCTCACTTTGCCTCCGAGGATCTCCTCGCAAGCAGCCATGAGGCCATCGGGAAGGTCCTGAACCAACTCCCGGTTCTCGATATCGACGATCAGGTATTCCTCTTCGATCCCAATCGTGAATGCAGGTCGCTCCATCAGATCTCCACCTCCAACTCGATGCCAAGTTAGTGCAGCATCGGCCACGGCGTCGGAACTCGCCTGGTTTGGCCGGTCGGCGCGTCGCTACAATCCCGGCATGCCTCACCGAATCTCTGAACTTGCGCGCCTCGCCGCCGAAATCGCCCCCCGCATGGTTGAGGTCCGCCGCGACCTCCACCAGAATCCCGAAGTGGGGTGGACAGAACACCGCACGACCCGCAAGGTTGCCGAGACGTTCCGGGAGTGGGACGTCGAAGCACACGTGCGTGCCGAGGGAACTGGTCTCATCGCAGATATCGGCACAGGTGACAAGGCAGTCGGATTCCGGGCCGATCTCGACGCGCTGCCGATCCAGGAGGAAGCTGCGCCCGCGTATGCCTCGATCGTCCCGGGTGCCATGCACGCATGCGGGCACGACGCTCATACCGCCATCGGGCTTGGGACCGCATGGGTCCTCAATCAGCTCGACTCACTGCCCGGCCGCGCCCGCTTCATCTTCCAGCCCGCTGAGGAGACGATGCCCGGCGGAGCACAAGTCATGCGAGATGCCGGCGTTCACCGTGAGCTGTCATCGATTGTGGCATTCCACGTTGACCCGACGCTCGAAGCCGGCAAGGTCGGCATCCGCACCGGCGGCATCACCGGCGCAGGAGATCGGGTGGCGATTCGCCTTTCCGGACCGGGTGGGCACACATCCCGTCCGCATCAAACGGTCAACCTGCTCTACGTAGCCAGCCGCATCATCACCGATCTGCCCCAGGTGATCCGACACGACATCGACCCGCGGGAAACTGTCCTTGTTGTGTTTGGAAGGATCGAGGGCGGATCAGCGGCAAACGTGATCCCAACGCACATCGAGTTCGAGGGCACCGTTCGGTTGTTCGACCTCGACCTGTGGAGGGAGATGCCGAAACGGATCGAGAATCTCGTCGCCGAGATGGCCGGTCCGCTCGGGGCAATCGCCGAGACCGAGTACCACCAGGGCTGCCCCCCGGTGGTCAACGACGCCGAGATCATCGCCATTGTCGAAGGAGCTGCAGAAGCAGCACTCGGGCCCAACAAGATCGAGCACACCCATCAGAGCCTCGGTGCCGAGGACTTCGCCTGGTTCCTCGAGGACATCCCCGGTGCGCTCATCCGCCTCGGAGCGCAGATACCCGGCCGCCAGGTCGATCTCCACTCCGCCACATTCGACATCGACGAGCAAGCCATAGAAACGGGCATCCTCGTAGCCAGCGAAACCCTGCTCCGCTTGTTGGAGAACGCTTAGCGGCGAGGTCGCCCCCCGCCTCGCCTACGGCGAGGTTGACCGCAGGCTGGGGGGAAGCACTCCGGGCCACAGGC
>SWCD01024207.1_pt1 | contig 58899 bp, 50 predicted proteins | sample 4693011 | NCBI WGS metagenome assembly SWCD01 (sample SAMN10267278, study PRJNA491770) | bioreactor metagenome | isolation source: DHS bioreactor inoculated with marine | place: Japan: Omine Ridge, Nankai Trough
GACGCGGGCGCTGTCGATGGGCACGTTGAGATCCTGCCGGATCAGCACGCGCTTTCCGGACAGCTCAAGGTCCGTCATTCGAAGAATCGTCACTGGACACCTCTGCTGGGAAGAATCGCCCGCTGCCGTCCATGGCGGCACCCTGCCGACTTCGGAAAGCCCAGCCCGGCCATCCATGGCCGGGCGCTCGCCGGCGCGCACGCTGCCGATAGGGCAGCGTGCCAACGCGCCGGCTCGCCCTGCCGGACCAGCACGCGCTGGCCGGCGAGGTCGAGGTCGGTCATGCGCAGGATGGGCATCGGCTGTCCGTCGGCGATCGGGGGAGCGCTATTGTCCGTGGCGCCCGCGGTGCAGGCAAACCCCGCCTCATTCGAGCGCGCATGCCGGCCTGCGCCGCGCTTGCGGGCTAAGGCTGCGCCCGCACCTGCGGCAGCTCGTCGATGCCCAGCCCGTAGCGCAGGCTGCGGCCGATGCGCGTGGCGTAGTCGCAGAACAGCTCGGCGTGCTCGGGTGCAAGGGTCGACTCGGCGGTGTCCCGCCACAGCGCCAGCCAGTGGTCGAAGTGCTCGGCGCGGATCGGGTGCGGCCGGTGCACCGCCATCGGATTGCCGCGGTAGGTACCGCTGCGCAGCACCACCGACGACCAGAACGACACCAGGGTGCGCTTGTGCGCGTCCCAGTCGTGGACGGCGGCGTTGAAGACCGGGCCGAGTAGCGGGTCGAGCCGCACGCGATCGTAGAAACGGTCGACCAGGGCGGCGATATGGCGCTCTTCCAGCGCCCCGGCGCCGGCAGCGTCCTCGATCGATTGCGACATGCGGTTGTCCACCTGCACAGTATCCACCATGCCAATGCAAGCGTTCTTGACCTGGATCAGGACATCAGCGCGGCGCGGCTGGCATCCTCGGGAGACCGGCGACCCGGTCGCCCGACAGCCGCTGCCCGCGCCATGACCCACGTCGTCACCGAGAACTGCATCAAGTGCAAGTACACCGATTGCGTCGAGGTGTGCCCGGTCGACTGCTTCCACGAAGGCCCGAATTTCCTGGTGATCGATCCCGAGGAATGCATCGATTGCACGCTGTGCGTCGAGGAGTGCCCGGTGTTCGCGATCTTCCCGGAGGGCGACGTGCCCGCCGGGCAGGAAAAGTTCCTGGCGATCAACGCCGAACTGGCGCCGCTGTGGCCGGTGATCGACCGCAAGATCCCGGCCCCGCCCGACGCCGCCGAATGGGACGGCGTGCCCGACAAGCTGCCGCTGCTGGAGCGCTGAGCAGGGACTTGTGGCACGTGGCGGTGCGACCGGGCTGCCCGTAAGCTCGCGGCTTCTCGCCAGGGGATGCGCGATGGCAATGCCGGAAACCGATCCGCGGCGTTCGGGCCAAACGGACGCGCGGCAGCGCACCACACTGCTCATCCTGCTCGGACTCGCGCTTGCACGCCTGGCGCTGCACCTGTTCGCCAACGTCAACTACGGTTTCCACCGCGACGAACTGGCGGTGTGGGACGACGCCCGGCACCTGGCCTGGGGCTATGTCGCCTATCCGCCGCTGACGCCCTTCATGGCGCACCTGTCGACGACGCTGCTGGGCGATTCGCTGGCCGCCTTCCGCGTGCCCGCCGCGCTGGCGCAGAGCCTGGCGATGCTGCTGGCCGGGCTGATCGCGCGCGAACTCGGCGGCAGGCGCCTGGCGCAGGTCGTCGCTGCGCTGGCGGTTGCCTGTGCGCCGCTGTCGATGCTGATGGGGAGCATGTTGCAGTACACCAGCATCGACTACCTGTGGGTGGTGCTGCTGGCGTGGACGCTGCTGCGCATCGCCAACGGTGGCGATGCGAGCTGGTGGCTCGGCGTTGGCCTGGCGATCGGCCTGGGCATGATGACGCGCTACACCATGGCGTTCTGGACCGCGGGCCTCGTGGTCGGCGTGCTGGCCACCCCGCTGCGCCGGCATCTGCGCAGCCCGTGGCTGTGGGCGGGCGTAGCGCTGTCGCTGCTGCTGTTCCTGCCCAATGCCTGGTGGCAGTGGCAGCACGATTTCATCTATCTCGATTTCGCCCGCCACCTGCACGAACGCGACGTGCGCATCGGACGCACCGACGGCTTCCTGGTTGGCCAGCTACTGGTCGGCGCCAGCCCGCTGACCGCGCCGCTGTGGATTGCGGGCCTGGCCTGGCTGGCGTTCGCCAAGGCCGCTGCGCGCTGGCGGGTGCTGGCATGGATGTACGCCGTGCCGCTGCTGCTGTTCCTGCTGGTGCGCGGCCGCGACTACTACGTCGCGCCCGGCTATCCGATGCTGCTGGCTGCCGGCGCGGTGGCGCTGGAAGCCGGCATCGCGCGGCTGCGTCCGGCGGCTGCGCGCTGGAGCCGCGCGGGCGTCGCGCTGGTGCTGGTCCTCGCACTCGGGACGACCGCGCTGGTCGCGCTGCCGCTGGCGCCGATCGGTTCCGAAGGCTGGCGCATCAGCCGCCGCTTCCACGACAACTTCGCCGAGCAGGTCGGCTGGCCGCAGCTGGTCGCCGAGGTCGCGCGTGTTTATGACGCGCTGCCCGCGGACGAGCGTGCGCATACCGCGATCTTCGCCAACAACTACGGCGAAGCCGGCGCCATCGACCGCTACGGGCCGCAGTACGGACTGCCGCAGGCGATCGGCACCATCAACAGCTACTGGGCGCGCGGCCCGGGCGATCCGCCGCCGCTGACGGTGATCGTGCTGGGCGACACCGCCGAAGGCGTCAGCGACACGCCGGCCACCTGCACCCTGGCCGGGCACGTGCGCATTCCGCATGGCGTGCGCAACGAGGAAAGCGGGCGCCCGGACATCTTCGTCTGCCGCGATTTCCGCGTGCCGACCTCGAAGCTGTGGCCGCCGATGCCGAGCTTCGGCTGACCGCTGACCGCTCTTGTAGGAGCGACGTAAGTCGCGAGCTTTTTCAGGCTATCAAGAGCTCGCGACTTACGTCGCTCCTACAAGAGCAGAAAACCCCGCCGGAGCGGGGTTCGCATGTGACGATCATCCGCTGGGGATCAGACCGCGATCACCTTCGCCAGCTCCAGGCACTTGTTGGAATAGCCCCACTCGTTGTCGTACCAGCTGACCAGCTTGACGAAGCTGTCGTCCAGGGCGATGCCGGCGTCGGCGTCGAAGATCGAGGTGCGGGCGTCGCCACGGAAGTCGGTGGCGACCACCTTGTCCTCGGTGTAGCCGAGGATGCCCTTGAGCGGGCCTTCGCTCTGCGCCTTCATTTCAGCCTTGATCTCCTCGTAGCTGGCGCCCTTTTCCAGTTCGACGGTCAGGTCGACCACCGACACGTTCGAAGTCGGCACGCGGAAAGACATGCCGGTGAGCTTGCCGTTGAGCTCCGGGATCACCTTTCCGACCGCCTTGGCCGCGCCGGTCGACGACGGGATGATGTTCTCGAGGATGCCGCGCCCGCCGCGCCAGTCCTTGTTGCTGGGGCCGTCGACGGTCTTCTGGGTCGCGGTGGCCGCGTGCACGGTGGTCATCAGGCCGCGCTTGATGCCCCACTTGTCGTTGAGCACCTTCGCCAGCGGCGCCAGGCAGTTGGTGGTGCACGAAGCGTTGCTCACGATCGCCTCGCCGGCGTACTTGTCGGCGTTGACGCCGTACACGAACATCGGCGTGTCGTCCTTGCTCGGGGCCGACAGGATCACCTTTTTTGCGCCGGCGTCGATATGCTTCTGTGCGGTTTCCTTGGTCAGGAACAGGCCGGTGGACTCGATCACCACGTCGACCCCGACTTCGCCCCACTTCAGGTTGGCCGGGTCGCGCTCCTGGCTCAGCCGGATCCGCTTGCCGTTGACGACCAGGTGGTTGCCGTCGACCGACACTTCGCCGTCGAAACGTCCGTGCACCGAGTCGTGCTTGAGCATGTAGGCGAGGTAGTCCGGCTCCAGCAGGTCGTTGATGGCCACGACCTCAATGTCGCGGTCGAAATTCTGCACCGCCGCACGCAGCACGTTGCGCCCGATGCGGCCGAAGCCGTTGATGCCTACCTTGATCGCCATGGAACGGACTCCTGGGGTGTGGGTCGGGGAAAACCGGCCATTTCCGGCTTCAATCCGTCATTCCCGCGCACGCGGGAATGACGGATTGAAGCCGGAAACAGCGAATCGCGCTATTTTAGCCTGCCCGCGCCTACTTTGCTCCCGTCCCGAGGTCCCGACGCCATGCGCAGACTTGCCTTCGCCGTTGCCATCGTCCTGCTGATCCTGAGCCCGCTGGCGCTGGCCTGGAGCAAGCTCGGCCACCGGCTGGTCGGCGAGCTGGCCGAACGCCACCTGACCCCGGCCGCCGAGGCCCAGGTCCGGAAGTTGCTGGCCGGTGAGCCCGATCCCACGCTTGCTGGCGTCGCCACCTGGGCCGACGACCTGCGCAACAGCGACCAGGCGCGCTTCAAGGCCACCTCACGCTGGCACTACGTCACCATCCAGAGCGACGACTGCATTTTCAATCGCAAGCGCGACTGCCCGGACGGCCAGTGCGTGGTCGGCGCGATCGAGGCCCAGCGCGCGATCCTCGCCGACCGCAGCCAGCCGCTGGCCGCGCGACGCGACGCGCTCAAGTTCCTCGTGCACTTCGTCGGCGACGTGCACCAGCCGATGCACGCCAGCCACCACGACGACAAGGGCGGCAACGACTACCAGATCAGCCTGCGCACCGACCTGCAGCCCGAGCCGTATGCGCGCAAGAACTACATCGACGGCGTGATGGGCACCAACCTGCATTCGATCTGGGATTTCTACATCCTCGGCAGCGCCGGCTACGGCTCGGACGCCAAGGCCGTTGCTCCCTACGCCAAGCGTCTCGACGCACTGCCGTGGCCGCCGGCGAGCACGCAGCAGACTTCCGATCCCGCCGCATGGGCCTTCGAGTCCTGCCGCGTGACCGATTCGCAGCACCTGTATCCCGACGGCCACAAGCTCGACAGCCGCTACCTCGACGCCCAGCGCCCGCTGGCCGAACAGCGCGTGCGCCAGGCTGCGTGGCGGCTGGCGCAGGTACTCAACGAGACGCTCGGCCGATAAACGCGCGACGCCGGTGCGCGGACGGAATACGATTGGCCGCGAGACCGTCCAGCCTGGCAACACGGGATGCCCACCGATGAAGCCGCAAGTCGAACCCTTCTTCCACGCCGGCAGCAGCACCTGGAGCTACGTGGTGTCCGGGCCAGGTGGCGGTGCCGCGGCGATCATCGACCCGGTGCTCGATTACGACGGCAAGTCCGGCCGCACCTCCACCGCCTCCGCGCAGGCGCTGCTCGACCACGCGCGCGCGCAGGACCTGGAAGTGCAGTGGCTGCTCGAAACCCACGCCCATGCCGACCATCTTTCCGCCGGGCACTGGCTCAAGTCGCGGTTGCCCGATGCGGTGCTCGCCATCGGCGAAGGCATCCGCGAGGTGCAAAAGACCTTTCGTCCGATCTTCAACCTCGGCGAGCATTTCCCGGTCGACGGCTCGCAGTTCGACCGCCTGCTTTCCGACGACGAACGCTTCGCCATCGGCGCCCTGCAGGTCCGCGTGATCGCGGTTCCCGGCCACACCAGCGACAGCTGCGCCTACCTGGTCGGCGATGCGCTGTTCACCGGCGACTCGCTGTTCATGCCGGACGGCGGCAGCGCGCGCTGCGATTTCCCGGGTGGCAGCGCGCGGATCTTGTATCGCTCGATCCGGCGCATGCTCGATACCCTGCCCGACGACACGCGCGTGTTCGTCTGCCACGACTACGGCCCCGGCGGCCGCGAGGTCGCCTGCGAGACCACCATCGGCGCGCAGAAGCGCGACAACATCCACCTGCGCGACGGCATCGACGAAGATACCTTCGTCGCCACACGCGAAGGGCGCGACGCCACCCTGGCGATGCCGGCGCTGATCATCCCCGCGGTGCAGGTCAACATCCGCGCCGGCGCGCTGCCCGATGCCGAAGACAACGGCGTGCGCTACCTGAAGACGCCGCTGGATACGCTCTGATTACATCGCCGCTTCGCATGGCGAGGCGGGATGAGGGCGTTCTGCGCGTCCGGCTCCCGCGCCGCAGAGTGGCCGACGGCCATGCCGCGCCGCGTAATGGCGCTTCTGGCCGGAATGCCGTGAACACAAGCTGGAAACGCCTCCCTTCAAACATCGGCCTGTCCGTGGCGCGGACACGGGCATGGAGAGGCGCGGGGAACGCGATTCGACCGATGGCCCGGGAAGATCATGATCCGCCTGCCCGCCATCGCCAGTCGCGGATTTCCGGCGGATCCTCGCCATGCTCGACGATGTACTCCCGGTGTGTCGCCAGCTTTTCCAGCATCGTCTTGCGCACCTGCGTCGCGTCGCCGACGAGACCCGGCACGCGATCGATCGCATCCATCGCCAGGTGGTAGCGATCCAGGTCGTTGCGCACGGTCATGTCGAACGGCGTGGTGGTCGTGCCCTCCTCCTGGTAGCCGTGGACATGGAAGTTGTCGTGGTTGGTGCGCCGATAGATGAGCCGGTGGATCAGGGTCGGATAGCCGTGGTAGGCGAAGATCACGGGCTTGTCGGTCGTGAACATCGCATCGAACGTGGTGTCATCGAGCCCGCGCGGATGCTGGCTGGGCGGTTGCAGCTTCATCAGGTTGACGACGTTGACCACGCGCACGCGCAGCGCGGGCAGATGTTCGCGCAGCAGGTCGACGGCGGCCAGCGTTTCCAGCGTCGGCACGTCGCCGCAGCAGGCCAGCACCACGTCGGGTTCCGTGCCGCCGTCGCTGCTGGCCCAGGACCACACGCCCAGGCCCGCTGCACAGTGCGCGGCTGCCGCATCCATGTCCAGCCACTGCAGCGAGGGCTGTTTGCCGGCAATGACGACGTTGACATAATCGCGGCTGCGCAGGCAGTGGTCGGTGACCGAGAGCAGCGTGTTGGCATCAGGCGGCAGATAAACGCGGATGACTTTGGCCTTCTTGTTGACGACGTGGTCGATGAAACCCGGGTCCTGGTGGCTGAAGCCGTTGTGGTCCTGCCGCCAGACGTGCGAGGTCAGCAAGTAGTTGAGCGAGGCAATCGGCTGCCGCCACGGAATCTCCTTCGATACCTTCAACCATTTGGCGTGCTGGTTGAACATCGAGTCGATGATGTGGATGAAGGCCTCGTAGCAGGAGAAAAAGCCATGCCGCCCGGTCAACAGGTAGCCTTCGAGCCAGCCTTCGCACAGGTGTTCGCTGAGTACCTCCATGACGCGGCCGTCGGGAGCGACGTGCTCGTCCCCGGGCAGGATCTCCGCCATCGAGCAACGGTCGGTCACCTCGAACACCGCGTTCCAGCGGTTCGAGCTGGTTTCGTCCGGACTGAAAACGCGGAAGTTGTGCGGATTGCGCGCGATGACGTCGCGGATGAACTGGCCCTGCACGCGCGTCGCCTCGGCCATCGTCGCGCCCGGCGCCGGCACGTCGACCGCATGGCTGCGGTAATCCGGCAGCTGCAGGTCCTCGAGCAGCATGCCGCCGTTGGCGTGCGGATTGGCGCTCATGCGCTTCGAACCGGCCGGCGCCAGCGCCGCGATCTCCGGCCGCAGCCGTCCCTCGTCGTCGAACAGTTCCCGCGGCCGGTAACTGTGCATCCACTGCTCGAGGATGCGGACGTGATCGGCACGGTCCATGTCGCCCATCGGCACCTGGTGGGCGCGGAACGTGCCTTCGATGCGCTTGCCGTCGACCTCCTTCGGTCCGGTCCATCCTTTCGGCGAGCGCAGCACGATCATGGGCCAGCCCGGATGTCCGTTAACGTTTTCGACGCGTGTGGCCCGCTGGATCGCCGCAATCTCGTCGATGACCTCGTCCATGACGGCCGCCATGCGCTGGTGCATGGCAGCCGGATCGTCGCCCTCGACGAAATACGGCCGGTAGCCGTGGCCGGTCAGCAAGGCTTCGAGCTCGACGTGCGGGATGCGCGCGAGCACGGCCGGACCGGCAATCTTGTAGCCGTTCAGATGCAGGATCGGCAGCACCGCGCCGTCGCGGGCCGGATTGAGAAAATGGCAGGATTGCCAGGAGCCGGCCAGCGGTCCGGTTTCCGCCTCGCCGTCGCCGATGACGCAGGCGACCAGCAGGCCCGGATTGTCGAAGACCGCGCCAAAGGCGTGCGACAGTGAGTAGCCCAACTCGCCTCCTTCGTGGATCGACCCGGGTGTTTCCGCCGCAACGTGGCTGGGAATGCCGCCCGGAAATGAGAACTGCTTGAACAGCCGCTGCATGCCTGCGCGGTCCTGCGATACCAGCGGGTAGACCTCGCTGTAGGTGCCTTCAAGCCAGGCATTGGCGACCGGCGCCGGCCCGCCGTGACCGGGGCCGGCGACGAAAACGGCATCCAGGTCGCGCGCCTTGATGACGCGATTGAGATGCGCATGGATGAAATTCAGTCCCGGCGTCGTGCCCCAGTGCCCGAGCAGGCGCGGCTTGATGTGCGCGCGCGTCAGCGGCTGGTCCAGCAGCGGGTTGTCGAGCAGGTAGATCTGCCCTACCGACAGGTAGTTCGCCGCGCGCCACCAGGCATCGAGGGTCTGCAGTTCGTCCGCGGCGAGCGGCTGCGCGGAAGCTGGTGTCGATTTCATGACTGGTTACTCCAAAACAGGTGCCGGTATGCGCAAGTCCCACCTGACCTGTGGAAGTGGCTGCGGTTCCGGCTTTCTTCTGCAACTCCTCATTGTCGAATCCGGAGAGTGAATCAGGCGTCCGCGGCCATCCGGCGCAGGTGCCCGGCAATCACCCTCTCTTCGTCGGTAGGAATGACCCACGCCTGCACGGGGCTGGCCGCGGTGGTGATGCGGCCCTCGCCCGCACGGTTGGCGGACTCGTCCAGCTCGACGCCGAGCCATGCCGCGTCACGGCAGACGCGCTCGCGCACGAAGACGCTGTTTTCGCCGATGCCCGCGGTGAACACGATGCCGTCGAGACCGTCGAGCATGGCCGCCAACGCGCCGAGCTCGCGCTTGATGGCGTGCACGAACAGGTCGATGGCCTCCCGCGCGCGCGGTGCATCGCTGGCCTCGAGCGTGCGCATATCGCCGGAGAGCCCGGAGACGCCGAGCAGGCCGGACTGGTGATACAGCAGGGACTGCACCTGCTCCACGTCCATCCGCAGCTCCGCCATCAGGTACAGAATCACGCCCGGATCGAGCGCGCCGCAGCGCGTGCCCATCGGCAGCCCATCCAGCGGCGTGAACCCCATCGTGTTCGCCACGCTGCTGCCGCCGCGCATCGCGCACATGCTGGCGCCGCTGCCCAGGTGCAGCACCACCACGCGCCCGGCCAGCGCCGGATCGCACTGCTCCATGACCGAGGCGATGTACTCGTACGACAGGCCGTGGAAGCCGTACCGGTGCACGCCGCGCTCGGTGATGCCTCGGGGCAACGCGAATGCGCGTTCGACCGATGGCTGGCTGTGGTGGAAGGCGGTGTCGAAGCAGGCGATCTGCGGCAGATCGGGCGCGGCGGCCAGGATCGTCCGGATCGGCGCGAGGTTGTGCGGCTGGTGCAGCGGCGCGAGCGGCACCAGCGCCTCCAGTTCGCTCAAGACATCCGCACCGACCCGTACCGGCGCAACGAAACGCTCGCCGCCGTGCACCACCCGATGCCCGATCGCGCGGACTCGGTGGTCCTGCAGGTGCGCCGGCAGGATCTCGAACAGGAAGGACATCGCGTCTTCGTGGCTGAGCGCTGCACCCTCCGACCAGTCCTTCGTCTCCAGCGGCCGCCCCTCCCCGCCTCTCAAAAGGAAGCGCGACGATGCGCCGAGCCCCTTGATGCTGCCCGCAAGCACGCGCCGCAGCGCCCCATCCTGCTCGTCGAATACCGAGAACTTGATGCTCGAGGAACCGGCATTGATGACGGCGATGGCGTCTTGCATGACCTGTGCCCAACCGATCGTGCGATATGTCGATATTGCGCCGCAAAGGCAAGCGGGCACTTGACCCATGTCAATGCGGCGGCTGGCGCCAGGCGGCAAGCTCTACCAGTACCCTAGGGGAGCCTCCCATGCCAGCGATCGAAGCCCTCAGGCCGTGGCAAATGGGCCCGGATTACCCGCGCTGGAACGAGACGCTGCGCGACGGAAGCCATGTCCTGATCCGCCCGGTAGGCAAGCACGACATCGCGGCGGAACGCGCATTCATCGAAGCGCTTTCTCCCCAGGCGCGTCGCTACCGCTTCCTGGGCCAGGTCTCGCACTCGAGCGACGAGTTGATCGAGCGATTCACCGATATCGACTACAAGCATGAACTCGCGTTCGCAGCCATCGTCCACGATGACAGCAGGGACAAGTTCGTCGCCGTCAGCCGCTACAGCGCGAACGCCGAAGAAACCAGCTGCGAATGCGCGGTCACCGTACTGGACGACTGGCAGGGAAAAGGCTTGGGCACGATCATGCTGACGCACCTGATCGAGGTCGCCAGGAGCCGCGGCATCAAGCACATGTGGTCGATGGACTCATCGGACAATGTCGCGATGGCTGACCTGGCGCATCACATTGGCTTCCAGCGCAAGCAGGATCCCGAAAATTCCTCACAGGTGATTTACAGTCTCTGGTTATAAGTGGTAGTTGGATCCAAACTTCAAAAAGGCAGGTACGCCATGAAAATCCTCGTTGCGGTCGACGGCAGCCCTATCAGCACAAAGGCGGTCAAATTCGCGATCCAGCTGGCGCGCGAGTTCTCCGAACCGCCGAAACTGACGCTGTTCCATGCGGATCCTCCGCTGTTGAACGCCGTCGCCGTCAAGCTCGGGGCTGAAGGCCTGAAGCGATATCACGACGATAACGCCAAATTCGCCACCAAAACCGCGCGCGCCACGCTCAATCGGGCGCATGTGCCGTTCGAGGAAAAGCAGATGGTCGCCGAGCCGGCCGAAGCGATCGTGCGGTACGCGAAAAGGGGAAAATTCGACCTGATCGTGATGGGTTCGCGCGGCCGCAGCGCACTGAGCGGCCTACTGCTCGGCTCGGTGACCAGCAAGGTTATCGCCCATTGCGACATCCCGGTCACGATCGCGCGCTGATGGTGCACGAGCGCTCCATGCCGCATTTGCCCGCGACTCTCTGATCCCATCACGACATTGTGATCGAGACCTGAATGCACCCCGTCAGTGATCGCACGTAAAATGTCGAGCGTCATCTTGATATTCCTGGGCTCCGTAACCGTCGTTCTTGCAGCGGCGGTGATCTTCGGAGCCCATCGCTGGACCTTGAGGACACGCGAGCTGCGGGCGCAGTTGGACGCCGGCCGCATGCCCGTGCGCCCATTGACGGTCGATTTTCGTGAGCTGGAGGGTCTGTCCGCTCCAGTCAGGCGTTTCTTCGGTGCGGCGCTCGCCCAAGGGCAGCCGATGGTGGCCGAGGTGCGGCTGCGACACCGCGGCAGTTTCAACATGGGCGAAACCAGCGACCGATGGAAGCCTTTCACTTCGGACCAGAAGGTAGTCGCGCGAAGGCCGGGGTTTGACTGGGACGGCCGTATCGAGATGATTCCCGGTCTTCACGTCCGCGTTCATGACGCCTACATCGCGGGCGAGGGATACCTCCACGCGTCTCTGCTTGGCCTTTTCCCCCTGGCCAACGCGCATGGAGCCGACGACGACATGGCGGAGGGCGAATTGATGCGCTTCTTCGCAGAGGCGACCTGGTATCCGACCGCCCTGCTTCCAAGCCAGGGCGTACGCTGGGAGCCCGGTGACGATCGCTCGGCCTATGCCACGTTAACCGACGGAAGCATTTCCGTGACCATGCTGTTCGTATTCGACGACTCGGGGCTTATCGAAACCGTGCGTACAGAAGCACGCGGACGAATAGTGGGGGGAAGGCTTCTCCCCACACCCTGGCAAGGCCGATTCTGGAACTATGGCGAACGCGGTGGAATGCAGGTACCGATCGATGGCGAGGTGGCGTGGCTCCTCCCTGCCGGCGCAAAACCATACTGGCGCGGCCGTATCACCGGGATCGCGTACGAGTTCTCGCAATAGCAAGGGACCAACAGCTATCCAGCTACGGCATGCCGCATGCATGAAGCGGCTTTCTCTCTTGCTATTGACTGATACCTGATACGTTCAATGTGGCCCACGGGGCCGTGTGGCAGGGTGCGCCATCGTCCTGCATGGTGCGCGCTGCGTCGATCCGCCATGGACTCCTAGTGCGAATAGAACACGGGAATCGGGGCCGCGATCAGCAGTTCGCGCGTGACGCCGCCCATCGCCCATTCCCTGAATCGTGAGTGGCCATAGCCTCCAACCACGATCAGGTTCGCGCGCATTTTCGTTGCATGGTCGAGCACGACGGAGCTGACAGCCTTGTTGCCGGACTTGAGAACTACCAGGTTGGTTTCGACGCCGTGGCGTGCCAGGTGCCCCGCGATATCGGCCCCGGGTTGTGCGCCGGGGTCGCGTTGCTCATCGGACGTATCGACCAGCAGCAGGTCGACCATCTCGGCCCCGGTGAGCAGCGGCAGGGCGTCATGCAGCGCGCGCGCAGCCTCGCTGGTCGGTCGCCACGCCATCACCACGCGCTTTGGCGGCATCGGCACCTTGCAGCGTGGAGGAACCACCAGCACCGGCCTGCCCGACTCGAGCAAAAGGCTGCCGAAGTAGGCATGCGTCGTCTCCGCCTCGATGGTGTCGCCAATCGAACCGGCGACGATCGCCAGGTCGGCGTGGTGCGCGCGGTGGGCCGCCATGCGGGCCGGCTCGGCAAGTGTCTCGACCAGGCGGACCTCGAATGAAATCGACTCCTTTTCGAGCCGGGACTCGAGTTTGGCGACATTGGCTTTCGCCTGCGATCGCAGATTGTCGTAGACATCGCCCATCGCGACGTCCGGCACCATCCCCCACGGGCCGAGCATCGGCGTCGGCAGATTCACCATCACCAGCACCGTCAGGTGCGCCCCGTGGCTCACTGCCAGATCGGTGGCGATGTTGAGCGCATCCATGTCGCCTGGCGTTCCCGTGATCGGTACGACAAGATCCTTGTACATCGCTTGGTCTCCCATCCGGCACTTTCGCGGTTGGTATCATTAGGCGCGCCCACGGGCGCCCTTGCTTTGACCTGAATCAAGGCTTCGCGGGAATCGCCGCAGGACGAAGCAGGCCTCCCGTTGATCCCGCCATTGCCGCCGGATTGGCGTTTGGAACCTTCCGCGCCGACAATCCGGTTTAGCTGGCGACCGCTTGTCTGACTCAGCATGCGTTGCCGCACTCAACCTGGACCTCCTCATGGCGGCCTAATGGACATCACCGACACGCAAGGCCGCAAACGGTTCCAGATCCAGTTCCTGGGCGCCAACGCCACGGTCACCGGTTCACGCTACCTGGTCGATGCCGGGAACACGAGGGTCCTGGTCGACTGCGGCCTGTTCCAGGGCTACAAGCCGCTGCGGCTGCGTAACTGGGCGCCGTTCCCGGTCGATCCGTCCTCGATCGACGCCGTGGTCCTCACCCACGCGCATCTCGACCACAGCGGCTACCTGCCGAGGCTGGCCAAATCGGGGTTCCGCGGTCAGGTCTGGTGCACCGATGCGACCCGGAGCCTGTGCGGGATTCTGCTGCCGGATTCCGGGCGCCTGCTCGAGGAGGAAGCCACGCACGCGAACCGTGCGGGCTCGTCCAGGCACCATCCCGCGGAACCCCTCTATGACGAAGCCGACGCCCGCCGCTGTCTCGGGCAGCTGCACGGCATGCCCTTCGAAACAAGCTTCGAGGCCGCACCGGGCGTGCGGGCCATGTTCCGCATGCAGGGGCACATCCTGGGCGCGGCGGCGATGACGCTGGAATCCAGAGGGGCCCGCATCACCTTCAGCGGAGATCTCGGCCGGCCAGAGGATGCGGTGATGTACCCGCCGCTGCCGCTGGTCGAATCAGACTGGGTCGTGACCGAATCCACCTACGGCAACCGCACCCACCCGGCCGCAACGCTGGAGCAGGATCTGCTGGAAGTACTGCAGCGCGTCCTGGCGCGAGGCGGCGTGGCCGTGATCCCCTCCTTCGCCGTCGGCCGCGCGCAGCTGCTGCTGCACCTCATCGTGCGCCTGCAGCGATCCGGCCGCCTGCCCGACGTTCCGGTCTACCTCAACAGCCCCATGGCAGCGGACGTGACCGGCCTGTACCGGCAGTACGCCGACCTGCATCGCCTGAACGACGACGACCTGGACGCGATGCGCCGCACGGTACATATCGTCAACAGCGCCGAGGAGTCGAAAGCGCTCAACCGGCGCAGGGGTCCCATGATCATCGTCTCTGCCAGCGGCATGCTCACCGGCGGACGCGTGCTCCACCATCTGGCCGCCTTCGGACCGGACAAGCGCAATGCCATCGTCCTGTGCGGTTACCAGGCGGGTGGCACGCGCGGCGCGGCGCTGGCTGGCGGCGCAAAGCGGGTGCGCATCTACGGGCAGGACGTGGACGTCGATGCCGAGGTGGCCCAGCTCGCCACGGCATCGGCGCACGCCGATGCCGACGAGATATTGGCGTGGCTCGCGACCGCACCGCGGCCGCCGCGAACGGTGTTCGTGACCCATGGCGAACCCGATGCGGCCGATGCGCTGCGGGTGCGCATCGAGCGCGAACTTGGCTGGAGCGCGCACACGCCGGAATACCTCGAGCGGATCGTGCTGGAATAGCCTGCCTCGCAGTAGCGATTCGGCGGTTACCGTTGCCGAAAGGGAGCGAGGCCATGGCTCACTGCAACAGCAGCACGCCTGCGAAGGCGACGAACATGGCGACGATGCCCGGCAGCAGTCGCAGGCCGTAGGCGCGACCTCCGGTGGAGAACGCCACCACCAGCTTGGTGACGGAGTTCGCCGCGAGCGCGAGCAGGACCGCGAAGGCCGCCGTGTCCGCATCGAGGCGCTGCAGCGTGACCAGCTGCGCGGCCGAGGCGGCCGAGGCGTGCACGTCGGCGAAGCCCGAGATCGCCAGCGCCACGACCGATGCGCGGTCGCCTAGCCATGACAACACCATGCCGGATACCAGCAGCACCGCCGCGACGATCCCGACAAATCCGAAGACCTGTCCAGGCTTGAACGCGCGTCCGGTCAACTGCCCGGGGGCCGAAACCGCATCGCGATGACTGTGCCGGCCCGCGAGCATGGCAAAGGTGATTACAACTGCGCCCGAGATCGCCAGGGGCATCGCGATTTCACGCAGCAGGCTGATCGAGAGTACGCCGGTCACCACCGCGAGCTGCACGATGGTGCTTACGTTGGACAGCACGCCTGCGCCTGCGCAAGTCAAACCTAGCGACGGCGTGTCGCGGGCGCGCGACCCCATGCTGGCAATCGTCGCCGCGCTGGAGATGAAGCCGCCGAAGAACCCGGCCAGCATCAGACCCACGCGCTCGCCGAAGGCACGCAGGGCGATGTGCCCGGCCGCGTTGATCGCCATGACCAACACCGCGAGCAACCACAGCTTGCGTGGATTCAGGACCTGCCATGGATCAACCGCACGATCAGGCAGCAGCGGCAGCACGATGGCCGCCGACGCCGCGAGCAGCAGCGCGTCATGCAGTTCGGCAGCGCTCAGCGTCTGTCGCGCGAATCCGTGCAGCCAGATCTTCCCCGCGAGCAGGATGGCGACCACGACACCCAGTCCCGCGGCCGGAACCACGGCTCGCATCGCCAGCACGCCAAGCAAGAAGACCGCGAGCATGGCCACCTCGGTGGTCAGCCCCGGGTCCCGGGTCCGGGTGTGGTGATAGCTCGCCAGCGCGGCCAGGGCGACGAAACCGCCGGCAACCGCGATGGCGACGCCACCGAGCAGTTCCGCGATCGCGCCGGCCAGCCCCAGAAGGGCGAATGTCCGCACACCGGCGGCGGCGCGCGTCTCGCCCTCGCCCTTGTTTCGTTCACGCTCGACGCCGACCAGCAATCCGATGCCGAGCGCGACGGTCAATCCGGCCAGGTGGGGCGATGCCAGCATGCGTCGAGGGTGCCACAGCGATCGATCGTCGGCACTATTATTTCCACTTGCCGACTGGTGACCTTGACCCAGGTCAACGTGCGCGCCGCGCGGGACAGTCATATTGACCATCATTCAGCAACCACGCCGTGGACCCGACGGATCCAATGGCTGTGCCCCGCGCAGCGCTTCGAGGAGGGTAACCGCATGAACCGGCTCAAGAACAAGACCTGCATTGTCACCGGTGCTGCGCTTGGCATCGGGCACGCCTGCGCAACCCGGATGGCGGAGGAAGGCGCGCGCGTGGCGCTGTTCGACGTGCTCGATGGTGACGGCTTGGCGCTGGAACGCGAGCTGCAGGAAAGCGGGCACGACGCCGGTTACTGGCATGTCGATGTCGCCAACGAAGATGCCGTCAAGTGCGCCATCGATGAGGTCGCCGCACGTTTCGGCGAATTGCACGTGCTGGTCAACAATGCCGGCATTGCCGGTGCCAACAAGCCCACGCACGAGCTGACTGAACAGGAGTGGGATCGTGTCCAGGCGGTGAACGTCAAGGGCGTATTCTTCTGCACCAAGCACGCCATCCCGCACCTGAAACGCGCAGGACAAGGCAGCATCATCAACCTGTCGTCGATCTACGGGCTGGTCGGTGCATCCGACGTGCCGCCCTACCATGCTTCCAAGGGCGCGGTCAGGCTGATGAGCAAGACCGATGCGCTGGTCTACGCGTCCGATGGCATCCGCGTCAACTCGGTGCATCCGGCCTTCATCTGGACGCCGATGGTCGAGCAGTACTTGCGCGACGGCTGTGCCACGGACATCGATGCCGCGCGCCGCGAAACCGACCTACTGCATCCCCTTGGCCACATGGGCGAACCGGACGATATCGCTTGGGGCGTCGTCTATTTGGCAGCGGACGAGTCGAAATTCGTCACTGGCAGCGAGCTGGTGATCGATGGCGGATATACTGCCCGGTAGGCACCGTTGCTGGCATCCCGGTCATAGCCATGCGGCCTGCTGACACCGTCCTGACCGCCGTAAGGTTGGTCCACACGCTGGCATGGGCGTTCTTTGCGGGCTGCATCGTGCTGCTGCCGCTTTCGGCCCACGCCAGGCGTTTCGGCCTTGCCGCAGTCCTGATCGGCTGCGTGCTGTTCGAGATCCTGGTCCTGGCCGTGAATCGCTGGCGCTGTCCGCTCACCGGCATCGCTGCTCGCTACACCTCGGATCGCCGCGACAACTTCGATATCTTCCTGCCGCTTTTGCTGGCCAGGTACAACAAACAGATCTTCGGCACCCTGTTCCTGGCAGGCCTGGCCTACACCGCATTCGAGTGGTGGCATCACGCAGGTCATGCCTGAAAACCGGGGCTGGCATGCCTCCGGGCATTCGGTCACCACGCCATCACCACGCGCTTCGGAAGCATGGGCGTCTTGCGGCCCGGCGGTACGACCAGCATCGGCCGGCCGGACTCCAGCCGCAGGCTGCCGAAGCAGGCGCGCGTGGTTTCGGACTCCACGCTACCGCCTATCGTCCCGGCGACAATCGCCTGGTCGCACAGAACGCGAACGTCTAATCCCAGGGAGACGCCGGCCAGCGCACGATCGCGTCAGAGCGAATCGATGACGTTCTTGAGATTGTCCCGAACAGCCGAGGCCACTCTGGCCAACCCGGGGTTGTCGACAGCCTGCATCGAAGCCACCGGATCGACCGCGACGACCTCCACGTCACCGTTGTCACGCTGCTGCACGATGACATTGCACGGCAGCATCGTGCCGATCCGGTCCTCGGCCTGCAGCGCCTGCCAGGCCATCGACGGATTGCAGGCGCCGAGGATGCGGTAGTTGCGGAAGTCCCTGTCGAGTTTCTTCTTCATCGTGGCCTTGACGTCGATCTCGGTCAGGATGCCGAAGCCCTCCTCCTTCAGGGCCTCCGTTGCGCGCGCGATCGCGTCTTCAAAACTCATGCCGGAAAGGGTCTTGGCGAAGTAATAGCTCATTGTCTGTGCCTTTGGTTGTGCGGGAATCTGGTTATCGTTTCCAGACGGCAGGAACGTCCTGCACGTCTCCGGTTTCAAGAGGAACCGAGGGCCTCCGCCTTCATGTGTCTCCCGGCAGGTGTTTGCAGCAGCGTGTAGTACAGCAGCGGGATCACCACCAGCGTCAGCACCGTGCTGACCAGGATGCCGAAGATCAGCGAAACCGCCAGGCCGTTGAAGATCGGATCGTCGAGGATGAAGAACGCGCCCAGCATCGCCGCCAGCGCGGTCAGCGCGATCGGCTTGGCGCGCACCGCACACGCCTCGATCACCGCTTCGGCCGGCGCCAGCCCCTGATCCAGGGAGTGGTTGATGAAGTCCACCAGCAGGATCGAGTTGCGCACGATGATGCCGGCCAGCGCGATCATGCCGATCATGCTGGTGGCGGTGAACTGCGCGCCGAGCAGCGCGTGCCCGGGCATCACGCCGATCACGGTCAGCGGGATCGGCGCCATGATGATCAGCGGCACGATGTAGCTGCGGAACTGCGCCACCACCAGCAGGTAGATCAGCAGCATGCCGGCGGCATAGGCGATACCCATGTCGCGGAAGGTTTCAAAGGTGATCTGCCATTCGCCGTCCCACTTGACCGCGAAATCGCTGGTGTCCTGCGGCTGGGCGATGAAGGTCTGCTGCAGCATTTCACCGTCGATCTTGTGCTCGCGAAGCTGGCCGACCAGGTCGAACATGCCGTACAGCGGGCTGTCGAGTTTGCCGGCCTCGTCGCCGGTGACGTAGACCACGGGCAGCAGATCCTTGTGGTGGATCGCGCCGTCCCACAGTCCGCGTTCCACGCGCACCAGCTCGGAAATCGGCACTAGCTGGCCCTGCCCGCCGCGCACGCGCAGGGCGAGCAGGCGGTCGAGATCGGCCTGGTCGGCAATCGGGAGCCGCAGCCGCACCGGGCGCGGATACTTCGAGCGGCCATCGTGGATCCAGGTGGCGTCGAAACCCGACACCGCGGTCGCCAGCGCGTCGCTGATCGCCGACTGCGGCACGCCCAGGCGTGCCGCGCGCACGCGGTCGACGACGAGGGTTTCGCGCGGCGCGGGGTTTTCGACGCTGGTATCGATGTCGACGATGCCTTCGGTCGCGGCGAAGCGCTTCTCCAGCGCCAGCGCTACCTGCTGGCTTCGCGCGTAGTCGGGACCGTAGACCTCGGCCACCAGCGGCGCCAGCACCGGAGGACCTGGCGGCACTTCGACCACCTTGATCGAAGCACCGTGGCGGGCGCCGATCTTCGCCAGCGCCGGGCGCAATGCGCGCGCGATCTCGTGGCTCTGGCGCTTGCGCTCGTGCTTGTCCACCAGGTTGACCTGCAGGTCGCCGACGTTGCTGCCGCTGCGCAGGAAGTACTGCCGCACCAGGCCGTTGAAGTTCATCGGCGCCGAGGTGCCCGCATAACCCTGGTAGTCGAGCACCTCGGGCACGCGCGCGACGGCGGTGCCCAGGTCGACCAGCAGCGCGTTGGTGTCCTCCAGCGTGCGTCCCTCCGGCAGGTCGACCACCACCTGGAACTCGGACTTGTTGTCGAACGGCAGCATCTTCAGCACCACCAGCTGCACCACCGCCAGCGACGCCGCCAGCACCACCAGCGCCGCCATGCCGCCAAACAGCATCATCCGCCGGCGCGGCGCGCGGTCGCCGGCAAGGAACGGCCGCATGAGCCGGCCGAACAGGCGGTGCAGGCGTGTTTCGTCTCCTTTGCGATCCGCATGGTCGGCAGCTGGGTGTGCCGGCGCGTGCCGCTTCAGCAGCTTCAGCGACAGCCACGGCGTCACGATCAGCGCGATCGCCAGCGACAGCAGCATGCCGGCCGAGGCGTTGATCGGGATCGGCCGCATGTACGGCCCCATCAGGCCGGAGACGAAGGCCATCGGCATCAACGCGGCGATCACGGTGAACGTCGCCAGGATGGTCGGGCCGCCGACTTCGTCCACTGCCGGCGGGATCGCTTCGAACAGGCGCTTGCCGCCCAGCGCCCTGTGGCGATGGATGTTCTCGACCACCACGATGGCGTCGTCGACCAGGATGCCGATCGAGAAGATCAGCGCGAACAGCGACACCCGGTTGAGGGTGAAGCCCATCGCCCACGACGCGAACAGGGTCAGCGCAAGCGTCAGCACCACCGCACTGCCAATCACCACGGCCTCGCGCCAGCCCAGCGCGAACAGCACCAGCAGCACCACCGAACCGGTCGCGAACATCAGCTTCTGGATCAGCTTCTGCGCCTTGTCGGTGGCGGTCTGGCCGTAGTCGCGCGTGACCTCGACGTGCACGCCGGCCGGGATCAGCTCGCCGCGCAGCTGTGCAACGCGCCTGGTGATGGCGCCGGTGATGTCGGCGGCGTTGCTGCCGGGCTTCTTGGCGATCGCGATGGTCACCGCCGGCGCCTCGCCGGTCGCGGGGCCGCCGCGAGCCACGGGTGCGCCGTACCAGACGTAGCTGGAGGCGACGTCGGCGCCGTCCCGGATGTCGGCGACATCCGACAGCAGCAGCGGACGGCCGTCACGCAGGCCGATCACCAGGTCGGCGACATCCTCGTGCGAGGCCAGGAAGCGCCCGGCCGTCACCGGCACCGCCCCCTGCACACCGACCCGCTCGCCGACCTGCCGCACCACGCTGGCCGCCTGTAGCGCCTGGATCAGGTCGCCTGTGGCGAGATGGTAGGCGGCCAGCCTGGCCGGGTCGAGCGTGACCACCACCGCGCGCTGCGGCGCGCCGATGGTGTAGACGTCGCGGGTGCCGGGCACGCGCTTGAGTTCGGTTTCCAGCGTATGCGCGACTTCAGCCAGGTCGGTCGCGCTGCGGTGCGGGTCGTCGGTCCACAACGTCAGCGCCATCACCGGCACGTCGTCGATGCCCTTGGGCTTGACCAGCGGCTGGCCGACGCCGATGCCCGGCGGCAGCCAGTCCTGGTTGGAGAACACCTGGTTGTACAGGCGCACGATCGCCGGCTGGCGCTCGACGCCGACGGTGTATTCGACCGTCAGCACCGCCATGCCCGGGCGGCTGATCGAATAGACGTGCTTGATGCCCTCGATCTCGGACAGCTTCTGTTCCAGCGGCGTGCTGACCAGCTGCTCGACGTCGCGCGCGCTGGCGCCCGCGAACGGCACGAACACGTTGGCCATGGTCACGTCGATCTGCGGCTCTTCCTCGCGCGGCGTGATCAGCACCGCCATCAGCCCGAGTAGCAGGCCCATCAGCGCGATGATCGGCGTCAGCGGATTGGCCTGGAATGCCGCGGCCAGGCGACCCGACAAGCCCAGTCGCGGCTGCGGCGTCGCAAGATCGTCCGCGCGCTCAGTCACGCTGGCGCTCCGCCTCGCGCTGCGCGGCCAGCGCCTGCGTGGCCGCGACCGGATCGGCGGCGATCGTCTCGCCCGGCTTCAGGCCCGCGAGCACCTCGACCCTGCCGCCGATGCTGCGACCCAGCCGCAGCTGGCGAAGGCGCAGGGTGCCGTCGGCGAGGACGTACACGCCATTGACCTCACCGCGCTGGACCAGCGCGCTGGCCGGAATCCGCACGATGCGCGGCCCCGCCGCGCCACCCGACAGCGGAAACACGATGCGCGCGGTGGTGCCGGGCGCCGGCGCCTGTTCCAGATCGGGCAAGCCGATGCGCACCGTGACGCTGTGGGTCGCCGGATCGGCCGCGGGAAACACGATCACCTGCGCCGCCTCCACGCTGCGGCCATCGGCCAGCTCCACGCGCGCACGACCGGACTCGCGGATCGCATCGGCCACCGATTGCGGCACCTGCACCTGGATGCGCAGCGCGCCTGGCGCATAGACCGTCATCAGCGGCTGCCCCGGCGCCACCGCCTCGCCTGGCTCCACGTCGCGCCGGCTGACGATGCCCGCATAGGGCGCGCGCACCACGGTGTAGTCGGTCTGCTGCCCCGCCTGCGCCAGCTGCGCGTGCGCGGCGGCGACCGCGGCGACGGCCGAATCGCGCGCGGCGCGCGCCTGGTCGATCTGCGCACGCGACACATACTGGCCTGGCGCCAGTGCCGCAAAACGCCTGTAGTTCTGTTCGGCTTCCGCCGCGGCCGCTTGCGCTGCATGCAACTGCGCACGCGCAGTATTGACGCCGGCCTGCTGCTCGACCGCGGTCAGGCGCAACAGCACCGCGCCGGCCCTGACGCGGTCGTCGACATCGGCCTCGACCGTCGTCACCCGACCGGTGGTTTGCGCCGATACCGTGGCCTGGCGCACCGCTTCGACCACGCCGTCCCACGCGCGGGCGTCGGCTGGCGTGCCGGCGGCCACGGTCAGCGTCGGCAGCGGCGGCAGCGGCGGCGGTCGATCTGCCGCAGGCTCGCCACCGCAGGCGGCCAGCAGCAGCACGAGGCCGGCGCCCGGCCACCAGCGCGCCGGGCGCATTCGCGGATTGCGGCGCATCGGCTCAGCGCACGCCGCAGCTGGCGCCGCCTTCGCGGCCGATGCCGAGCCGGCGCATCACCATCGCCGCAGGGCAGAAGCCGGTGAACGCCGACTGGAACAGATTCAGGCCGATGAAGGCGGTCAGCAGCCAGAACCACGGCGAGACGAACTGGGTCAGCGCGATGCTGATCAGGATCATCACGCCTGCAAAGGCCTGGACGGCGCGGTCGAGTGTCATCTGAGTTCTCCTTGGGAATGTGGAACTTGGGAATGTGGGGTTGGTGGAATGGGGATGGCGCGGGAACAGCTGCAATCCGGCACCGGTTTCAATTCACGATCGCCGCGGGCTTCGCCCCGCCAGCATCCTCACCAAGGTGTTGTCATGGATGACATAGTGGTGCAGGAGCGCGGCGGCAGCGTGCAGGCCAACCAGGTAATAGCCGACCGTGCCGATGGTTTCGTGGATCTCTTCGATCGACTCGGCTAGCCCCTTGTCGGTGCCGATCAGGGCCGGCAGCTCCAGCCCGAAATAAGGAATCACCTTGCCCTTTGCGCTGAGCACCAGCCATCCCAGAAGCGGCATGACCACCATGAACAGGTACAGCGCAAAATGCATGAAGACCGCGCCGCGGTGCTCCCAGATCCCGGGCGCGGGCTGGATCCGCGGCGTCGGCCCCCACAGGCGCAGCGCCAGGCGCAGCCAGACCAGGGCGAACACCGTCAGCCCGAGCATGAAGTGCCATTGCTTCAAACCCTCGCGCAGGTCACTGCCCTTGGGATAGAACTCGCGCAACTCGATCGTTGCATACACCGCCACCAGCAACAGCAACATCAGCCAGTGCATCGCGATCGATAGCGAGCCATAGCGATCGACTGTGTTTTTCAGGTTCATGGTCTTGTCCTCGTGGTGTCGCGATCAGGAAGCCGGCACGCTCAACTGCCGCTGCCCGTTCCCTGTTTGAGCCGCTCGATGCCAAGCGCCTTCATCACGTACTTCTCGTAGATGGGCTCGGACGAGCCGTGGCGCATCTTGTAGAGGAAGTACTTCTCGAAGGCGATCTTGGCCACGTGCACCCACTTGCCGATCTTGGTCCAGGTCACGTTGCGCGGCGGGATCTGCGGCAGCGCGACGAAGGCCGCGCCGGTATCGCCCATGTCGGCCAGGCACACCGCGTTCCATGTGCCCTCGAAATCCGGGGTCTTGCCAGCCAGCTCGGCCTGGATGTTGCGCACGATGGTGGTGACCATCGACTCGATCATGAAGCCGGTCTTGGGCGCGCCGGTCGGGATCGGCGTGACTTCCACCGGCGGGATCGCCACGCAGACGCCGGCCGAGAAGATGTTGCGATACCTGGGGCTGCGCTGGTGCTTGTCGACAATCACGAATCCGCGGGGGTTGCACAGTCCTTCCACCGCGGCCACGGCATCCACGCCCTTGAACGCGGGTAGCAGCATCGAGAACTTGAATGGCAACACCTTCTCGCCGAGCGGCTGGCCCTTCGCGTCATGCTCGACCACCGTCATCTCGCCGTCTCGCACCTCTGCGACCTTGGCGTTGACGGTCCAGCCGATATGGCGCTGGCGCAGTTCCGATTCCATCAATCCCTTGGAATCGCCCACCCCGCCCAGGCCCATGTGACCGATATAGGGCTCGCTGCTGACGTAGTGCATCGGCACCTTGTCGCGCAGCTTGCGGCGGCGCAGGTCGGCGTCGACGATCATCGCGAATTCGTAGCCTGGGCCGAAGCAGCTGGCGCCCTGCACCGCGCCAACCACGATCGGACCGGGGTCCTCGAGGAAGGCCTTGTACGCTTCCCACGCCGTCTGCGCGTGCACGGTGGTGCAAACCGATTGCGTGTAACCGCCCTCGGGTCCGCTGCCAGGCACCTCGTCGAAGGCCAGCTTGGGTCCGGTGCAGATCAGCAGATAATCGTAGTCCAGGCGCTCGCCGCCGCCGGTGGTGAGGCAGCTGGCCTCGGCATCAATGGTTTTCACGCCGTCACTGATGTAGCGGATGCCGTGCTTGCCGACATGTCTGGCGATCGGCACCGTAATGTCCTCGGGCTTGCGCCAGCCGACAGCCAGCCAGGGATTGGATGGCGTGAAGCCGAAAGTCTCGCCCAGGCCCACCAGGGTGATCTCGTGACCCTTGCCCAAGGTATCGCGCAGCTCGTAGGCCGCGCTCATCCCGCCCAGTCCCGCTCCCATCACCACCAACTTCGCCATGACGCTCTCCCGTTACGGATGCAGTGCCCTGTGGCCTGCAAGCTGCCGCTTTCGTCGCCACTCCGCCCTGATCCGGGTCAACCACCGCGCCGAATATCCAGCTGGCTTAATATTAGTGATATCTAATATTAGAGTCAAGTGATATATTCCAGCCCGGAGTAACGCCATGCCCAGCACCGTTTCCGACCTCGTAACCGAGACTCGCGCTGCAACCCGCGAAGTCATGCCGCACGACTATTCCGCCATACGCGGCCAAGCCGTTCTGGTCGATGTTCGCGCGCCGGCAGGGTTCGCCCCCAACGGCAGGACCGAAGCCATGCAACCGGCTGGCTCACGGTAGATTTTTCCGATGCCCGGCACTCATCCCATCAATCGGCGCGGCGGCGCTGTAGCAATCGATCCCGAGGCCATGCGTGGGCATGCCGGGGACGCGACACAGCTGCTCAAGGCGCTGGCCAACGAAAAACGCCTGATGGTGCTGTGCCTGCTGGTCGACGGCGAACGATCGGTGGGCGAACTCAACGCCGAACTCGACCTCAGCCAGTCGGCGCTGTCGCAACACCTGGCCGTGCTGCGCGCCGACGGTCTGGTCGATACCCGCCGCGAGGCGCAGACGATCTACTACTCGCTGGCCACGGGTCCGGCACAGCGCATCATCGAGACCCTGCACGGTATCTACTGCGGTTAGCGAACTTCGCTTGCCGGCCACCACGGACAATGGCAGGCTCTGCGTTCACGATCGCCGACCGCCGACCCCGCCTTGACCGAAATCGACCTGCTGCTGGCGGCGCTGTTCTTCGTCGTCGCCGTCCTCTATTCCTCGGTCGGCCATGCCGGCGCCAGCGGTTACATCGCGGCGATGGCGCTGCTCGACTTCGCGCCGGAGCAGGTGCGCCCGACCGCGCTCGCGCTCAACCTGCTGGTCGGCGGCATCGGCCTGATCCGCTGGTGGCGCGGCGGCCACGTGCGCTGGCGCAACGTGCTGCCCTTCGTGCTGGCTTCGGCGCCGGCGGCCTTCTTCGCAGCGCAGATCCAGCTGCCGCGCCAGAGTTTCTCGCTGCTGCTGGGCGTCATCCTGCTGGTCGCGGCCATCGGCATCTTCCGCAGCGCATCACGCGCCGAAAGCAGCGATGCCGAAACCGCGGGCCGCAAGGTGCCGTGGCTGCCGGGACTGCTGGCCGGCGGCGGCATCGGCGTGCTGTCCGGCCTGACCGGCACCGGTGGCGCGATCTTCCTCACGCCGCTGCTGCTGTTCGCGCGCTGGATGCCGACCCGAGAAGCCAGCGGCACCTCGGTCGCCTTCGTCTGGATCAACTCGCTGACCGCCCTGACCGGCCTGCTGCACGCCACCGGCACCCTGCCGGCGATGCTGCCGCTATGGCTGGGCGTGGTCGCCGTCGGCGCCCTGCTCGGCAGCCAGATGGGACTCAAGTGGCTGCCGGTCAAGCAGCTGCGCTACGCGCTGGGCGTGGTGCTGCTGGTGGCGGCGGCGAAGCTGCTGTTCGCATGAGCGCTGCAACCCCTTGGCCAGAACGCCGGTCGCGACAGGCCTGCACTCCATTGTCGATACCGACTCGCGTCGCATCCTGGCCAATGCGCTGCCTGGACCCGCACAGGGCTCAATTGGCGCGTGCTCAGTCCGGCCGCCTGCCAGGTTTCGCTAGACTCCGATGCACGCAGCGCACTCCGGCGCACGAGGAGGACTAACGCATGTTCGACATCGCCGTCGCCTGCCTGGTCATCACCGCGGTGCTGGCCTGGGTCAACCAGCGCTTCGTGGGGTTGCCGACCACGATCGGGGTCATGGCGGTGGCGCTGCTGCTCTCGCTGGGGCTGATTGCGTTCGACCATCTGGGCTTTGGCGCGCTGCACCGCTACGAGGAGGACTTCCTCGAGTCGATCAACTTCTCGGCCCTGCTGATGCAGGGGATGCTGTCGCTGCTGCTGTTCGCCGGCGCGCTGCAGATCGACCTGAGCCGGCTGCGCGAGCTGCGCTGGCCGGTGGGGCTGCTGGCGGTCTTCGGCACCGCACTGTCGACCGTGATCGTCGGCCTTGCCGTGTGGTGGCTGCTGCCGTGGTTGGGGCTGTCGCTGCCGCTGGCGTATTGCCTGGTGTTCGGCGCGCTGATCTCGCCGACCGATCCGATCGCGGTGATCGGCATCATGCGCAACGCCGGCGCGCCGGAGAACATCCGCGTGGTGGTGTCGGGTGAATCGCTGTTCAACGACGGCGTCGGCGTGGTGCTGTTCTCGCTGCTGCTGGGGGTGGCGACCAGCGGCGTGGTGCCGTCGTTCGGCGAGGGCGCGAAGCTGCTGGCGCACGAGGCCGGTGGCGGCCTGCTGCTGGGCGGCGCGATCGGGCTGCTGCTGTTCGCGATGCTGCGCAGCATCAACAACTACCAGACCGAAGTGCTGCTGACCCTGGCCGGGGTGCTCGGCGGCTACGAACTGGCGCAGCGGCTGCATGTGTCCGGGCCGCTGGCGATGGTGGTCGCGGGCGTGATCGTCGGCAACCAGGGGCGCGCGCTGGCGATGTCCGACACCACGCGCCACCACGTCGACCTGTTCTGGGAGCTGCTCGACGAGATCCTCAACGCGGTGCTGTTCGTGCTGCTGGGGCTGGAGATCGTGGTGATCGCCTACACCGGACCACAGTTCGTGGCGGCGCTGTGCGCGATCGCGATCGCGCTGCTGGCGCGACTGCTGGCGGTGGGCGCGCCGGTGGCGGCGCTGCGGCGCTGGTTCCCGCTGCCCGACGGCGCCTGGAAGGTGTTGACTTGGGGCGGGCTGCGCGGCGGCATCTCGGTGGCGCTGGCGCTGTCGCTGCCGGCCGGCGAGCAGCGCCAGCTGATCCTGGCGCTGACCTACGGCGTGGTGGTGTTCTCGATCCTGGGCCAGGGGCTGACGATCAAGCGGGTGATCGGGCGGGTGAGCGGGGATGAAAAAGGCTCCGGGGCCGCCGTGTAGGAGCGACGGAAGTCGCGAGCTTTTCCTTCGCCGTTGTGGGAGCGACGGAAGTCGCGACTGCCGTCGCTCCCACAGGATCCATGATGACCCCGCCGCCACGCACGCTTTATGCTGCCCCGATGACCGAATTCCTGGACTCCCTGGACCTCACTGTCGACCGCCTGCTGGCACGCGTCGACGGCCCGCTGCGGGTGGGCGCGCCGCTGGGCATCGGCAAGCCGCACCGGCTGCTGAATACGCTGTACGGACGGATCGAGCGCGATCCGTCGCGCCAGCTGCACCTATACACCGCCCTGTCGCTGGATCCGCCGCAGGGCGGCAGCGAGCTGGAGAAGCGCTTCCTCGGGCCGTTCGTGTCGCGCGTCTATGGCGACGATTTCCCGCGCCTCGACTACGTGCAGGCGCTCAAGCGCGACGCGCTGCCGGCCAACATCGAGGTCGAGGAGTTCTACATGCAGTCCGGCGCGCTGCTGGGCTCGTCCCAGGCGCAGCGCCGCTACGCCAGCCTCAACTACACGCACGTTGCGCGCGCATTGGCCGACCTCGGCATGAACGTGCTGGTGCAGAAGGTGGCGGCAAATGCCGACGGCTCGCGGCTGTCGTTGTCGTCCAATACCGACCTCACCTTCGACGCGATCGATGCCGTGGCCGCCGCCGGCCTGCCGCGGCCGCTGCTGGTCGCCGAGATCGATCCGCGGTTGCCATGGCTGGACGGCGTCGCGGCGGTGGACGCGGAATATTTCGACATCGTCGTCGCGCCGCCCGGACCGTATCCGCAGCTGTTCGCGCTGCCGCGACAGCCGGTCGGCGACGCCGACTACGCCATCGGCCTGTACGCCAGCGCGCTGGTGCGCGACGGCGGCACCCTGCAGATCGGCATCGGCGCGCTGGCCGACGCGCTGTGCCACGCGCTGGTGCTGCGGCACACCGACAACGCCGCGTACCGGCGGGTGATGCTGGCGCTCGACCCCGCCATCGAACGGCACCCGGCGGTGGTCGCCAGCGGCGGCCTCGACCCGCTGCCCATCGGGGTGTACGGCTGCAGCGAGATGATCAACGAGGGTTTCAAGCGGCTGGTGGAAACCGGGGTGATGCGGCGCAAGGTGGTGGACAAGGAAGCGCTGATGCAGCGCATCGCCGACGGCAGCGCCAGCGAGCTGGATCGCGAACTGGTCGAGCGCGACGGCGAGTTCCTGCACGGCGCGTTCTACCTCGGCTCGCCGGAGTTCTACGACTGGCTGCGCAACCTGGACGATGACACCCGCCGCGGCATCGGCATGCGCCGGGTGAGCGAGGTGAACGAACTCTACGGCGGCAACGAGACGCTGGAGCGGGTGCAGCGGCGGCACTCGCGGTTCTTCAACACCTGCATGATGGCCACCGCGCTGGGCGCGGCCGTGTCGGACCAGCTGGAGGACGGGCGCGTGGTGTCCGGCGTGGGCGGCCAGTACAACTTCGTGGCGATGGCGCACGCGCTCCCGGATGCGCGCTCGGTGCTGCTGCTGCGCGCCGCGCGCGAAAGCGCCGGCAGACTGGAATCCAACATCCGCTGGAACTACGGCCACACCACCATTCCGCGCCACCTGCGCGACCTCTACATCAGCGAATACGGAATCGCCGACCTGCGCGGCAAGGCCGACGAGGACTGCGTGGTCGCGATGGCCGGCATCGCCCATGCGCGCTTCGCCCAGGGCCTGCTCGACACCGCGAAGCGAAACCGCAAGCTGCGCGCGGACTTCGCGATGCCGGCGATGTGGTCGCGCAACGTCCCGCAGCAGCTGCACGAGGCGCTGGCCCCGTTCCGCGGCGACGGCACCCTGCCCGACTACCCGCTGGGCAGCGATTTCACCGCCGCCGAACAGCGGCTGGTCAAGGCGCTGGGCTGGCTGAAGGCGAATACGGACAACAGCCCGAAGAAGCTGCGCACGGTCGCGGCGGCGCTGCTAACCCGCGGCAGGCGCGACGACGAGACGCTGGCGCGCATGGGGCTGGACGCGCCGAAAAGTGCCGGCGAATGGCTCTACGCCAAGCTGCTGCGGCATGCGCTGGCCCGCACGTAAGGTAGGTCGGGGCTACGCCCCCGACACCACGCATGCGTCGGGGACGTAGCCCCGACCTACGACTGTGCGTCGGGGACGTAGCCCCGACCTACGACTGTGCGTCGGGGGCGTAGCCCCGACCTACGACTGTGCGCCGGGGACATGGCCCCGACCTGCGAATGCGACAAGAGCGCGACCGGGAGGCGCTCCTGCGGGTCAGTCGAGGGACTTCGCTGCCGCGACGACGTGCTCGACGGTGAAGCCGAAGTGCGGCATCAAGGCCTCGATCGGCGCGCTGGCGCCGAAGCTGTCGATGCCGACCACGGCGCCATCGAGGCCGACGTACTTGCGCCAGTAGTCGGTGACGCCGGCTTCGATCGCGACGCGCCTGCGGCAGGCTTTCGGCAGCACCGATTCGCGGTATTCCGCCGGCTGGCGGTCGAACACGGTGGTCGAAGGCATCGACACCACGCGCACCTTGCCGCCAATCTGCGCGGCGGCCTCCATGGCAAGGCCGACTTCCGAGCCGGTGGCGACAAGGATCAGCTCCGGCGCGCCGTCGCTGTCCTTCAGCACGTAGCCGCCACGCGCGATGTCGCGCAGCTGCGTCTCGCTGCGCGGCTGGTGCGCCAGGGTCTGGCGCGAGAACACCAGGCAGCTGGGACCGTCGCGGCGTTCGATCGCGGCACGCCAGCACACCGCCGACTCGACCGCGTCGCAGGGCCGCCAGACATCGTTGTTCGGGATGTAGCGCAGCGACGCCAGGTGCTCGATCGGCTGGTGCGTCGGGCCGTCCTCGCCGAGGCCGATGGAATCGTGGGTATACACGTGGATCGCGTGCGCGCCCATCAGCGCGCTCATGCGCACGGCGTTGCGCGCGTAGTCGCTGAAGACCAGGAAGGTCGCGTCGTAGGGAATGAAGCCGCCATGCAGCGCGATGCCGTTGCTGATCGCGGTCATCGCGAACTCGCGCACGCCGAAGTAGATGTAGTTGGCGTCCGGATCGCCGGACAGCACGTCCTTCGAGCCCTTCCAGAACGTCAGGTTGGAACCGGCCAGGTCGGCCGAGCCGCCAACCAGCTCCGGCAGCAGCGGCCCGTAGGCGTCCAGCGCCATCTGCGAGGCCTTGCGCGAGGCGACGCCGGGGCCGTCGGCCTGCAGCTTCGCCGCGAACGCATCGGCCGCGGCGGCGAAATCCTCCGGCAGTTCGGCGTGCGAACGCCGCACCAGCTCGGCGGCAAGCTCCGGATGGCGCGCTGCGTACTTGTCGAACTGCGTGTTCCAGTGGTCCTCGCGCACCAGTCCCGCGTTGCCGGCGCGCCAGCCGTCGCGGATCGGCTGCGGGATCTCGAACGGGCCGTACTCCCAGCCCAGCGCCTCGCGCGTGGCCGCGACCTCGTCCTTGCCCAGCGCCGCCCCGTGCGAGGACTCCTTGCCGGCCTTGTTGGGCGAGCCGAAGCCGATGACGGTGCGGCAGCAGACCAGGGTCGGCTTGTCGTCGTGCGCCAGCGCGGTCTCGATCGCGGTCTTGATCTCGTGCGGGTCGTGCCCGTCGACATTGCGGATCACGCGCCAGCCGCAGGCTTCGAAGCGCATCGGGGTGTCGTCGGTGAACCAGCCGTCGGTATCGCCGTCGATGCTGATGCGGTTGTCGTCCCAGAACGCGACCAGCTTGCCGAGCCTGTGCGTACCGGCCAGCGAGGCGGCTTCCTGGGTAATGCCCTCCATCATGCAGCCGTCGCCCATGAACACCCAGGTGCGATGGTCGACGACGGCGAATTCCGGGCGGTTGAAGCGCTGCGCCAGCAGCTTTTCCGCCAGCGCCATGCCGACGGCGTTGGCGAAGCCCTGGCCCAGCGGGCCGGTGGTGGTTTCCACGCCCGGGGTCATGAAGTTCTCGGGGTGGCCGGGCGTCATCGATTCGAGCTGGCGGAAATTCCTGATCTGCTCCAGCGGCAGGTCGTAGCCGGACAGGTGCAGCAACGCGTACTGCAGCATCGAGCCGTGGCCGTTGGACAGCACGAAGCGGTCGCGGTTGAACCACTTCGGGTTGTTGGGGTTGTGGCTGAGGTAGTCGTTCCACAGCACCTCGGCGATGTCGGCCATCCCCATCGGCATGCCCGGGTGGCCGGAATTGGCGGCCTGGACCGCATCGATGGCGAGGAAGCGGATGGCGTTGGCAAGGTCGCGGCGGCTCGGCGTCGTCATGGGCGATACGGGGCTCGGCTTGAGCCCCTCTCCCGCCTGCGGGAGAGGGGTTGGGGTGAGGGTTGATGCGGCGCCCAGCGATCCGCGGGCGGCCTATTGTCCCATTCATGCTGCCGGCTGTCTCGGCGCCGGGCCGGCCTCGACCCGCCATTTCGCGCGTGACGCGGCATTCGCCGCCCGATCCGATGTCGGGGACATGACCCCCGACCTGCGTCCGCACGTCGATTGGCCGTAGGTCGGGCCTACGCGCCCGACGCCGGCGGTCAAGCCTGCGGCCAGGCGGGCCAAGACCCGCCCTACGCGTCCGCGGGCGCGATGGGCAGCCCGGAATGCTCCGCCTCGCTGCGCCCGATCACCACCGAGCCGACCATGTCGCCGCCCACGTTCACCACCGTGCGGCACATGTCGAGCAGGCGATCGACGCCCAGGATCAGCCCGATGCCCTCGGGCGGGATGCCGAACATCACCAGGATCATTGCGATCACCGGCAGCGAGCCTCCCGGAACGCCCGCGGCACCGACCGAGCCCAGGATGCACATCACCAGCACCAGCACCTGCTGGCCCAGGCCCAGCTCGACGCCGAAGAACTGGGCCAGGAACAGCACGGTGATGCCCTCGAACAGGGCGGTTCCGTTCATGTTGGCGGTGGCGCCGAGGGTGCAGACGAAGCGCGAGACCCGGCGCGGCACGCCCAGGTTCTCCTCGGTGACCATGAGCGTGGTCGGCAGGGTCGCGCTTGACGACGAGGTGGAGAACGCGGTCAGCAGCGCCGGCTGGGCGCCGCGGAAGAACGCCAGCGGCGACATCCGCCCGAGCAGCCACAGCAGCAGCGGGAACACCACGAACAGGTGCAGCGCCAGCGCCGCGATCACGGTGCCGACATAGCGCGCAAGCTGCAGCAGCACGTCGACCCCCAGCTCGGCGGTGATCGAGAACAGCAGCGCGGCCACCGCATACGGCGCGGTCTGGATCACCCAGTCGATCAGCTTCAGGCAGATGTCGTAGACGCCCTGCACCGCTTCGACGAAATGCCGCGTGCCTTCGGTGCGCAGCACGGTGGCGGCGATGCCGAACATCAGGGCGAAGAACATCACCGCGATCAGGTCGCCATTGGCAGCGGCGGCCACCGGGTTGCGCGGCACGATGTTGAGCAGGATGTCGATGCCGGATACGGCCTCGCGACCCTTGGCGATGCCCGCTGCACGCTCCGATGCCGAGGCCAGCAGCTGCTGCCCGACCTCGGGTGGCAGCCCGCGACCCGGCTCCAGCAGGTTGACCATGACCATGCCGATGGTGACCGCGATCGCGGTGACCAGCAGCACCCACAGCAGGGTCTTGATGCCGATGCGCCCTAGCGACTGCGGATCTCCGATCTCCACCACGCCCAGCACCAGCGCCGAGAACACCAGCGGGATCACCAGCATGAACAGCAGCCGCAGGAACAGCTGTCCGACCGGGTTGGTGACGTAGTGGATGACCGTCTCGAGCCAGGCGGCGTCGCCGGCCCACAGGTTGGCGGCGATGCCGGCGCCGGCGCCGAGCATGAAGCCGATCAGCATGCGGGTGTGCAGGGCCATCCCGGGACGGGCGGCAGCGGTATCCGGGTTGCGGTCTGCGATCATCGGCTGCGCTCGTCGTCGGTCGGCGACAAGACTAGCAAACGCCCGGGCGGCCCGATCAGGCCTGCGGATAGAGCGGCGGCAGCGGCGACGGGTCCGGTTTCGCCGCCGGCTTCCAGCGCGGACCGCCGGCGAACGCCGCCCGCAGCGCGGCGCGCGCCGCGGGCGCGTCGCCATCGCCCCAGCGCGCGCGCTGCAGCTGCATCACGGCATCGTGCTGTGCAGGATCGTCGAGACGAGCCAGCACGGCGTCCAGGTCGGCGGCCGGCGGCTGCGCCATGCGGCACAGCGTATCGGCGGCCTCGCCAAGGGTGCCGGTGTCGAGCGCCTTCTTCAGGCCACGCAGGCCTGCCTGTACCGCGGGCGGGCCTTGGGCGGTGAGCTTGGTTCCCGCATCCGGCGACTTCGCCGCCGGCACACGGCGGTGCATGCCCCAGACCAGGGTCGCCAGCCACAGCAGGGCGAAGACGATGGTCGCCAGCGCCCATGGCCGGGCGATCGCCGGCATGCCGGCAGCCGGCGCGCGATCGCCTACCGGCATCACGTTGGCGTTGCCGGGGGCTACCGGCGTGGTCGCACTCATGCCGGCGCCGGGCGCGGCCGGCGCGACCTGCAGGCTGATGTCCGGCAGCGACGCGGTGCGCGCGGCGCCGGCACGCACGTCCCACCAGGCGATGCGCGGACCCGGGATGCGCAGCGTGCCTGCGCGTGCGGGCACGATCGAGAACTTGCGCGTGATCTTCACCTGCGGCCGGCCGTTGTCGAAGGTCTCATCGGTCTGCGCCGGATCGGCGAACACCTGCGCGCCATCGACCGCCGGCAGCTGCAGCTGCGGCATCTGCGCCGCGGTGGCGCCGTCGGCGGTTGCCTCGACCACGACCGTGGCCGCTTCGCCCGCGCGCGCGGCGCGCGGCGCGTCGAGATAGCGCAGCCCCAGCCCGCGCAGCGGCAGCCACGGCTGCGGCGCATTCGCCGGCTGCGGCCGCACGTGCAGGAAGCGCGGCGCCCCGTTGGCCTTCAATGCCTGCTCGCCGTCGCCGAACATGTCGTCGAAGAAACCGCCGGCGCCGCGGCCTTCGAAACGCGCGCCGGGGATGGTCAGCTGCCCGCTGCGTTCGGGCACCAGCAGGAAGCGGCGCTCGACGACCTGATAGCGCTTGCCGCCGACCTGGCGCGTGTACTGCAGGTCCTGGCCGACGCGCTGCAGCGAGGCGCCGTCGGGTTCGTCCTGGTCGAGCTGGCCGGACACCAGCGGCGCCTCGTAGTACAGCCGCAGGGTGAAGCCAACCGCCTGCTGCACGTAGGGATCCTCGTCGTCGACCTCGGCCTCGATGAAGGCCGGACTGCCGGCCTGCGCAGGCGGTGCGGCGTTGGTGACGGTCAGCGGGATCGGCAGCGTGCGCTGCGAACCGACCTGCAGCGCCGGGATCGTCAGCAGCCCCTCGCGCCGCGGCTGCAGCGCCACCGCGAACAGCATCGTCGCGCTGGTCTTGCCGTTGACGATCTGCACCTGGCGGCTGCTGCTGTTGCCGCTGACGATGAAGTCCTTCTGCAGCGGTGCGTAATCCGGCGACGCCGCGCCGATGCCGTCGGTTTCGATGTTGAGGGTCAGGGTGTCGCCGAGCGCGACCGAATCGCGATCGATCCAGGCGCGCACCTGTGCCTGCGCGGCGAAGGCCGCGAACAGCGAAAGCATGCAGGACAGCCAGGCCAGGCGACGCGACATCAGCGTTCCCCGGTTTGCTGGCGGCGCTCGTACTCGAGCCGGAACTTGGCCCGCAGCAGGCCGCCGGGATCGTCCGGAACCCGTCGCAGCCAGGCCTCGTTGGCCTGGCGCTGCTCGCGCTCGGCGGCGGTCTCGTGGTCTTGCGCTTCGCCTGCTGGCTGCTTGCCGTCCTCGGGCTTGCGGCCGCCCTGCTGCTGGCGCTGCAGCGCCTGCTGCATGCGCGCGCGCTGCTCGGCATCGGCCTTGCGCTGGGCTTCGGCGTCATCGGGCTTGGGCGGCTGCGCGGACGGTTGCTGCGCTTGCGATTGATCCGGCGACTGGGGCGATTGCGATTGCCCGGACGGTTTGCCCGGCGAATTCTGCTTGTCCTGGCCGGATTCTGGCTCCTGCGATTTGCCCGAAGACGACTGGTCGCTGTCTTGCGGATTCTGCTTGCCATCCTGCGGCTTGCCACCGTCGGATTGCTTCTGGTCGCCGCGCGAGTTCTGCTGCGGCGACGGCGGCGGCTTGCGCTTCATGGCCGCTTCCACGGCTTTCCTGTTGGCGACGGCATCGGCCATTGCCGGACGCATTCGCAGCGCTTCATCGTAGGCCTTGATGGCGTCCTCGTAGCGCCCTGCCTTGGCCAGCGCGTTGCCGCGGTTGTAGGCGGCGTCCGCGCCCGGCAGGGATCGCCATGCCTGCTCGGCAGCGGCGAAATCCTGCTTGCGATAGGCCTGTTCGCCCTGCTGCATCCGCATGTGCTGCACCTGGTCTGCGCGGCGCCACGGCGTGCCTGCAGGTGGCGGATCGGCCGCCGGCTTTTCGCCTGCGGCGCGTGCCGGCGACAGCGGCAACAGCACGCACAGCAGCACCGCCGCGGACATGCCGCCGCGGCGGAACGCCAGCAACGCCAGCAGCATCAGCGGCAGCAGCAGCCAGTAGCCCTCGTCGCGCCAAGCGGTGGCCTTGCCGCCGTTCGCGGCGACAGCATCGCGCAGGATGGACGCATCAAGCACTCCCAGCGCCTGCAGGTCGCTCGTATCCGCCGTCAGCGCCGCGTAGCGGCCACCGCCGGCGGACGCCAGCGCGCGCAGCGAGCCTGCGTCCAGCCGCGCATGCGCGATCGCGCCGCTCGGCGCGCGATAGGCGGCGCCGGCCGCGGTGCCGAGGCCGAGCGCGGATACCCGGTAGCCGGCGCGCCGCGCCTCGGCGGCGGTGCTGCGCGCGGCGCCGTCGGCGTGGTCGGTCATCACCAGGATATCGCCGCGCCCGAAGCCCGCCTGCTTCAGCAACTGTTGCGACTGTTCGATCGCATGCGCTGCATTGCTGCCATCGGCCGGCATGACGTCCGGCCCCAGCGCGTCGAGGAACAGGGCGACATTGGCGCTGTCCTCGGTCAGCGGCGCGACCGTGTAGGCGTCGTCGGCGTAGGCGACCAGCCCGATCTGCCCGCCTTTGCGCTGCTGCAGCAGGGTCGCCAGCTTGGCGCGCGCCTGCAGCAGCCGCGACGGCGGCAGGTCGCCGGCCAGGGTGGCGCTGGACAGGTCGAGCGCGATGACCAGCGGCGCCTGCGCCTGCAGCAAAGGCTGTTCGCCCTTGCGCCAGCTCGGCCCGGCCAGCGCGAGAACGGCGAGCGCGAATGCCAGCAGCGCCAGCCACGGCGCGGCGTTGCCGCGCGTGTCGCCGCCGCGTTCAAGCAGGTGCGGCAGCAGGTGCGCATCGACCGCCGACCGCCACGCGTTCTGCCGCTGTCGTCGCGCCAGCCAGGCCCAGGCCAGCGGCGGCAGCGCGAGCAGCACCCACAGCCAATGCGGGCGCAGGAAATGCAGCGCGGCGAGCGCCGACTGGAAATCGACGTCCGTCATGTCGCGCGCCTCCATCGCAACGGGGCGCGCGGCGCCAGCTTGCGCGGCCATATGAATGCCATCAGTCCGCACAGCAGGGACGCTACGAGCGGCCACGGATAGCGCTCGATGCGCGGACGTACCCGCTGGCCCGGACGCTCGACCGGCTCGAGGCGATCGATCGCGGCGTAGATGCCGGCCAGTTCGTCGGTGTCGCGGGCGCGGAACGCCTGGCCGCCGGTCATCTGCGCGATCCGCTTCAAGCCGGCTTCGTCGATGTCGTCGCCGCCGCCCGGCATCGGCAGCTGGAAACCGAACACCGACAGCGCACCGCCTTCCCCACCGAAGGCGATGGTATGGATGCGGACGTGGTTGTCGCGCGCCAGCTGCGCGGCCTTGATCGGGTCGAGTACGCCGGCATTGCTGACGCCATCGGTGAGCAGGACCAGCACGCGCTGTCCCTCGGGCTGCGCGCGCAGGCGCTTGACCGCCAGCCCGATGGCATCGCCGATCGCGGTTTCGCGCCCCGCCAGCCCGACCACGCTGTCGTCGAGTTGCCGGCGCACGCTGTCGCGGTCGAGCGTCAGCGGCGTCAGCGCGTAAGCGCGCTGCCCGAACACCAGCAGGCCGACGCGATCGCCGGCGCGGCGGTCGAGGAAGTCCGCCAGCACCGCCTTGGCGGCGGTGAGGCGATCGACGACGCGACCGCCAAGCTGCATGTCTTCCTCGCTCATGCTCCCGGACAGGTCGACCGCCAGCATCAGGTCGCGTCCGCTGTGCGGCGGCTGCACGGCATCGCCGAGCTGTTGCGGCCGTGCCGCCGCCACGCACAGCAGGACCCAGGCCAGCCACAGCCACCACGAGGCGTGGCGACCACGCGCGAGCACGCCGCTGCCGGCGATGGCATCCAGGCGCGACCCATAGGGCACTTTCAGCGCAGGCGACTGCGTGCGCGCCGCGGGCAGCAACCGCCGCACCAGCCACGGCAGCGGCAAGGCCAGCAGCAGCCACGGCCAGGCGAAGCCGCCGAACGCGTCCTGCCATGCCGGCAACCACGCGCTCATCGCCGCACCGCCATCAGTTCGAGATAGCGCTTGCGCGCAAGCGGCAGCAGCGCAGCGGCATCGGCCTCGGCGACCTCGCGCCGGAAACCGCCATCGAGCAGCACCTGCCCCGGGCCCTGCGAGAACACCGGCTCCGCGCGCTGGCCCTTGCCATCCAGGAACAGCAGCCATGCCCTGCCCTCGAGCCGGTCGGCAGCCGGGTCGCGATGGCGCGCGGCGCGGCGCAGCAGCTCGGAGATCGCGGCAACGCGATCGACCGGCGTCGCCGCCGCGCGCACGCGCTCGTCGAACGCAAGCACGATCCGCGCGCGATGGCGACGACGCCGCAGCCACCACCACAACGCGAACACGACCAGTGCGAGAACGATCGTGGCCAGCAGCCACCAGCCCGGCGCGGGCGGCCACCACGGGGGTGCAGGCGGCTGGTGGATGTCGCGCAGGACCAACGGCTGCTGCATGATCATGCCGCCTTCGGCCGGCTGAAAAGCGGCAGCCAGGATTCGCTGGGCGCCTCGCTAGTCAATACCTGCACGCGCACACCGCGCGCGGGCAGCGCAGCGAGTGCGGTCTCGACCGGCTGCACGAAGGCGTTGCGCCAGCGCTGCCGCTGCGCCGCAGCACCCAAGTCGAGCTCGACCCGGCGCGCCTCGGTTGCGAACGGCAGCGCCGCGCGCGGCGGATCGCGTTCGAGCGGGTCGCCCAGCAGCAGGACCACCACTTCGCCATGCATCGCCAGCTCCGGCCAGCGTCGCGCGGGCACCGTGGCGATACTGGCCGGATCGGCCAGCACCAGCATCCGCGAACCCGGACGCAGCAGGCGGCTGGCGTGGTCGAGCGCCAGCGCCAGCCCGCCGTCGTCCTGCGGCGGCCGCGCGTACCAGCGGACCAGGGCATCGAGTACCCGCAAAGCGCCGCGCGGCCCCGCCGCCGGCGGCACCGGCGGCTCGGAGGTGCTGCCGCGCAGCGCAGCGATGCGGTCGCCGTCGCGCACCGCGGCCCAGGCCGCGACGGCGCCCGCGCGCGCGGCCTGCACCGACTTGAAGCGCACGCGCGTGCCGAAATAGAGCGCGGGCGCGGTGTCGGCGACGATCAGGGTCAGGCGCTCGCGCTCGGCCTGGTACAGCTTGGTATGCGGCTTGCCGCTGCGCGCGGTCAGGCGCCAGTCGATATGGCGCGCATCATCCCCTTGCGCGTATTCGCGCGACTCGGCGTACTCCATGCCGCGCCCGCGCAGTGTCGACAGCGCCTGTCCGCTGACGCCGTGGCGGCCGCGTCGCGGCGGGCGCCGCCCATGCGCCGCTGCACGCAGCGCAACCAGTTCGGCCAGCGTCGGCGCGATGCCGTCGGTCATGCGCATCCTCGCAGGTCGGGGCTACGCCCCCGACGACCGTGCCGCGAAGTTCGGGGGTGTAGCCCCGACCTACGGCTAATGTTTCTGCATCTACGAATCACGAAATCCCAATCCCGGTCTTCACGGCAGCGGCACCCGCTCCAGCAACTCTCGCACCAGGCGGTCGCCATCCCATCCCTCGGCGGTTGCCTCGTAGCTGGGCAGCACGCGGTGGCGCAGGACATCGGGCGCGACCGCGCGCACATCGTCGGGGGTGACGAAATCGCGACCGGCCAGCCAGGCCCGCGCCCGCGCGCAGCGTTCCAGCGCGATCGAGCCGCGGGGGCTCGCGCCCCAGGCGATGCGCCGCGCCAGGTCGGCGTCGTAGCGGCCGGCGGCGCGCGATGCCAGCACCAGCTCGATCAGGTAGCGCTCCAGCGGTGGCGCGACGTGCAGGTCGAGTACCGCGGCGCGTGCGGCGAAGACGTCCGCCTGCGCGATCTTCGTGACCGGTGCCGGGACAGCCTGCAGTGATTGCCGTGCGCGCTCGCGCGCCAGCCTGAGGATCCCGGCTTCGGCATCCGCTTCCGGATAGCCGATGCGCAGGTACATCAGGAAGCGGTCGAGCTGCGCTTCCGGCAGCGGGAAGGTGCCCTCCTGCTCGATCGGGTTCTGCGTCGCCATCACCAGGAACAGCGCCGGCAGCGGATAGGTCTGGCGGCCGATCGTCACCTGGCGCTCGCCCATCGCTTCCAGCAGCGCCGACTGCACCTTGGCTGGCGCGCGGTTGATCTCGTCGGCCAGCAGCACGGAGTGGAAGATCGGTCCCGGCTGGAACTCGAAGTGCCCGTCCTGCGGACGCCAGACCTCGGTGCCGGTGAGGTCGGCCGGCAGCAGGTCCGGCGTGAACTGCACGCGTGCGAAGTCGGCCTCCACGCGTGCGGCCAGGGCGCGGATCGCGGTGGTCTTGGCCAGGCCGGGCGCGCCCTCGACCAGCAGGTGGCCGTCGGCCAGCAGGGCGATCAGCAGGCGCTCGATCAGTCCGCTCTGGCCGATGATCTCGGTCGACAGGTCTTCGCGCAGCGCGCCGAAGATGCCGTGCAGGCGCGCGGCCTCTGGGCTGGGGGGGCTGGGAGTATCCATGGTTCGTCTTGGCGACGACGCCCGGTCGGCGTCCGGGTCCAGTTTGACCGAACTGCGACCGCGAGGTTCCGGACGCCGTTCAGGCTGGCGCCATGCTGTCGCAGGTCGTGACTACGGAAACGAAAACGGGGCCCGCAGGCCCCGTCTTCGTCACGTCCGTCCCGACTCAGTTGGGCCGCTGCGCGACCTTGAGCACCTTCGGGGTCACGAACACCAGCAATTCGGCCTTCTGCTTGTTGCGCGATTTCTTCTTGAACAGGTTGCCGAGGAACGGGATGTCGCCGAGGAACGGTACCTTGCTCACGTCGTGCTGGTCCTTGAACTCGTAGACGCCGCCGATCACCACCGTCTGGCCGTCGTCGACCAGCACCGCGGTGTTGATCTCGCGCTTGGCGATGGTCGGCACGAAGCCGAACGCGCCGAGGTCGACCTGGCCGTCCTGCTCGTTCTTGGTCACCATCATGTTGAGGAACACGCGGCCGTCGTTGGTGATGGTCGGCGTGACCTTGAGCTGCAGCAGGGCCTCCTTGAACTGCACGGTCGGCACGTTGTTGCTCTGGCCGCCGGTCACCGTCAGGTAGCCGATCTCGCGGCCCTGGGTGATCACCGCCTCCTTCTGGTTGCTGGTGACCACGCGCGGGTTGGAGATGACCTCGCCGCGGCCCTCGGTCTGCAGCGCCGACAGCTCGACGTCGAGCAGGTAGCCGGCGTTGAGGATCGACAGCGCCAGCGCTCCGGCGTTCGACGAGCCCGAAGGCAGGTTGACATTGAGCCCGCGGGTGATGCTCGGCGATTTCGGCACCGGTGGCGCTCCCACGGAACCGCCATTGAGCCAGTCGTTGTAGGCCGTCTGGTTGTCGAACGCGGTGCTGGCTTGCGAGTTGCGGTTGGCGGTATTGGCATCTAGGTTGCCGCTGAAATAGGCGTTGTCGCGGCTGCCGCTGATGCCGAAACGCGCGCCCAGTTCACGGGCGAACGATTCGGTGGCGATCACGATGCGCGCCTCGATCACCACCTGGTCGACCGGACGGTCGAGCTGGTTGACCAGGCTCTTGATGTTGGCCACGCGCTGCGGGATGTCGATCACCAGCAGGGTGTTGGTACGGCGGTCGAAGCTGATGCTGCCGCGCGAGGACAGGAACCCGCGGCTCTGAGCGGCACCACCACCGCCACCCGCGCCGCCGCCCGAGCTGTTCTTGCTCTCGTCGGTCAGCAGCTTGGCGATGTCCTCGGCGTTGCCGTAGTTGACCGGGATGTATTCGGTCACCATCTCGGCGCGCTCCTCGATCGCCAGGCGCGCATCGGCCTTGTCCTGCTCGAACTTGGCGATCTCGGCCTGCGGCGCCACCCAGATCACGTTGCCGCTGCGGCGCTTGTCCAGCCCCTTGGCCTGCAGCACGATGTCCAGCGCCTGGTCCCAGGGCACGTTGTTCAGGCGCAGCGTGACGTCGCCCTGCACCGTGTCGGAGGCGACGATGTTCAGTTTCGACTCGTCGGCGATCAGTTTCAGCACCGTGCGCACGGCGATGTTCTGGAAATCGAACGTCACCGGCTTGCCCTTGTAGGCGCGCCCGGAATCGGAGTCATCGGCCGCGGCCTGGCGCGAAGCCGATGCCGGCGCACCCACGGCACGGGCCGGCGCGGCAGCGCGCGGCACGACCTCGACGATGTAGTCGCGGCCGGTCTGGTAGGCCATCGATTCGAACGGGCCGTTGGTGCTGAGCACGATCTGCGAGGCCGAGCCGGCCTGGCTGGCGTCGATGCGCCGCACCGGGGTGGCGAAATCGGTGACGTCCAGCGGCCGCTGCAGGGCGGTCGACAGCTTGGCATTGCCGATGTCGATCACCACGTTGGAGCCCTGGGTGCGCATGTCGGGCGCTGCGCCATCGCCGGAGAAACGCATGATCAGCTTGCCGGAGCCGCCGTCGCCGCGCTTGAAGTCGATGCTGGACACCGACAGCACGCCCGGCGTCTGCTTGGCGGGGTCGATCGCGGCGGGAACGGCGGCCTGCGCGATCGCCGCGTAAGGCGCGACCCCGACAGGCTGCGAGGCATGGACGGCGCCGAAGGCCGAGACCAGTCCTGCGACCAGACCGACCATGCCGGCCCGCAGTGGCATGGTGCGCCGGTTCTTCGGCAGGTGTTGCGCTTGGGTAACGGTCATCTTGCTTCCCCTATCAATTGTCTTCGAGCGCAATCGTGGCCGGTCGTTCCAGCCAGCCGCCCGCGCCATCCGGCACCAGTTCCACGAGTTCAATCCGATCTTCATGCACGGCGGTCACCCGGCCGTCGCTTTGCCCCAGGTAGACGCCGGGCGTAACGCGATATACGACCTTGTCGGGCGCCGTCACCAGGCCGACAAGATTGCTCCCGGTGCCGATCGTCCCGACCATGTCGAGGCTGTCGAGCGGGAACTGCTCGAGCGTCTGCTTGCGACGATGCGAATCGGGACGCGGACCGGTGCCGGTGTCGCGCGAAGTAAAGGCATCGCTGAACGGATCGCGCAGGCCTTGCGCGGCATATTCGAAAGTCTCGAACTGCTGCATCACCGGCAGCGGATCGAGTGGCGGCGCGGGCTTGGCCTTGACGTTGGCGACCCACTCCTCGAGGTTCGGTGCATCGCCGGGCGTGCTGGTGACGCCGCGGCCGCAGCCGGCCAGGGCCATGGCGAACCCGATCACGACGGCGACACGGGCGGTGGTGTTCAGCATGCGCATGTCAGAGCCCTCCCCCGGCCGTCGGCGACGGCGTGCCGTCGGCCTGGACGTTCGTTGCCTTTTCCTGTTCGGCGGCTTCTTCCTCGTCGAGATAGCGATAGGTCTTCACCGTGCCGGAGAGCTCCAGCGGCGAGTTGGGCCGGATCGCGGCGGCGGGATTCTTGTCGGCATTGACCGGCTGCAACGAGATGTCGTGCATGGTCATGATCACCACCCGCGGCAGCGAGGCGACGCCGCTGACGAAGGCGCCGAACTGGTGGTAGGTGCCCACCATCTTCAGCTCGATCGGTTTTTCCGCGTAGAACTCCTTGGGCGTCTCGTCGCCTGGCTTGAACAGCTCGTTCTGGATGCCGGTGGCCAGCGCGGTCTGCGAGATGTCGGTGATCAGGTCTGGCATCTCGGTCTTGCTCGGCAGCTGCCGCAGCATCTGCTGCAGCTGCTGCTCCATCTGCGCCAGCTGCTGCTTGAGCGGCTCCAGGTTGGCGGCGCGACCCTGCTTGGTTTCGAACTCGGTGCGCAAGTCGGTTTCCTGGCGCTCCAGGCCTGCCAGCACGTCGCCCTTTGGTCGCGTCACCACCCACCACAGCAGGAAGAAGATCAGTACGCCGAGCGCAATGCACAGCCCGACCTTGTATTGCTGTGGCCAGCCTCCGGGGTTGTTGAGGTCCAGCTCGCTGAGCTTCACTTTCTTCTGGCTCACGACTCGGATCCTCCATTGGCGGGCGCGGCAGCGGGCGTCGCCGGGGCCTTGGCAGGCTCGACGGGCGCCTGCGCAGGCGCAGCCGCCGGCGTGGCGGCAGCATCAGGCACGGCCGACGCCTCGCCCACGGGCGGAACCGCATCGGGGATGCCGTCGCCGTTCTCGTCCTTGGCTGCGTTCGGGTTGGCCAGCGTCACGCTCAGCGAGAACGCATAGGGCAGGCCCTTCAGTTCGCTCTTGGCCTCGATGACCGACAGTTCGGGCTTGGTCATCCAGCCGGAACCCTCGAGGTTGCGCATGTAGGTACTGACGCGTGCGTTGGACTGGGACAGGCCTTCCAGGGTCAGCTTCTCGCCTTCCTGCTTGATCGAAGTCAGCACGACTCCGTCGGGGATGGTGCGCACCAGCGAATCGAACAGGTGGACCATCTGCGAGCGGTTGGCCTGCAGCTGCTCGATCACTTCCTTGCGCGCCAGCAAGCGGCTCTTCTGCTTGTCGAGATCCTCGATCTGCTTGATCTTGGCATCGACCTGGGTGATCTGGTCCTGCAGGTAGGCATTGCGCTCGTTCTGCCCTTCGATCTGGTTGTTGTAGTAGGCATTGACCAGGAACCACAGCACGAGGCCGGCCAGCACCCCGAGGGCAACCATGGCGCCGAATTCCTTCTGGCGCTGCTTGCGGCGTTCGGCGCGCCACGGCAGGAGGTTGATGCGGGCCATCAGTCGAAACTCCTCAGGGCCAGGCCGCAGGCGATCATCAGCGCCGGGGCGTCCTGGGCCAGTGCATGCGCCTGCACGCGCGAACCGAGGGTCATCTGCGCCAGCGGATTGGCGATCACGGTCTGCACGCCCAGCTGCTCCTCGACCATCTCGGCGACGCCGGGGATGGAAGCGCAGCCGCCGGCCAGCACCACCTGGTCGACCCGGTTGAACTCGCTGCCGGCATAGAAGAACTGCAGCAGGCGGCTGATCTGCTGGACCAGGGCCTCCTTGAACGGCTCCAGCACCTCGATCTCGTAACTCTCGGGCAATCCGCCCTGGCGCTTGGCCAGGCCGGCTTCCTCGTAGCTCAGCCCGTAGCGGCGCATGACCTCGTCGGTCAGCTGCTTGCCGCCGAACACCTGTTCGCGGCTGTACAGGCTGCGGCCGTTGCGCAGGATGTTGAGCGTGGTCATGGTCGCACCGATGTCGACCATGGCGACGATGCCGTCATGTGGGATGTTGAGCGTTCCGGCGAGCAGCGCGTAGGCGTTCTCGATCGCGAAGGCCTCGACGTCCATGACCTTCGCGGTCAGTCCGCCCAACTCCAGCGCCGAGGCGCGCATCTCGACGTTCTCCGAGCGCGACGCGGCCAGCAGCACCTGCACCATCTCGGCGTTGCCCGACATCGGGCCCAGCACCTCGTAGTCGAGGTTCACTTCCTCGATCGGATACGGGATGTAGTTGACGGCCTCGAGTTCGACCTGCGACTCCATGTCGTCGTCGTCCAGGTCGGCCGGCATCGGGATGATCTTGGTGATGACCGCCGAGCCCGCGACCGCCGCGACGGCGTACTTGACCCGGGTGCCCGAGCGCGAGACCGCGCGGCGGATGGCCTCGCCGACCGCCTCGACCTCGACGATGTTCTTCTCCACCACCGCATTGGGCGGCAGCGGCTCGACCGCATAGTGTTCCACCCGGTAGCGGTCGCCCGAACGCGACAGCTGGAGCAGCTTGACGGCGGTCGAACTGATGTCGACGCCGACTAGCGGTGTCTGGCTTTTTGTGATCAGCCCCACGATTTCTCCCCTTGTCACGGGCGCTTACGCGCGCTTCGTGCCCCGTTGCATTAAATAACGGACTTTTCACCCATTAGCAACCACCCCGTTGCCGGAGCGTGCCCCATGCCGCATTCCGGCCCGCTTCCCACCCGCCCCGGCCGGCCCCGGCCGGACGGTCGGCTCCTCTATACTCCGCGGCCACGATAGCCGCAATGTGGAACCTGTTTCGATGTCACGTTTTCGCCGTCTCCTGCGCTGGGCGCTGCTTGTTTCCGTCGCCGCGCTCCTGCTGGGAGGGCTTGCCCTCGCCACACTCTACTACGTTGTCTCCTCCCGGCTGCCGGACGTCCAGGCCCTGCGCCACGTCGAGCTGCAGGAGCCGCTGTACGTGTATGCCCGCGACGGCGGCCTGATGGCGATCTTCGGCGAGACCCGCCGTTACCCGGTCGACATCGAGGCGGTACCGGAGCGGGTGAAGCAGGCGTTCATCGCGATCGAGGACAACCGTTTCTACGAGCACCATGGCGTCGACTACAAGGGCGTCGCGCGCGCGGTCTGGCTGCTGGCCACCACCCACGACAAGCGCGTCCCGGGCGGCTCCACCATCACCCAGCAGGTGGCCCGGCAGTTCTACCTGAGCTCCGAATACAGCTACACGCGCAAGTTCGCCGAGATGCTGCTGGCGATGAAGATGGAGCGCGAACTGTCCAAGGACGAGATCTTCGGGCTGTACCTCAACAAGAGCTTCTTCGGCAACCGCGCCTACGGCATCGGCGCGGCGGCGGAGTTCTACTACGGCAAGACGCTGGCCCAGCTCGACTTGGACGAGATCGCGTCATTGGCGGCGATCCCGAAGTTCCCCTCCAGCGGCAACCCGATCTCCAACCCCGAGCGCGCCAGGGCGCGCCGCGACTACGTGCTGCAGCGGATGCGCGAGCTGGGCTTCATCGGCGCTGCGGACGAACGCGTCGCGCAGGCGACGCCGATGCATGCCAAGCCGCACGAACGCCCGATCGAGGTGCATGCGCCGTACATCGCGGAGATGGTGCGCCAGGAAATGATCGCGCGCTACGGCGGCGACGTGCTGACCAAGGGCTACCACGTCACCACCACCATCGACCCGGTGCTGCAGGCCGCTGCCGAGCAGGCCGTGCGCGACGGGCTCGAAACCTACGACCACCGCCACGGCTGGCGGAAGCCCGAGCGGCACATCGAGCTGCCCGCCGCCGAGGATGCGGCCACCGCCGCCGTGCGCCTGCGCAGGATTCCCGCCCAGGGCGGCCTGCTGCCGGCGCTGGTGCTGCGCAGCGGCGGCGGCAGCGCCGACGTCGTGCTCGCCAACGGCAGCATCGTCACCCTCGATGCCGCGTCCAGCCGCTGGACCGGCAAGGCGCCATCGGCGCTGGTGGCGCGAGGCGATGTCGTCCGCGTGCGCAAGGTAGCAACGCCGGTTAAGGCTGGCGCCGGGGCCGGCGACGCGGATGCGGCCACGACACCCGTCGCGACCAGCTGGCGCCTGGATCAGATTCCACGCGCCCAGTCCGCCCTGGTTTCACTGGTGCCGGAAAACGGCGCGCTGCGCGCCCTGGTCGGCGGCTTCAGCTTCGCCGGCAGCAAGTTCAACCGCGCCACCCAGGCGCGCCGCCAGCCCGGCTCGAGTTTCAAGCCGTTCCTGTACGCCGCCGCGTTCGAGCACGGCTACAACCCGGCCTCGATCGTGCTCGATGCCCCGGTGGTGTTCAAGGATCGTCGCGGCCACGAGTGGCGCCCGCAGAACGACAGCGGCAACTTCGCCGGGCCGATGCGCCTGCGCGAGGCCCTGGTGCAGTCGCGCAACCTGGTTTCGGTGCGCCTGCTCGACGCCATCGGCATCGACTACGCGCGCAAGTTCATCAGCCAGTTCGGCCTCGACGAGGCGATGCTGCCGCCCAACCTGTCGATGTCGCTGGGCAGCGCCTCGCTGCCGCCGATCGACATCGCACGCGGCTACGCCGTGTTCCCCAACGGTGGCTTCCGCATCACGCCGTGGTTCATCGACGAAGTCAGGGACCGCGACGGCAAGCTCCTGTTCAAGGAGAATCCACCCACCGCCTGCCGCGACTGCGGGCAGCGCGCGCAGCAGGAGTACGTGCAGACCAACGTCGTCGACGGCTTCGACCTGAGCCCGGCCGGCAGCAAGCCCCCGCCGGCACCGGCAGAACAGGCAAGTCCGGCAGCGACGAAGGCCGAAGAACCCGCGAAAGCGGTCGCCGATGCGACGGATGCCCCGGCGCAGGAGCGGGTGCTGGCGCCGCGCGCCATCGACGCCCGGGTCGCCTACCAGCTGGTGTCGATGATGCGCGACGTGGTCCAGCGCGGCACCGGCACCGCGGCCAAGGTCCTCGGCCGCGAGGACGTCGCCGGCAAGACCGGCTCCACCAACGACCATCGCGACGCATGGTTCTCCGGTTTCGCCGACGACATCGTCACCACGGTCTGGGTCGGCCGCGACGACTTCCTCTCGCTCGGGTACCGCGAATACGGCGGCAAGGCCGCGCTGCCGATCTGGATCGACTACATGCGCGCGGCGCTCAAGGACAAGCCGATCGCCAGCAACGACCCGCCCGCTGGCATGGTCAAGGTCTCCGTCGCCGCGAACGGGACGCTGCTGCCCGATGGCAGCGGCGGCATCACCGAGTACGTCAAGGCCGAAGACCTGACCCGGATGGAAAGCTATACCAACTACGACACCGAACAGACGCCGGACGAGGAAGCCTTCGACATCTTCTGATGATGCTTCCCTCCCCGCTTGCGGGGGCAGCCGACGGTACGAGTGCCATGACCGTGATGGCCGGTCGCCCATGAAACCCTCCCGCGGGGACATGGACAAAACGCGCGGATGCGCTACAGTCTGGCCAGGCTTCGGCAGGGAGACCGTGATGCATCGCGCCCGTCAGCACGCCGAAACACGTACCCGCGAACGCCGCCATCGCCTCGCCAACGAAGCCGCAAGGCTGATGGCCGTCGGCGGCATCCGCGATTTCCACCAGGCCAAGCTCAAGGCCGCCAACCGCCTGGGCATCCACGACGACGCTTCGCTGCCGCGCAACCGCGAGATCGAGGACGCCCTGCGCGAATACCAGCGCCTGTTCCTCGGCGACGCGCAGCTGGCCAGCCTGCGGGCGCGCCGCGAAGCGGCGCTGCGCGCGCTGGAGTTCTTCGGCCGGTTCGATGCGCGCCTGGTCGGCCCGGTGCTCGAAGGCACCGCCGACGCCAATTCGCCCGTGACGCTGCAGCTGTATGCCGACGACGCCGAGGCGGTACCGCGTTTCCTCGACGAACACCGCATCCCGGCCGACAGCCGCAGCCGCCACGTGCGCCTGGATCGCACGCGCGAGGGCGATTTCCCGGTCTGGCTGTTCAGCGCCGAGGACCTGACCTTCGACCTCACCGTCCTGCCCGCCGACGCCCTGCGCCAGGCGCCCCTGTCCGGCATCGACGAAAAGCCCATGAAGCGCGCCACCGCCGCCCAGCTCAGGCAGCGCATGGTGGAGGACGAGATCACCGGCTACGAAGCCGGCTGACGCGCGGCACCGGCCTGAAACGGCAGGGGCCCCGCGATGCGGGGCCCCTGGTTTCCGGACCTGCGGCAGCGGCTCAGCGCTTGTCGATCGCCACGTAGTCGCGCGTGTCGGGGCCGATGTAGACCTGGCGCGGGCGGCCGATCTTGTTCTCCGGATCCACCTGCTGCTCCAGCCAGTGCGCCACCCATCCCGCGGTACGCGCGATGGCGAACATGACCGTGAACATCTCGGTCGGGATCTTCAGCGCCTTGTAGATGATGCCGCTGTAGAAGTCGACGTTCGGGTAGAGCTTGCGCTGCACGAAGTAGTCGTCCTTGAGCGCGGCTTCCTCCAGCTTCAGCGCCACGTCCAGCAGCGGATCGTCGACGCCGAGCTTCGCCAGCACTTCGTGGGTCATCTCGCGGATGATCGTGGCGCGCGGATCGAAGTTCTTGTAGACGCGATGGCCGAACCCCATCAGCCGGAAGCCCGATTCCTTGTCCTTGGCCCGGGCCACCGCGGCGTCGACGTTCCTGGCATCGCCGATCTCGGCCAGCATCTTCAGCACCGCCTCGTTGGCGCCGCCGTGCGCCGGGCCCCACAGTGCGGCGATGCCGGCGGACACCGACGCATACGGATTCGCGCCGGTGGAGCCGACCAGGCGCACGGTCGAGGTCGATGCGTTCTGCTCGTGGTCGGCGTGCAGGATGAACAGCAGGTCCAGCGCCTTGGCGACCACCGGGTTGAGCTCCAGCGGCTCGCTGGGCACCTCGAACATCATGTGCAGGAAGCGATCGACGTAGCCGAGGCTGTTGCGCGGGTAGATCAGCGGCCAGCCGATCGAATAGCGGTAGGCTGCCGCGGCGATCGTCGGCACCTTGGCGATCAGGCGGATCGCGGCGAGCCGCCGCTGCTCGGGATCCTCGAGATCCAGCGTGTCGTGGTAGAACGCCGAAAGCGACGCCACCGATCCGCACAGCATCGCCATCGGGTGGGCGTCGTAGCGGAAGCCGCCCAGGAAGTTCTTCAGCGACTCGTGCATCATCGTGTGATGGGTGACTTTGTCGTCGAATTGCGCGAAGTCGTCCTTGCCCGGAAGCTCGCCGTTCATCAGCAGGTAGGCGACTTCGAGGAAGTTCGACTGCTTGGCCAGCTGTTCGATCGGATAGCCGCGATACAGCAGCACGCCGGCATCGCCGTCGATGTAGGTGATTGCCGACTTGCAGGCTGCGGTGGCCGTGAACCCCGGGTCGTAGGTGAAGCAGCCGGTTTCCCTCGGCAGCTTGCCGATATCGATGCAGGGATTGCCAAGCGTGCCGGTCTGTACCGGCAGCGTCACCGGCTTGCCGCCAGCTTCCAGCGTGACCTGGTCGAACGCCGGGGAATCCTGGCGGGAGGAAGCCTTGGGGGAAACTGGGGAACCGGACACTGATGCACTCCTCGTGACCCGCTGCCTGACACAGCGCTGGGTGGATGGAAGCCGCGGCATGCCGCGATGCAGCAATTATCGCATAGCGGTCGCGGGGCCTGGCACCGATGCCGCCCCGGCGCGCCACCGGCGCAGAAACACGAACGGCTGCCGGAAGGCAGCCGTTGCGGCAGGCAATGACACCTTCGACCCGGGCTTACTTTGCGTAGCGCTTGCGGAACTTGTCGACGCGTCCGCCCACGTCCAGGATCTTGCTCTGGCCGGTGTAGAACGGATGCGAGGCGGACGAGGTCTCGATCTTGATCAGCGGATACTCGTTGCCGTCCTCCCACTTGATCGTCTCCTTGCTGCCAAGGGTCGACCGGGTCAGGAACTTGAAGTCGGAAGTCACGTCCTGGAACACGACTTCACGGTATTCGGGGTGGATGTCGGCCTTCATGGCGGCGGGCACCGGATTTCTGCGGAGTAGCCGGTTATTTTAGCCCGTGGCCTGCACCTGGTGCAAGCCACCGTCAGCCCGGCAGCAGGGCCTTGCGGATCAGCGCCTCGAAGCGGGCCTGGTCGTAGCGCAGCAGGATCCGGGCACTGTCCGGGCGCCCGCTCTGGCGCTGCCAGTCGACGATGGTGGCGCCGCGGCCGTGCGGCCCCTCGAGCGCCACCGCCAGCGGGCGCGCGGTGGTTTCCAGCGCGCCCCCTGGCTGCAGGGCATAGGCCATCGCCAGGCCGTCGGCCGAATGCCAGTGCTCGCCGCGACGGTCGGCCGACCATTCCCGGGTCCGGCGCGAGATGCGTTCGTAGAACGTCGCCAGCTCGCCGCCGGCCCCCAGCCACTGCTCGACCTCCGCGTGGTGCAGCCCGTGGGCGATGGTCGCCTCCCAGTCGCACAGGTCGTAGTGCGCGAAGGCCGTGAACACGATGTGCGCGGCCTCGGGATCGAAATAGACGTTGAACTCGGCCGCCGGGGTGATGTTGCCGCGGCAGTTCACCGCGCCGCCCATGACCACCAGCCGCGCGATGCGGTCGGGCAGCGTGGGATCGAGCTTCAGTGCCAGCGCGATATTGGTCAGCGGCCCAAGCGCGACCAGCAGCAGCCGGCCGGCGTGCGCGTGCGACAGCCGCAGGATCGCCAGCGCGGCGTGCTCGGCCGCGGGCGCGTGAGACGCGGGGGTGTAGCCGACGTCGCCGAACCCGTCCTGCCCGTGCACATAGGCCGCATCGGGCGCCGGATGCAGCAGCGGCGCCGCGCAGCCTGCGAACACCGGCACCCCGGCCCGGCCGGCCACCTCGCACAGTTTCAGCGCATTGGCCACGGTGTGCTGCAGGCCGACGTTGCCCGCGGCGATGGTCAGGCCGACGACCTCGTGGTCCGGGGCGTCGAACGCCATCAGCAGCGCCAGCGCGTCGTCGACGCCTGGATCGGTGTCGATCAGCAGCGGGATCTTGTCAGGCATGTGGGACCGGTAGCGGCGGGAAAGTCATTGCACCGTTGCAGGAGCGCAGGCGTCATGCCGAAGCATAGCGTGCCGCGCCGCCGATCCAGCGCTCGACCAGCTTCTCGGCGATTTCGGGTGCTTCGCGCTGCAGGCGCTCGCCGATGCGCTGCACCAGCGGCAGCAGGTCGGCGTCGCGGGCCAGGTCGGCGACTCGGAACGCGGCGATCCCGGTCTGGCGCGTACCCAGCAACTCGCCCGGACCACGCAGCTCGAGGTCCTTTTCCGCGATCACGAAGCCGTCGCTGGTCTGGCGCATGGTTTCCAGCCGCTGCCGCGCCATCGCCGACAGCGGCGGCTGGTACAGCAGCACGCAGCTCGACGCCGCGCTGCCGCGCCCGACCCGCCCGCGCAGCTGGTGCAGCTGCGCCAGGCCCAGGCGCTCGGCGTTCTCGACGATCATCAGCGAGGCGTTGGGCACGTCGACACCCACCTCGATCACCGTGGTCGCCACCAGCAGGTCGAGGTCGCCGGCCTTGAAGCCGCGCATCGCCGCCTGCTTGTCGCCGGCCTTCATGCGTCCGTGGACGAGGCCGATGCGCAGCTCGGGCAGGGACGCGGACAGCGCGTCGAAGGTGCCCTGCGCGGCCTGCGCGATCACCTCGTCGGACTCGTCGATGATCGTGCACACCCAATAGGCCTGGCGTCCTTCGGCGCAAGCCGCGCGGATGCGCTCGATCAGCTCCGGGCGGCGTCCGGCGCCGAGCACCACGGTCTGCACCGGGGTGCGTCCCGGCGGCAGTTCGTCGATGGCCGAAACATCCAGGTCGGCGTAGGCCGCCATCGCCAGCGTGCGCGGGATCGGCGTCGCGGTCATCACCAGCTGGTGCGGCACCATGCTTCCGTCGCGGCCCTTGTCGCGCAGGGCCAGGCGCTGGTGCACGCCGAAGCGATGCTGCTCGTCTACGATCGCCAGCGCCAGGTCGTGGAAGGCGACGCCCTCCTGCATCAGCGCATGGGTGCCGACCACGACCTGCGCCTCGCCGCTGGCGACCGAAGCCAGCGCGCGAGCGCGCGCCTTGCCGGTGAGCTTGCCCGCCAGCCATTCCACCCGGATCTCGAGCGGCTGCAGCCATCCGCGCAGGTTGCCCAGGTGCTGCTCGGCCAGCAGTTCGGTCGGCGCCATCAGCGCAGCCTGCCTGCCCTGCTCGACTGCCAGCATCGCCGCCAGCGCCGCGACCACGGTCTTGCCGCTGCCGACATCGCCCTGCACCAGGCGCAGCATCGGCGCCGGCTTGCCCAGGTCGTCGCGGATCTGCAGGAACACGCGCTGTTGCGCCGCAGTCAGCGCGAACGGCAGCGATGCTCGCAGCCGCTCGGCCAGCGCGTGCCCGTGCAGCGCGTGCGCGGCGTGCGCCTGCAGCGCGATGCGCTGGCGACGCAGGCTGAGGTGGTGCGCCAGCAATTCCTCCAGCGCCAGCCGCCGCTGCGCCGGATGGGTACCGGCGACCAGGGCGGCGATATCGGCATCCGCGGGCGGCCGGTGCATGGTCAGCAGTGCATCGCGCAGCCCCGGCAGTCGCAGCGAGCGCAGCCAGTCGCGCGGCAGCAGCTCCAGCACATCGGCCTCCGGAAGCCGGTCCAGCGCCTGTCCGATCAGCCGGCGCAGGGTCGCCGCACCGATGCCTTCGATGCCGGGGTAGACCGGATCGAGCCGGTCGCCCAGGGTGCCGGCATGGTCGGCGTCGAGGATGCGATAGCTCGGATGCACGATCTCCAGCCCGTGTTGCCCGGGTCGCGGCGTGCCATAGCAGCGCAGCCGCGCGCCCGGCACGAACTGCGCCGCCTGCGCGGCGCGGAAATGGAAGAACCGCAGCACCAGGGTGGCCTGCGAATCGTCGCCGATCGCCACGCGCAGCACCGGGCGATAGCGGAAGCCGCGTTCAACCGCTTCGACGACGCCCTCGACCTGCGCCGCGACGCCCGCCTGCAGGCCACGGATCGGAACCAGCCGGGTGCGGTCCTCATACTGCCGCGGCAACTGCAGCCACAGGTCCTGCAGCGTGGTGAGTCCGCGCGCGGCCAGCTTTTCCGCGACCCGCGGACCGACGCCCGACAGCGTGGTCAGGGGCGCGTTGCCTGACGGCGCCAGCGATGGCGCGGCGTCATCCCGGTTCGTTGGGCGTGCGGTCCTTGCCACCGCGTCAATCGAGCACCATCACCGCATCGACCTCGAACACCACGCCCTTGGGCAGCGCCGACACCTCGACCGTGGAGCGCGCCGGATAGGGCGCGACGAAATATTCGCCCATGATGGCGTTGACGGCCGCGAATTCGCCCAGGTCGGTGAGGTACAGGCCGACGCGCACGACGTCGTCGAGCGATCCGCCGGCGGCGGCGCAGACCGCCTTGAGGTTGTCGAAGGCGCGCCGCGCCTGCACTTCGATCCCGCCCTCGACGACCTGTCCGCTGGCCGGGTCGAGCGCGATCTGCCCGGACAGGTAGACGGTGCCGCCCGCCCGCACGGCCTGCGAATAAGGGCCGATGGCGGCGGGGGCATGGTCGGTGGAAACGGGAATGCGAGGCATGGCAGATCCATGGAAGAAAGAATGATTCTAGTAGCAACGTCCGACGGTGCGACGGGCTCTACCGGTAACGCTATCGCGCCCAGGGATGTTCCTACAAACGCTCCACCCCATGCACCACCTGAAGCCTGCGCGTGCGCCGGAGCACTTCCGCGAGGTGCCTGCGGTCCTTGACCTCGATCGCGAAACGGATCGCGGCGACGCTGGCATCGCGCTCGAGGTACTCGACGGCGTCGATGTTGGAGTCGGCCTCGGCGATCGCGGCCGCGACCTGCGCCAGCACGCCGGGACGATTGTCGACCTCGATCCGCAGCGCGACGTTGTAGTCGCCGGTGACGTTGCGGTCCCAGCCGATCGCCACCCAGCGCTCAGGGGACTTGCGGTATTCGGCCACGTTCGCGCATTCGAGGCGGTGCACCACGATGCCGCGCCCGGTGGTGTGGTAGCCCATGATGTCGTCGCCCGGGATCGGCATGCAGCAGCTGGCGAAGACAATCACGCCGCCCTCTTCGCCAGTGATCAGGATCCTGTCGCCGCTGCGCGGCATGCTCGCCGGATCCAGCGCCGAGCGCGCCTCCGCCCCGTCCCGGGTCAGCGACTGCGCGACATGGGCGGGCATGCGGTTGCCCAGCGCGATGTCGGCCAACAGCGCCTCCAGCCGCGGATAGCGATGCTCGGCCAGGTAGGCATCGAGCTGCGCGCCTGGCAGGCGTTCGAGCGAACTGTTTAGTTCCTCCAGGGCGCGATCGAGCATGCGATGGCCCAGCTGCACCGCATCCTCGTGTTCCAGGTGCTTGAGCTGGTGGCGGATCGCGGTGCGCGCCTTGCCGGTGACCACGAATTCCAGCCACTGCGGTTTCGGGGTCGAGGATTTCGCGGCGACGATCTCGACTTTCTGGCCGCTGGCCAGCTTGGTTCGCAATGGCACCAGCTGCTTGTCGACGCGCGCCGCGACCGCGGTGTTGCCGACGTCGGTATGCACCGCGTAGGCGAAATCCAGCGCGGTGGAGTTGCGCGGCAGCGACAGGATGTCGCCCTTGGGCGTGAACAGGTAGACCTCGTCCGGGAACAGGTCGACCTTGACGTTCTCCAGGAACTCCAGCGACGAGCCGGTCGCGCGCTGCGACTCGAGCAGGTTGGAGATCCACGAATGCGCGCGCATCTGGGCGCTGTTGGGCGCTTCGCCGCCGTGCTTGTAGGCCCAGTGCGCCGCGATGCCGCGTTCGGCGATCAGGTCCATTTCCTCGGTGCGGATCTGCACCTCGATCGGCGAACCGTAGGGGCCGAACAGCACCGTGTGCAGCGACTGGTAGCCGTTGGCCTTGGGAATGGCGATGAAGTCGCGGAACCGGCCGTCGAGCGGCTTGTATGCCGCGTGCACGACCCCCAGTGCGTGGTAGCAGTCGGCGACCGTCTGCACGACGATGCGGAAGCCGAACACGTCCATGACCTGGGCGAAGTTCTTTCCTTCCGCCTGCATCTTGGCGTAGATGCTCCACGGCGACTTCACCCGGCCCATCAGCCGGTACTGCAGGCCTTCCTTGGTCAGCCGCTGCGCCAGCTGCGCCTCGATCCTGGCCAGCGCCTCGCGCCGCACCAGCGGCTGCGCGCGGATGCGCTTGCCCAGCACCGCATGGCGGATCGGGTGCAGGGCCTGGAAGCCGAGGTCCTGCAACTCCGCCTTGATCAGGTTCATGCCCAGGCGCTGGGCGATCGGCGCGTAGATCTCCAGCGTCTCGCGCGCGATCCGCTCGCGCGCGTCGTGGGGCTGCGCGCCCAGCGTGCGCATGTTGTGCAGGCGGTCGGCGAGCTTGATCAGGATCACCCGCAGGTCGCGCGCCATCGCCAGCAGCATCTTCCGGAAGCTCTCGGCTGCGGCCTCCTGGCGGTCCTGGAACTTCAGCTTGTCGAGCTTGGTGACGCCGTCGACCAGTTCCGCCACGGTTTCGCCGAACTCGCTGGCCAGCGCTTCCAGGGTCAGCGGGGTGTCCTCGATGGTGTCGTGCAGGATCGCCGCGACCAGGGTCTCGACATCGACCTTCTGCTCGGCCAGCACCGTGGCCACGGCGACCGGATGGGTGATGTAGGGCTCGCCGGACCTGCGGGTCTGCTCGGCGTGCGCGGCGGCGCCCACGGCCCAGGCGCGCCGCAGCAGCGCGCGCTGCTCGTCCGGCAGGTAGCCGGCGGCCCGCTCGAGTTCGTGCACGTACTCCGGCACCGCCTCGTCGGCGGGCACGGGTACGGCATCGGCGACGGTCTTGGCGGGGGACATACCGGGAGCCTAAGGCGAAATGCCCGCAATGGGGAGCCGGTGCCGGCATGGACGCCCCTTGTCGTGCCGGCCGGGTATGGATTTCACGGGGTGGAAACGCCACGACCCCGCCGGGGCGGGGTCGTGTCTGGGTTCATCGATGCCAGGGGAGGCGGCCCGGATCGCCGCTGCCGCCCCGCGGGGCCCGGGCCTACAGGTCGTCGCCCTTGCCCATGTCGTCGTCCGCGACCACTTCCGCGGCAGCCCACTCCATCGCCTCGCGCTCCCTGCGCTCGCGCTCGATCTTGTCGACGGCGTCGATGTAGTCCTGGTCGATGCGCCGCGCGGCGATCTCCCTGAGCGCCAGCACGGTCGGCTTGTCATCGTTCTCGCTGTTATCCAGCTGCGGCTCGACGCCGTTGGCGAGCTGGCGCGCGCGCTTGGCGGCCATCATGACGAGCTCGAAGCGGTTGTCGACCACTTCCAGGCAATCTTCCACGGTAATGCGGGCCATAACACTCCCGGCGGCCGACCGGCCGTCCGACTCAGAAACAGGGGGACGCGGATTTTAGGGCTTCGCGGGGTATGGATGCAAGCGTCTTCCTTGGAAATCAGCGGTTTAGGGCGCGACTCCTCCTGTAGGTCGGGGCTACGTCCCCGACACCCGTCGCAATGAATCTCCCCGGTTTTCCCTCGGCCCCGTAGGTCGGGGCTAGGTCCCCGACACGGATGTGCAGTCTTCCCGGTGTCGGGGACGCAGCCCCGACCTACGGGGGTCCGCCACCTTTACTCGCCTGCCAGCAGGGCCGCGATCAGGTCGGCATGCCGCTGCGCCTGCGCCTCGCGTCGCAGCCGGCTGGCGGCGAAGATCGCGCACATCTCGTCGACCGCCGTGCCGAAATGCTCGTTGACGATGACGTAGTCGAACTCGTCGTAATGCGACATCTCCTCGCGCGCGGCGGCCAGGCGCCGTGCGATCACCGCCTCGCTGTCCTGCCCGCGCTTGCGCATGCGCTCCTCCAGCGCCGCGCGCGACGGCGGCAGGATGAAGACGCTCACCACGTCGGGCATCTGTTCGCGCACCTGGCGGGCGCCCTGCCAGTCGATCTCCAGCAGTACGTCGCGGCCGTCGGCCAGCTGCGGCTCGACGGATTGGCGCGCCGTACCCTTCCAGTCGCCGTGCACCAGCGCGTGTTCGAAGAAATCGCCGGCGTCGATCATGCGCTGGAACTCGTCGCGGCCGATGAAGTTGTAGTGCTCGGCATGGCGCTCGCCTGGCCGCGCCGCGCGCGAGGTGTACGAGATCGACAGGCAGATGTTCGGATCGCGCGCCAGGCAGGCGTTGACGATGCTGGACTTCCCGGCGCCCGAGGGCGCGGCAACGATGTAGAGGGTTCCGCGCATCAGGGCCGGGACGGGGGACGGGGGACTGGGGACTGGAGGCTTGGGACGCGCGGCTGCAGGCGCGCACTGTTCGGACCGGGACATCGTAACGCTTTCCCGCAGCCTCCAGTCCCCAGCTCCCAGCCCCCGCTATTCAATGTTCTGTACCTGCTCTCGGATCTGGTCGATCAGCACCTTCAGCTCCACCGCGATGTTGCTGGTGCGCGCATCGACCGACTTCGAACCCAGGGTGTTGGCCTCGCGGTTGAACTCCTGCAGCAGGAAGTCGAGGCGGCGGCCGACCGGCTCGGTCTGGGTGAAGATGCGCCGGATCTCGACCACGTGGCTGTCGAGGCGGTCGAGTTCCTCGTCGACGTCGAGCTTCTGCAGCCACAGCACCAGTTCCTGCTCGACCCGGCCGGGATCCGCGGCCTGCACCAGGTCCGCCAGCCGCGCCTCGAGCTTGGCGCGCTGGCCGGCGCGGATCGCCGGCATCAGGGTCCGCACCTGCGCCGCCTGCCGCGCGATGCCGTCGACGCGCTCCAGGATCGCCGCGACCAGGTTGGCGCCCTCGCGCTCGCGCGCCTGGATGAAATCGTCGAGCACCGC
>SWCD01020992.1_pt1 | contig 58893 bp, 65 predicted proteins | sample 4693011 | NCBI WGS metagenome assembly SWCD01 (sample SAMN10267278, study PRJNA491770) | bioreactor metagenome | isolation source: DHS bioreactor inoculated with marine | place: Japan: Omine Ridge, Nankai Trough
AAAAAAATCGTTGTCGTCATCACATATATCCTTGGCATCCTCAATTGCAGCAGCCAATTCCTCATTATTGTTGACGCTTATCTCCATGTCGTCATACAATTTTAAAGAAATTGGAAAATCAAAACTTAGGAGGTCATCATCGTCCAAACTGCTAAAATAACGCCTTAATTCCATGTCGTTCCCTACAACGAGCTTGCCTGTTTGCTGAAGGTTAATATCAAAGGAATAAACCGTAATCGGATAGACGAAATGTATGCATTCTATGTCGTCATCATCCCCTCCTTCCAAACAATCCTCGACCATATCCTCAAATTGGTCCTCATCTTTAATAGTAATCTCACTATAATCCGATAGGGTAATTGTAACCGGAAAGACAAGCTCCAGAAAATCCTCATCCATATCATCAAACAATTCCTCCAATTGATCTAACTCTTCCATGGAATTAATACTTATTGCTTGCCCATTAACATGAACTACATAGGGAAAATTTATGGCAAAACAACTGGCACCATCCACAACATCATCGTACGAACCGTTTTTTGCCGAAGCCTTTTGGATCAATTGTCCGGTACTGGAACTCGCCTTTATGGCTTTTGGGTTCTCTCCCGATATCTCTTGGTGCTCCTTTTGGCAGGAGCCGAGACTAAATACAGCCAATACCAGGCCTATATACATAAAATAAGAAAATAACTTGTTCATAACGATTTGGTTTTATTCGTTTATACACCCTTAAAACAACCCACTATAAAAATACCCTACCCTAAATTTTAATTTTTTTTCAAATATCTTTGGCCAAAATACAAGGATTGAAAGTAGGCGATAAAAGTCATGTTTGTGAGGAAGAGGTGTATGCCGCTCTCTTTAGTGCCCATTCCAAAACGATTTTCAACTATATATATTATAAGTTTGGGAACGAAGAAAAAGCCTATGATGCGGTGCAGGATGCTTTTATTAAACTATGGGAAAACTGCTCCAAGGTAAGTCCGGAAAAAGCAAAATCCTTTGTTTATACCGTCGCCAATAATCTCTACCTCAACGTGATAAAAGCAGAAAAGGTACGATTAAAACACAGGGAAGCATCTGCGAACACGGAATATGAGACCCCTGAGTTTGTCATGGAACAACGGGAGTTTAAAGAAAAACTGGACAAAGCGCTCCAAAACCTGCCAGAAAACCAGCGCACTACATTTTTGCTAAACCGAATTGATGGAAGGAAATATGCTGAAATTGCCGAACTGGAAGGGGTAAGTGTTAAGGCGATTGAAAAAAGAATGCACTTGGCCTTAATAAGCTTAAGGGAACAGATCGACGGAATCTAACGGTCATCTAACCGGCTCCCATAGGGTAAGGTAGTCCGAAGCGTGTTTTCCTATGCCATGTGCAGCACCTTGTCAAATGGTAAAAACTAATTGAAAAACCTTGATCAAGGAAAGTAGGGTATTTACCTTTTGGGTTGTTATAAGATTGTAAAGACAAGCGTCATGCAAGAAAACTATTTGGCAAAATGGCTGAACAACGAACTCTCCCCGGAAGAGTTGGCCATTTTTAAGAAGTCTAAGGAATACAGGACCTATAGAAAAATAGTGGAAGCCTCCAATACCTTGGAAGGTCCCGATTTTGACATGGCCAACGCGCAAAGATCCTTGGACAGCAAAAGGCGACAAATGAGGGGCAAGGCCATAGCTATTAACCCAATTAAAAAATATCTGAGGATTGCGGCCGCTATCGCCATAATTTTTGGCGCGAGCTTTATTTATTACACAAATACGGTGAACAAAACCGTTCGTACGCAGTATGCCGAACGTGCAAATATCGTACTTCCAGATGCCTCCGAAGTGCTGTTGAATGCCGAATCCCAAATTTCCTACAGCAAAAAAGGCTGGAACCAACAAAGAAATATCACGCTTAACGGGGAAGCATTTTTTAAGGTATCAAAAGGCAAACGCTTTACTGTAACCACGGATGAAGGAACCGTAACCGTACTTGGGACCCAATTTAATGTGGAGAACCGAAAGGGCTTTTTTGAGGTTAGCTGCTATGAAGGATTGGTCAGTGTCCTGTACGGCCAAAAAGAAACAAAGCTCCCTGCAGGCCAGGCGCTGTGGGTCGTCAATGGCCAATTTAGCACTTCCAAAATTATTAATGCTAAAGAACCATCCTGGATTAAGGAGGAAAGTAGTTTTAAGAGTATTCCCTTAAAATTTGTCCTGGACGAGTTTCAAAGGCAATTCAACATAGAGGTAAGCACAAACAACATAGACCTGAATCGATTATTTACCGGATCTTTTAGCAATACCGATAAGGAATTGGCGTTGCGTAGCATAAGCGTTCCTGCCGGTATGAAATTTAAATTGGAAGGAAATAAGGTGTTGTTCTATGCCGAAGAGCCATAATTATATCATTGTTTTTTATTTCCTAACCACTTTAATGTCCTTTAACGGCAAGGCGCAGGATACTACTGCCCAAAAAATTTCCCTCTCAACCTATTTAGAGCAGCTGGAGCTGGAATACGATATTAAATTCTCCTATATCGATTCCGATTTAACGCCACTGATGATTAGTGTTCCTAAAGAAGAATCCTTGACAGGGATTATACACAATCTCCGTGCCCAGACCCACTTAAAGTTCTCCCAGCTCAACGATCGCTATTATACCATTACCAAAAGCGATACGGTGGACCTTTGCGCCAAGATCCTTGACAATTTTGAAAAAAACTCCTTGATCGGGGCGACCGTAGAAGTTTTGGGAGCAAACATTCATCTTATAGCAGATAGGGACGGGCAATTCCAAATTAACGATTTACCGAGATATGCAAAGATCGCCATTAAGCATATTGGTTATAGAACCCAGTATATTTTGGCGGAAGAGTTGCGAAGCAATAATCCATGCGCTACCATCCTGATGTCCCCCACCTATCAAGAATTGAAAGAAGTGGTCGTCTATGAGTTCCTTACATCTGGGATCAGCAAGGAACAGGATGGAAGTATTCAGTTGGTTACCGATAAATTTGGGATATTGCCAGGCCAAATAGAACCGGATGTCCTACAGGCCATACAGGCATTGCCGGGGATCAAAAGTGTGGACGAGACCGTATCCGATATAAATATCAGGGGCGGCACCAACGATCAAAACCTGATTTTATGGGACGGCATCAAAATGTATCAATCCGGTCATTTTTTTGGTATGATTTCCGCGTTCAACCCTTACCTAACCAAAAATGTAAGCGTAATAAAAAACGGGACAAGTGTAGAGTTTGGGGATGGGGTAAGCAGCGTAATCAATTTAGAATCCGACAATGAGGTTCGCCAGAGCTTTGAGGGCGGTGCAGGAATTAATCTTTTGTACGGTGATCTTTACGGCCATGTCCCCATTTCGGATAAAATATCCTTTCAGTTTTCGGGAAGGCGCTCCTTCACCGATTTTCTCGATGCCCCGATCTACGATAGATTTTATGAAAAAGCCTTCCAGGACAGCGATGTCCAAGATAACAATACCGGAACGGGCGATAGCGATATAGTCCGGGACGATGACTTTTATTTTTACGATGTTTCCGGAAAGCTGCTCTACGATATCAATGCAAATCAGAAATTGCGACTTAGCATCATTAATATTAACAATCACCTCAATTACAGTGAAAAGATTGGCGATATCAGCGATCAAAGCATCCTAAAACAAAACAACCTATCCTTTGGTGGCAGTTTGGAAAGCACTTGGTCCCCAAGGTTCCGTACTTTTTTAAATCTCTATTATACCCAATACGATTTGGATTCCCAATCCATTGCTTCGGAAACACAGCAGCTGTCCCAAAGCAACCAAGTATTGGAAAAGGCAATTAAATTGAATTCCAATTATGCCGTGGGAAATACCCTGAATTGGCTCAACGGCTATCAGTTGAACGAGGTCGGAATTACCAATTATACCCAGGTAACCGAACCCGAGTTTAAGAGCGATATTAAAGGCGTGAATAGGACCCACTCCCTATTCTCGGAGATGACCTATACCTCTATGGACAAAAAATGGTTCGCCAGGGGCGGTATAAGGTTAAATTATATTAAAAACCTAAAGACCTATAATTCATTCGATGCTTTTTACTTGGAGCCCAGACTAAATCTCAATTATGCCATTACCAAATACATCAAGGCCGAATTATTGGGAGAATTTAAGAGCCAGACTACAAACCAAATAATTGATCTGGAACAAAACTTTCTAGGTGTTGAAAAAAGGCGATGGATTCTATCCGATAACGACCGTTTGCCTATAACAAAGAGCAAGCAAGCATCGTTGGGTCTCAATTACCAAAAAAGAAGTCTTTATATTGGTGCGGAAGGATTCTTCAAGAAGGTTGACGGCATTAGCACGGCGACCCAGGGATTTCAAAATAAAGACCAATTTAATGGGGAAATAGGAAGTTACCACATTTGGGGGGCAGAGTTTCTGATCAATAAGAAGACGGCGACCTATAGTACCTGGTTGAGCTATGCCTACAACCTCAACAATTACTATTTTGATGACCTTGAGCCCCATGAATTTCCAAACAATCTGGATATAAGGCACACGGTGACGCTTGCCGGCACCTACACCTTCAAGAATTTTAACTTCGGCCTTGGAGCCAACTACCATTCGGGAAAACCATATACAGAGCCATTGGAAAGCGATCCGATCGACACCGATGTATTTCCCAATGAAATTAATTATGCGGAACCCAACAGCAGCAGGATTCCGGATTATTTTAGGGCGGACGCCTCCTGTACCTATCACTTTAACATGGGACGCTCGGTAAAGGCATTTACAGGTGTTTCCGTATTGAACATCATGAACAAAAAAAATATACTGAACACCTATTTTCGCTTGAACGACCAAAACGAAATTGAGACAATTGAACGCTTATCGCTCGGTATTACCCCCAATATAAGTTTTAGAATAAGTTTTTGAGGACCAAAAACTAAAACATATCGATACCTTAGCGAAAAAATCCAATTTATGCCCGAAGATAAAATAAAAGCTATACTATTCGATTTTGACGGCACGCTCGTTAATTCGGAAATTATACATTTTCAATGCTGGAACCAAGTATTGTCCCAATACGGCCTAGCTATAGACTATGATACCTACTTAAGGGAGGTTGCCGGAATTCCGGCTCTGGAATATGCGGAATCGATTATTTCCAAAAATGGTTTTGGGGTACCCGCAGAAACCATGATCGAAAATGCAAAGGCAATCTACAGCGGGTTGATGAGTCCCAGGGACATCGAATTTATGCCCTATGCATTGGATTCACTGCAATATTTTCATGAAAAAGGCTTCCCGATGGCGCTAGTAACAGGAAGTGTTAGGTCCCAGGTAGACCCAATCCTTAAAGAAAAGGGGATTAAATCATTTTTTAAGACTTCGATTACTTTTGATGATGTGGCAAATAGTAAGCCAGATCCCGAGGGCTATCTACAGGCAGCCGAGTTCTTGGGCTTTAACAAAGAAGAATACCTGGTTTTCGAGGATACCGCCAACGGCACCAAAGCGGCCAAAGCAGCGGGACTCACCTGCTATGCCATTCAAGGCGATGCCGAATTGCACCAAAATTTATCCCAAGCGGACAAGGTATTTTTAAATCTTAAAGAGGCAGTAGAATTTCTTGAAAGAGAGCATTTAATTTGGACCCCATAGGTTTTAGATGCCAAAAAAGGCAAAGGCCTTTGGGTTCTAAAGGGCAACTACATCCTTTCGGGAACCTCTATACCCAACATTTTGAAGGCTGATAGAATTACTTCCCCTACCTTTTGGGCCAACTGTACCCTTAGGATTCTCTTGGACTCCTCGGTCTCCCCGAGGATGGAGACGTTCTGGTAAAAGGAATTGAATTCCTTGACCAAGTCATAGGTATAATTGGCAATTAGGGCGGGACTAAAATTTTCCGCCGCCAATTGCACGGTCTCCGGAAATAATTGGATCTGCTTGATCAGTTCCTTTTCTTTATCATGCAGCCCTTCAACCACCTGTCCAGCTTTGCCATCAGGGCCTGCGCTCAGGGTAACATTATCATCAATACTAAATTCTGCCTTTCTCAATATGGATTGTATCCTGGCATAAGTGTATTGGATAAATGGTCCCGTATTCCCTTGGAAATCTACCGATTCCTCCGGATTGAACAATATCCTCTTTTTGGGATCTACCTTTAAAATATAATATTTTAAAGCTCCGAGGCCGATCATATGGTACAAGTCCTGTTTTTCAGCTTCTGAATAATCCTCCAATTTGCCCAGTTCCTTGGAGATGGCCTCCGCGGTAGAGGTCATATCGCTCATGAGGTCATCCGCATCCACTACAGTACCTTCCCTGCTCTTCATTTTCCCGCTGGGCAGATCTACCATTCCATAACTCAAATGATACAGGTGTTCCGCCCAAGAATATCCCAATTTCCTTAAGATCAGGAAAAGCACTTTAAAGTGATAGTCCTGTTCGTTGCCTACCGTGTAGACCATACCGCCTATATCCGGGAAATCCTTTGCCCTTTGGATGGCAGTTCCAATATCCTGGGTCATGTAAACGGCAGTGCCATCAGCCCGTAAGACAATCTTTTCATCCAGTCCGTCCTCGGTCAAATCTATCCAAACGCTACCATCTTCCTTCTTGTAGAAAACCCCATTTTCCAAGCCGTAAGCTACTACCTCCTTGCCTAGCAGGTATGTTTTGCTTTCATAATAGAGCTTATCAAAATCGACTCCCAAATTCTTATAAGTCACCTCAAAGCCATCATATACCCAGCCATTCATGGTTTTCCATAGGCTGACCGTTTCTGGGTCGCCCGCCTCCCATTTTAACAACATTTCCTGGGCTTCCAAAAGCAGTGGTGCCTTCTTTTCGGCTTCCTTTTGATCAATTCCCTTGGCCACCAGCTCGGCCACCTCGGATTTATAGGCCTTATCAAAGGCGACATAATAATTGCCCACCAGTTTGTCCCCTTTTAAGCCAGTACTTTCGGGGGTTTCACCATGGCCAAACTTTTTCCAGGCCAACATGCTCTTGCAGATATGGATTCCCCGATCGTTGATAATTTGGGTCTTATAGACCTTTTTTCCGGAGGCCTTAAGTATCTCGGCCACGGAATATCCCAACAAATTATTTCGGATATGCCCCAAATGCAAGGGCTTATTGGTATTGGGAGATGAATATTCCACCAAAACCGCATCTTGGGATTGTTCCGGTACGGAGCCGAAAGCCTTTTCTCCCCTAATTAAATTGAAAAAATCCAGATAATAGGCATCCCGTACAACAAGGTTCAAAAATCCCTTTATTACATTAAAATCAACAACCTCCTTAACATTCTCCTTTAAATACTGGCCGATCTGTTCCCCAATCTGAGCAGGATTGCCTTTGATTACGCGTAGCATAGGAAAAACTACCACAGTTACATCCCCCTCAAAATCCTTACGGGTAGGTTGGAATTCCACAGAATCCAATTCCACTCCATAGATAGAAGTAGCCGCCGTCTTAATATGGGTCAATAGTATATCCTGAATCTGCATGGCAACGAAATTTAGGTTGCAAATATAAACAATGAGTTCTTCTTATGATTTTTGAATCCTCCGAAAGATTTGGATTTTGTGTCCAGTTAAAGGCATTTTTGGATTACCTGGCAGTGTTTTGGAACGAAATTGGCAAAATATGGGCGCAGAAGACCATTTTGCAAGGAATTGCAAAACATTAAGACAAACCCAACACCTAACTTTGCACCTGTAACAAATTAAAGCTTGGTTCGTCCTATATAAACATGCTATTAAACGTATCCTATAAAAACTTGGAGATCACCAAAAAGGTAGAGGACCAAGTAGGCAAACCCTTTACCCTAAAACAACGGTGGGACATGAGCGGGATTGGTTCCCCAAAACTATTTATTACGGAAACCAGTGTAGAGATCCGCAACTTATTGTTGCTGGACAATAATGTGGACACCTGCAATATTGAATTACGGCCCAAAGGAATTATTGTCCGTTTTAGGTCCCTTTTAGAAACCTTTGCCCTTGTGATTCCGTATTATAAACTTTCGGTGTACAAAGGAGATGTTGCCCATTATGCAATATACCGCGACCATCATTTTATAAAAGTTCGATCGGATACCAAGGCAATTCAAAAATTCTTTAAAAAAATGCTCAACTTTAAGACGGATAGCTCCCCGACCAACTTGGAAGATTTGTGAGATTTTTGGCAAAAAAATTCGATCAATACCAATAATTTGGCGTTCAATTATACGATTTATGAGTAAAAATTTCTTTTTTACATCCTTACTTGTTGTTTTGGTTCTTTCCCTAAATGCACAGACCATAACGTCGACCGTTGTGGATGGCAAAACCATGGAACCCATCCCCTATGCTACCGTCCAGTTTTCGGAACACGGCGGACTTATCACAAATGAGGAGGGAAGGTTCAGTATACCCTTGGACGCTAACCCGTCGCCCACCGACTCCCTGCATATCTCTAGCATGGGATATGAGAAAACAGCTGTTTCAATAAAAGAATTAACTTCCGTCATTCCCTTGAACCCTAAGCCCATCGAGCTAAAAGGGGTCTTCCTATTTGATCGAAACCTTACGGTAGATGAGATCATGGATAAGGTAAAGGAACGTTTCAAGGAAAATTACAGTACAGATCTTACACATAACCGATTGTTTTTCCGTCAATCGAACCTCAATCATTTGAACAAACTGGACATTGAATTTAAAAAATCGACGATAGAGGAATTGGACAAGGAACTTTTGGACAGCATCCTAAGAATTACACCCCGGGATGCGGCTTACTATACCGAAACATTGGCCGATTACAATACTGGAGGTGGAGACCCCAAATTGCATATCATTAAGGCAGCGGAACTGTACGACAAAAACAATGAGGGCTCCATGGAGGCCCTTTCCGAAAAAATGGAAAAAATCTTTAGGGACAATGTAAAACCAGATTCCTTCCTAAAAATAAAATCCGGCCTATTCGGCACCAAGGTCCAGGTCGATTCCATCATTCAGGCGTCGGAAGAAGCCAAAGCGGTGAAGGACAGCTTATCGGACTCCAAAGACGAACATTTTTTTCATTCCCGAAAATCAAACCTCAACAACTTGTTTTCCCAATTATTTTTTCAAAAGGATTCCAAGGTAAACGTAATCGAAAAATCGGGCAGGTATGACTTTACACTAAGGGACTATACCAGTATCGATGATGCCGGGGTCTATGTTATCGATTTTACCCCGGGCTGGAGGGCCGATTTTAAGGGGACACTTTATGTAAACATGGAAGATTTTGCCGTCATGAGGTTGGAGTACGAGAATACTAAGAAATTGAGGAATATTCATCTTTTGGGGTTCACCTATGAAGAAACAGTTTACAAGGGAAAGACAATTTACCAAAAAGGAGGCGATGGCAAATATCGTCCAAAATACATAGAAAAGGAATTGGGCAATAGGGCCGGGGTGGATCGACCTTTAAAGGTAATCGAAAAAAATAGGCACGTAAAGGGAAAAAACAAACAGAACGAATTGGCACTGCATCTGGACATTATAAATACCTCAACGGACAAGTTTGAAGTGGTGGTCTTCGACGCGGAAAAAATTAATGGGGACCAATATAAATCGGTTAAGGAAAACAGCACCGCTAAGGCCACCTATCTTTCCAAATACGACCCCGAATTTTGGAAGGGCTATAATATTATGGAACCCAATGCCGCGATTCGGGCATTTTCCGTACCGGAAGAGGCCCCCTGACCCCCGAAGGGGAAATAAATTAGTTTCGGGTTTCTGTTGTTTCTGGTTTCAAGTTAACCCTGAAACGTTGAAACTTGAAACCAGAAACCCCAAGTACAAACAACAAAAACCTTATCTTTAGGCTGTACCATTCCTAAAAATCGAAGCGATTTTAGATTTTCTCCAAAAGAACAAGCTACTTGCCCTGTCTTTGGGCATTCTGTTCCTGTGCTCTTTGATAGTTGTCGTCGACACCGAAAGGAGCTACAATTCCATTGAGGTTGCCTCGCTCTGGGTCCGCAATAATTTTGGCTACTTTTATCTGTACTTGGGATTGGCATGTGTACTTTTTTTGTTGGGAATTGCACTCTCTCTCTGGGGCAAAATAAAACTTGGAAAAAAAGATTGCAAGCCAGAGCATTCCCTTTGGGCATGGACGGCCATGCTTTACAGTGCCGGCATGGGGGCCGGCATCCTGTTGCGGGCCGTACAGGAACCGGTCTATATGCAACAGCATCCGCCATATGCATCGAATATTTCTTCCGAAATACTGGCACTGGAATTCACCTTTTATCAGTGGGGCTTTACCGCTTGGGCATTTTATGGTCTCTTTGCAATGGTGGTGGGCTACATGCTTTTTGTCCGCAAAAGTGAAGTTAGGATAAGTGCTGCCATAAGAAATGCGTTTCCAAATTCCGTGGCCCGAAACGTTATAGACATTATGACCATTCTTACAACCGTCTTTGGGCTTATAGCTGCCATTGGCTTGGGAACGACCCAGGTTACCGGTGGGCTTAATCACGTTTTTGGCAGTGGCTATGGTGTCGGGACAACCTTGTTATTGGCTCTCCTTATCTCGATTTTAGCCTTCCTCTCGGTTTGGTTGGGGGTAAACAAGGGGATCAAAGTCCTTTCTAAATTAAATATTCTCGTTACCCTGGCCCTAGTGCTTTTTGTATTTTTTGTAAGCGATGTAGGGACAATCGTTCGATCTTTTGGACTTTCCTTGTTTCATTATCTGGTAGACTTTATCCCGATGAGCCTCGCCTACGGCAACTATGATCCTGGAATTACTTTCTTGACGGACTGGACGTTTTACTATTGGGCCTTTTGGATTGCATGGGCACCCTTTACCGGCATTTTTATAGCCCGGATCTCCAAGGGCAGGACCCTTCGGCAGTTGTTGCTGGGTGTCTTGATCATCCCTTCACTCGGCACTTTTTTTTGGTTTTCTGTCTTTGGCACATCGGCTTTTCAGATCATCGAGGGTTGGGGTAAGTACAACAATGAATTTGGCAATGTATTCTCGTCCATCTTTATATTCTTTAAAAACTATCCCATGGAAACCTTGCTCAATGGGGTTACGATCTTTCTGCTGATCAGTTTTCTGGTCACCTCGGTAGATTCTGCTGTCTTTGTACTGAGCATGTTTACGGATAAGGGGAAGAAGAATCCAAGTAAAAAACACCGGCTGTTGTGGTCTGTTTTTATCCTGTTGGCCACCATGGCCCTTATCTTGTTGGGTAACGCAAAACCGGAAATAGACGTACTAGTGGCCGCCCAAAAACTGCTGATTATCACTTCCCTGCCCTTTGCATTTTTTATGGTGGTTATGGCGGGAGTGTTTTTGGGAATGGTGAAACAGAAAACCAAAAAGCAAATGCGTATACCATAATTTTACGTATGGCTACTCAGCGCTTTTTTTTACTTGCCAGATCCCCCCTTTTTCGGCAAAAACACCTCCGCTATCATGCATCTGGCGCTCCCACCTCCACAGGTTTCTATGGTCTTTAAATCACTGTGCAAGATTTCACCGTGTTTTTCCAAGTTTTTGATCTGGGCCGGGGTCAGGCTTTCAAAAGCGGCTAAACTCATAACGATATATCGTTGATCAAAGGCCCCGAGCACTTGCAACATGTTCCCGGCAAATTGATGCATCTGTGCCTCCGAAATGGCAATAATTTCCTTACCGTCCTGCTTTAGATGCTCCACTACATTCTTGCGCTCCTTTTTATCGTCGATAGCATCAAGGCAGATGACGGCGAACTGTTCGCCCAAACACATCATTACATTGGTATGATAAATGGGCATTCGTTTGCCATCTACGGTCTGGTAAGCCGTAAAAATTACAGGGGTATACTCAAAATCTTCACAGAATTCGATAAACAGTTCCTCATCCGCCCTTGCTGAAAGGGCACAATAGGCCTTTCGGTTCACCCTGTCCATGATCACGCTACCGGTTCCTTCCAAAAAATAGCCCTCATCCTCCGCAGCGGTATAATCCATCATGTTTTCTATGACAAATCCTTCATCCTCCAACAAATCCAAAATATCTTCCCTGCGTTCCTTCCTGCGATTTTTAGCGAACATAGGATATAATCCAACGGTACCTTCTTCATGAAAAGAGACCCAATTGTTTGGAAATATAGCATCCGGGGTATCGGTATCTGGATTATCCCCTACTACGACAACCTTAATCCCCTTGGCCCTCAAAATCTCGACAAAAGCATCAAATTCGTCAAGCGCCATGGCATTGATCGTATCGTTACGCAACTTCAGGTCTTCCTGGAAAAAATTGTTCACTGCGGTCTGTTCATTCATACGGAAACCCGTAGGACGTACCATCAAAATCGTGTTTGTTATCTGCATGCCATTTCGCTTTATTATTACACCCGTTTTAAAAATCACATACGTACCAAGGGCATCGTACTGCACCGTAAAAGACCTTCCTGCTTGGCAATTTCGGCATAGGGAATTTCCTCTACCGTAAATCCCTTTTTCCGTAGCCAGATGTTGAGCCGGGTAAACTTCTGCTCGGAAACCACCACGTCCGGTGCAATGGAAAAAACATTGCTGTACATTTGGTACATTTCGTCCTTGGTGATCTCAAAAATATTTTCCTTGCCAAAATAATCGACCAACCAATCGTATTCCGACTCCACCAGAAACCCGTTCTTGTGCAAAATAGCCTTATTGGTACCCACTGGTTGAAAGCAACAGTCCAAGTGCAACGCATTATCCCTGGGATCTATATTCGACTTTCTCAACTCAAAGGATTTAACAGTCTTGTTGGGAAACTGGGAGACAATATAGTCCACAGCCAAAGTATTTGTCCGGGCGGTAATAAGATTTGGATAATCGGCCCCTGAATATGTACCTATAAAAATATAATCGTTCCAAGGCATCACATCCCCTCCTTCTATGTGTACCTCTGCCGGGGGGTAGATTATATTTTCTGTTGGAATTAGATCTAGGACCTCGCCCAACGCCAAAAACTCCTGCTCTCTCTTGGGTAGGATATTGGCTTTGAACAACTTGTCCTCAATAACAAATGCGATGTCCCGCGAAAAAATCTGGTTGCAATCTTCCAGCACCGTAGGCCTGTAAACCGTAACCCCGTGCTTTATTAAAACAGCTGCAAAACCTTCCATTTCCTTTATCATATCAGTTTCCGTCGGATAGGTACCTGCCAAAATATGTTCCAAGGATTTGGGGTCATAGGCGTCACTGGGACTTGGAACCGGCCCTGAACTTATTGCCGTTCCCAAAACCACTGACTTTAATCGGGAAGTCTCGTTTAGGACGTTTAACTTCAACATATAATTGTTTTGGGCAAAGATAGGGAATAGTTGGGGCTAGGGATTCGCATTTTTGGGCAAAAGAGAAAGATCTGGGTTTCTCGATCTTGCCTGCGCAAGAAGTCCTCCTCCGTAGCCCAAAAGGAAACCGCCCCATAACGATTTCTCGTATAGGGGCGGCTCCGTTGGAACAATAAAAATATTTTATTTCACCTTATCTGAAACGGCAAAAAAAGGCTGTTCCGAACTTTTCCAAGGCGTGGTAAGAACTGGTCCTAAAGGAATTTTAGTTTCATAAAATATGATTCTAACGTTCTTCAACCGTGAGGAATGGCCTTAAGTTTTCGCCAATATACACTTGTCTAGGTCGGCCAATGGGTTCATTGCGCAGACGCATCTCCCTCCAATTGGCAATCCAACCAGGAAGCCGGCCCATGGCAAACATAACGGTAAACATATCCGTTGGTATTCCAAGAGCCCTGTAAATAATCCCCGAATAAAAATCTACGTTGGGATACAGTTTACGGTCTACAAAATATTGGTCTTCCAAGGCCTCCTTTTCCAGTCCTTTGGCAATGTCCAAAATAGGATCATCTATCCCTAAATCGTCCAAAACCTGGTCCGCAGCTCTTTTTATGATCTTGGCCCTAGGGTCAAAGTTCTTGTATACCCGGTGGCCAAAGCCCATCAATCGAAAAGGATCATCCTTGTCCTTGGCTTTCGCCATATATCGTTTGGTATCCCCTCCATCGCGTTCTATAGCCTCCAACATCTCTAATACTGCTTGGTTTGCCCCGCCGTGCAAGGGTCCCCACAAGGCGGAAATTCCCGCGGATAAGGAAACAAATAATCCAGCGTGGGATGAACCGGTTATCCTAACCGTTGAGGTGGAACAATTTTGTTCATGGTCGGCATGTAGTATCAACAACTTATCCAATGCTTCAATAACTACTTTATTGGGCTCGTATGCGTGGTTGGGCCTTTTGAACATCATCTTGTGAATGTTCTCCACGTATCCCAAGGTATCGTCCCCGTAATCCAAGGGCAACCCTTTTTTCTTGCGAAGGGTCCAAGCAACCAAGACCGGGAACTTGGCCAATATCCGTACAATGGCCCAGTACATTTCTTTTTCTGAGGTGACGTTTACGGAAGACGGGTTAAAAGCGATCAAGGCACTCGTCAATGAGGAAAGCACCCCCATTGGATGGGCGGATTTTGGAAAACCGTCCAATATCTTTTTCATCTCCTCATCTACATGGGATTCCGCTTTTATGTCCCTATGAAAATTACGCAGTTGTTCCGCATTTGGCAATTGCCCAAAAATGAGAAGGTAGGCTACTTCCAAAAAATCGGCCTTCTCCGCCAATTCCTCGATGGCATATCCCCTATAACGCAAAATGCCCTTCTCACCATCAAGAAATGTAATGGCACTCTCACAGGAACCCGTGTTTTTGTATCCTGGATCCAACGTAATCATTCCCGTTGAGGACCGCAAACTCTTTATATCTATTGCGAGTTCATCTTCGGTACCCATTACAACGGGAAATTCATATTTTTTACCCTGAAATTCTATAGTAGCTTTATCGGTCATTTGATTTGTTTACTAATTTTTATGATAAATGTAAAGTTAAGGAAAACGGGCAAGGATAACAATTGTCCCTATATATTTATGGGATAATTGACAAATCTATTTATTGCATTCGAACAAAATGAGAAAATGCGAACTAATTGCTAATCGAATAAAGAAGTTTATAATAATCATCGACCGACTTCTCCCATGTAAATCTCATTTTTTTTGCATTGGCCCCAATTTTCTTCCAAGTAGGCTTATCGTTTTCAAAGATATCCAGAATAAGGTCGAAAGAAGCAACCATGTTCCTTACTTTCTCTTCATAGGTGGCCCCATCAAAACTAAAACCGGTTCTCATATGTTCCACGGTATCCTTTAACCCCCCCGTATGATGGACCAAACAAGGTATACCGTTGCGCATGGCCAACATTTGGCTAATTCCGCAAGGTTCGAAAAGGCTGGGCATAAAATAGAGATCGGATTCGAGGTAAATTGAATCTATAAGGTCTTCTGACTGACCGTTCGTGAAAATGAAATTTTCGTATTTATAACTCATTTCCCGTAACAGGTTTTCATAGTCGGGATCACCGGTTCCCAATATCATCATGATTCCATCTACTTTCTTCAACTTATCCAATACCTCGACAAAGGCTTCGGTAGATCGTTTAAAAAAGTAGAACTTTTGTTCGGTAAGCCGGGCAACGCTCGACACAATAAATTTTGGCCGATTTCCTACATACCGCATTACCTTCTCACCGGTATGGGCCAAGAAGTCCGATTTGTATTTCTTGGACTCGTCCTGCAGCCATCTAAAAAGTGCCTTGACAATATTTCGGTATAGTTGGCCGGTATCCGCCACCCGTATATTGCTGTAATTACATCCGTTTAGGATTCCGAATAATCGCCCCTCGTTGTTTGCCTGTTGCAAATCCTTTTCAAGACTTTCCCCTCCAATGAATTCTGGTGGGGCACTTGGCAAGAGCACATCTTCCTTATAGGATGGGGATACCGTGTGCACGGCATCGGCAAACCGGATACCGACGGCCATCAAATTGATGCAGTCCTGGTACCGGTAATCCATCAATTTTTTTTGATCGATCGGAATATTCGGGAACCAGTTTTTTAAGGAAGCATAATTGTTTTCAAAAGGACGAATACCTTGTATCGCCAAATTGTGGATGGTATATACAAACCGAATGTGCTTTAATGATTTGTAAGCCGGATCGTAGGCCCTTAAAAATAGCAGTAGACTGGAATGCCAATCGTGAAGATGGACAATGTCTATCTGGCCAAAGGCACCTTTTTTAATACCTTCTGCCACAGCAGTACAAAAAATAAAGTATTTTATGGCATCATTATAAAAAGGCTCCGTTGGGTCGTTATGGTAAATATGGGCAATATCGCCCGCCGTGATTTCTGGATGATGAATGACATAATGATGGAGATTTGGGAACTCTTTTTTTGGGGTCACCTCATAAAGGTCGGCCAAATATATTATTCCCCGGAGCTGAAAATTTAGGGTAGTCAGCAAAATCCCATTTTGGTGCAATCTGGAGTACGAAGGGACCACGACATGGGACCTATCTCCCCTTGATGAAATTTGACGTGGTACATCACGGACAACATCGCCCATTCCTCCTGCTTTGCAATTGGCAATACCATCGTTTTCGGCGGCAACAAAAAGAAAATTGTTCATAAAAACAAGTGCTTATGTTCAAGTTCAGTTCTAACATCTATACCAATCTAAGTGACTTCCTTGAATAGAATGGTATAATAGCCAAAAGGTAATTATTTTATTCTAATCTGCCGTATAAACCGCCAATATATTCAAAAGAAAAGAGCCTTTCTAAATAAGAAAGGCTCCTTTTTCCGGGCTTTTAAGACCCTTATTTAATTTTAAATGCATTTTCCTGGGGAAAATAGGCTACATCGCCCAACTCCTCCTCAATTCTTAGCAACTGGTTATACTTCGCCATCCTATCTGAGCGGGAAGCGGACCCGGTTTTGATCTGTCCCGTATTCAACGCTACCGCCAAATCTGCAATAGTATTGTCTTCGGTTTCCCCGGAACGGTGGGACATTACACAAGTGTAGCCTGCATTATGCGCCATATTCACAGCAGAAATAGTTTCGGTTAGGGTACCAATTTGGTTTACCTTAATAAGGATCGAGTTGGCAATGCCGTTCTTGATCCCTTTGGACAATCGTTCTACATTGGTCACGAACAGGTCGTCCCCCACCAACTGGGTCTTCTTTCCAATTTTTTCTGTGAGGTATTTCCAACCGTCCCAATCATTTTCGTCCATACCGTCCTCAATGGAAATAATAGGATAATTATTGGCCAATTCGGCCAAATAATCTGCTTGTTCCCTACTGGTGCGCACTACGCCCTTATCCCCTTCAAACTTGGTATAGTCGTATTTCCCGTTCACGTAGAATTCTGCAGCGGCGCAATCCAAAGCTATCATTACATCGTCACCCAACTTGTAACCTGCCTTTTCAACGGCCTTTCCAATGGTCTCCAAAGCATCTTCAGTCCCGTCCAACGTAGGGGCAAATCCTCCTTCATCACCCACTGCCGTGCTTAGGCCTCTATCGTGCAATACTTTCTTAAGATTATGGAAAATCTCAGTCCCCATTTGCATGGCATGGGTAAAGTTTTTTGCCTTGACGGGCATAATCATAAATTCCTGAAAAGCGATCGGGGCATCGGAGTGTGATCCCCCGTTGATAATATTCATCATGGGTACTGGCAGCGTGTTTGCACTAACCCCACCTACATAACGATACAATGGCATACCCAACTCGTTGGCAGCTGCTTTTGCAACCGCCAAGGAAATCCCCAAGATAGCATTGGCTCCCAATTTTGATTTATTTGGGGTACCATCCAGATTGATCATAAGCTGATCTATCGTATTTTGTTCAAAAACCGACATCCCAATAATTTCATCTGCCAGAACGGTGTTTACATTATTTATGGCTTTGGAGACCCCTTTGCCCAAATATGCCTTTCCCCCATCCCTGAGTTCAACCGCCTCGTGCTCACCGGTAGATGCACCGGAAGGAACAGCTGCCCTGCCCAATACACCACTTTCTGTAATCACATCAACCTCTACGGTTGGATTTCCCCTTGAATCCAAAATTTGCCTTGCATGTACACTTACGATAATACTCATTTGATTATATTTTTTTGTTGATTTCAATTTTTACTCAGGGTACAATCCGTTGCATAAAATGCTAACCGACCCTACCTAGTTGCCGTTTTTGTGCTTTCTTTTACCATTTCGAAAAACTCATCGAAAAGGTAGCTGGCATCATGTGGTCCTGGGCTGGCTTCTGGATGATACTGCACCGAGAACACATTCCTATTCTTCATTTTCATCCCCGCTACCGTCTTGTCGTTTAAGTGAACATGGGTAATTTCCAAATCCGGATGGGCTTCCGCTTCCTCCCTGTTGATGGCGAAGCCATGGTTTTGGGAAGTAATTTCCCCTTTCCCCGTAACAAGGTTCATAACCGGATGGTTTATTCCCCTATGGCCATTGTGCATCTTATAGGTGGAAATTCCATTGGCCAAAGCTAGGACTTGATGCCCCAAACAAATCCCAAAAAATGGTTTGTCAGCTGCCAGTATTGCCTTGGCCGCGGTTATTGCATCGCGCAAAGGCTCTGGGTCGCCTGGACCGTTGGAGAAGAAAAAGCCATCGGGATTCCATTGGTTCATTTCTTCATAGGAAGTATTGTAAGGGAAAACTTTGATATACATATCCCTTTTTGCCAAATTCCTTAAAATATTTCTCTTTATCCCAATGTCCAAGGCCGCAATCCTATAGGTTGAATTTTCATCCCCAAATAAATAAGGTTCCTTGGTGGAAACCTTGGAAGCGAGTTCCAGACCATCCATGCTGGGCACCTCGGCCAATTTTTTCTTAAGTCCGTCCAAATTATCCACATCCGAGGAGATAACGGCATTCATGGCACCATGGTCGCGAATATAGGAAACGAGTGCCCTGGTATCTACGTCCGAGATGGCAAACAGTCCGTTTTTATCCAGAAATTCCAGCAGACTGGCATCCGCACCGGTACGGGAATAATCGTAACTGAAATTTTTACAGATCAGTCCAGAAATCTTAATGGAATCTGATTCCACTTCTTCCTTTTGCGTGCCATAGTTTCCTATATGCGCATTGGTGGCCACCATTAATTGGCCAAAATAGGAAGGATCTGTAAAAATCTCCTGATAGCCGGTCATCCCGGTATTAAAACAAACTTCTCCGAAAGCGGTTCCTTCCCTATTTCCTACGGATTTACCATAGAAAATAGTTCCATCCGCCAACAACAACAATGCTTTTTTCTTTGTTTGATATTTCATGAAGTTAAGACAAAATATTTGATTACAAAATAACACAAAAAAAGGATAAGCTTTGAGGCCTATCCTTTTCTATATTTTAATATTTATCGACAACTATGTGCATTAATAGTTTATTATTTTTCGGTTTCATCGCCCTTTTCCTCGGCCTTAGCCTCTGGTTTAGCTTCGGGCTTTGTTTCAGAGTCCGGTTGCTTGTCCGCTTTTGGTTTGGCCTTGGCCACCTTTTCCGACTTTGCTTCTTCGACCACTGGTTCGTCCACCTTTTTACTTCGGCTTCTTCGGGTAGATTTCTTGGCCTTTGGAGTGCCGGCGGAATAGGTTTCGTTAAAATCGACAAGTTCGATCATCGCCATATCCGCGTTGTCCCCCAATCGATTTCCCAATTTAATGATACGGGTATACCCTCCAGGTCTATCCCCTACCTTATCGGCGATATTGCTAAACAATTCGGTTATAGCATATTTATCCCTAAGGTTCTTATAGACAATACGTCTGTTGTGGGTTCCCTTTTCTACCGTTTGGTTGTTTTCTGCCTTCGATTTTGTAATCAAAGGTTCAACAAATATCTTCAAAGCCTTGGCTTTGGCAACGGTTGTGTTTATTCTTTTGTGCTCTATAAGAGAACATGCCATATTGGCCAACATGGCCTTCCTATGGGCAGTTTTTCTTCCTAAATGATTGACTTTCTTACCGTGTCTCATATCTATTTTAGATTTGAGATATTAGATTTGAGATATTGGAAATTGGAACTTCCGATTTTATATCTGCTTTTGAACACTTATTCTTTGTTCAAAGTCTCACATCTAACATCTAACGTCTAACGTCTATTTATTAATCTTTATCCAGTTTATATTTAGATAGGTCCATTCCGAAGCTCAAACCTTTATTGATGACCAATTCCTCCAGCTCTGTCAATGACTTTTTACCGAAGTTCCTAAATTTCATCAAATCATTCTTATTGAAAGAAACCAAGTCCCCCAATGAATCCACTTCTGCTGCCTTTAGACAATTTAGGGCCCTAACGGACAGGTCCATGTCTACCAATTTGGTCTTCAACAGTTGACGCATGTGTAAGGATTCCTCATCGTAGGTCTCTGTCTGGGCAATTTCATCGGCCTCTAGGGTGATGCGCTCATCGGAGAACAGCATAAAATGATGGATAAGTACCTTGGCAGCTTCGGTCAACGCATCCTTTGGGTGTATGGAACCATCGCTTACAATTTCGAAAATCAGTTTTTCGTAATCGGTCTTTTGCTCTACCCTAAAGTTCTCGATACTGTATTTTACGTTCTTAATTGGCGTAAAAATAGAATCTACGGCTATACTGCCCAATACAGCGTTGGACTTCTTATTTTCCTCTGCTGGAACGTAGCCCCTACCCTTCTCAATAATAATCTCCATATTGATATTCACCTTGGGACCCATATTGCAGATCACCAAATCGGGATTCAATACTTGAAAACCAGAGATAAATTTTTGAAAATCGCCAGCCGTCAACTGATCTTTTCCACTTACGGAAATAGATACGGTTTCGCTCTCCACGTCATCTATCTGGCGCTTAAAGCGCACCTGCTTTAGGTTTAGGATGATTTCCGTAACATCTTCTACAACACCTGGAATCACAGAAAATTCGTGCTCAACTTTATCGATTCTAACGGATGTGATGGCAAAACCTTCTAAGGAAGAAAGCAATACCCTTCTCAATGCGTTCCCAATGGTCAATCCATAACCTGGTTCTAAAGGGCGAAACTCAAATTTCCCTTCAAAATCGGTTGAATCGATCATTATAACTTTATCGGGCTTCTGAAAATTAAATAATGCCATAATTGGATCAGTGTTGTTTATTTGGAGTATAACTCGACGATTAATTGTTCTTTGATATTCTCTGGAATTTGAATTCTTTCAGGAATTGAAACATAAGTTCCTTCCTTTTTTTCGTTATTCCAGGTAATCCATTCATAAACATGACTACTGGCGTCAAGCGCATCCTGAATGGTCTGCAAGGATTTTGATTTCTCCCGGACCCCAACAACATCCCCAGCCTTTAAGGAATAGGAAGGTATGTTTACCAAACTACCGTTTACCGTGATATGTCTGTGGGATACCAATTGTCTGGCACCGCTTCTAGAATTCGAAATACCCATTCTGTAAACGACATTGTCCAAACGTGACTCGCAAAGTTGCAATAGAACCTCACCGGTTACACCTTTGCTCCTGTTTGCCTTGGCAAAAAGATTACGGAACTGTCGTTCCAATATACCGTAGGTATACTTTGCTTTTTGCTTTTCCATCAACTGGATGGAGTATTCGGATTTCTTACCTCTTCTTCGGTTCTGACCGTGTTGTCCCGGTGGGTAATTTCTTTTTTCAAAAGACTTGTCGTCTCCAAAGATCGCTTCCCCAAACTTACGGGCGATCTTAGTTTTTGGTCCTGTATATCTTGCCATTTTCTATAAATTTAGAAGTGTGATTATGAATTAAGGCTAATCCTTCGATAATCGTAACTACACCTCTTGTGAAACACCGCTCTAGCGGATTTATTAATAATTATACTCTTCTTCGTTTTGGTGGTCTACAGCCGTTGTGCGGCATTGGGGTTATATCGATGATCTCCGTCACCTCTATCCCCGAATTGTGGATGGTACGTATTGCAGATTCCCTTCCATTGCCTGGGCCCTTTACATAGACTTTGGCTTTCCGTAGACCTGCTTCGTGCGCTACTTTGGCACAATCCTCGGCAGCTATCTGGGCAGCATAGGGGGTGTTCTTCTTAGAACCCCTAAATCCCATTTTCCCGGCTGACGACCAAGAAATGACATCGCCTTTCTTGTTGGTCAAGGAAATAATGATGTTGTTAAAAGAGGCGGTTACGTGCGCTTCCCCAACAGAGTCGACGATAACCTTGCGTTTTTTTGTTGTTTTTGTACTTGCCTTAGCCATACTTTTAAGTATTAAGTAATTAGTATTAAGTAGTTAGCAATTCAGAAGTGGTCCTATTAAACTCACCACCTTACACTAGCTACTTTGTACTAAAATTTATTTAGTCGCTTTTTTCTTGTTGGCGACAGTTTTCCTTTTTCCTTTACGGGTTCTGGAGTTGTTCTTGGTCCTTTGTCCCCTCAACGGCAATCCAGATCTGTGGCGAATACCACGGTAGCAACCAATATCCATCAAACGCTTAATGTTCAATTGGATTTCGGAACGCAATTCCCCTTCAATTTTAAAGGAAGCTACGGCATCTCGGATACGGCCAATTTCGTCGTCGTTCCAATCGGATACCTTGGTATCCTCATTAACTTGGGCCACCTTCAAAATCTCTTGCGCCCTACTTTTTCCAATACCAAAAATATAGGTAAGGGCTATTACTCCTCTTTTCTGTTTTGGTATATCTACACCTGCAATTCTTGCCATAATTACCCTTGTCTTTGTTTAAATCTAGGATTCTTTTTATTAATTACGTACAATCTGCCCTTTCTGCGTACAATCTTGCAGTCGGCACTCCTCTTTTTTATTGATGCTCTTACTTTCATCCTATTAACTTAATATCTATATGTAATTCTTGCCTTGCTCAAATCATAAGGACTCATTTCCAATTTCACCTTATCCCCAGGAAGCAATTTGATGTAATGCATCCTCATCTTTCCAGAGATATGAGCCGTTACTACATGACCATTTTCCAATTCTACCCTGAACATTGCATTGGACAAAGCCTCAATAATGCTTCCATCCTGTTCTATTGCCGATTGTTTAGCCATTTACTACTAGTTGTTCGTTGTTCGTTGTTGGTTGTCGGTTTCACCGTAATATATAAACATTACCATTAACTGTCAACCAGCAACTTATACTATGCTACTTTTCTATTTTTACCGGTCTTCATCAATCCGTCATAATGACGGTTCAATAAATAGGAATTTACCTGTTGTACGGTGTCCATGGCTACCCCTACCATAATCAAAAGCGAGGTACCTCCATAAAACAGGGCCCAACCTGGCTGCACGTCCATCAATTTGATTACGATTGCCGGAAATATGGCCAATAAGGCCAAAAATATTGATCCAGGCAGGGTAATTAAGGACATGATCTTATCCAGATAATCCCCGGTTTCCTTCCCAGGCCTAATACCTGGTATAAACCCTCCACTTCGCTTAAGGTCATCCGCCATTTTATTGGTAGGAACCGTAATCGCCGTATAGAAATAGGTAAATATTATTATCAATAATCCAAACAAAATATTATAGGCCAGGCCAAACATATCTTGAAACTGAACCTCCATCCATTGGCCCACAGCGGTATTGTTAAAGGTCTTTCCAAGCAATCCCGGAACGAACATTATGGCTTGGGCAAAGATTATAGGCATAACCCCAGAGGCATTGAGCTTTAAGGGGATATATTGTCTAGATCCCATGATATTTTTCTCGTAACCGCCCGAAGCCGTTCTTCTTGCGTACTGAACCGGAATTTGCCGGGTCGCCATCACTAAAAGAACACAAAGCAGGATTATAATGAACCAAATTATAATCTCGATCAACATGAACATGAGTCCACCGTTGTTATTGGTCGTTCTCGAAATGAATTCCTGCACAAATGACATGGGCATACGGGCAATAATACCGATCATGATCAACAGGGAAATCCCATTGCCAATTCCTTTATCGGTTATTTTTTCACCCAACCACATGGCAAATACGGTCCCAGTCACCAAAATAATGACCGACGGCACAATAAAGTTCAATCCCTTACCCATTAAAAAGGCAGAATCGGGAACGCCCAGGGCGCCAAGGCTGTATAGGTAGGCGGGTGCCTGTACTATACATATCCCTATGGTAAGCCAACGGGTAATCTGGTTGATGGTCTTTCTACCGCTCTCCCCTTCCTTTTGTAATTTCTGTAGATAAGGAATAGCGATTCCCATTAATTGCACAACAATAGAGGCCGAAATATAGGGCATAATACCCAACGCAAAAACAGAAGCTTTGGCCAATGCCCCTCCCGTAAATGCATTTAAAAGACCCAGAATACCACTATTGGTGTTGGAGGCCAATTCCTCTAACTGTCCAGTATCTATACCAGGAAGCGCTATTTGAGCACCAAATCGATAAACCAAAAGCAATCCAAGGGTTATAATGATCCTTCCCCTTAGTTCATCTATTTTCCAAATATTGGATAATGTCTCAAAAAAATTCTTCATAGTGCTTCTCTTATCCTTATAAACTTATTGCTTCCCCACCTGCAGCCTCAATGGCACTTTTGGCAGTGGCAGTAAATTTATGTACAGAAATCTTAAGGGAAGCCTTCAATTCACCACCTCCTAAAATTTTCACTAAATCGTTCTTATGGGCCAATCTGTTCTCTACAAGAAGATCAAGGGTAATGGTATCCTTAGCAATACCATTGTCTACCAATTCTTGCAATTTATCCAAATTGATACCTCTGTAATCTTTCCTGTTGATGTTGGTGAAACCAAATTTTGGAACCCTTCTCTGCAATGGCATCTGACCTCCTTCAAAACCGATTTTCTTGGAATATCCAGATCTGGACTTGGCTCCTTTATGACCTCTAGTTGCCGTACCGCCCTTACCTGAACCTTGTCCCCTACCTACCGCTTTTCCTTCCTTTTTAACAGAACCGGCTGCTGGCTTCAAATTGCTTAAATTCATTTCGTCTATGTTATATTAGGCTTCTTGAACCGAAACCAGATGTTGGACTTTACTTATCATACCAAGTATGTTGGGAGTATTTTCATGCTCCACTACCTGATTTATTTTTCTAAGGCCAAGGGCCTCCAAGGTTCTCTTTTGATTCTGAGGCCTTTTAATACTGCTCCTTACCTGTGTTACTTTAATTTTTGACATGTTGTTTAGTATTGGGTATTAAGTAATTAGTATTAAGTATTTGCATCCCATTTGCTATAAAAACCCAAGCACCAAAAAGCAACTCGGAGGGATACTATGTACTTTATACTAAATACTCCGTACTATAAAATTATCCTTTAAAAACCTTTTCCAAAGAAACACCCCTCTGGCTTGCAACCGTTTTTGCGTCCCTAAGTTGAAGAAGCGCATCAAAAGTAGCCTTTACCACATTGTGAGGGTTAGAGGAACCTTGGGATTTGGAAAGTACGTCCTGTACCCCAACCGACTCCAATACCGCTCTTACGGCACCACCTGCAATAACTCCCGTACCGTGTGATGCTGGCTGGATATATACCCTTGCACCGCCAAATTTGCCCTTTTGTTCGTGGGGCAGTGTACCTTTGTTCAAAGGAATCCTGATCAAATTCTTCTTTGCATCCTCTATTGCCTTGGCGATAGCGGTAGCTACTTCCTTGGATTTCCCAAGACCTTGACCAACAACACCATTCTCATCACCTACAACAACTATAGCCGAAAAGCCAAATGCCCTACCTCCTTTGGTAACTTTGGTTACCCTTTGAACACCTACCAAACGGTCCTTCAATTCCAAACCTCCTGGCTTAACGGTCTCTACATTTTTATAATTCTGGTACATATATATTTAGAATTTAAGTCCGGCTTCCCTGGCACCCTCGGCCAATGATTTCACCCTTCCATGATACAAACAACCACCTCTGTCAAAAGCTACGGTCTCTATACCTAATTTTTTACCTTTTTCGGCAATTGCCTTGCCTACTAGATTGGCAATTTCGGTCTTTGTCCCTTTAGACTTGGCAAGCTCTTTGTCCCTAGACGAAGCAGCGGCCAGACTGACCCCTTTATTGTCGTCTATAAGTTGGGCGTAAATCTCCTTATTGCTCCTAAAGACAGACAATCTTGGTTTTGTGGCAGTTCCAAAGGAAACTTTTCTAATTCTTCTTCTGATCCTTAGTCTTCTCTCAGACGTTGATAATCCCATATTCCTAATTATTAAGCTGATTTACCTGCTTTTCTTCTCAATACTTCACCCACAAACTTAACCCCTTTACCTTTGTAAGGTTCCGGTTTACGGAAAGCCCTGATCTTGGCGGCAACCTGGCCTACCAATTGTTTGTCAAAGGAAGTAAGTTTCACGATTGGATTCTTTCCTTTGTCGGAAACTGTTTCCAATTTTATTTCCGGGGCAAGGTCAATAACGATATTGTGCGAAAATCCTAAAGCAAGATCCAATTTCTGACCTTGATGGCTCGCCCTATATCCTACCCCGACCAGCTCCAATTCCTTGGTCCATCCTTTGGAGACACCATGAACCATATTCACGATCAGGGATCTGTAAAGACCATGTCTCGCTTTGTGATCTTTAGAATCCGATGGGCGGGTAACATATACGTTTCCGTCCTTTACTTCTATGCTAACACCTGAATATTCTTGGGTCAGTTCTCCTAGTTTACCTTTTACGGTAATCCAATTATCCTTTACCTCTACGGTCACTCCTTCTGAGATCGCTATTGGATTATTACCTATTCTAGACATTTTTTTTAGTATTTAGTAATTGGTAGTTAGTACTTAGTAATTAAAATTATGCGTTTCAAAAAAACATCATTGACTTAATACTCTGTACTTAATACTTTGTACTCCTTAATTAATAAACGTAACATAAGACCTCACCGCCAACTTTCTCCAACTTGGCCTGCTTACTGGTCATTACACCATGGGATGTAGAAATTATAGCGATTCCCAAACCGTTTAAAACCCTAGGTAACTCATTGGAATTCACATATTTACGAAGACCAGGCTTGCTAACGCGCTTTAACTTTTTTATAATAGGCTCCTTGGTAAACTTGTCGTACTTCAAAGCTATTTTAACGATACCTTGAGTGGAGTTCTCCTCAAATTTATAACTCAAAATATAGCCCTGATCGAACAATATTTTAGTCATTTCCTTTTTTAAATTGGAACCAGGGATTTCAACCACCCTATGACCTGCACGGCTGGCGTTCCTAATTCTCGTCAAATAATCCGCAATTGGATCTGTAACCATATTTATCGATTTGCGGTAACGGTTTTTAACTTAAATGTTAAACCTGAAACCAGTTAATTTTATAGATTTTGGATATTAGGATCAAAAACTAATATCGAAAACGCATTCCTTATTACCAGCTCGCTTTCTTAACCCCGGGAATTAGGCCATTGTTTGCCATTTCACGGAAGGTTACCCTGGAAATACCAAAAGTTCTCATATAGCCCCTTGGTCTTCCGGTAAGTTTACACCTGTTGTGCATACGTACTGGAGAAGCATTTCTAGGTAATTTCTGCAAAGCTTCATAATCACCCGCTTCTTTTAGGGCTTTTCTCTTTTCAGCATATTTAGCTACAGTCTTTGCCCGTTTTCTTTCCCGGGCCTTCATTGATTCTTTAGCCATACTAATTCTTTTTAAAGGGTAGTCCCAATTCGGTTAATAATGATTTTGCCTCTTTATCGGTACGAGCGGAAGTTACAAAAGTAATATCCATTCCGTTAATCCTATTGATCTTGTCAATATTCATCTCGGGAAAAATAATCTGTTCAGTGACACCAAGGCTGTAATTTCCCCTTCCGTCAAATCCTGAAGACTTAATTCCCTGGAAATCACGTACCCGTGGCAAAGCCGAGGTAATCAATCTATCAAGAAATTCGTACATTCTTTCTCCTCGCAAGGTAACCCTAGCACCGATCGGCATACCTTTACGCAACTTAAAAGCGGCGACATCCTTTTTGGAAATAGTGGCCACGGCCTTTTGTCCGGTAATGGTTGTTAATTCATCAACAGCATGGTCGATCAATTTCTTGTCGGAAACGGCGGCACCAACACCCCTGCTCACAACAATCTTCTCCAACTTGGGCACCTGCATCACATTTTTGTACGCAAATTCCTCGGTAAGCGCCTTTATTACACGCTCATTGTATTCTTGTTTTAATCTTGAAACGTAGGCCATAACTAAATTACTTCATTGGATTTTTTGGAAAACCTTACTTTCTTGCCGTCCCTTTCTTCAAAACCGATCCTAGTGGTTTCCCCGGATTTCGGGTCAATCAAGGACAAGTTTGAAATATGTATAGGAGCTTCTTTCTTGCGAATCCCGCCTTGAGGGTTCCTCGCACTTGGCTTCTCATGTTTGGACACCAAATTGGCACCTTCTACAATTGCCTTGTTCTTTTCACGGTCTACACTCATCACCTTGCCTTCAACGCCTTTGTGGTCGCCTGCTATGATCCTAACGGTATCCCCTGCTTTTATTTTTAGTTTCATCTGTTTCAAGTTCAAGTTCAAGTTCAAGATTCAGGTCCAAGTTTCAGCATTCTGAAGTCTTGCCCTTTGTTTCCCGATACTTTCGTCTCTTTTCTATTTTCTATATTCTATAATCCCTGGACTAAAGCACTTCTGGCGCCAAAGATACAATCTTCATAAATTGCTTGTCGCGAAGCTCCCTTGCAACAGGCCCAAATACACGTGTACCCCTCATCTCCCCGGTAGGGTTCAAAAGCACACAGGCATTGTCATCAAATCGGATATAAGAACCGTCCGGTCTTCTAACCTCTTTCTTTGTCCGCACAACAACAGCTGTAGAAACAGCTCCTTTCTTTATTGCCCCATTGGGAGTGGCTTCTTTAACCGTGACTACGATTTTGTCACCAATGGAAGCATATCTCCTTTTGGTACCACCAAGTACACGAATGGTCAAAACTTCCTTTGCCCCTGTGTTGTCCGCTACCTTTAATCTAGATTCTTGCTGTAACATACCTATTTAGCTCTTTCAATGATTTCAACTAACCTCCAACATTTGGTCTTGCTCAACGGACGGGTCTCCATAATTTTTACAGTATCCCCAATGTTACAGTCGTTCTTTTCGTCGTGTGCAACATACTTTTTGGTCCGTAAAACGAACTTACCGTACATAGGGTGTTTTACCCGCTTAACTTCTGAAACCACAATTGATTTCTCCATTTTATCGCTGGTTACAACGCCTATCCTTTCTTTTCTTAAATTTCTTTTTTCCATAAAGCAGAACCGATTATTGGTTTTCCCTTTTTGTTAATTCCGTTGCCAATCTTGCCACTGTTTTTCTGACCTTTCTGATCTGAAGGGGATTTTCCAATGGCGTAACAGAATGTGCCATTTTTAAATCTGCATATTGCTTCTTGTTCTCGGCCAGTTTATCCTTCAATGCTTCAACTGATAATTCCTTTATTTCCGATTGTTTCATAATCTTTATCCAATTAAAAATTAAGCTGAATAATCCCTGGCAACTATAAACTTGGTCTTGACCGGTAATTTCTGTGCGGCCAAGCGCAGTGCTTCTTTAGCAATATCCATGGTGACACCCCCAACTTCAAACATGATTCTTCCTGGTCTAACGACGGCCACCCAGTATTCCACAGCACCTTTACCTTTACCCATACGCACCTCTAGCGGCTTCTTGGTAATTGGCTTGTCCGGGAATATTTTGATCCACAATTGACCTTCCCTTTTCATGTACCTGGTCGCGGCGATACGAGCTGCCTCTATCTGACGCGAGGTTATAAATTCGGACTCCATGGATTTTATACCAAACATACCATTAGAAAGTTGATGCCCTCTTCCGGCTATCCCTTTCATCCGGCCCTTCTGCATTTTGCGATACTTGGTTCTTTTAGGCTGTAACATTTCTTCTTACTTTAAAAAATTACTTTCTGCGACGGGGTTTTCTTGGACCCTCTTTCTTACCACCTTTTCCTTGACTTGGGCTTTGGCTAGTGGCCATGCCTACCAATGGGGAGAGCTCCCTTTTTCCGTAAACCTCACCTTTCATTATCCACACTTTGATTCCCAACCTACCATAGGTAGTATGGGCTTCATGCAAAGCGTAATCTATATCTGCCCTAAAAGTGGACAATGGTATACGTCCCTCCTTATAAGACTCTGAACGCGCCATCTCCGCTCCGTTCAAACGACCTGAAATCTGTATTTTAATTCCTTCGGCATTCATTCTCATAGCAGCGGTAATGGCCATTTTGATGGCCCTCCTAAAAGAGATCCTGCTTTCAATCTGGCGGGCCACACTTGCAGCAACCAGGTTGGCATCCAATTCTGGCCTTTTGATCTCAAATATATTGATCTGCACCTCCTTGTCGGTAATCTTCTTAAGCTCCTCCTTCAGTTTGTCAACTTCTTGGCCGCCCTTTCCGATTATAATTCCCGGTCTTGCCGTGGTTATAGTAATGGTGATGAGCTTCAGGGTACGTTCAATTATAACCCTTGATACACTAGCTTTCGCCAAACGGGCATGAACGTATTTTCTGATCTTGTCATCTTCGGCCAATTTATCGCCGTAATCGTTTCCTCCGTACCAGTTGGATTCCCATCCCCTTATAATTCCAAGACGATTCCCGATTGGATTTGTTTTCTGTCCCATACTATCCTCTAGCTTTGAGTGTTACTGTTAGCTTCCAAAACCAATGTTACATGGTTGGATCTTTTTCTAATTCTATGTGCCCTTCCTTGGGGCGCAGGTCTAAGTCTTTTTAGCATAGCACCACCATCTACACGAATCTCCTTTACAAAAAGGTCGGCTCCCTCAACATCTGCATCCTCATTTTTGGTCTGCCAGTTGGCAATTGCGGAAAGCAATAATTTTTCCATTTTTCTGGATGCCTCCTTTTGGCTAAACCTCAATATCGCCAAAGCCTTTTCAACCTTAACACCTCTTACCAAGTCTGCCACAAGTCGCATCTTTCTAGGGGAAGTAGGGCAATTGTTCAATTTAGCGAACGCCACTTCTTTCCTTTCTGCCTTGATTCTTTCGGCCATTTGTCTTTTTCGAACTCCCATAGCTTACTTACTTTTTACCTTTATTCTTTGCACCTGAGTGACCCCTAAAAGATCGAGTTGGTGAAAATTCGCCTAATTTGTGACCCACCATGTTTTCGGTTACATATACGGGGACAAATTGTTTCCCATTGTGTACCGCTACGGTTTGCCCTACAAAATCCGGCGTTATCATCGAAGCCCTGGACCAAGTCTTAATAACTGACTTTTTACCGGTAGCTACGTTTTGCTGGATTTTCTTATCCAAACTATAGTGAACGTAAGGTCCTTTTTTTAATGAACGTGCCATTGCTTTCTAGTTTTTATTTCTTTCTACGTTCTAATATATATTTATTGGTGGCCTTGGTTTTGGAACGAGTCCTATATCCCTTGGCAGGTATTCCGTTCCTAGATCTTGGATGACCACCTGAAGCCCTACCTTCACCACCACCCATGGGGTGATCAACAGGGTTCATGGCAACCGGTCTTGTTCTAGGCCTTCTGCCCAACCATCTGCTTCTACCAGCCTTACCGGACACAATTAATTGATGGTCCGAATTGGATACCGCACCTATGGTCGCCAAACAATTGGATAATATCAAACGAGTTTCACCAGAAGGCAATTTAATCGTCACATATTTACCTTCCTTAGCCATTAGTTGGGCAAATGTTCCGGCACTTCTTGCCAGTACGGCCCCTTGGCCAGGACGCAATTCAATACAAGATATAATTGTACCCAATGGAATTTCTATCAACGGAAGGGCATTCCCGATCTCGGGGGCAGCATTCTTTCCGGCCGATATTTGCTGATCTACCTGAAGTCCGTTCTGGGCAACGATATATCTCTTTTCACCATCCGTGTATTCCACCAAAGCAATAAATGCCGTCCTGTTTGGATCGTACTGAATGGATTCTACGGTTGCAGTTTCCTGCTTGTCCCTTTTAAAGTCGATAACACGATACCTTCTTTTATGACCTCCACCTTTTTGGCGAATGGTCATCTTTCCTTGACTGTTTCTACCTCCGGACTTTTTTAACGGAGCAAGCAAGCTCTTCTCCGGCTTATCGGTAGTAATGGCGTCAAATCCATTTACTACCCTAAAACGCTGTCCAGGAGTGATTGGTTTTAATTTTCTAACTGACATTTTCTATTTTAGATTTTAGAGTTACGACCTAAGATTTCCAGCACCGGCCTCGAATCGTTAATCGTAAATCTCCCTTCGTAAATCACTTTTATAGATTACTGTAAAAATCAATTGTATTCCCATCCGCTACATCGACGATCGCCTTTTTATAGGCATTGGTCTTCCCGTGCTGAACCCCGGTCTTGGTATAGCGTGATTTACGTGAGGGGCCATAGTTCATGGTCCTTACATTTTTCACGGAAACCCCATAGGTAGCCTCAATGGCATCTTTGATCTGCAATTTGTTCGCCTTAGGGTCCACAACAAAACCATATCGATTGTGCAACTCACTATCCGCGGTCATTTTTTCCGTAATAATTGGTTTTATCAACACACTCATGGTCTTGTTATTTTGTTAAGTTCGATTCAATTCCCGCCAAAGCTCCCTCAAACAACACAATATTATTGTTGTTTAATATTTTGTAAGTACTTAATTCTGAGTTAGTTACGACCTCGGAACGCTTTAAATTGCGTGAGGACAAATATACGTTATTATTCGAATCGCCCAACACAAAAAGTGATTTTTTATTCTCTAGTCCCAAAGACTTTAAAACTTGCTTAAATTCCTTTGTTTTTGGGCTTTCAAAGTTAAAGTCCTCGACCACCACAATAGCCTGTTCTTTATTCTTTATACTCAAGGCTGACTTTCTAGCCAAACGCTTTAAGTTCTTGTTCAATTTCTGCTGATAATCCCTTGGTCTTGGACCAAAAACGCGACCACCACCCTTAAAAACAGGGGATTTAATACTACCGGCACGGGCAGTACCAGTTCCCTTTTGTTTCTTAATTTTTCTGGTACTACCAGAAATCTCTGCCCTTTCCTTGGATTTGTGGGTACCTTGTCTTTGATGTGCCAAATATTGTTTGACATCCAAATATACCGCATGGTTATTGGGCTCTATTCCAAAAACATCGTCCGAAAGTTCAACCTTTCTCCCTGTTTCTTTTCCTTTACTATCTAAAACTGCTACTTTCATGTGAACTGTTTATTTTGTTAATGATATCCTTTGGGGACCGGCAGATCATTCCTAGACCGGGATGATCATAAAGTCCCCGGACCCATTATTTTTCAATGGTTACGTAAGCGTTCTTATGACCTGGAACACATCCATTGACAACCAACAGATTCTTCTCAGGAATAACCTTCAATACCCTAAGGTTTTGAATAGTAACCCTATCGCCACCCATTCTACCTGCCATGCGCATTCCTTTAAAAACACGCGATGGATCAGATCCTGCACCGATAGAACCCGGAGCACGCAATCTGTTGTGCTGGCCGTGCGTTGACTGACCTACACCTGCAAAATGGTGTCTTTTTACGACGCCTTGGAAACCCTTCCCTTTGGAAGTACCAATAACATCTACATAATCCCCTTCCACAAACAAGTCAACTCCAAGAGTATCCCCCAATTTGTATTTGCCTTCAGCAAAATACTTGAACTCGACGACTTTTTTCTTGGGAGAAGCACCTGCCTTTTTTACATGGCCCATTTCGGCCTTGTTTGCACGCTTTTCTGCCTTGTCATCGAAACCAAGCTGAAGGGCTGTGTACCCGTCTACCTCTTTGGTTCTGACTTGGGTAACCACGCATGGTCCAGCTTCGATAACGGTACATGGAACGTTCTTTCCATTCTCGTCAAAAATACTGGTCATGCCAATCTTTCTTCCTATTAACCCAGACATATTTATTAGTAATTAGTAATTAGTATCCAGTACTTAGTACAAAGTGTTATATTGTTGTAACCTTTTGCACACCATACCCTATCTTCAATATTTCCTTTCTAAATACTTTGTACTTTGTACTCCGTATTTTTAAACAAAAAAAGGGTCAAAAATAATTCAACCCTGAAATTATTTTTTCCGTTTTTCCTTCGCAAATCGCTCGGGACATGTCCATTCCCGCGAAGGCGGGAATCTGTTTATTCAATCTCGATCCTAAGCACGAAATATCAAAATCACTTGGCTTTGTTCCAACCTCATGAGATTTCCGCCCTCGCGGTGAGATTTCCGCCTTCGCGGTGAGATTTCCGCCTTCGCGGTGAGATTTCCGCCTTCGCGGAAATTATACCTTGATCTCGACCTCAACACCGCTTGGAAGCTCTAGCTTCATAAGGGCATCTATGGTTTTTGACGAAGAGCTATAAATATCCAAAAGTCGTTTATAAGAACACAATTGGAATTGCTCCCTGGCCTTCTTGTTTACGTGCGGGGACCGCAGAACCGTAAATATCTTTTTGCTAGTCGGCAAGGGAATGGGCCCTGTGATCACCGCTCCTGTTGTCTTAACTGTTTTTACGATTTTCTCGGCAGATTTGTCGACCAAATTATAATCGTACGATTTTAGTTTTATTCTGATTTTCTGACTCATTTTCGTAAAATTTAAGCGGTTATGCCCTTAGCTGCCTTGATTACTTCTTCTGCTATATTGGATGGTGTCTCCGCATAATGGGAGAACTCCATGGTAGAAGTTGCCCTTCCCGAGGACAAGGTCCTAAGGGAAGTTACATAACCGAACATCTCGGAAAGTGGCACCAAAGCCTTGATTACCTTGGCTCCTGCACGATCATCCATATTGGTAACTGTACCCCTTCTACGGTTTAAGTCGCCAACAATATCACCCATGTTTTCTTCCGGCGTAAGAGCTTCCAATTTCATTATTGGCTCCATCAAAACCGCTTTGGCGGCTTTAGCTGCGGATTTATATCCTATTCTGGCAGCCAATTCAAAGGAAAGGGAATCCGAATCCACAGGGTGGAAAGATCCATCCTTTAAGGTAATCTTCATACTGTCCATCTCAAATCCGGCCAAAGGACCATTTTTCATGGCTTCCTTAAATCCTTTTTCAACAGAAGGAATATATTCCCTAGGGATATTACCACCTTTGATAGCATTAACAAATTCCAAACCTGTTTTGCCTTCTTCTGCTGGCTCCATCGTAAATACGATGTCCGCAAATTTACCACGACCACCAGTCTGTTTCTTATAAACTTCCCTGTGATCTGCGGCAGCGGTAAGTGCCTCCTTGTATTCCACTTGGGGTTGACCTTGGTTTACCTCAACCTTAAATTCGCGACGTAAACGATCTACAATAATATCCAAATGCAACTCGCCCATTCCGGAAATAATCGTCTGTCCGGAAGCCTCATCGGTCTTTACCTGGAAAGTAGGATCTTCCTCTGCCAATTTGGACAGGGCCATACCTAGTTTATCAATGTCGGCTTTTGTCTTGGGCTCCACTGCAATACCGATCACGGGGTCAGGAAAATTCATGCTTTCCAAAACAATTGGAAACTTTTCGGCAGACAGGGTATCCCCGGTCTTAATATCCTTAAAACCAACCGCGGCCCCAATATCCCCTGCCTCGATATAATCAATGGCGTTTTGCTTATTGGAGTGCATTTGGTAAATCCTAGAAATACGCTCCTTGTTGCCAGATCTATTGTTCAAAACATAAGAACCAGCATCCAATCTACCTGAATAAACCCTAAAGAAAGCTAAACGACCTACAAAAGGATCGGTTGCAATTTTAAATGCAAGGGCCGAAAATGGCTCTTTAACACTTGGTTTTCTTGATTCTGGTTTTTCAGTATCGGGATTGGTACCCACAATCGCTTCCTTATCCATAGGAGAAGGTAGGTACCTACAAACGGCATCCAACAAAAATTGAACTCCCTTGTTCTTAAAAGAAGAACCACAAATCATTGGAATGATGCTCATATCCATAACCGCAGCCCTCAGGGCGGTATGTACTTCTTCTTCCGTAATTGAATCCTCGTCCTCAAAGAATTTCTCCATCAAGGTCTCATCGTATTCGGCAACGGCTTCAATTAAGGCCGCGCGATACTCACGAACCTCTTCCTTCATATCTTCTGGAATATCCACTTCATCAAAAGTGGCCCCAAAATTTTCTTCGTGCCAAACAATGGCCCTGTTCTTTACTAGATCAACAATACCCCTAAAATCCGCTTCGTCCCCAATTGGCAAAACAATCGGCACTGCATTGGATTTCAACATTTCCCTCACCTGCTTGCACACGTTAAGGAAATTAGCACCTTGGCGGTCCATTTTGTTTACAAAGCCCATTCTCGGAACCTTGTAGTTGTCGGCCAGCCTCCAGTTGGTTTCGGATTGTGGCTCCACACCATCAACCGCACTAAAAAGGAATACCAAGCCATCCAATATCCTTAGGGACCGGTTTACCTCAACGGTAAAATCCACGTGTCCGGGAGTATCAATAATGTTAAAATGATATGATTTGGCTTCCGGGGTTGGTTGGGCATTTTCCATTGGAAAGACCCACTCGCAAGTTGTAGCTGCAGAAGTAATCGTAATACCACGCTCCTGCTCCTGCTCCATCCAGTCCATGGTCGCCGCACCGTCATGCACCTCGCCAATCTTGTGACTAACGCCAGTGTAGAACAAGATACGTTCTGTCGTAGTGGTCTTACCCGCATCGATGTGCGCTGCAATTCCTATATTTCTTGTATATTTTAAATCTCTTGCCATTTCCTCTAATTAAAATCTAAAGTGGGAGAAAGCCTTATTCGCTTCCGCCATTTTATGAGTGTCGGTTCTTTTCTTGACTGCTGCACCTTCTTCTTTGGCAGCTGCCAATATTTCACCCGCCAATTTTTGGGACATGGCTTTTTCATTACGTCTTCTCGCATAAAGAATCAACCATTTCATTGCCGTAGAAATTTTACGGTCCGGTCTAATCTGCATGGGGATTTGAAATGTGGCACCACCTACGCGACGGCTCCTAACCTCTACGTGGGGCATTACATTGGAAAGGGCATCTTTCCAAAGTTCCAAAGCCGATTTTTCCTCATCGGTCTTTTTCTCTTCTACGATATCCATGGCATCGTAGAACACTTTAAAGGCAATTGACTTTTTACCATCCCACATCATCATGTTCACAAATCGGGTCACCAATTGATCGTTGAATCTTGGATCTGGTAAAAGTGGTCTTTTTTTGGCCTGCTTTTTTCTCATGTCTTGTGCAAAGTTTATGGTTTGTGGTTTAGAATTTAGGGTTCCAAGTTTTTTTCAAAACTTCTATTTCGTACCGCTAACCTCGTACCGCTAACCTTTTTAAATTACTTCTTAGGGCGTTTTGCGCCATATTTGGATCTTCGTTGGGTCCTTCCAGCAACACCTGCTGTATCCAAAGCACCTCTCACGATATGATACCTAACACCTGGCAAATCCTTTACCCTTCCGCCTCTTACTAATACTATCGAGTGCTCTTGGAGGTTGTGTCCTTCTCCGGGAATGTAAGCGTTCACCTCTTTGCCATTGGTCAACCTAACCCTTGCAACTTTTCGCATTGCTGAGTTTGGTTTCTTTGGCGTGGTGGTGTACACTCTAGTACATACCCCTCTTCTTTGAGGACACGAATCCAAAGCAGCCGATTTGCTCTTCTTAGCAATTGTGGCCCTTCCTTTTCGTACTAATTGTGAAATTGTTGGCATACTATAATATATATGTATAAAACTTACCCTCTTTTAAGGGCTGGCAAATGTAGTAATAAATCACAATAATTCAAATCCTACGGAATTAATTTTCCATGTTTTTTTTCAACCGCGCATTCACGGCTAAAAAACGGATAAAAACTTTCTGCCAAATCCTTTACTTTTATCCCGATACATTTCACTTCAAAAAGTACCAATAACTCCTTTTTTGCACTCCTGGAAAACAATTTAAGGTCCAAATGTCCCCTAAATAGATTCCCCTTACTCCTGGTTCCCTTTTCTGCCCTTTTCGCCCATATAGCTAATTCCTTATTAAAAGGAAAAATAATATTCCCGAAATTCTCGAATTTTTATTTGGAAGGAGTATACCTTTGCCTTATGAAAGACACAGATCGGATTTACGGCATAAGAACCGTTATCGAGGCAATAAACGCCAATGAACCCATCGATAAGATATTTATCCAAAAAGGACTGAAAAGTGAACTGTCCCGGGAATTGGAGACCCTTATGCGCAAAAAAAATATCAGCGCCTCCTACGTGCCCATCGAAAAATTGAACCGTATTACCAAGGATAACCACCAGGGAGTTGTCGCCAACATATCCCCTATTACTTTCCACAGCCTTGAGCAATTGGTAGAAAATGTAATCGGAAAGAAAGAGCTTCCTCTTTTTCTGTTATTGGACCAACTCTCGGACGTAAGGAATTTTGGGGCTATTATCCGAACCGCTGAATGTACGGGCGTCGACGGCATTATCATTCAGAAAAAGGGAGCTGCACCCGTAACGGCCGACACCATTAAGACCTCTGCCGGTGCTGCATTTAGGGTACCTATTGCAAAAGTAGACCATCTAAAGGATGCTGTTTTTTACCTACAGGCCTCTGGAATAAAAGTAATCTCCGCAACTGAAAAAACAGGGAACACGCTTTACGACGTTACCTTTTCGGAACCCTGCGCCATTGTAATGGGATCGGAAGATTCTGGAATTTCACCCTCCATACTTAAAGCCTCCGATGCCACGGCCAAACTTCCATTGCTGGGCGAGATCGGCTCGTTGAACGTATCGGTAGCCTGTGGGGTATTCCTATATGAAGTGGTACGGCAACGGAACTTGAAGGAAAAGGGTTAGATTGTTGATGGTCTGTGGTTGATGGTGGAAATTAGAAATACGAAACTTGAAAGAAGTTGGTAGTTCCCAGTTGCAGTTGGCAGATTTTGTTCCTGGTTATTGATTAATGGCCGTTAGTTGATAGAAAAAATAGACATATAAACTTATAAACTTTTTTCTGAATTAAAGCCCAGTTACCAAGCGCCTACTCAATGAAGTATTCGGGTAGGGTTCCGACGTAAGGGTGAGTTATTAAAAAACGACCTAACTTTTCGCATCGGGGGTTTCCGTACCCGAATCTTTTTTAAAGTGGTACGTGAATTTTAAGGGGGATTCCTCTTCTTGCGTTTCTTCCTTTGTTTCTATAAAATTACCATCCTTATCAAAATGTCTTAAAAACTCGTCTTCCTCCTCTTTATAATCCTCGGTCTCCCATTTATATTTATAGGGGATAGGAATTTGGGCCTTTAAGAAAATTGCCAACAACAGTCCGGTAATGAATCCGGACAAATGGCCTTCCCAGGAAATATCCTCTTGAATCGGAAAAATAAACCACAACATTCCCCCATATATGAAAACTATGATCAAGGAAACGGCAACCAGTCGATAGTATTTGGTAAAAATCCCTTTAAAAAAGATAAAACTGACAAGTACATAGATAACTCCACTGGCACCGATATGATAAGATGGCCTACCGATAATCCAGGTAAAAATTCCGGAAAGCAAAATGCCCCAACACAAAACGCGCAACCATATCCTAGGATAGAAATACACCAAGGCCGCCAATAACAAGGCCAACGGAATGGTGTTGTTGTACAAATGGCTCACGGAGCCATGGATAAACGGACTAAACAATACGCCCCTAAGGCCGACCAAGGTTCTAGGATAGATACCGAATTGGTTTAGGTTGATCTGAAACCTTACTTCCATCCAATAAACCGTCCATATAGACAATACGGCCAATAATGGGGCCAAGAGTATTGAATTGGAAAACCTAAAATAAGTGCTTTCGGACATGGTATTAATTTAACGTATTAATTCTCAATTTATGTTCCATAAAATCAAAACCGGAAAGAATGGCATTTTAATTTCGTATTGGGCGATTCATTTAGCCGGATCCAAAACCTTCGGGACTCATTTTACACCCTACTTGCATAAAAAATCGTAATTTTCCGGCAAGAATCTAGTATTTATGCAGAAGTTATGGATTTTATGCGGCCTATGCCTTCTGACCTCCTGTAAAAGGTTGACTTTCCAAAAAGATAAGACCCAAGAATTAATAGAGCAGGAGATGCAGAACATCGATTGGAACGATGTAGACCAATATCCCCTATTTGAGAATTGTGATGAGACTACTTCCAAGGCGGAACAAAAACAATGTTTTGAAAGTACACTTTTGTCCCATTTTACAACCACTATACAGCAATTTGAATTTAAATTGGACACCGCGATCCACGATACGGTAAACGTCGACTTTCTAATCGACAAAAACGGATCCATATCGGTTTTGGAAATAAGGAAGAATTCGGCCATAGAAGCACAAATACCAGAGTTCAATGGGATTATTGCGCAATGCCTCAACAATCTTCCCCCCGTTGCCCCGGCCATAAAGAGGGGCATTCCGGTGAATGCAAGGTTCCGCATCCCTATTGTTTTGAACACAAATTAAAACTGCATTTTTGGCGAACGAAAAAATCATATTGGGTATAGATCCTGGAACGACGATCATGGGCTTTGGCCTTATAAAAGTTGTGAACGGGAAAATGCATTTTGTCCAAATGAACGAACTATTGCTGACGAAATACACAGATCCATATATTAAACTAAAACTTATTTTTGAGCGTACCCTGGAACTCATCGATAATTACCATCCTGACGAAATAGCCATTGAGGCCCCGTTTTATGGCAAAAACGTTCAATCCATGCTCAAATTGGGCCGCGCACAGGGGGTGGCCATGGCTGCTGGCCTATCCCGCCAAATTCCCATCACGGAATACCTCCCCAAAAAAATAAAAATGGCCATTACCGGCAACGGAAATGCAAGTAAAGAGCAGGTGGCCAAAATGCTCCAAAGCACCTTGGGCATAAAAACCTTGCCAAAAAACCTGGATAGCACGGACGGACTTGCAGCTGCGGTCTGCCATTTTTACAACGAGGGCCGTATCGAGGTCGCGAAGAGTTACTCGGGATGGGAGTCGTTCGTTAAGCAGAATGAGGAAAGGGTCAAAAAAAAGTAAGTAGTTCTCAGTTTGCAGTTGTTTACTGATTACTCTTTACTGCGTACTACACACTGAAAAAACAGCTATAGATAAATGAATTCCGACAATAGGACTTTCACCGTTGGGGGTTGCGAGGCAGGCATTTACATCCATATCCCTTTCTGCAAACAGGCCTGTCATTACTGTGACTTTCACTTTTCTACCAATCTGGGAAAGAAAACCGCAATGGTGGCCGCCATACAGAAAGAACTTGAAATAAGAAAAAATGAGTTTCAGGGAGAATTGGTAAGGACCATATATTTTGGCGGGGGCACACCATCGGTACTGGAAATTGAAGAAATTGACCAAATCATTACCACCATCTACAATAACTATACGGTGTCGGAGGATCCGGAAATTACCCTGGAGGCCAACCCCGACGATCTTTCCAAAGAAAAATTGGCGCAATTGGCCCGCTCTTCCATCAACCGCCTAAGTATTGGAATCCAATCCTTTTTTGAGGAGGACTTAATTTTTATGAACAGGGCCCATAATGCGAACGAAGCCCAAGAATGCATCCTATCGGCCTCCAAATATTTTGACAACATTTCCATCGACCTTATTTATGGCCTCCCGAACATGTCCCAAGAACGTTGGCTTAGGAATGTGGAAAAGGCCCTCTCCTTCAATATTCCCCATATATCCAGTTATGCACTCACCGTGGAACCAAAGACCGCTTTGGCCCATTTTATAAGGAATGGCGTCGTAAAACCCTTGGACGATGCTATGGCAGAAGAGCATTTTCATCTTTTGGTCCATTCGTTGGAACAAGCTGGATATATCCACTACGAAATTTCCAATTTTGGAAAACCCGGTTATTTTTCCCAAAACAATACAGCCTATTGGTTGGGAAAAAAATATATGGGAATCGGACCTGCCGCCCATTCGTTTAACGGGAAACAAAGATTCTGGAACGTAAGCAACAATTCCAAGTACATCGCAGCATTGGTAAAGGGCGAACTTCCAAAGGAAGTAGAAACCCTGTCCAAAACGGACCGCTACAACGAATACATAATGACAGGACTCCGGACAATTTGGGGAGTGTCTTTGGAACGGATCCAATCCGAGTTTGGGAACGGCTACCTTTCTTACCTACTGAAACAGGCAGAACGCCATTTGGCCCAGGATTTGTTGCAAATTGAGGCGGGCAAACTTACAGTTACAAAAAACGGAAAATTTTTGAGCGATGGGATTGCCAGTGACCTGTTTATGGTTAAATTGGATTAAATTTAATCGCCATTGGCAACTCCATTAAATTCCCGGAAAGAAGTTATGTTAGCATCCATTCATTTCAACTCCAAAATATACAATATCGACCTGTCCAAACCCTTGGATCTTTCCATCCCTTTGCGGGGCGAGGTGACCAACGTTAACGCCTGGAATATTGAACATCCCAAAATAACGCCCCATACCGAAGGAGAGTTCATAGGAAAGGTATCCGAAGGGGCTTCCACCAATTTTTACGATATTTGGTTTAACCCCCATGCCCACGGAACCCATACGGAATGTGTAGGGCATATCACCAAGAAGTTCCATTCGGTAAATCAGAGTTTGGAACGCTATTTCTTTTTGACAAAGGTAGTTACAATTGCTCCGGGAAAGCTGCAGGGGGATTTTGTAATTTCTAAAAAACAAATACAAAATGCGTTGGGCAGCGACACAACGGAAGCTGTTGTAATACGTACTTTGCCCAATACCAAGGAAAAGTTTTCAAAACAGTATTCCCTTACCAATCCTCCTTATTTACTGGAAGAAGCGGCTCAATTTTTAAAAGAACGAGGTGTTGAGCATTTGTTGGTGGACCTACCCTCCGTGGACAAGGAAAAAGACGAAGGTAAATTATTGGCCCATAAGGCGTTTTGGAACATGGGCGGCAAAAAAAGACTAACCGCAACGATCACCGAATTTGTTTTTGTGGACAACACCATTCAGGATGGCACTTATTTTATGAATCTACAGATGGCTCCTATGGAAAATGATGCCAGCCCCAGCAGGCCCGTACTTTATAGGATAATCGAATAGCTTTTATAAAATATACCCTTGGATTATTGCCCTAAAATTTGGGTAGGAAACAAGAATCAAGACAAAAGAAAATAGACTAAAAAAGTTTATGGGTTTATACGTTTATGAGTTTATGTTTTTCAATCAACCATAAACCAGGAACAAAATCTGCCAACTTCTTCCTAGTTTCGTATTTTCCCTTAACCAAAACAGCAACAAGACTAGCGAAAAGATGAAAACGATTATTAAATTTGAAGAGTTGGCGATGGTGGTGCTGGGAATTTACCTTTTCAGCTTGCTTCCTTATCCGTGGTGGTTATTTTTGGCGCTGATCATGGCCCCGGATATTGGGATGTTGGGCTATCTTTTTAATGATCGGGCAGGAGCCATATCCTATAATATTTTTCATCACAAGGGCCTTGCCTTAACAATTTATCTTGTGGGAATCTATCTTTCCTTACCTTTATGCCAACTAACGGGCATCATACTTTTTTCACATGCTTCGCTAGATAGGATTTTTGGCTACGGATTAAAATATGACAAAGGATTCAAATTCACCCACCTAGGGGAAATAGGGAAATAAAAATGGATAATATATTGGAAGTTTTTCTCGGACTTGTTTTGGGTGCTATCCTCATGTACTGGGTTGTTTCCCTTTTCCGCGACAAGAAAAGCAAGGAGCTTACGGAGCACCAATCGGTCATTTTATTGGATAAGATCCGGAGTGTTTGTAAACTAATTTCCGTTGAAGGGGATTTTGCAGAAATCTACAGGTATGAAAATGTAAAAGAACATTTTTTGAGTCTTGTGAGCAGCAAAAAAAAGGCCCTGCTCGTCATCAATGCCAAGGCGCATATAGGATATGATCTTAAAAAAGTTTTGATGCATGCCGATATCGACAAAAAGAAAATTATCCTGACCAATTTTCCCAGGCCGGAGATACTTTCCATAGAACCTGATATTCAGTTTTACGATATTCAAAGTGGTATGTTCAATTTCTTTTCACCCGAAGACCTTACCCGATTAAATCTAGAGGCAAAACAGCATATCCGGGAAAAGATTCCTGCCAGCGGACTGATGGAAACTGCAAAAAAAGAGGCCTTGCAAGCCGTATTGCTTATAGAAAAGATTGTTGAGACCATAGGTTGGAAATTGGATTACTCGGCCTTGGAAATAAGTAACCACGAAAAACAATTTTTTGAAAAATAAACTCTCACACATAAAAGCTTATCAATGAAACAAACCATTTGCACCTTACTTTTTTTAACCTTTGCCATAAGCAGTTATGGCCAAACCAATAACAATATGAAAGATTTTGATTCCAATTTTGTACATACCGTATTCTTTTGGCTAAAAAACCCGGACAACCAATCGGACCGGGAACAGTTTAAGACTTCCTTGAGTAAATTCTTGAACAATTCCCAGTATGCCAAGACCAAATTTATTGGTACCCCTCCCAAGGCGACACGGGATGTGGTAGACGGATCATTTACATTTTCTATGACTGTGACCTTTGACTCTGCCGAATCCCAGTTAAAATACCAGACCGAACCGGCGCACTTGACCTTCATCGAAGAATCCAGTAAACTTTGGACCAAGGTCATTGTATACGATTCTATGGGGATATAAGACCTGACGTATAGAATAGAAATAAAATAACGGTGCTCTCCCTAGCGTGAGGATATAGTTATGGGGAAAATGGATATAGAAGCTTTTAGAAACTATTGCATTTCCAAAAAGGGCGTTACGGAAGCATTTCCTTTTGATGCGGATACCTTGGTGTTCAAAGTCATGGGCAAGATGTTCGCTCTTGTTTCCTTGGAAAAAAAGCCTTCTTCCGCCAATTTAAAATGCGATCCCGAATGGGCCTTGGAATTACGGGAAACCTATGAGGACGACATTTTTCCAGGCTACCACATGAGCAAAAAACATTGGAACACCGTTATGTTGGAGTCCCACTTGCCCCCTCAATTTATCCAGAAATTAGCAGACCATTCCTATGACCTTGTTGTTTCTGGACTCACCAAAAAGGTAAAGGCGGAGTTGGATAATTTGCCATAAAGAGTAAGTGCAAGTTTGGGTTTTAAGAAAGCAATGTCTAGACTCAAGATTCCAGCATCTAGCGTCTTTTCCCTATTGTCTATGCTCTATTTTCTTAAGTGATATTAATATATTTGCCGTCTTAAACTATTCAACCCCCATACATGGATTCCCTTTTTGTTTTTTACAATACCAATATCACAAAGTACGAAGCCCAATTGGAAAAGGTGAAAAACCAGCTATGGAGTTCAAGTATGATGAGATTGACCACTTTTTTTATCGCGGTATTCGGAATTTATATGGCGATGGGAAATACAAAATGGATGCTGGGAATCGGAATTGCGACCCTAATTATCTTTCTCATTTTGGTTTCACGCCATTCCGACCTGCAGTACCGGCGAGATAAGCTCCTGGTCCTGATCAATATCAATAAAACTGAAATTGATGTACTAAATCGAAATTTCTACCACCTACCCAAGGGAAATGAATTTAAAGATCCCCTGCATTTTTTTAGCCAGGACATCGACCTGTTCGGCAATGGCTCCTTTTACCAATACCTCAACCGAACGGCCTTAGGCCAGGGAAGCGAAACCTTGGCTTTTCTATTTACCGAAAATTCGACAGAAAATATTATCGGAAAGCAAGAAGCCATACAGGAACTGGGCAAACTGCCAGAATGGCGACAAGAATTTTCAGCTTTGGCCAATTTAGTCAAAGTCGAGCTATCTGTATCTACACAAGCAATCGTACATTGGGCGCAGAACTACGTATCCTTTGTTCCCAAAATCATGAAATGGTTTCCCAGCCTATTCTCCATTCTTTCCCTTGGAGTCCTTATTGGATACTTTACGGATGCTTTACCCGGTTCGGCCCTGGTTATTTGGCTAGTTATTGGTCTGGGTATTTCGGGGATCTATGTGAAACACGTCAATAAAGTTTCATCGGACACCGATGGGATACGCAATACCTTCCGTCAGTACCAAAAATTGATCTTTCAGATTGAGGAGACCCAATTTACATCCAGGCTGCCCAACTTGCACAAGAACCGGATTCTTCACAAGAAAAGGAAGGTCTCCACGGTTGTCAAAGAGTTTTCGAAAATTCTAGATGCCCTAGATCAACGCAACAATATGGTTTTTGGATTTATTGGCAATGCCTTTCTTTTGTGGGACCTGCGCCAATGTTTTAGGCTGGAGCAGTGGATCCATACGTATGGTAATGACCTGGAACAATGGTTCGATACGATCGCTTTTTTTGATGCCTACAACAGTTTGGGAAACTTTGCCTTTAACCATCCCGAATATTCCTTTCCGGTGTTGACAGACGGCAACACGGTAATCAAATCGACCCGATCGGGCCACCCCTTGTTGGATCCCAAAAAAAGTGTTTTAAACAATATCCAGATAAACAAGGAACAATTTTTTATAATAACAGGAGCCAACATGGCGGGGAAAAGCACCTTTTTGCGTACCGTTTCCCTACAGATCGTTATGGCCAATATGGGACTTCCCGTTTGTGCCGAGGAGGTTGAATACAGCCCTATCAAATTAATCACAAGCATGCGCACTACCGATTCCTTGACCGATGATGAATCCTACTTTTTTTCCGAATTGAAACGTTTGAAATTCATCGTGGACGAAATACAAAACGACCGTTATTTTATTGTGCTCGATGAAATTCTAAAGGGCACCAATAGCACGGACAAGGCCATTGGATCCCGCAAATTTGTGGAAAAACTAATAGGTTCCAAATCCACCGGACTTATCGCCACCCATGATCTAAGTCTATGCGAGGTAGCGGAAGAACTTCCCCAAGTGAAAAACCATTACTTTGATGCTGAAATCGTAGACAACGAACTCCATTTCGACTATACCTTTAAAGAAGGAATCTGCCAAAACATGAATGCTTCATTTTTATTGAAGAAGATGGGGATCGTGGATTAATTCCCGCGAAGGCGGGAATCCCAAACTCAAGCTCTTACTTCGGTAAGATGCCCGATTTTGTCAGGCGGGCGCTCAGGGTGACATTTTTTAAACCCAAATCTGGGGATGAATTACTTCGATTGGATTTATATCACCTGAAATCCATTGGCATAAGGGTCATCATCATCTATGATAATATTGTTGTAACCGTAGACCTTGGCCCAGCCTTGGATACTTGGGACTATGGCGGGAGTTCCTGCCAACGTGGTCTCTTCCACTATCCTGCCTATAAATTGGGATCCTATAAAACTTTCATGGATAAACTCTTTTCCCATTTTCAGTTTTCCTTGGGCATGCCATTGTGCCATCCTGGCCGAGGTGCCCGTACCACAGGGAGAACGATCTATAGCCTTATCCCCATAAAACACGGCGTTTCTGGCCGTGGCATCCGGAGAAATGGTATTTCCGGTCCAAAGCATATGGCTCACATTGCGGATGGTATCATTTTCTGGATGGATGAAGCGATCCGCGTACTTTACATTAATTTTTTGGCGTAGTTCCTGACTGAACTGTATCAACTTAGTGGCCGAAAAATCCTGTATGCCTGAAAAATTCTTTTGGGGATCTACGATGGCATAAAAATTTCCGCCATAGGCGACATCAAAGACGAGCTCGCCCAAATCGGAACTGTCGACCGTAAGGTCTTTTGCCGCCAAATAGGATTTTACGTTGGTCAATCTTACCCAATCTACCTTGTTACCGGTTTGCCCGTATTCTATTTCCACCAGACCGGCCGGGGCCTCCATCCGAATTTTCCCAGGAGTTTTGGGCACTACCAGTCCCTCCTCAATGGCAATGGTAACGGTGCCAATTGTCCCATGTCCGCACATGGGCAGACAGCCACTGGTCTCTATAAAAAGAATTCCGAAATCATTTGCGGGGTCCGATGGCGGGTAAAGGATGCTTCCGCTCATCATATCGTGCCCCCTTGGTTCGAACATCAAGCCCTTGCGGATCCAATCGAACTCCCGTAGAAAATGCTGTCGCTTTTCGCTCATATTTGCCCCGGTCAGATCGGGTCCACCCCCTGCGACCACCCGTACCGGATTCCCACAAGTATGGGCATCCACGCAAAAAAATGTTTTTCTCGCCATCGTTTTGAAAGGCTGTTATATCTTTTTATCGGTATAAACACTATTTACGAGCCGCATGATACCTAAGGGGTTGTCATTCTTTAGGGCAACGGGCAAAAGTTCATGGGGCCAATCCTGATAGGAAACGGGCCGTACCCACCTTTTAATAGCCGAAATTCCGACAGAGGTAAATCTACTGTCCGTAGAGGCCGGAAAAGGACCGCCGTGCTGCATGGAAGGGCACACCTCAACCCCGGTTGGCACACCGTTAAAGATGATTCTACCTACACGACTTTTTAGGGCGTCGACAATAACACCGTATTTCCCCAGTTCCTTCGCATTACCTAAAACGGTTCCTGTTAATTGACCTTCCAAATGGGAAAGGATTTTTTCCAATTCCTTATCATCCTTGCACTGTACCACCAAAGAAAACGGACCAAAAACTTCCCTGTGCAAAACGGTGTTCTTTAAAAAATCGGAACCACTGACGGTCAATACTTTTTGCTTGCCATAATTGGATGGGGAATCCCCATCATAGGATGCAACGATGGCCGTTTCGCTTTGGGAAGAAAGTTCCTTTTTTCCTTGTTCATACCCTTTGTGGATATTGGGATGAAGCATGGCACTAGGGGCGATCTTGATAATTTCCTCTCCCAGTTTCGTTACAAAATTGTCCAATGGCTTGCCTTTTATACCCAAAATCAGTCCTGGATTGGTACAGAACTGCCCGGCACCAAGGGTAATGGAGCCCGCGTATTGGGCCGCCCAATAATCCCCTTTTTCCTCTAAAGCGGATGGCAGGGCCACAACAGGATTTATACTCCCCATCTCGGCAAAAACAGGGATCGGTTCGGGTCTTTCATTGGCCAACCTGTACAGTGCCATCCCTCCTCGAATGCTGCCCGTAAATCCAACCCCTTTTATCTGCGGATGCATGACCAATTGTTGGCCCACTTCGATCCCGCTGCTGTTCAGGTTAGAAAACACCCCATCCGGCATCCCAGTCCTTTTTGCGGCCCGAATAATGGCCAAGCTCACCAGTTCCCCTGTACCTGCATGCATGGGATGGCTTTTTACGATCACCGGACAACCGGCCGCCAGGGCACTTGCAGTATCACCACCAGCCGTTGAAAAGGCAAACGGAAAATTACTGGCACCAAATATGGCCACAGGCCCCAAGGGCTCCAGCATTTTTCTAATATCCGATTTCGGCAACGGTTTCCTGTCCGGTTGGGCCGTATCAATGGTTGCATCTACCCAAGAACCTTCCTCCAGCTGATCGGCAAAGGCCCGCAACTGACCCATGGTCCTGCCGCGCTCCCCGTTGGCCCTTCCTTCGGGAAGTCCCGATTCCGTCACATAAGCCTCTATCAAGGGTTGTCCCAAGGCTTCGATCTCCTCGGCAATGGCCCTAAGGAATTTTGCCTTATCCTTTCCCGAAATTCCTTTATAAATTTTAAAGGCACCCGCTGCTTTTTTTACCGCCAAATCAATTTCCTCAGGAGTTGCCTCGTGAAAAGTCCATTGGGTTTCACTGTTCTTCTTTGGGTCAAAGGTTCTATAGGTTTGAGCTCCAATTGCCGAAGCTTTTTCTCCAATAAAGTTTTTTCCAGTTATCATCTTTTGTACTTTTCTGTTTTATACTTAATAAAAAAATCAAGAAATTATATATTTTTCCTTACCCATAACGGCCAACTTTGGCAGTTTTAACCTCACCTAGGCCAGGTAAACCGGAAACCCCGAGTGCGCGTCCGAACGGATCGGGCGGGCAACGGGGAATCTTCTAATTGGTACGCGTTTCTATGCCAGTACTTTATAATTTGGAAGTTTTGGTCTTGATTTTAGACCAGTCTCCAGAATTTGAAGTACGCGTTTTCTTTCATCACCCTGCAAAGGAAGCCTTGGTGCCCTTACCTGCTCCGTCCCGATTCCCGTGGCAACTTCGGCCAATTTAATGTTCTGCACCAGTTGGGGGCTTATATCCAGCTCCAATATAGGCAAAAACCATCTATAAATCTCCAATGCTTCTTGGATACGACCCGCCTTCGCCAGTTCATATACCGCTACGGTCTCCGCTGGAAAGGCACATACCAGACCGGCAACCCAACCATCTGCACCCATCAGTATACTTTCCATCCCCAGGGTATCTACACCTGTAAATACGCTTAGCCGATTGCCAAAACGGTTTCTAAAACGGGTTATATTGGAAATATCCCGCGTAGAATCCTTCACCGCCTGGATATTGTCGTACTTTAAAAGTTCCTCGAACATATCGTGGGTCACTTCAATGCCATAATCTACAGGGTTGTTATAGACCATAATGGGAAGGCCCGTGCTTTTGGCCACTTCGCTGTAATAGGTCACCGTTTCACGATCGGTAGACTTATACCTCATGGGAGGCAGCATCATTAGTCCGCTTGCCCCGTACTTTTCAGCCTTATTGGCCGCTTCAATGGCCCCTTTTGTGGTCTGTTCCGCTATATTGATAATTACAGGGACACTTCCCTTTACCAAATCTACCGTTGTCACCACCAAGGCCTTCTTTTCATCGTCCGTTAGGGTGCTTGCCTCTCCCAAGGTTCCACCAAGAATTATCCCATTGACCCCAGCCTCCAATTGGGCGTTTATATTAACCTCGAACATATCCATGTCCAGCTTGTCATCTTGTGTGAATTTAGTGGTTACCGCTGGCATCACACCTTTCCAATCTATTTGCATATCAGTAAATCTTAAAAATTAAGTTACAAAATTACCACATTAAATAGAATCCGGTTAAACGGATATTAGCAGGTATTGAGACTATATTAACTAGAACCCATTTTTGGGGCCTTAACTCACCCTTTTGCCTTCCATCAGTTTGGAAACCGCCTCACTGAAAGAACCGGCAGGAATTACTTCACCTTCGTTTATAAAAAATATTTCATCTGCATTTTCAATGGTATTCAACCGGTGGGCTATAATTATAAGGGTGGTTTTAGAAGGCAATTTCTTCAGGATCTTATCCAACAATTGCTCCGTTACCGTATCGATATTGGCCGTGGCCTCGTCCAAAATAAGAACATCGGGGTTGCGCAAAACGGCCCGGATAAAAGCGATGACCTGCCTTTGTCCCAAACTAATACTGTTCCCCGCGGAAAGCACCTGCGTTTCCAAACCATCATCAAAAATACCAAGCAATTCTTCCAGACCTTTATCGCGGAACAAGGTCACCAGTTGTTCGGGGGTATACCCTTTATAGCCCTCATTGCCATAAAGTATATTCTCCTTTACGGTACCCGTAAATAAAAAGGGCTCCTGCAGGATAAACCCGATTCTTTGCGATCGTTCTTCGGGGGTGTACGACTTTATATTTTTTCCATCCAACATTACCGTTCCTTTGGTGGGGTCGTACAACCGCGCCATCAGGGAGGCCGTTGTTGTTTTTCCTCCTCCGGTGGGCCCCACAAGGGCATATGTTTTCCCCCTTACCAAATTCAGGTTAACATGGTGCAAAATTTCCCCTCCGCCCGGGTAGCCAAAATGGACATCCCTAAACTCCAGCAAAGATTTTGAAGCGGTTTCCTTGGAACTTCTTTCCGTTACCAAATCTGTTTTCAGGTTCAATATTTGGGAAATCCGATCCCAGCCCGCCATAGCTACCTGAAAACTGGACCATAAAGAGGCCAATTGCCGCAAAGGGTTATAGAAATTGGTAGCATAGGCCAGATAACTGACCAAGAGACCGATGGAGAATTCCCCTGCCGCTATCAGGTATATACCATACGCAAGAACAATTAACTGGGCAAGGCTGGAGAAGAAGCCAAAGACGGGCAAAAAAATAGTATTCGCCAACCCGGCCCCAATGGAGGCCCTGTAATTTTCAGCGTTGCTTTCCCTGAACCTCTTTTTAAAATAATCGCGCCGGTTAAAGGCGATGATCACCTTAAAATTATTGAGGCTCTCCTGAATCTCCGCACTCATGTTGCCCGAGCTTCGCAAGCTGGCTGCATTTTTTCGTTTTATCCAAGGTGACAATCCCCAGGTAAAAATTAAGATCAACAGCGCTGGGACAAGTGTTGCCGCGCCCAATTTGTAGTTGATGATCAAGAGGAAAATACCGGAGCCCAACATGGTAGTAATACTGCCGATAAACTGCATTAGGGATTGGGAAAAGAATTGGTTTAGCTTATCCGTGTCGTTATTGACCCGGGAAATAAGGTCGCCCGTTTTGTTCTGGTTAAAAAATGCGACGGGAAGTTGCTGCAACTTATTGAAGATGGCGTTCCGCAGGGTGTACAACATCCGTTGGCCCACGCTTCCCATCAACTTGGTTTGCAGATAGCTCGTTACCAAGGCGGCGAGATACATGGCCAAAAGGATTCCCGAAAAAACCAATAATCCGTGATATTGTTTGGTGACCACGTAATGGTCAATGGCATAACCTATTAACAAGGGGCCTACCAAATTGAGGGAGGAATTGACCAAAATGGCGGTAAAGGCCAAGATCAGGTTGCGCCTTTCATGGGCTATGAGCTGGAACAATTTTTTGAGCCCGGCAACGGTAGATTCCTTTTTTTCCTGATCGAAAAGCTCGTTAAGCCGATAGTTCATAATTGCTGGTGCTTTGTTGGGAGTTGAATATTTGAACGTATTCTGGGCACGTGTCCATCAGCTCTTGATGGGTTCCGCTTGCGATCATTTCGCCCTGCATAATCAAAATAATTTGCTCATAATCGGCGACGGACGCAATTTTTTGGGTAACGGAAACCAGGGTTAGATCGGGATAATTCTTTTTGATATTGCCCAAAATCTTTTTTTCGGTATGGTTGTCTACCCTAGCCGTAAAATCATCGAGCAAAAGCACCTTTGGGTCTATGGCCAATGCCCGGGCCAACATAATGCGCTGTTTTTGACCCCCGGACAAACTCGATCCCCGCTCGGAAACAATGGTGTCCAATCCATCCGGAAGCTCCTTTAGGAAGGATTGCAATTCGGCGGTTTCCAAAGCCTTGGCCAACGATGTATCCGTGACCGTATCGCTAAAGGCTATATTTTCCCGAATGCTCATGTTGAATATGATACTGTCCTGAAAAACAAACCCAACCTGTTCGTAAAAACCTTCCGTTCGGTAATCGGAAATTGGCCGTTTATCATAATTGATCGTTCCCGAATCGGGTGGTACAAGTCCCGTAAGCAAATACAGCAACTGGCTTTTCCCGGCCGCCGTTGGCCCGAGTACAGCGGTTCTAGAACCAGCTGCAACGTTGAACGAAATATTTTTCAATATAGGTTTCTGACCATAACTAAGGTTGATCCCCTTCAGGTCTATTTCACCTTTTATGGGAGTGGTAATCGACCCCGTTTGTTCTACCTCCGGGGTCTCCAAGACAGAACTTATTCGCTCGTAGGACGCTCTGGCCTGGGCGATTATATTGCTCATAAATCCGATAACCAATATCGGAAATATCAAAAGTGCCAGATAACTGTTAAAGGCAGCAAAATCACCCAAGGTCATACTGTCGATAATCACATAATGCCCTCCCAACAGCAAGATGGCAAGTCCGGCCATGTTGGCCGTAAAAATAATTACAGGTATAAGTCCCGCGAACAAACGCAGGATAGACAGTCCGTAATCCTTGGCCCTGGTATTGGCCTCCAGGAATTTATCATATTCCAGTTGTTGGGAATTGATGACCCGGATCAACGCTGCTCCCAAAATACTTTCGGTTATGATCTTATTGAGCCAATCTATAACCGCCCGACTCTCTTTGAACAAGGTTCGCACCTTTCTCAAAACCAGGAAAAACACGGTACCGATAATGGGAATAATTGAGATGACCACCAACCCTAATTTCCAGTCAATGCTCATAAGCAGGATGCTGGCCCCAATAATTATAAAGAGGGAAGAGGCAATGGAAACAACGGCCTGGGAGACAAAGAGTTTGATAGAATCCACATCGGCCGTAAGATTTGTGAGCAATTTTGAAGGGTTTACTTTTTCAATATAGGCAAAGCTCTGCTGGGCGATCTTGTCCGATAGTTTTGCACGCAGGTCCCTGGCCACCCGTTCGGAGGTGTAGGTCTGGATTATACTTTGGGAATAAGTGAAAATAAAGACAATGACCACTACAATCACAAACTGGATGATCAGCGGTCTAAAAGCAAAATTACCATGGGTATAGGCATCTATCCCATTACCGATAATTTTCGGAATCCAAAGGTTGAGTCCGTTACTGAGCAGCGCAAACAGCACCAATAGGCCTACTAATTTGGAATATGGCTTTAACAGTCCAAAAATACTTGGTTTTCGTTTTTTGCTTTCGGATTTCGGTTTCATTCAGGATGAAGAAAATTCAAATTATAGGTTCTAATATGGGAGCGACAATAAATAAAAGCAAATGGAGCAATGATGTTGACCCAACGGATACAAAAATAGACGGATGTGATTTCTTATCGGATGAAAAAGGCAACTTTTTTTAAAAAAATACTGAAATGCGTAATCAAAATCCAGAGGTGTTGCGTTCTTCGGAAGATCTATCTGGACAGAACAAGAAAGATAAAATCCATTTTTTTATCAGATCCAGCATCCGTTTCTTGGGATTTTTATAAATTTATTGGTGCCGAAATTTTGGACCCCTCTCAGGTAAATCCATTTCCTTCCTAAAATTATAAAAATCCGGTCATGAAAAAATTCTCCCTTGATCTCTTCCCAGCATTGATCTTGTGCCTGGGTTGCAAAAAAAAGTTCCCCAAACCTGATCATATCGTTATCGTCATAGAAGAAAATCATGGTTTTGATCAGATTATTGGATCTCCGCATACTCCATTTATCAATAGTTTGGTCAAGGATGGCGCCCTATTTATGGACTCCCACGGCATTACCCATCCCAGTCAGCCCAATTACTTGGCGCTTTTTTCAGGTTCTACGCAAGGAGTGGTCGACGATCATTGCCTGGACAAGGAATCGCCTTATAATACCACCAACCTAGGGGCCGCCTTGATCAATTCGGGATATACTTTTACCGGATACGCCCAAAACATGCCCGCGGAGGGCTTTACGGGCTGCTCCCATATAACAAGTGGGCTCACTGGCGGACAGCTTTATGCCAGGAAACATTGTCCTTGGGTAAACTGGCGGGGGGAGGGCAAGAATAATTTCCCGGCCTCGGTTGGAAGGCCCATGACAGAATTTCCAACCGACTTTAACAACTTGCCGACCGTATCCTTTGTTATTCCCGACCAAGATAATGATATGCACAATAACGGGGGCGATAGCACAATGATCAGAAAAGCGGACGATTGGTTGCGGACGAACCTTTCGGCCTATATTGATTGGGCAAGATCGCACAACAGTTTATTTATCCTTACCTATGATGAGGATAACTTTACGGAGCAAAACGAAATTCCGACCATTTTTACTGGAGAAATGGTAAAATCGGGGAAGTACAACGACTCCATCAATCATTACAACGTATTACGATCCATCGAAAAAATGTACAACCTTCCAGAATCCGGACCGGCAAAAGAGCATATTATAGCCAATGTATGGAAATGAATCCTACCAACATCCGTAAAGCGGATAACTTATGGATGGGACAATTGGACGGATCATGACCAAAGGATAGTATCAACATTTATATCTCTTTTAAGAAACATTGACTATCGGCTATTTCGGCCAATTTTCCATAATTTTCGATCTTACTATAGCCGTAGCTTTCATATAATCTAGCCGCTTCGGGTTGATTGCTACCCATGAAAAGGACGCACTTGGAACTCCCCAATTGTTCTGCCCATTTCTCCAGTTCGGACAAAATGTTGGTTGCTATTCCCTTTCCCCTAAAATTTGGTGAAACATACATTCTTTTAATTTCCATCGTATCCGGATCATACTGCGATATGGCCCCACAACCTATCCCTTTATTGTTTTCAAGAGCTAGAACAACATGCCCTATCCCATCAATGGCATTGAATTGTGACAAAGGATGATGCTCCCCATCCCTCGCCGCCAGATCGGAGTTGAGCAATTTCACAAGCTTTTTAAACTCCAGATGCTCAGAATTGGTTCTTACAAGGATTATCATTTCTGCTTTTTCCATAGGGCTGCATTGGGGAACCTAAAGCAAACTTTTTTAAAAAGGTTAGTGGAGGGACTCAAAATAACGCGTCCAAAGTAATAATTTGCTTTTGTCGGGCAATTCATGGGCAGTCGTTACTTTATCAAAGACCATGACCTTGGACTCATCTTGATTATAGGCCGGCCAGTAGGGAAGTCCATCCCGATTGGGATCACCACTACGGGCAAAATTGGCCCAATAGGACGACATAGTCCCTGCTATTTTATAATCTATTGCCTCCCAAGGCCTATCCAGGGTATTTAGGTTGTCGTAGGCATATACGATCTCACCGGAATGAAAGGCCCCAAATTGGGTTTTGGAATCATAGGCAGGCAATTGCCGGTTGAAATTATAGACATAGGTTTGGGATTTTTCCTTGGCGCTCTGCATGTTGGCCCAGGTAAACATTTGGATCGCAAAAATCTGGTCCCTACCCATTTGTCGTTGGGAGAGAAGTGCCCTTTCATCGCTATCGGAGGGATATTCTTTAAGGAACAAGGGGGCAAGATCGCCAAATTGCTGCTGCACTTCGCTCTTAAATTCCTGTGCATTCCCACTTTTCATAAAGACGATGTCCTCCTTGTTCCATCCGAGCAATAGGGGTACGTCTGTCTGTCTTCCTTGTTTATAGGAATCGTAAATGGCTTCCGGGATTACGTATCCGTCCACGATCGGGGCATTGGTTCCCCCTTTGGCCTTTAAAATGTCACCCGCGCTTTTTGACCGCAATTCGGCGATCGTTTTACATCCAAGGGCTTCCGCAAATGTCACCCCTTCCTTCTCTGCACCGTTCAATTTAAGCTGTGGGCCGATACCACCATTATAAAATTGGGCCCCACTTTCGGCGATGGCCTTGTGAAAGAGTCCTTTCGCCAATGGGGATACCGTTAAATAGTTCACGGCAAAAGCACCGGCCGATTGCCCTGCGATCGTTACGTTATTAGGGTCTCCGCCAAAAGCCGCGATATTTTGTTTAACCCATTTTAAGGCCGCAATCATATCCAGTAGGGCATAATTTCCCGAAAAGGAGTTACCCGATTCTTGGGTAAGTTCTGGATGGGCCAAAAATCCAAAGACCCCTACCCGATAATTGAAACTTACAAATACAAGGTCTTTTTCGGCCATTGCGGTACCATCATAGATAGGACAGCCACTGCCGCCACTTCTAAAACCACCTCCATAGATATAAACGAGCACGGGCTTCTTGGGTTGCAAGTCCTTACCCTTGGTCCAAACGTTAAGATACAGGCAATCTTCCTCGATAGGTTCTTCGGGAATTAAGAATTCCTTGGACCAAAACATAAAAGGCTCCGGCTTACCCTGGATGGGACTCGGACCAAAAGCGGTACAGCTAAGTACCCCATCCCACGGTTTAACGGGTTGGGGAGCTTTCCACCTTAACTCTCCCACGGGAGGGGCCGCAAAGGGTATACCTTTAAAAACTTGGATGCCCGAGGAAGTTTGCGTTCCCTGAACGGCACCATCGTCGGTTGTAATTGTATTTTCCTGCCCCTTCACGAGAAAGGAAGAAATCAAAAAAAGAAAAAAACATACACATCTGGCCATCGAATCAATTTTTGGTCTAAAACGGTTCTTAGCGGGATTCCGCTCCCCCAGACAAAAACCGTATCATAAAATTAACCCCTTCAAATTTGATAGGGACAATAAACTTTTGGACGGCCCATTATTTGGTTAGTCCATATAAACCTTGTCCAAAAACAAATAGCGGGCATCGTTTTCTGCTTTTTCAGCATGGCTTTGTACATCTATATCCATCACTTCAGGAGCGGGGTCGTTGGGTTTTGCGGCCGGCCACTCGGGCAGTTTTTCCCCATTGGGGTTCCCGGTCTTTATAAAATTGGCGAAGTAGTCCTGCATGGTTTCCGAAACCTTATGATCGTCCGCGGTCCATGCATAATCCTTGACCAAACCGAGATTGCCCATACAGTATTCGATCTCGGATGCATGTGCGGCACCAATAGGTTCCGGCATTTTAGGGGCATCGGATTCCTTGGTCACCGTACCCCCAGCCAGTCCCGAAGTCTTTTCATCATCTACCAAAGCAGGCCTTATCCTACTGAACAAATAGCGATAAACGGGTTGAGGGCTATTTTTGCGATGTAGGTCGAACCATTTCCAAGTGCTATAGACTATAAAACGATCCGAAGCCAAGTCGGTAGCCGAGCGTTCAATTTCCTTTTCAGATCCATGCGGATACAACTTTAGAACTTCGTTATATTTTTGTGGATAGGCCTCCTTTACCTTGGCAACATAGGCCGCGTCGGTATAGGGTTGGCCCTGCATAAAGGCCATTCCAGGGATTTCGGCCGAATTCCACCCCACCAAAAGTGGTACTTGGGCCTGCTCCTTGGCTTTGAATATTTGAGGGAGGCTTTTCGGTAAAAAATAACCATCTATCACCGAAGGAAAACCGAACCGTTTGGACTCGTTATAAATTTCGTAGATCTCCCGGGTAGTTAACTTCCTAAGTGCCGCAATGGAAGGATAGCCTGCCTTTTGGGCAAATTCCAGTCCCGTTGTTTCAGCTTCCTTCAAGGAAACGGGCGCCAGGGTAGGGTTGATCGCGGCCCCACTTTCCCCAATGGCACCGGCAATCAGGTTCTTGGACATAGGGGAAGCCATTTGTAGGCTCACCCCTATGGAGCCGGCCGATTCCCCGGCAATGGTCACCTTTTTCGGATCTCCACCAAAGGCTGCAATATTTTTTT
>SWCD01004443.1_pt1 | contig 58869 bp, 62 predicted proteins | sample 4693011 | NCBI WGS metagenome assembly SWCD01 (sample SAMN10267278, study PRJNA491770) | bioreactor metagenome | isolation source: DHS bioreactor inoculated with marine | place: Japan: Omine Ridge, Nankai Trough
TTTTTTTTCTATGGAGTCTCGAACCGGGCCGATCAAGGAAACAAGGAGCATCGTCCATACTGAAGCAAGGTTACCTGAACAGAGCATGACCAGTGATGCACAAGGCCGTGGCAGTGGTAAAGGCGGTGAAGGCCTGCATGCTTACCAGGACAAGGTAAGCCCTAAAGAACAGGAGAGTATCAACTTCGCACGGCAGGTCAGCCTGGAGCTGGACAAGGCGCGTAAAGAAAATAAATTCAAGCAGTTCGTGCTGGTTGCAGCACCGGCATTTCTAGGCAAGCTGCGTGATCAGATGAGCAAGGAGACGCAGAAACTGGCAAGTTTCGAGCTGGCGAAGAATATGTCACATCTGGACGCCGTAGAGATTCGTAAACACCTGCCTGAGCGTTTGCCAGGTCTCTAGCTGTGCAGAGTAGTTATCCGTACTGGCTGTAAAAGAAGGGGGCGGGTTTGCCCCCTTTTCTATCGCAACATCGTTTGTTCAGCTAGCACCGGCAATAGTTAATCCAGTTCCGGTCCGAGGACAAAATCGACCGGAATAAAACCGCGGTCTTCCAGTAAATCCATGATATCTTCAGCGGTGTAGTCCGGATCTTCTTCGATTTTGGCGATCATGCCGGTGACGTAACGATATGCTTCATGGGCTTCGAAGTCATCGGGAATCTGTACCAGGCGAATATTCTCATGTTCGTCTGCGGGCAGTATCATCAGGTTGTCACTCATTAATAACTCCAGAAGTATTGGTACTGAAAAGTGTTCTGTTATGGCTTTGCATTGTATCGCTTATTATTGCCGATGTTAATGAATAGCTGTTAATACTGTTATCATGTTAGACATTTTTTTTATATAACAAAGAACAGGTCGTTACCTGTTCCCGGGTAACGGCCTGTCGCAAGATAAACAGCAACGATTAAATAGTTAGTATTCAGTGCTTAGCGAATCGTTGATGTTCTCTTTACGGGTAAGGGCAGGAAAGAACCTTCCGGTGCTGCGGATATAGCGCATATAGCGCTCACCGAAAGTATGTACCAGGTCTTTCTCTTCATGATAAACGCCGATGATGATGTATGTTGACATGCCCAGGGCCAGTAACAGGTGGCCGGCAGTCATTACCGGTGTGAACCAGATACCAATAAATACGCCGGTCATGATGGGGTGGCGAACATGCCTGTATAACGAGCTTAAGCGGAATGGCAGATGCGTATATTCCTTGCCGGTGAAGTAACACCATACCTGGCGCAGACCGAACAGATCGAAATGATTGATCAGGAATGTCGAATAGAATACCAGCGTCCAGCCGCTCAATCCTGCTGCCAGTAGAGTGTTATACAGGATAACGTTATCAGCCTGCCACAATACATGAGGCATCGGTTGCCATAACAGGCACAGGGCGAAGGTGACGATAGCAGTAGCGAGCATGAATGTGCTGCGCTCTGCCGCTTCCGGCAGGTGGCGTGACAACCAGTTCTTGAATTTTGAGCGTGCCATGATGCTGTGTTGCAGGCCGAATAGCATGATCAGCCCCAGGTTGGCTGCCGTCGCCAGGTAGGCATTGCCCGCTTCACCGGAATCAACGCTGAACGGTACGAACAGGTTGAAAGTGAAAGCGATAAAGTAGACCAGTGCCGCTGAGCCCAGGTTGTAGTTGGTGATGCCGTAAAGTAATACGAGTAACTTTTTCATGATTCCATCCTCTAGTTAAATGTTGCCTGTTGTGAGATGTACCTGGTTTTGTTGACTTGGGTCTTATCGATCAGCTTTCTGGTGACAAGCTTGATCATCGGTATCAGCAGCAGGGCGGTAAGTACAGGGATGCAATATTCACATCCACCGAGCACAGCGACGCTGATGACTGTTGTGATTGCCAGGTAGTAATTGTTTGATTGTGATGTTTTAGATGACATGGTGCCCTCCTGCTAGATGCCGACTAGTGATGCGTCGTAACCCAGTCCTGTTACTATGGCCAGAATGTTTTTTGCCCGCGTGCTTCCAGCGTTGTATACCACCATCAGGAAGCGCGGTGTGTGTACGTTTCGACTGAGCGAAACGATCCCCTCATTTTTATAGACATGGTCGGCGACTTCGCTGAATTGCTGCTCGCTCAGCTGGTCTCTGGTATGGATGATTACATCGGTTATCTGTGTGTTCATGTTTTTCTCCTGTGTTTGCTCGGCAGGACGTTCTGTCGATGACTAAATGATAGGAGCAGCCGGACATGGTCTCTACTCTGCGATATGTAGTAACGCACTACATAAACTGTAGTAACTAACTATATTTATTGGAGTTAGTTTCGAGGTACAATCGGGTAATGCAAAACCATTGATTTGAATGTGTTTTTTCAAGGGGGTGGGAGATATGGAATATGGTCAGTTCTGTCCGATCGCCAAAGCGACAGAGATACTCGGTGAAAAATGGACACTATTAATCGTTCGTGAGTTACTCATGGGCGGTTCACGTTTCAGTGAGTTGCAGCGGGGGCTTAGCCTGATATCGCCCACCATGCTGTCGAAGAGACTCGATACGCTAGAGCAGCATGGCCTGCTATTAAAGAAAAAGATTCCTAACCAGAAAGGTTATGAATACTTCCCGACCAAATCCTGCAGTGAGCTATTGCCTATCATAAAGACCCTGGGTGACTGGGGCATGCGTTGGGCTCGCTCCAACCTCACTGAAAAAGACTACGATGTCGAGCTTCTCATGCTGTACCTCAAACGCAGTGTTAACCCTGAAAACCTCGTTGGCAATGAAACCGTCATCCGTTTCAAGTTTACTGACATCAAGGATTTTCCTGACTGGTGGATGGTAGTAAGAGGCAACGAGGTCGACCTGTGCGTGAATGATCCGGGTAAAGATGTCGATGTGTATTTTACTTCGACGGTAAAGACCATGGCGGAGGTATGGATGGGGCAGAATACCTATAAAAAAGCCATCTCACAACACCAGCTGAAACTGGTCGGCCCGAAAGTGCTGACGCATGATGTCAGCAGCTGGATGGAGCAAAGTGTATTTGCTGATATGGCGCCGGCCAGCGAGATTTAAGGGCTAACCGGTCAGCGCAAAGCCTGCTCTGAGAATGCCGCAATGCAGGTTTTTATTGAAGTGTTTCAGGCTGTTCGGTCGATACCAATGTTCGGTGAAAAGCCGAGGTCTGTTTGAAAGCTAAATTGATATTCCTTTTTTATTTCAATTACTTACTGGTTATCAACGATCATCTTCAATGCTTCTGCGCCCTTGATGCCCGAGCTGCGCGCTTTGCCTACCATCATGTCTAACTGTCTGGGAAAGACCCGTGGGAATAATTGGTTCCAGCATTCCAGGGCTTTTTTAGTATCACCATCCTGTTCGTGCAAGATAGCTTCGTCGGCAAGAGAGAAAGACTTTTGCAGTAGTTTCATCGCCTTGATAAGGTCATCTATGTCGTTCAGACCTTCCACCTGGATATCCATATTGGCGGGATCATGTTTCTGGAAAACGACTTCGGCGACCGCAGATCGGAAGATGGTTCGCAGAGTATGTGAATACTCGCTCATCTCGTAGCTGGATAATAGCTCGGTTACTAACAGTTCCAGATAGTAACCGTTGAAAATGTTTCCTGATACGCGGTTCCAGGTCTTTATCATCCTGACGACATCTATCAGCTTGCCCTTATGTCGAACGTTCTGTTTCATGAATATATCGTTATACGAAGTGATGTCGTACTTAGCCCATTCATTGAAATTTTCATCAGGCAGCATGTAAACATGGCCGGATACCGGGTAGGCAGGTTGAATCTTGAAATAAAAATTGTTCATCGCAAGCATCATCACGCTGCGGTTATCCAGTGCATAGGCCTGCGGGTATTGCTTTAACAGGGCACCTTTCAATTCGGAGAATACTCTTGACGGAAGCAGTCGCCCGATTTCAGCGCCTCTGAACAGGACCAGCATATCTACGATGCTGTCCTGTAGCGGGGAAACGATGGTCCTGCGGGAGAAGGCGCCGAACAGCACTGAACTGATGGTGCCGAGTTCCTGCATCAGGTGGCGTTCGATATCAGCCTGGCTGTGCGTGATCGAAGTATATTCGTTCAGCGACAGCTCGGTACTTTTAGCGAGCAGCTCAAATGCATCGCTGACAGTCGGTTGTTGCGGTGTCATCATCTGGTTCCCTTGCTTTGAATTAGTCAAAACGTGCAACCTCTTCATGCGACAATATCAATTATCCCGTGCAGATACAAATTAGAGACTATTACTGATAGAAAGGCAATCTCCACTGGCTGATCTTCGGCAAAGTTTTTTTGCAGTAGTCATATGGCATCCATTCCGTGGCTCGATATATACTCTGTAACAGTTAAAAATCGTTCGCTACGTGCGAAAATACACCTACTATCTTTCTATAGAGAGCTAAGCAAATGAAGAAAATATACAGCATATTGAACGGACTATTTATCACGGCTGCTATTTTGCTCGTGGGGACTGGCACTGCACTTGCTGCAGAGTGTGCGTCGGATATCAAGGCGACAACGGACAAAGATGCAAAGGTAGCAGTGGAAGTGCTTACCTACCAGGTGAAGCCGCTGACCAGGTGTGAACTGGAAGCGGAGGCAGGCGCCTGGCTTTTATTGTTGCAGGCAAAGGTGGACGAGATAAGTAAAGCGGAAGTCGCTGCCATCTATAAGAAAGAAGAGATCAAGAGGGCAGAAAAAGTTGAAGATGCCATGGAAGAGGTAAAGGAGACAAGCCAGGAGGCTGATCAGGAAGAAACGAAAGAAGCCGCCGCCGAAGCAAAGGAAGCTCTCGCACAGGCAAAGCAGGCCGAAAGCAAGCTGAGCAGGGATAAAGATTTACAGAAAATAGTTGAAGCGGCTAAGAGCAAGGCGAAGGAAGAAGGTAACTCAATCACTACATCTGACAGCTCAAAAGAAGGTAAGGCCGATGTTAAGACAGCCCTGATCAAACATGTCACCGGCCTGATGGCGGAGCGGACCGCGCTGATCGACCGCTTCAACGTGGTACTGGCAGAACTGTCTGCAAAAGGCGGCGAGACCGAGGAATATGATACTTATATAAAAGCAGTGTCCGGTATCAAGGTCGATGTCACTGACGCCAGTGCGACATGGACGACTATTACTGGCTGGTTAATGTCCGCCGAAGGCGGTTTCCGCTGGGCAGTCAACCTGGTGCAGTTCATCGTGATAATCATCGTATTTTATTTCCTCTCTATCGTCGCTGGCAAAGCCGCCAGGAAAGCGTTTTCTAAATCGAAGCACTTCTCGACGCTGCTGCGTGATTTCCTGGTCATGACCTCTCGTCGACTGGTTTTGTTTGTCGGCCTGTTCGTCGGACTATCCGCACTGGAAGTCAATATCGGACCGGTCCTCGCCATTATCGGTGCTGCCGGTTTCGTTATCGCTTTTGCATTGCAGAACTCGCTCAGTAATTTCGCCAGCGGCATACTCATGCTGATCTACCGTCCATTCGATATCGGCGACATGATCAACGTTGCCGGGGTGCTCGGCAAGGTGGAATCGATGAACCTGCTGTCTACACAGTTGAGGACGCCCGATAATCAGCTGGTCGTAGTGCCGAATAATTCAGTCTGGGGCGATGTCATCATCAATGTCACCGGTATTACTCGCCGACGTATCGATATGACTTTCGGTATCGGCTACGGTGATGATATCGATAAGGCGCAGAAGATCCTGGAAGAGATCGTGTTCGGGCATGAGCTGGTGCTGAAAGATCCTGAAGCGGTGGTCAAACTGCATGAACTCGCCGATTCATCGGTCAACTTCATCTGCCGTCCATGGGTAAGTCCGGATAATTACTGGGATGTGTACTGGGATATCACGCGTGCTGTGAAAAAACGTTTCGATGCGGAAGGTGTTTCTATCCCGTTCCCACAACGGGATGTTCATGTTTACCAGGAACTTATCGAGAGCAAATAGGAACTGTGCAGCCTGGTCGTTTCCGGCTTCATTCAAGCGGCGTTATTGCCTGAGATAACGACGCCGGAGAAGTCATCGTTGTCGTGCTTCTGGTCATCGACCAGCAGGTCTTTCTGCAGGGCCTGTTCATCGATATTCGCCCCGAGGTGCTGTACGATGGTACGCAGGTCTATCTCGGCATTCTCCAGACAGGAGGTGCCGCCGGGTGATGGTGTCATATTGAAAATGCTGCCGATGCCGGTGTCGATTTTCGCCTCGCCCATGAGTAGTTTGCAGTTGTCCTTATCGATGAGCTGCGGCCGGATGCCGCCGACTTTATAGGCGAACTTCAGGTTGCCAAACTTGAGTGAGGGTATGATCTTGCGAACATCTTTCAGGAACAGCCATTTGCGGATCAGCGGTATCTCAAACAGCATGTTCTTGAACATATAGTTACGGATGTCTTTGACACGGAGCAGATCCCACAGCACTTTTGCCACGCGCCGGTCGAAACGGAAGACCTGGAAGAAGTCGGGCAGGGTCTTGAAGTTGTATCGTTCCAGTATTGGTAGCACCAGTGCTGTCGGGCCGAAACGGGTCTCTCCCGGTACCAGCACGTCCGGATCACCATGGATAGCCGCAAATGGCAGCGCGTCGTTCTGCACGGTATAGACCTTGCCGTTCAGTACGTGCGGAGTGAAATAATAACTGCCGGCGATAGGCAGTACCGAGTAGTTGTGTCCATAACCCATATCATGTGCCAGCTTGAGGCTATGACCACCGGCGCAGGCGACCAGTGAGCGGGCCCGGTAACAGACGCCCTGGGTCTCGACGATGAACTCATTGCCTTCTATCCGTATGTGCTCGACGTATTCGTTGTAGTGGATATCGACGGTTTTATCCGCTGTCTTTTCAGCTTCTATCTGTGCCTGGCGGACAAACGATCGTGATAACGCTTCGAAGTTAACCGCGGTGTACTCATCTGTCGAGCCGAGGGCGACGATCTCATCATCACGAAAACTGTCGCCGTTCATCGCGACATGGGCTTCGATACGAGCAATCGCTTTCTTATCCAGCAGTTTTAGCATGGGGTAGTGAGGGCTGAATATCTTGAAGCGTTCCCTGAGCAATTCACATTCTGCCCTGCCGACACCGAGTACCATCTTCGGGTATTTGAATATGATGTGATGTGCGTCCGGCTGTGCTACGGCATAGTTGCGAAGCATGCGGGCGGCGCGCTGTACTTTCAGAGCTTTATCTAACGTGTAGTTGGTCTCGATATCGCCACAGTGCAGCGTCTGGCTGTTATTGCTCGATAGCGAATTGACCCGGGCGGGTGCGGCATATTTCTCGATGACGCCGATATGTTTAATATCGCTATATTTTGTGCCGAGGTAGAGCAATGCGCTGCCCGATACGCCGGCACCGATAATTAACAGGTCGTACTTGCTGTCTGACATATATCTCTCAAGATCTGGCTGCATGCCCGCTCATAGCCAATAACGTCGACAACCATGGCTGATGGCGTGTGTTATCATTTTTTTCAATGAGCAGATCGATGTTTATATTACAGCAAGAAGCCCGTAACTATGCAATACGCCGGACTAGGCAACACGCAGCTTTTTAGGACGATGTCTCTCTTCTGAACGTTTACCTGGCAGTTTTCTGAGTAATATCGAACCGGTCATGTTAGCCGCCGGGGCAATCCCCATCAACTGCAACACGGTTGGTGCGACATTGGCCAGACCGCCGGAACTGGAAAGCTGCCAGTTGGCTTCGTCGAGTATCATACAGGGCACTGGGTAGGTGGTGTGCTGGGTGTGGGGTTCACCGGTGAAGGGGTCGATAAGTTCTTCACAGTTACCGTGGTCGGCGGTTAGCACCACAGAGTAACCTGCGGTATCGGCAGCTTCTATCACCCTGGATGCTTCGCGGTCGAGAGTTTCCACCGCCTCTATCACGGCACTTCGCTTCGCCGTGTGGCCGACCATATCACCGTTTGCAAAATTGACAACGATAAAGGCATAACGGCCTTTACTGATCGCACCGACGACGGCATCGGCAACTTCCGCAGCACTCATCGAAGGTTTCTGGTCATAGGTGGATACCCCGGGTGAAGGGATAAGGATCTGGTTTTCGCCTGCATATGGCGAGGTTCGGCCGCCATTGAAGAAGTACGTGACGTGGGCGTATTTTTCGGTTTCTGCGCAGTGGAACTGAGCGAGCCCCAGGGAGCTGATCACCTGGCCGAGCGTCGTCTTCGGTTTTTCAGGCTCGAATGCATAAGGAAAATTCAGGCTGCGGTCGTAAGGCATCATGCAGGTCACTGCCGCGAGTGGCGCATCACCTCTATCGAAGCCTTTGAATTCGGGATCACCAAGGGCGGCAACCATCTGCCGGGGGCGGTCTTTACGGTAATTGAAAAAGACCAGCGGGTCACCCTCGATGATGGGGGTGAATGATGGCAACAACATCGGCTGGATGAATTCGTCGGTATCCCCTGCGGCATAGGCACTGGATATCGCAGTCTGTGCTGATTTTGCCTGCTGTGCTTTGCCCAGGACCAGTGCACGCCAAACCAGTTCGGTTCGTTCCCACCGGTTATCACGGTCCATGGCATAGAAGCGGCCGGAGATACTGGCTATTGCGCCACCGCATTCGTGCAACTGGGTTTCTATCTCCGACAGGTAATTCATCGCCGATTTTGGCGGTGTGTCGCGGCCGTCGGTAATCATGTGCAGCAGCGGCCGCACACCGCAGTCTTTTGCCAGGCTGATGATGGCTTTCACATGGTCCAGGTGGCTGTGCACACCGCCGTCTGAAACCAGGCCCATCAGGTGCAGCGGTCGTTTGTTAACGGATGCTTTCTCGATCGCATCGAGCAGTGCGGTATTGATGTTGAAGCTGCCGTTTTCGATAGACTCACTGATTTTCATCACATCCTGATGAATGATGTCGCCTGCACCGAGGGTCAGGTGGCCGACTTCGGAGTTGCCCATCTGGCCATCAGGCAAGCCAACGGCATGGCCGGAGGCGTTCAGCGTGGTGTGTGGATAACGGCTGAAATATTTATCAAGGTTGGGCGTCAGAGCTTCAGCAACGCCGTTATTGAGTTTGCTTGGATTGACTCCGTAACCGTCGAGTATGACGAGTACCACGGGGCGTCGTGGTACACCTGATATATTTAACGTTGTCTCAGTCATGGTCTGTGTTTAGTTAAGATAGCTATTTATCAACATTCAATTTTTGTGCCATTAAGCTGATTACCGGACACCATCCCAGGTGATTGAATTTGATGGATTAATTGTATCTCGCGTTTGTTACAGGTGTATGACGTGTGCGCTAATATTGTGCAAAATTTATTTTACGCACCAAACCGGTGTGTTCCTGTGGTGCTTCGAGCTTGTCTATCCCAGTGCTTTTTCAAAGCTATCGGCTAAATAAGATGTCGGGATGTGCTGCTTACATTGAGATAAAATAATCATTATGGATATACAGGCTGTGGTAGATAATGAGCAGATAGAAACCGTTGCAACTCTTGCAGAAGAAATATGGCGGCAGCACTTTACTGTGATTATCGGTAAGGCCCAGGTCGACTATATGCTGGAAAAGTTTCAGTCTGCACCGGCAATCAGTGAACAGATCAAAAATGGCTTGCTGTATTATCTGATCAGGAACAATGAACGCGATGTCGGTTATTTCGCTGTACAGCCAGCGGATGCCGGTCTGTTGCTGAGTAAATTTTATATAAGGTCTGGCGAACGCGGTATGGGGCTGGGGCGAAAAGCGTTGGGGTTCATCGAGGGCCTGGCCAGTGAAAGGGGTATTGCCAGGATTGAATTAACGGTAAATAAATATAATTCAGCGACGATAGAAGCTTATAAAAAACTCGGTTTTAAGATCACAGAAGCGATGGTGATGGATATCGGCGGTGGTTTCGTGATGGATGACTACAGGATGGAGAAAGCGCTCTGAGTACCGTGGTTTACCAGGTGGCATCTTCTATGATGCTGCTTATCAATTCGACCACCTCGTCGACGATTTTTTCTGAACCCGGTCGACCGGTAGGTTTACGGTAGGAGAGGCGGACAAATTCTGGCTCAGATGTCAGCGTATATACACTGATGGTAAACGGACACAGCACGATATTGTCCGGGTTCTGGCGGGCCAGTTTATGAGATATCTCGGCGCTGCAGAACTCGAATGTCCTGGCCCTGTTGTAGGTATTGCTGGTGTAACCGTAGGCGGGAGCCGTCCGGTTTAACATCTCGCTGGCGGGCAGTTCGTGGGCTATGTTGATGCCTTTTCCGATGATGGCCATGCGTATGCTATTGGCAACATCATGAAAATCACCTTTTATCTTCGTCGTTACAACAGGGTCTTCAGCAGCAGATAGTGAGTAGGGCGTCAGCGACAGGATCAGATAAACGAAAAGTTTTATTGCAAGAGATCTGCTGTGGAGGAAAGAACGCATAAATAACCCCGTTATTATTTAACGGGATTATATTAAACTATTTTATCTCTATTTGCGTACTGTTCGAGCAAAAGTCAGTTTGACTGTTTAGCCATGTAGCGCTCGCGTTTTTTAGGTTTGAGTTTTTCGATATCGACGATGACGAAACCGTCAACACAGTCAGCGAAATCAGGATCTATATTGAAATCACTGAATATTACGCCGTCATCCTCGCAGACTTCGGTATATTGCTTATATAGCGTCGGTACCGTATGTCCCATGATGTTAAGCATACTCTTGAGCTGCTTGAAGTCAGCCTTGATGTCGTTACCATCGAACTGTTGGCCAAGATTTTCCCTTTGTTCAGGCTCGATCCGGTATGCGTTAAGCGCCGTTACCGGCTGTTCGTCAGTACCAAAATAGAGTGAATAATAATATACCAGCAGGTCTTTGGCCTGGGCTGGAAAATTGTTACTGATACTGACAGGACCAAACAGGTAGCGGTACTGCGGATTGTTTCGCAGCAATGCACCGATGCCATACCACAGGTAATCGAGGCTGCGTTTGCCCCAGTATCTCGGCTGTACGAAACTCCGGCCCAGCTCAAGCCCGCGGTAGAGGTACTGTTTCATCTCCCGGTTGTACTTGAAAAGAGAGCTGGTATAGATGCAGTCCAGGCCAGCGCTTGAAAGTACTCTCTCGGTATCGCACAGCCTGTAGGCACCGACGATCTCGAGATCGGTCTCGTCCCATAAGATCAGGTGCATATAGTAACAATCGTATTTATCTATATCGCGCTTCTTGCCAGTGCCTTCACCGACCGCTCGGAATGACAGTTCACGCAGCCGTCCTATCTCGCGCATGATGGAAGTATCGGGGCGATATTCGAACAGGTATATCTGCTTGTTGTCGTCGGTCTTGCCCAGCAGTTCACAGCTGGACAGCTCTTTACGCAGGCGCTGGCGGCATTCGGGATGTGCGATCGCTTCCTGGGTTTTGAACACAGGCTGCTTGTTGGCAGCCAGCTTGTAGATATGGCGTTTGAATAACGCGGCTGTATCGCGCATGCTGACATTCGTCTGCATATAGTTTTCGTGCTCTATCTTCTCTCCCACGGTAAAGATGATGGATTTGTTTTCCTGTTTGAACATCTCGTGTACCAGCCAGAAAGTTGATAAAGGTTTTGCCAGCATAGACAGGGTGTAGAACAGGAATGAGTTGCGGCCATTGATATGTATCGGCAATACCGGCGCTTTAGCGCTGTTGGCGATACTCAAGAAGCCTTTGCTCCATTCACCGTCCTTGATGCCTTTGGGGCCGAAACGTGATACCTCGCCGGCAGGGAAGATGATGACCGCTGAATCATCTTTGACGTATTCGATGATGTTCTTCAGGTTGTCCCTGGCCGTCTTGCCACCGATATTATCCACGGTGAGCAATAATGGTTTGAGTGCATTCATCGTGCCCAGCATCTGGTTGGCGACGACTTTCACATCGGGTCTTACCTTGTGTACCATCTTTAGCAGTGCGAGGCCGTCGAGCGTGCCGATAGGGTGGTTGGCGACGATGACCACTTTGCCGTAAGGCGGTATCCTGATCACGTCGCGTTCACTTATGCTGTAGGTGAAATCGAAATAGTCGAGGACCTGCTCGACAAAGTCTATGCCGCTCAGGTGCAGGTACCGCTGTTCGAACTGCTGTATTTCAGACTCATGAAACAGTGTCCGCAAGAAAGCGATTACCGGTTTCAGGAACTTTTCATTTTTCTTTGCAAGTGCAGGATACTGCGTCCTGATGACACTCTCGATGCTAAACATAAGTTGCTCATATAGTTGCGCTCATCATGTAGCATAGGTTGGAGATGTTACCGTGGGATGACTCAATTGTGATTGTTCTATGACAACGGCATTGAGTGTTCTCGCATAACGTCAGCTATTCCCGCATAAAAATCAGAGGAACATGGTTTGCATTTAGTAGTAGGGTTGCTATCTGTGAATAATATGAGCTTCTAACAATGAACGATGATCATAAAGCTATGACTGCTGTCAGCAGTGCTGTCTGGAATAACCATGTATCTGTCCCGGATACCCCGCAAGGCTTTACCGTGAGGACGACATATCCGTCGAACCCCGATGGTGCAGAAGTGATGCTGGAACGCTGGCAGGCAGGCAGCAGTGAACCGCCGCATTCTCATCCGGGCGATGACATGACCATCGTCGTCGAGGGCAAGATGTCGATACAGTTCTATACCAGGTCAGCGCAGGGCCTGGTGGCTGATGGTGAGGAGGTCATCCTCAATAAAGGTGATACCGGGTATGTCAAGGCTGGCCGCATCCACGACGCCAGCTACATCGAAGACTGCAAGCTGGTATACGTTCACGACAAAGCGTTTGGCTTTAAAGCTGAGGTTTAGCCTGCTTTGATACTCTAACCCTGGATACAAAGGGTTAGAGTATCAAGGGCCAGAAAATCGAACTGTTCAAAAGCAATCTGGAGTTTTTTCTGCAGAAATGGCCTTATTTATTAATAAGGCTCTCTATCTTGGCTAACAATTCCTTGGTGTTCGGTGGTTTCACCACGTAGTCGCTGGCTCCCTGGCGCTGAGCCCACACCTTGTCGGTTTCCTGATCCTTGGTGGTCAACATGATGACCGGGATATGCCTGGTGTCATCACTGCTGGTCAGCTTGCGAGTTGCCTGAAATCCATTCAGGTCGGGCATAACCACGTCCATCAGGATGAGGTCAGGGTTCTCTGTAGCGGCTTTCCTGATACCGGATTCACCGCTCTCGGCCTGGATAACATCGTAACCCGCAGCTGCTAATATCTTGGTGGTGCCTGATAGCATAGTCGGCGAATCGTCGACAACCAGAATTGTAGTCATATAAATGTCCTGTATTAATTTGAATAAGTTCTCATAGAGTGACCTGAGTATAGTCAGTGTTGTTAATATGACGCCCGGTTCGCGGTAAAAATCTGTCTCTTTAACAGCTATAAACCAGTGCTTTGCTGCCATCTGGCTGCTAAAGGGCTGATATAATTATCCTTTTATTCACTCCAGCGAATTTTGTGGATTCACAGGCTTTTCATAAACAACTGAAAAAATGCATGCTGTCTGATGTGCAGGGTTTTCGACGTCGCCTGCAAAAGATCAATAAGTCTTCTTCAGTTAAGCAGCAGGCGAAAGAGCAGCAACTGGAAAAGCTGGCTAAAGACATCGAGCAGTCGGTCACCCGGGCGCAGACACGCAAACGTAACCTGCCGCTTATCAGCTATCCTGAAAACCTGCCGATCGCCCAGAAGAGCGACCTCATCAAGAACACGATACTGCAAAACCAGGTAACAGTGCTATGCGGTGAAACCGGTTCAGGTAAGACCACGCAGCTGCCCAAGATCTGTCTTGATATCGGTCTCGGTATACGAGGGAAAATCGGTCATACCCAGCCGCGGCGCCTGGCGGCAAGAGCCGTATCGCAGCGAATTGCAGATGAACTCGATACCGAGCTAGGTAACGAGGTCGGCTTCAAGGTCCGTTTCTCTGACCGGTCTAACGAGAAAAGTTATATCAAGCTGATGACTGACGGCATCCTGCTGGCAGAGTGTAACCACGACCCTTTCCTGAAACAGTATGACGCCATCATCATCGACGAGGCGCACGAGCGAAGCCTGAACATCGATTTTCTACTGGGTTATCTAAAACGCCTGATCAAAAAACGCAAAGACCTGAAGGTTATCATCACTTCGGCAACCATCGACCCCGACCGTTTCTCCAAACACTTTAATAATGCGCCGGTGATCAATGTCTCGGGCCGCACCTACCCGGTCGAGGTGAGGTATCGGCCTTATCAGAGTGCAGATGCTGACGGCAGCAGGACCCTGCAGGATGGCATCATCGACGCGATCAATGAGCTGAGTCGCATCGACCGGGGGGATATCCTGGTATTTCTCAGCGGTGAGCGGGACATCCGTGAGACAGCGGATGCCCTGGCGAAAGAGACGGCTAACCGGGCACTGGATAATACCGAAGTCCTGCCGTTGCTGGCGCGCCTGTCCAATGCTGAACAGAACCGCATATTCCATCCATCGAACAAACGGCGTATCGTGCTGGCGACCAATGTTGCCGAGACCTCGTTGACCGTGCCCGGTATCAAATACGTCATCGATTCCGGTGTCGCCCGCATATCACGTTATTCCTGGCGCAGCAAGATCCAGCGCCTGCCGATAGAGAAGATCTCCCGGGCTTCGGCGGAGCAGAGAAAAGGGCGCTGCGGACGGGTATCGGAAGGTATCTGTATCCGGTTGTATGAAGAAGAGGATTTTGTCCTGCGTGATGAGTTCACCGCGCCGGAGATCCAGCGTACCAACCTGGCGGCGGTCATCCTGCAGATGGAGAACCTCAGGCTGGGGCATATCGATGATTTCCCGTTTGTCGAACCGCCCGAAGATCGCCTGATCAGTGATGGCTATAAACTGTTATTCGAGCTAGGTGCCATCGACAGCAGGCATAAGATCACCAAGATCGGGAAACATCTGGGGCATTTTCCGATAGACCCTAAACTCGCCCGCATGTTACTGCAGGCAAAAAATGAGAACGCGCTCAGAGAAGTGCTGGTGATAGTGTCTGCACTCGCCACCCAGGACCCGCGTGAGCGACCGCTCGATAAACAGCAGGCGGCCGATGAGAAGCATGCCGCATTCACTGACAAGGCTTCAGATTTTATCTTCTATATCAACCTCTGGGAGGCCTACCATGCCGAGAAAAAAGCGCTGTCGGGTAACCAGTTGCGTAAATGGTGTAAGAAAAACTTTATCTCATGGATGCGCATGCGTGAGTGGCTAGATACCTGCAAGCAGATAAAGCAGATGCTGTCGAAGCTGAAGTTGACGCTCAATACCACGGCGGCATCATACGAGCAGATTCATCGATCGTTATTGATCGGCCTGCTGGCAAATATCGGCATCAAGGATGAGGGGAAAGAATACCTGGGTGCACGCAGCAAGAAGTTTAATGTCTTTCCAGGTTCGGTATTGTACAAGTCAACGCCGAAATGGATCATGGCGGCAGAGATCGTGGAGACCTCGCGCGTCTATGCGCGCATTAATGCAAAGATCGATGTTGCATGGATCGAAGATAAGGCCAGGCATCTGCTCAAGTACCATTACAGTAATCCGCACTGGGAGAAAAAACGTTCTCAGGTGGTCGCGCTGGAACAGGCGACACTGTATGGCCTGGTGATCCATGCCGATAAAAAAGTCAGCTATGGCAGGATCAATGCGTCAGAAGCGAAACAGATATTTATCCGCGCGGCATTGATAGCGGGCGACTTCGAGTGCCGGGCAAAGTTCTTCAAACATAACCAGGATCTATTGGCCGAGCTGGAAGCACTTGAAGCAAAGTCGCGTCGGCGTGACATCATCGTCGATGAAGATGTTCTATACGATTTCTTTGATCAACAGCTACCTGACGAGGTACACAGCGGTGCGACCCTGGACAAATGGCTGCGCAATAACCCCGGTAAAGAGCAGACGCTCTGCCTGACCAGCGATGACCTGATGCGCAAGGATGCCACCCTGGTATCAGATGTCATGTTCCCTGACCACATGGAGATGAACGGTTCGCGTTTTCCCATCGAATATCACTTTGACCCGCGTAATCATTGTGATGGTATTACACTTATCACACCGCTGGCCGGGCTGAATGCGATCAACCCACAACGATGTGAATGGCTCATTCCTGGCCTGTTACAGGAAAAGATAGTGGCACTGATCAAGTCATTGCCAAAACAGTTAAGGAAAAATTTTGTGCCGGCACCAAATTTCGCCGAGGCCTGCGTAGAGGCGCTGGAACCTTCAGATGATTCTCTATCTGCAGCTGTAGCTAAGCATCTCAGGAAAATGACGGGTGTACTGGTTCCGTATGATGCGTGGAATGTGAATGCTATCAGCCCACACCTGCTGATGAATTTTCGAGTCATAGGAAATGATGGTTCGGTGATAGAACAGGGCCGTGATCTGCAGGCGATAAAAGATTTGCTGTCCGGATCAGGTGAACTGGCTGATGTCGTCGAGATGAGTCAACAGGCCGAGCAGGACCAGGCTTATCACCAGGATGATGTCGGCCCCGATATCCTTGGCACATTGCCAGAGACTGTGGAGATCGAACTGCAGGGTGTTTTGATGAAAGCATTTCCTGCCCTGGTCAGGGAAGGTAAAAAGGTGAATCTAAGAGCGTTGCAGAATAAAGATTTAGCGCAACAGGAAACGGAGAGGGCGCTACGTCAGTTATTTATCAATGCGCTGCCTGAGCAGATCAAACATTTGAGACGCTCTATCCCGGATATCCAGAACCTGTGTCTGAAATACTCCGATTTCGGTAGCTGCGAAGTGCTGAAGCAGGACATCATCGATAAAGCGGTCGATGATGTTTTCTTGCCTGAGGCGATACACTCGGCGGAAGCCTTTTCGGAAAAGCTCGAACAGGGCCGGGGACAACTGCATGAGTGTGCTGAGCAGTGGAGCCAGTTGCTGAGCACTATCCTTGACGATTACCGTACACTGAAAAAGGCGATGAAGAAGCCGACGCTTGCTCAACTTGAGATGATGGCTGATATCCAGCAGCAGTTGTCGTATCTATTTCCGAAAAACTTTATCACGGTGATACAGCGAGAGTGGCTGGAACAGTATCCGCGTTACCTGGCTGGTATCAACAAGCGTATCGAAAAATCAAAAACGAATATGACACGCGACCGACAGTTAAAGATCGAATTCTCCAGGCTATGGGATGAATACGTCAAACGGCAGGAGCTGCTGCAGAAACAGCATATCGACTCAGCGCAGCTGGGTCATTACCGCTGGATGCTCGAAGAGTACCGTATCTCGCTGTTTGCACAGGAGCTCAAGACCAGGTTTCCGGTATCTGACAAGAGGCTGAGAAAATACTGGAATGAATTATCGGATGCCTAAAAGGTCAAGCGGCACTCGAGGTCGAGCGTATCCAGGGTCATCGCGTATTTCGCCAGGTCTTTTAATTCTCTCTGTTTCGATCTAGATATACCTTCGAACATGAAACCGACCTTGATATATGATTCAGAATGATCGATATCTGACCAGCGTAACCTGACGCGAGCGATGGTGGTATCTGAACCTTTATCGGCAGGGTGATGGATGATCAGATCAAACAGGTCGTGTGGCAGTTCCAGGTTCTTTGGTATCAATAAAGCACCGCCGCATTCGGAGATATCGATCAGCCTGCAACCGCTGTATACCTTGTCATTATAGTCAAATACCCAGCCTGATAAACGATTGAGCAAGCGTTGACCGGTATAGCCCTGTTGTTGCTCAGCAGTATCATATTCAGTGAATGTACTTGCAGTCCCCGTCATGATGATCACCAGCCGTCAGTTATTATTCGTACCAAATATCACATATCAATATTTCAGTTTTATGACAGTGCTATGACAATTTGATGCGTCGTGGCTGGTGTAATGTCATAACTATTTCGACAAACCGTCATATTTTCTTCATATTAGAGCTTCAGCATATACCTGGTAGTGAAGATTTATCTTTAGATAACCGAGAACGCATGTGCCGGAGGTATTTATGCAATATTATATAAAAGAGTGGTCAGATCAAACAGCCTCGTTGATCGCGGAAGATGGCTATTCCCTGGATATTTTTGACAGCATAGATGAAGCGGTCGAAGCATGTATCAGCGACTGCATGGTCGAGCCTGAATACATCGAAACACATAACAATTATCTGGGTGCCTCACCGATCGACTTCGAATCCAGTTTTGTTTGAGTACGAGTGTGTTTGAATACCAGGCAGAGTCTTTGTGATGCCTGTAAAGCGCCAGGGATGGCGCTTTTTTTTCGTGTGCTGCTTTGTTGCCAGAACCAGTTGCTAGAGCTGGTTGCCAGGGGCCGCTGAGTTGTTACATCCTGTTGAGCTTGCAGCGTAAGCGTTCGATCTCATCGATCAGCTCGATAACCAGTGCGGCGCCAGCAGGATTGACGCCGAGATCCTGCTGCAGCCGTTTGGCTTTATTCACACGCCTTATACTGATCCCGCTGAAACGCCATCGGGATTGCTCTGTGCCTGTGGGTTCGATACAGCCCTGGTTGACCAGTGAGATGATATATTCCGTTTCCACAGAACAGGTTTCACACAGCTGCTGCAAGCTCAGGCGCATTTCATTTTCTACGATCTCTCCGCTCAGGATATCGGTCGTCTGCTTGATCATCTGTTATACCCCTAGTTTTGAACGTGGGTTAAAACTGAATGTCTGCTCCATCTTTTCGTAGACGGCTTTTTCGTCGTCAGTGTTTGCTGGCGGTAATTCTACCTTTAAAACCAGGTACAGGTCTCCTGCGTTATTGTTAGCGGAGCTTGCCGGGATACCGCGCCCTTTAAGCCGCATCTTGCTGCCGTTGGCGGAGCCGGGTTTTATCTTCATATCGACCAGTCCGCCGGGTGTTGGTACTTTTATGCTGGCACCGAGAGCCGCTTCCCAGGGCGTGACAGGCAGGTCGAGGTAGACGTCACGTCCATCGACGCGATAGATACTGTGTGGATTAAACTCGATCTCGAGATACAGATCTCCGGCTTTACCCTGGCCGACACCTGGATTGCCCTGGCCAGCAAGACGGATATGTTGCCCCTGTTTGATGCCTTTAGGAATGTTTACCTTGAGCACACGTTCTTTCGAGTTGACATGACCGTTGGCATCGACTTCGGGTATGCGCAGGCTGATGGAGCGTGTGGCTCCTCTCATCGAGTCTTCCAGATCGATCAGTATCTTCGCATGATGATCATTGCCGGCTGCGTTAAATCCTGCATGCTGCTGGTAGCCTCCCTGTGTACGGCCGCCTGACTGGCGGAAGCCCTGCCCGAACAGTGATTCAAAAAAGTCACTGTAGGCCTCGGCACCTTCGAAATTGCCATACTGTGTGTAGCCGCGGCCATCGCCGCCGCCGAAGCCGCCGCTGAATTCGAATCCGGCGTCCCAGTCCGGCGGGGCATTGAAATCCTGCCCGGCTTTCCAGTTGGCGCCCAGCTGGTCATAGGCTGCACGTTTTTCAGGGTCTTTCAATACTTCGTAGGCTTCACCGACTTCTTTAAACTTTTTTTCAGCGTCGGCTTCTTTGCTGACATCAGGGTGATATTTCCGTGCCAGTTTTCGATAGGCACGTTTGATCTCATCCTGTGTCGCATCGCGTTCGACACCGATTATTTGATAGTAATCTTTATATTCCATCGTCTAATTATGTAGCTCAATAACCAAATTTAAAGGCTGTACTATACGCCTTTCTGTAAGTGTGCATCGGCGGATGAAGTCTTCCCTGTATGCATTATTTAATATGAGGGGTAATCGTTTCATTGATGGATATCAATATCCAGATCGATCATCTCAGTTTCGGGATAGTTATCTTTAACACATCATCCTTTATCTGGGTCTGCATACCTTTTTGTTCGACAGGTCCGGGTAGTGTGACACTTCGTGAAAAGTTGCCTGAACGTCGTTCACTGTAGATTATCTGCCCGGATGCGTCTTTTTCCTGTTTCGTATATTCCTGTTGTCCTCTAACTGTGAGCTGTTGCCCATCCAGGTCTACAGAAAGGCTCTTGGCATCTGTGCCTGGGACATCGACGAAGACAGTATACTGCTTTTCGTCTTCCCTGATATTCATCCTGGGTGCAGATAGGTTCTCACTGAAATGGCGGTGAAAGTCAGGACGATAATTACGTGCATCCGGTGGCGGATATGGGAATGCGTATGGATTATTGAATGCTCTATCCATCTCGCGGCGCATGCGTTCTATCTCCCGGTATGGATCCCATCTCTGTGCATGGTATGGTGGCATAGCCGAAGGCTCGCCTGTTGAAAGGCTCTGGCTATCATGCGGTGTGGGATCTTTTACAGGCTGCGACTGCCGGGCTGTCTGTTGCTCCGCTTCGGCCATCGTTTCTACTTGCTGTGGTTCAGGCTGTGTGGCTGTCGAGGCCTGTTGTGTTTGTATTTTCTGATCCTGGCGTTGTTCGGGTTCGGGTCTGCTGGACTGGATAGATGCCTGTTCGTTCTGTATCGTATTCAGCTGTTTTTTTATGCCAACGATGTACCAGGTCTGCATGCCGGCTATCACGATCAGTAGCAGGATCATCACGGTGAATATTATCTGGTTTGAACGGCCCTGTTTTGACGGGCCTTGACTTGATTCTGGCATCAGTTCTCACTCCCGGTATTAACCTTATTGTTTATCTGGCTGTTATGAAACTGGTAATTAATATGTGGATTTCAAGAGCTGAAGAGTAAAAAATCAAGCACCAGCAATGATGGCCAGACAGGGCCTGGAAGCAGCAGCTCTGGAGGTTATAGCAGAGTGATCGTGCCTGGCGCTCAGTTATCGATAGCCGTTAAGGTGACCAGGGTAATACTTACTTAAGACACCAGCTAAGACTTGTTCTAAATCGCAACAGCCGCAAAATTGCCACTGGCCGGGACATCGAGTCCTGCCGGCGTGGCCAGCTAGTATCGACTTAACGCTTTGAGATATATATTTCAGGGATCGTCACTCCAATCTCTTCTTCTGCGAGAACCATGAAAAAACTTTCCCAGTTGTTTCTGTTGAAAGTGTTGATGACCAGGTCCCTGCAGGAAAGTTTATATTCGAGAATTTCCCGCTGTAGACGAAACACCTCATTTTGCATCTGGATCAATCGTGAAGAAGATATATCTGGTGACAGTGACGCTTCTTTTATCTCGAGTCGTTTCCGCGTTACCTCGTTCATGGCATGAACCACTGTATCCCGGTTCTTTTCGCGCCATTGCAGCAGTGTCTGTAATTGCCCATCTGTTAATTCGATGATGTCACTGTTTTCGATGATGACCGGCAGCAGGCTGGGCAAAAAATTAACCCTGTCCAGCTGTTCTATGTATAGATGCTGCTCCAGAGTCTGCTGCTTGCGTTCGTTATCTGCGTGGGCGGAAACCGAGATAAAAACGGTTAAGCATAGAGATAGTATTCGGTATGTCATGCGCGGTGTCCCTGTTATTCTAGTTATTACGGATCATGTATTAATATATTATAAAAAGCTTATTTAATATACAGGGAGTTGTTTCTTTTCTATTATTATTTTGTGACAGAACATCTGCTCAGAAATTAAGCAGCATCGGTATTCAGCAGTTAATCCGTGCCCGTCTACTTGAATTATTAATAATCCTGATTCTCGCGTTGCTCTGCTTTTACGGGGTATGATTGAGCTAAACCGACTATCTACTTTACGAAACAGGCAGATGCTAAAACAAGCCAACATCGATATAGAAGATGCCCTGGTCTTTCTTCCAGGCATCGAGCTTTTCCTGAAGCTTGATAATACGATTATCAGCGATATTGCAAAACGGATGAGTTTGCACCGATATGAAGCCGGTGAGCACCTCATCAGGCAGGGTGCCCCGGGCGAGCATATGTTCGTCATCAAGCAGGGTAAGGTAAACGTTAATCTGGAAGAAAAAGATATCGAGCTTGGCGCAGGCAGTGTGATCGGAGAGATCGCATTACTGTCAGGTACCCCGAGTAAGGCCGATGTTGTGGCCGAGACCGATACCGAAGCACTTGCTCTGCAGCGTGATGAATTTCAGTCGCTGATGGAATTGCATACCGGGCTGGCCACGGTGATGACCGGCCTCATGAAGAGCCGGATGTTCGGCACTGACGGCATCAACCGGCTGGGCAAATACAGGATCCTCGGCCAGTTAGGCGAAGGTGGGATGTCCATCGTCTACGATGCTCTGGATACAGTGTTAGGGCGTGAAGTGGCGATCAAGATGCTGAAGTACGAGATCGCTTCGAAGAGAGATTTCAAAAAGCGTTTCAAACAGGAAGCGGCCACCATTGCAAAGCTGACTCACCCTAACATCCTGCATGTGATTGAAACTATCGATGATTACTCGACCTCGTTTATCATCATGGAGAAACTGGATGGATACGACCTCAAATATTATCTTCAGGAGCAGGGCACCTTCAGCAACAGGCAGACCTGCGATATCATCAGCCAGCTGGCGTTGGCGCTGGAATATGCAGGTAACAAACATAACGGCGGTATCATCCATCGTGACATCAAGCCGGCAAACATCGTGCTCGATCACCAGGGAAATGTAAAACTGATGGATTTCGGTATTGCGACTAGCAGTAGCGAAGCACGCCAGAGCTTCGAAGGTACCTTGTTGTATACCGCGCCAGAAGTATTACAGAAGAAAGCTTTTGATTATCGTATCGATATCTATGCGCTTGGGGTTACAGCTTTTGCCATGCTGACCGGCAAGACACCATTTCGGGCGCCGACGATTCTCGGCATCGTCGAAAAGACCATCAACGACGAAGCTGCTGATATAAAAACGCTGGTTCCAGATGTACCGGATGGCCTTGCCGAATTCATAAGACGTGCGCTGATAAAGGATCCGGCGCAGCGAATATCGAGCTGGAGTGAGATACAGGCACTGCTGGCACCGGGTAAAGGCAGTAAGCTTGATCTGCTCGCCAGCACCGATATGGATATGGCTGTACTGGTCAAGCTGAAAACGCAGGGGATTGATACCGGGCTGTTACTGGAAGAGATACACCAGGTGTTAAAAGTACACCACGCGAATTATGAACTGGAAATCATCGAACAGGAGAGCCTGGATCTGGACTTTACCCTTTGATGCTAGTGATGCATGTTGACGTCGTTCACTGGTGCAATTTCGATCAGGCTATCAGCGTGCACCGATAGTGGTTTTTGCGCTTTTTTCATCCACAGAATAATATCCGGGAGTCAGGCTGAGGTAAGCGCATTGATGATCTTTTGGCCTATATCGTCTTCGATCTGTTCAAGGAAGTGCTCGGCCCAGTCCAGTATTTTTAGTCCATCTTCGTTGAGCTGACTTGGGTGGATGTGGCCTTCGTTGAATGCTAGGTATAACAGAACGGACGATGCCTGTTTAACGTCCCATGCCAGATTGTGATTGCTTGCCCGGAGAGAGGCTCTCATCACACGACGGTAGTAGTCGACAGGGATATCTTCATGTATGTCTTCTCTTGTATAAGAAGATAGTGCTCTGTGTAATTCGCCATATTTGATCATCTGGCTGCCTGCCTGTTCTAAAATTTGTTGAAAGCGATTTTAGTGTTGAGGCTTAAGCCTTTCTTGACGAATTGCGACATTCGTTTGTAAATACCTGCAATGTCTTGTGCAGAGAAGATTTCTACCAGGGGTCGAGTGCCGGCATCAATTCAGGATTTTTCTTCAAAATGATTGATATCAGTCAACATAATGATCCCTACTATCTGCAAACTGTAGGGGTATCGTTTAATGACCGCGGATGACAAGCAAATGATTACTATAGAAGAATTTATGACTCCGGAACCTTACACTTTGCGTGAAAGCGACTCAATCAATGATGCCTGGGAGATAATGATTGGCAAACATGTGCGTCATATCCCGGTCACTGATAAAGAGAATCACTTACTTGGGCTGGTTACTCAAAGAGATGTTCTTGCAGCGACAGACCCTGCTGCGATCAGAGATGCCAAGAATGCGTCGCATGAGGTGAAATCTGATGTTACCCTGTCAGATATCATGATCCGTGATGTTGCTGTCATCCATAAGGAAGACTCCTTACGTCAGGCCGCCTTGTATTTACAGGCTCATAAATATGGTTGCCTGCCTGTAATCCTTGATGACCGCCTGGTAGGGATTATCACCGACAGTGATTTTATCGAGATCGCAATCAACCTGCTCGAACAGGTTGAAGTAATGGAGGAGGAGTCGATGATGGATATAGAGTCTGAGCAAGATCTGGATCTGCCGGAAGGCGATGAAATAATCCAGTAGATAATAAGTACACTTGGGGAGGATGGTGATGAATGATATTAATAAAACAGTTACAACTTGCGCTACCTTGTTGAGAGAAAATATCGACGAGCGTGAATGTGAGGTTCTTACAGCGGCATTTGAGTTGCAGAGACTTGCTACCGATGAGATTCTGTTGCGTGAAGGTGAGAAGGATGACACCCTGTATATCGTCGTCGATGGTGATATCGTTGCGACACGTGATGCCGGTGCCGGCGAACAAGTCATACTCAGCCACCTGAAGCCCGGGGATGTCGCTGGTGCCATGGGGTTCATCGATGGCAACAGTCATTCGGCTACTTTGAGAGCGAGTAAAGATTCTCATGTGCTGGCGCTGCACCGTGATGTCCTGGAAGGTATGCTCGATGAGCATCCGCAGCTGGTATACAAAGTTATGAAGATGATAGTACGGTCTGTGCATCAGACCTTGCTCAGGATGAACCAGCAGTTCGTACAGATGAATAACTACATAATGAAAGAGCATGGCCGCTATTGATCTGTCACTAGTTGATTCGATTGAAGTTAATAATCAATAAAGGCAAAAACTATGGATCAACAAAAGATAAAAATTCGGGTCACCGAAACGGATATGACGATGGATGTTTCAGTCTTCAGCAAGCGGCCGGATAAGATCGAAGTCGTCCTGGGCGAGGGAGTGCACAGTGTTAAGTGCGAAATGCTGCCGACGGCAAACGGCAATGCTTATGTCGGATCCGCAATGGGTCGTGAGATAGTTTATGAACGCAGCTATGACCAGGTTGCGGCAGATGTCGAACTGGAGAATCATGACTACAGAGATTCCCGTCGGCGTTAGCCTGCTGACAGGATAATGCGGTTTGTGCTCAGCGGGGGCGTCTATTTCTTCCTGTCTTTCATGTACTGTTCGGCCCAGCTCAAGGCCTGGTAACCCTTCGGGGTCAACTGGCTGATATGGATTATGCCAGAGGTAATACAGGCATGTAGCAGCGCGGCTGCAGCATTTGTCTCATCCCAGTCATGGCCTTTTGAGTTCATACCACGCCATGTTGCAACCATCTTTTCGAAGTATGCCTCGGGTATCTGTTTGACGCTGTGTTCCAGCGCCAGGCAGGCTATAGCATCTTGTAAGTCAGTCAGTTCACTGCTCATCGATGTCCCCGCTGGTCCTCGTCTTCTGTATGGTGATAGCGCAAAAAGTATACTCGTCGGAATCCTGCTATCGCAAGAATAAGCGTTTGAGCTGTTTTATCAACTGGCCTGAGAAACTGCCTGGGTTATATGTTTTTGGTCAGCAGAGTAACACAGACTCTAATCAACAATAATAGATGAGATATCTGGCATAATGTAGAAAAAGAACGTTTTTGGTCTCCAGTATGATTGTCAGGAATAAATATGAGTGAATTACCACATTGCCCCAAATGTGATTCTGTCTATACCTATGAAGACGGAAGTCTATATGTCTGCCCTGAGTGTGCACACGAATGGTCTATACATGCTATCGCGGAAACGGTTGAAGATAAGGTAACTACCAGAGACAGTGTCGGTAATATTCTCCAGGATGGAGATACGGTGACAGTGATCAAGGATCTGAAAGTGAAAGGCTCCTCTTCGGTAGTAAAAGTCGGTACCAGGGTGAAAAATATACGGCTGGTCGACGGTGATCACGATATCGACTGCAAGATCGATGGCATCGGCGCGATGAAGCTGAAGTCCGAGTTTGTGAAAAAAGCCTGACTCTCTTTCTTACGCCCGTATATAAACTGGTGCGATAGAAATAAGTATGTCCATTGGCAGTTGAATGGCTCTGTTTGGAACAATGCTTATAATGTCGCTCTATAAGCAGTAAAACAATTTATTAATAATAACTAATCAAAATAACTATAGAACTGGTATGAAACAAAAGATAATCAATATGCTCGAGTTGCAGGACTCGATGAATTCGAAAGTAAATGCAGGCTGGCGAAATGCAGGTAATGAATGGTATCGCGCTATCTGGATGGAGTCGTCCGAGATGCTCGAGCATTACGGCTGGAAATGGTGGAAGAAGCATGAGCCTGATACCATGCAGGTGAAGCTGGAAGTGGTCGATATCGTGCATTTTGCCTTGAGCATCCGCCTCGAGCAGGGGCAATCTCTGGAAGATACCGCTGAACTGATCGCTACTGACTTTGACAACTCTATGCAGGCTGAAGATATCCGTAAGACTATCGAATGTCTGGCGCTGTTGACGCTGACTGATCAGGGTGCGCATTTCACTTTCATCGCGGGTATTATGAAGTACCTGGATATGCCCTTTGATGAACTATATGAGATGTATATCGGCAAGAATGTGCTGAACATGTTCCGCCAGGATAATGGGTATAAAGAAGGGACATACAACAAGATATGGAATGGACGTGAGGACAATGAATATCTTGCTGACATCATGAAGCAGCTGAATGGAGATAGTCAGACGTTCCAGAAAGATGTCTATGCTGCACTTGAGTCTAATTACGCTGCCTGAGATGCTGACGGGTTTTGATAAAAAAGGCACCTTTGCGGGTGCCTTTTTTGATTATTAGCAGTTGAAAATGGTTAAACGTATTTCGCCATCTTCTTGGGGTAGAGTGAGTCTACTGTTCCGACGATCTTCTCATCCGGTTTATAGGCGATGGTCGGGTCCTTGGCGGGGTAATCCAGGCTGTACAGGAAGTGGCGCATACAGTTAATCCTGGCGCGCTTCTTGTCGTCCGACTTGACCACGACCCATGGTGCATCAGCCGTGTCGGTATGGAAGAACATGGTCTGGCGTGCCTCGGTGTAATCATCCCACTTGTCCAGAGATTGCAGGTCGATCGGGCTGAGTTTCCAGTGTTTCAGTGGGTCATGCGAGCGCGAGTGGAAACGGCGTAGCTGTTCATGACGACTCACCGAGAACCAGTATTTACGCATGATCATGCCTGAGTGCACCAGCATGCGCTCCAGCTCGGGCGCAGTGCGTAAAAACTCCAGGTGTTCTTCCGGTGTGCAGAAATGCATCACACGCTCCACGCCGGCACGGTTATACCAGGAACGGTCGAACAGTACGATCTCGCCATTCGTTGGCATCTGTTCGATATAGCGCTGGAAATACCATTGGCCCAGCTCTTTCTCAGAGGGCTTTTCCAGTGCTACAACATGTGCAGAACGCGGGTTCAGGTGCTCCATAAAGCGTTTGATTGTGCCGCCTTTACCTGCTGCATCACGACCTTCAAAAAAACCGCAGATACGTTTTTTTTCCTCTTTAACCCAGACCTGAACCTTAAGTAACTCTGCCTGGAGCATCTGCTTTTCATGCTCATACTCTTTGGTGCTGATCTTTTCCGGGTAAGGATATTCACCAAGTTCATAACTTACTTGCATCAGGTCGCTAGCAGAGATGATGTCCGGCGATGCCAGGACCTTTTCCGGGTCAGACAAATCTGCAAGGATGTCCTTCAGGTCCTTCTTCGTGCGTTTTTTAGTGGTGGTCTCGGCTTTCGACTTGGCTGGTTTTTTTATGCTTGTGTTTTTGGTATCCATGATATCTGCGCTAATGTAATAGGGAACGAAACGAAAAGTATAACAAGCTATTTAGTGTTTGTTCCTTGACAAGGGTCATGAAAGTCAGGCTTCGAGAATGTTTCCAGATAAATAGAGGTGTTAACAGGCGATGTAGCCTTGAACATTTACAGGATAATAGTCATTATCAGCACTCTTATATAAACGGAGCTTTTACATGACCGATATTTTTGACCTGATCTTTAACTTCTGGGTGGGCTTCGCGATACTGTCGATCGTACTGGTGAAAGCCTCGATCAAGTTTGTGCCGCAGAACCGCGCCTATGTTGTCGAACGGTTCGGCAAATATAACAAGACCATGGAGGCGGGTCTGAACTTCCTGGTACCTTTCATCGATAAGGTCAGTTATGACCGCTCACTGAAGGAACAGGCTGTGGACGTGCCTAGCCAGGCAGCGATCACCCGCGACAATATCTCCCTGGTGGTCGATGGTGTGCTGTACCTGAAAGTGCTGGATCCTTTTAAAGCGTCCTACGGTGTTGAGAACTATGTGTTCGCGGTGATGCAGCTGGCTCAGACGACGATGCGCAGTGAGATCGGCAAGATCGAGCTGGACAAGACTTTCGAAGAACGAGAAGCCCTGAATACCAATATCGTCGCACAGATCAACGAGGCATCATCCCCCTGGGGTGTGCAGGTCTTACGTTATGAGATCAAGGATATCGAGCCACCGCGTACGGTGCTCGAAGCCATGGAAAGGCAGATGAAAGCCGAGCGTGAGAAAAGAGCGGTCATCCTTGAGTCCGAGGGTGAGCGCCAGTCTGCGATCAACGTTGCCGAAGGTCAGAAACGTTCGATAGTGCTGGCAGCAGAAGCGGATAAGGAACAGCAGATCCTGCTGGCGGAAGGTGAAGCCCAGGCGATCATAGCAGTGGCTGAGGCTCGCGCCAAAGCGCTTGAAGTCGTTGGTGCTGCAGCGATCGAGGAGAAAGGGCAGAAAGCAATTCAGTTAGACCTTGCAGAGAGTGCAATCCGCGCAAAAGAGGCCATTGCGCGCGAATCATCGGTCGTATTGCTGAGCGATGAAAAGACCAGTGCATCGAATGTGGTTGCCGAAGCGATGACCATCATCAATGCCATCAACAAAAAAAGTGATGACAGTACCGGAGTACGTTAGTAATGGTAGATTATATAAATAGTCATCTATCAGGTTTCTGGATAGCCCTGGGTTTTGCATTACTGGCGGCAGAAGTGCTGTTGTTCGGCTTTACCACGATTATCTTTCTGTTCGCCGGTCTGGGCGCTTTAACTTCCGGTCTGCTGATGAGTATCGGTGTGATACCGGAGACCTGGATTGCCGGTACGGCCTGCTTTGGTATTGCCACCGGGATAAGCAGTGCGGCCCTGTGGAAGCCATTGAAATCGATGCAGGACAGGTCAGTGCCGGAGAAAAAACCGACCAGTGACCTGGTCGGTCTGGAGTTCGTATTGATGGATGATGTCACTGTGGCTTCACCGGGACGTTACCGTTATTCAGGTATCGACTGGGTGGTCGAGATCGATAGCAGTAACGACAGCAATAAGCTGACCAAAGGTGACAGGGTCTCGGTAATATCGGTCGATGTCGGTGTCTTGCGTGTCAGGGCTGTCTGAAACAGGGGCGGTTATAAAAATCGAAAATGGGTAATAAAAAACCCGCTCAGGTGTTCTGCCTGAGCGGGTTTTTTCAATACAAAGTCAGCTGATTAAATTACTTAATCTTGGCTTCCTTGTACATCACATATTTACGTACCACTGGATCGAACTTTTTCATCTCCAGCTTTTCTGGCATGGTGCGTTTGTTCTTGGTCGTGGTGTAGAAGTGACCGGTTTTCGCAGATGAGACCATTTTAATTTTATCGCGCATGTTATTCTCCTATACCCGGACCTGGCCGAGAGTTAAACTTTTTCGCCACGAGAGCGCATTTCCGCCAGAACTGTATCGATACCTTTTTTATCGATGATGCGCATGCCGTTGGCAGATACGCGCAGTTTTACATGGCGGTTCTCACTCTCTACCCAGAAACGATGGCTGTGCAGGTTCGGTAAGAAACGACGTCTTGTTTTATTATGAGCATGGGATACGTTGTTACCGGCTACCGGGCGTTTTCCAGTTACCTGACATACTCTAGACATTGTAATTACTCCAAAACATAAATAAGGCCTCGATGCGTGAGGCCTCTGAAAAATTGAGCCGGCAATTCTAACGGAGAAATATACCACTGGCAAGTGCTGCAGGGCTGTATTTGGCGGTAAATGTGAGAATATGCCTTCAGGGAGTGGATTGCCTGCAGGCAAAACTTGAACCACAGAGACACAGAGAACACAGAGTTTTTCTTTGCTAAACCGGCGCCTGCGGCGCGTTTAGCAATAAACAAGCCTTTCTCTGCGCTCTCTGTGTCTCTGTGGTTAAATGTTTTGTTATTCAAACCCGGGTTCGGCCTGGAAGAATCAGCCATGTATAATAGGCCGCTTCATCTTAACAGCCTGGCGAGAGCCCCGAGAGCCGCAGGATTTGCCATAAAATGCCACAAGATATTGTTTTTATAGAAGATTTACGTATCGACACCATCATCGGTATCTATGACTGGGAGCGCGAAGTAAAACAGACCATCGCACTGGATATCGAGATGGCAGCGGATAATACCAAAGCTGCGGCCACCGAGGACATCGATGATGCGCTGAATTATAAGGCAGTGGCCAAGCGTCTCATCGCATTTACTGAAGACAGCCAGTTTCAGCTGGTGGAAACGCTTGCCGAGCGGCTGAGCGAGATCATCCTCAGTGAATTTGACGTACCCTGGTGCCGCCTCAAGCTGAGCAAACTGGGTGCAGTGACGGGGTCAAGGTCGGTCGGTGTTATCATCGAACGCGGCCTGCGTTGAGCATATCGGCTATGACAACAATCTATATCAGCCTGGGCAGTAATATCGACCGTGAGAAAAACACCCGTGCCGGTGTCGCGGCGCTAGAGCAGGCGTTTGGCGAACTGACCCTGTCCTCGGTATACGAGAGCGCATCGGTCGGTTTCGATGGTGATGCCTTCTACAACATGGTGATCGCCTGTGAGGTCGATACGCCGGTTCATGAGACAAACCGGATCCTGCGAGAGATCGAAAATGCGAATGGGCGTGACCGTAGTGGCCCGAAATTCTCATCGCGGACGCTGGATCTTGATCTGCTGTTATACGATGACCTGATACTGGATGAAAACGGCTTGAAATTGCCGCGCGGCGAGATATTGAAAAATGCTTTCGTACTGTGGCCGTTAGCCGAGATAGCGCCGGACCTGAGACACCCGGAAACAGGTGTCAGCTATGCTGATATGTGGTCTGCATTTGACAAGGCGAAACAGGACCTGAAGCCTGTCGATTTCTTGTTCTAATATTGTCCTGGTGAAACTATGAGTCTGGATTCCATCCCCTGTGACCTGTTTGTCGATATATCCGGTAGTGACTGTAACTTGCCTTCATCGAAACTGCATGATGCTATCGAGGTGTTGCTTCCAGGGCAGAGCTTGATGGCGGTCTCGGCAAAACACACACTGGTCAGCGATGTCCCGACTTTCTGCCGCCAGCATAGCCTGGAGCTGGTCGAGCGGGGAGATATGGATGATATGTTTTACTTTCTGATCAGGCAGCTCTGAGCAGGCTGATCCGAGCAGAAAACCCTAATCAGGCTGCCCGATTCAGGAGCAAGCGGAATGCTCTTTTTGCTGTGATCTGTCACGAGACGACATGATTAATCGTCGAGAATAAAGTTTTTCATGATGATTTCATTTTCTCGGCAAGAAACTCGATCATATGTTTGACCTTCTGCGGCACGAATTTACGCTCCGGGTATATCGCGTGGATATCGTAGGCTGTGGGCCTGTATTCTGGCAGGATGGTTTTTAATCGGCCCTGTTTGATATCCTCGCGAATGAACCACTCGCAGACGACCGCTATGCCCAGCCCTGCCATTACTGCATCCCTGATCGCATCCGGGCTGTTGGCTTTGAGGCATCCGACTACACGAACCGATTCATCGCCTTTTTGCGTACTGTTGAAATACCACTGGTCGGGTGATTTCTGAAGCGAATGGATCAGGCAGTTATGTTTTACCAGGTCAGCCGGTTTTCTCGGGCGGCCATGTTTTACCAGGTATTCCGTACTGGCGACGACGACGCGTGGCGTGGAGCCTATCTTCCTGGCGATCAGTGTCGAATCTTCCAGCGGGCCGGTGCGGATCGCCAGATCGATGCCCTCTTTTACCAGGTCGGTATAGTTGTCTTCGAACAGCATATCGATCTTGATATCCGGGTATGCCTGGAAAAATTCATTGAGGTGGGGCAGGATGCAACAACGGCCGAATGCGGCACTGGTAGATATCCGCAGGTTGCCAGTGGGTTTGATCTTGCCCTTGCCGATACTGGCTTCGGCTTCCTGGAAATCATTGAGGATGCGGATGCAGTGATGGTAATACTCCTTACCGGCTTCGGTCAGCTGTATCGATCTTGTACTGCGGTTGAGTAATTTGGTACCGAGGCGTTCTTCCAGTGCAGCGATGTGTTTGCTCACGGTCGATTGAGACATATTGGTTTCGCGTGCCACGGCGGAAAAATTCTTCGCCTCTACGACACGTCTAAATACCGCCATGCTGTGCATTACATCCATGCTGATCCCCCGTTGGATGAGCCTTTTCAGTTACCTGGAGTATTTATTTCATTCTGGAATGAATAACAGCTCAGGTTAGCCACCTGGTTACTGTATAAGGTTAGTCCATGGTGTTTGTAAAGTGAATAGAAATCAAGCAGGTGAGAACTTAAAACTTACAGCACCATAAGGTACACTGCCCGCTATGTTGCGGCATTTTCTTTTTCTACTGTTATCTATCTCTTCCGGTTTCGTATCTGCTGGACAGTATGCTAGCGAGTTATATAACTCCGGCTGGCAGATCAATGTGGATAATGATCTATGGACAGGGCAGAGCAACGACAGAGATTATACCGGGGGACTGGCAGTCACACTGTCAGGGAAACGTGCCCAGGAGTACCCGGTATCGATCGACCCGTTGAGAGCCGGGATCGATAAACTGGTAAGTTTTCCAGATCTATACCAGTCATCAGGCTATATGTCGTTCCACAGTCAGCAGTACGGCATGACATTATTCACGCCTGATGACATCGAAAGTGTAGCTCCGGTGTATGATGATAGACCTTATGGCAGTCTTATCTATATGTCTAATACCGAATTCACCGTTGTGCCAGATAGAGATCGAGCCTATGTTTCGATTCTGAGTATCGGTTTCCTTGGGCTGGACCTTGCGGAAGATATTCAGCGGGGCTTGCACAGTATCACGGATTCAGACGTGCCCAATGGGTGGCAGTACCAGGTGTCTGCCGGCGGTGAGCCTACAGTGATGCTTACCTATGGTATGCAGGACAATCTTTACGCATCTAAACAGCAGCAGTTAAAACTGGAGTATGAGAGTAACCTCGGTTATATCACCGATGTGAATGCAGGATTGAGCTGGCGCTGGGGCAGGATAAATTCGCCATGGTGGGCATTTAATCCTTACCAGTCAAAATACATGCAGCAGTCGATGCCGATTTTCTCAAGCAATAAATCTGAACATAAAGATGAGTTTTATCTGTGGGCAGGGGGCAGGCTGAATCTCAGGATTTATAATGCGCTGTTACAGGGGCAGTTCAGGCACAGCGAGGTGACGGTGAGCAGTGAGGATATGGATCGCCTGGTCGCAGAATACTGGTTAGGTGTAACGAAGGAATTTGCCAGCAAGTATTATGCGAGTTTTTTTGTGCGTGGACATAGTGATGAGTTTAAAGGTCCCAACGCAAGGGGTGCTTCCTGGGCTGGGCTGGTATTTTCCAGGGTGTACTGAGATATATTCCGTATTAAACGTTGCTGTATAATCGTGAAAGAATAAATCCTGCTAATCATGTCGTGATAATTGTAATGAAAAAACTCTTTCCATTAATTCTATTGCTCTTTACCTTTTCTCTTCCTGCTCATGCTGAGGTTGATGAGATGGAAGATATGGAAAAGATGTCATCGCAGCTCAAAACAGCTAATCAGAAGCTTAGTCGCGGCCAGTTTGAAGGTGAGGATCTAAATGCCTGGACCAAGCTGAGTATCAAGATGAAGAGCGACGCATCATTGTGCGCTGCAAATAATGAAGCGGCATTGGAGGATTTAAAAACAAGCATGGAAGGCCTTGGCGAAGAAGTAAAAGGCGAAGATCCTGAGGTTACGAAAAAGAGAGCGGCTTATCAGAAGGAAAAAGAAGAGCTGGAGAAAAAGCTGGCCAAATGTAATCTATATATCGTCAGTAGCGATGAGGTCGCTGTCCTTATCGGTGAAGCAGAAAAGTCCTATTTCAAACAGAAGTACCTGGTCAGAAGTCCGGATATGATCGACCTGGTCATGGCTTATCTTGAAAACCCGGTCTCGGTTTTACAGGATTCAGGTGAGTTTGTTTTCAAGCATTCTGGTATACGCGAAATAGATGTGCAGGATATCGTGTTGAGCATCGTCGCTGTTCTGCTCTCGGTATTTTTTGGTATCTGGCTGCGTAATAAATTGCTGCTGCTGGAAAGTAAAAGACACTGGCAGGATGATTTTTCTGAAAACCTGTTAAGAGCCCTTCTGACGACACTGGCCTGGTCGGCACCTTATCTGATCGGTTCCGCCGTCGCCGCAGTTATTTCGGTGATGATTACTCTGGAGATCGAAAAGCTACCGTTTATTACGGAGTTTTTTATCGGGCTGCTGCTGTTCTTCGTAGCCAGAACGACCATTCTCCTGTTTTTTTCACCCCATCCGCCGGCAAAACCCTTTCTGCCATTCTCGCCGCATATCGCAGAAGCCCTTGCGATACGATTACGGGTTCTGGCCGTATTAGGACTGATCGGTTACCTGGCGTTTTACACCGTCTTTTCTGAAAGCATTATCGAATCAAATTTAATGCTTGCACGTAATATATATTCATTATTTTTAGTGGTGAATGTTGCCTGGACGTTGCAGGTTATCATCTCATCGCCGAAGTTGCCAAAACTGCGTTATATTTCGATGCTGGTAATCGTTGCCGTGCTGGCATCGCTGGTAGCAGAATGGATGGGTTATAGAAATCTTGCCTTCAGCGGCCGGCGGATGATCGTCCTGTCGTTTATAGCATTCATGCTCTTTATCGGAATCGCAAAGATATTCAGGGACCTGTTCAATGCTGTCGATGATGGTACCTATTCCTGGTGTCGACGTCTTCACAACACACTCGGTGTCGAGCATGGCCAGAAAGTCCCTGGCCTGATCTGGATACGATTGTTAACAACGATCCTCGTCTGGGGTACATTTGCGGCCTTTCTGATAAATGCCTGGGATTATAGCGGCGGCGTCATCGAGCATGTCAGGGGCTATATCATCAATGGTTTTGATATCGGTAATTTCCGAATCGTACCAGGGCGTATGCTGTGGGCATTGTTTGTATTCGGCATCATCATAATACTTTCCAGCTGGATCCGCTCACAGATGGAAAATAGCTGGCTAAGGTTGACGTCCATGGGAGCAGGTGCGCGTGATGCCGTGGTGACCATCGTCGGTTATGTCATGTTCCTGGCAGCAATATTGGCAGGCCTGTCTGCAGCAGGATTTGATTTTGGTAATATCGCGATCATTGCCGGTGCGTTATCCGTTGGTATCGGTTTTGGTCTGCAGAACATCGTGAATAATTTTGTCTCTGGCCTTATCCTGCTGTTCGAACGTCCGATCCGTAAAGGCGACTGGGTCGTAGTTGGTGGCACGGAAGGTGTGGTCAAGGATATACAGATACGTTCTACTCGTATTGAAACATTCGACCGCTCTGACGTCATCGTGCCAAACTCAGAGTTGATATCCAACCAGGTGACTAACTGGGTATTATCGAGCAGCAGCGGTCGTGCTGTCATCCCTGTCGGTGTGGCCTATGGTACAGACACTGAAAAAGTACGCGATGTCCTGTTGAAGGTGGCAGAAGACAATGATGATGTTGCTAAAACGAATTTTCTTCCTGAGCCAAAAGTATTATTCAGGGAGTTTGGCGATAGCTCATTGAACTTCGAACTTCGCGTATTCTTGCACAATGTCGATAACCGCCTGAGTGTTATCAGTGACCTGAATTTTGCGATCGACAAGGCATTCAGGGAAGCAGGTATCGAGATCCCGTTCCCGCAGCGCGATTTGCATGTGAAGAGTTTGCCTGATAACTTTAAACAGAATAATGATGAATAAAAAAGAGAGAAAGATGGATTCTGGTTTTTTAAAGCTATCCGCCAGGTTTGCGGCTATGGTGCTGATATCGATATCAGCTGTGTCATGTGTGACTGAAACAGTCGAAACGTCAAAGTCTGTAAAGTTTTCTGATAGCTCAGTGATCGCAGTTCAGGATCCCAGCATCACTGTTGCCAGGGGATCGACGTTCTCCTGGATGCCTGAAGCGGTTCACTTCTATGAAGATAAACGTCTGGCCAATGCGCCGGTCAGGTCACTGATCGAAAAAGAGATCGTGAACAACATGCTCGCCAAAGAGATGGTGCTGGTCGAGTCGGTAAACGGTGCTAAATATGCCATCGCTTACACTGCCGCATTGGAATCCTCACTTGACGATTCGGCGATCATCCGTCGTTTCGGTTTATTGCCCGGCAACTCTCAGGTACCGCAGGGCGATTCGAACATCGAGAAAGGAACATTGATCATCTATTTGTTCGAGAATAGGAGCGGTGCTGTCGTCTGGCGTTCAGCGGCACAGGTAAGTGTGCAGTTCGATACCTCGGATGATGAGCGCAAGCAGCGTGTCGAACGAGTGCTGGCAGAGATGTTTCAGACATTCAAAGTGGTGGAATAAGTCAGCAGTTATCAGGCTTAGGCCAGTTTCTACTGGCGAATCGTTAGCATCTGGCCTTTCTGCGTGATCTCGAGATGTTTCAGGAAGTTCATGCCGAGTAAGATCTCGCGGCCGGTCATGTTGGTCAGTATCGTCGCGTTTAGGTCGTAGAGCACGATATCGCCGATAGCGACGCTCTGTAACCGCGTGCGGTATGCGCGGGTGTTACCGTTAGCCGTCTTGACGTAAATATCCCGGCCTTTTTCCAGGCCTATCTCATCAGCGACCGCCTCAGGTATTGCGATATCGCTGGCACCGGTATCTAGCAGGAAAACAACGCTGTTGCCGTTTATGCTGCCGTTTGAAACATAGTGACCAAAGACATTTCGTTGCAGGGCGATCTCTTTCTGGTAGCCATCCATCGTGGTGACGATGTTCTGGTTAGGGTTATTGCGCTGTGTCACCAGGTAGTCGAAAATGCCGAACATCATCGCCAGGAATAAAATCCAGGCGACGATGGTCATGCTCATTCCTGCGCGCGAGATAAAGTCGTGCTGTTTGCCTTTGTTCTGCATCGTCTGGTGACCGGGTGGTGATCAATCATCCAGCTTGATCTTGATGATGGTGCCGTCCGCAGCGATCTTGATCTTGTATTCTTTGCCGTTCAGCAGTGCGCCTTCCAGTTCATAGATGACGGTTTCATCCCGGATCTCTTTCTCGGCTTCTTTCAATGAGATGCCAGGCAGGGCGTTCTGCACGATGTTGACGATATTGGCCGGCACTTCTGGTAAGGGGATGTCAGTCTCTCTGCCTTTATCGAAGCATGCGCTCAGTAGCAGCGGAGAAAACAGCGCGATAGCGGCTAACGGCAAACGGACATTTGATCTATCGGTATTTTTCATATCATCCTCTTTATCGTGACACATGTATTTTAGATATTGAGACTTCGTCCACCATCGACAGCGATGATCTGTCCGGTGATGTAGTCTCCATCCCTGACCAGGAACAGGATAGTCTTCGCTATATCTATGGGCTCCCCCGGTCTTTTTAAAGAGGTACGCTCCAGGATGAGGTTTTTAGTATGCTCAGGCATGTCATTTTCCGGCCATAGGATCGCGCCGGGTGCGACGCCGTTGACACGTACTTCAGGGCCGAGTTCTTTGGCCAGGGACATGGTCAGCATGGCCAGCCCAGCCTTGGCAGCGCAATATACCGGGTGCTCTTTCATCGGTCTTTGTGCATGTACATCGACCATGTTGATGATATTTCCGTTACTCTGTTTGAGATAGGGTGCTGCGGCCTGCGCCAGGAACAGAGGCGCTTTCATATTGCTGTTGACCAGGTTGTTCCAGTCGTCGAGGGTGATGCTGCCGATCGGTGTCGGATAAAAACTGGAGGCATTATTCACCAGCACATCGAGTCGGTTCCAGCACTGGTACGCCTCATCGATCAGGTGGTTGTATATGGTCTCGATATTCAGGTCGCCCTGGATGACTTTTGCTGAATCTGCACGGCTGGAATTCAGTTCTGCCGCAAGCTCATCCGCTGCCTGTCTCGACAGGCGGCAATGTATAATTACATTGTAACCGGCCTGGTGAAGTGTTTTCGTGGTTACGGCACCGACACGTTTGGCGCCTCCGGTAATCAGTGCAGTTTTTATAGTGCTCATGTCTTAAGCCATGTGATTTGCGTTAGAATGATTGATTTATTTGCGCAGGTGTCTCTCTGGACACGTCTATACTCTCATATATTACGATGTGGTTGAACCTTTGAAGAACAGTGATATTCAGGCATTAGCCGAGCCTGATAAAGAAGCAAAACAACGCAGCCGACTGTTAGTTGATCGTATAAGACATGCGTGCGACGATGCAGGTGGCTGGATACCGTTCTCCGAGTTCATGAACATCGCTCTGTATGAGCCGGGACTGGGTTACTACAGTGGCGGTCTGCAAAAGTTTGGCCAGAAAGGGGATTTCATTACCGCACCTGAGGTCTCGGCGTTCTTTGGACAGTGTCTTGCGAAGCAGTTGAACGAGATTCTCAGGAGCATGAGAAATACCTGCGAAGACGTTTCTGTGATCGAGTTCGGTGCCGGCAGCGGAGTGCTGGCCGTGGATATATTACTGGCGCTGGAAAAATTGCAGGCGCTGCCGAAGAAATATTTCATCCTTGAACTGAGTGCTGAGCTGCAGCAGCGACAGCAGCAGACTATCAGGCGGCAAGCAGCACATCTGTTCGATCGTGTTGAGTGGTTATCCCAGCTTCCATCTGAGATGTCCGGTGTTGTTGTAATCGCAAATGAGGTTCTGGATGCGATGCCTGTGGAATGTTTCAGGGTCTCTGATGATGCTGGTCATGCGGTCGAGACTCTAATGATCGCCGTCGAAGATGAGAACATAGTATCGAAGTACCTGCCCACCGATAGACAGCTAGCGGAAAAGATTGACCTTATCCAGCAGCGCAGTGAACTGGTGCTTGCTGGTGGATATCGGTCTGAACTCAATCTGTCGGTCGAAGGCTGGCTGTGTGCGATCGAAAAAGTATCAGATCGTGCTGTCATCCTGCTTATAGACTATGGTTACAATGAAACTGAGTATTACCATCCTGACAGGGTGAATGGCACCCTGATGTGCTATTACCAGCATAAGGCCCATGGCGATTTTTCCTGGTGGCCGGGCTTGCAGGACATAACGGCTTTTGTGAACTTTACTGATGTTGCTTATCACGCGGTAGATATTGATATGCAGGTAACAGGCTATACTACGCAGGCGGCATTTTTACTGGCAAACGGCTTGTCCGAGCTGCATGCAGAGCAGGTAACGGATGATATTCAACAGCAGGTGACATTGTCGCAACAGATAAAAACGTTGACCCTGCCTTCCGAGATGGGTGATCGCTTCAAAGTTATGGCGCTGACGAAAAACTATGATGAGCCATTACGGGGTTTTTCCATGCTGGATCTGAGAAACAGGCTTTAGTCAATTTAACTACAGAATTTAAATAATTTGCCATCTGTCCCTGACAGGGTTGAGGTGGCGCAGGATAGCAACAGGTTTTTAAGTGGATATATTACAGATTATCGTTTTAGCATTAGTACAGGGACTGACCGAATTCCTTCCGATCTCCAGTTCTGCACACCTGATACTGGTGCCCTACCTGACAGACTGGCCTGACCAGGGACTCGCGTTCGATGTTGCCGTGCATGTCGGTACATTGACCGCAGTGGTGCTGTATTTCAGAAAAGAGATCAGGCAGATGTTTTTTGCCTGGATAGCATCATTAAAGGGTGAACACTCCGAAGATAGCAAGCTGGCGTGGGCGGTGCTTATCGGAACCATCCCGGTCGGGCTTGCTGGCCTGCTGTTTAAAGATGTTATCAGTGAGCACCTGCGTACGCCTCTGGTGATTGCCGCGACCACGATAGTCTTTGGTCTGCTGCTCGGTTATTCACACTGTTCGGGTAAACGGAGCAGGGATGAGCATTCGCTGACATGGACGGACATTATTGTTATCGGCTGTGCGCAGGCGATCGCGCTGATCCCCGGGACCTCGCGTTCCGGTATCACCATTACTGCCGGCTTGATGCTGGGACTGACAGCGCAGGCAGCAGCCAGGTTCTCATTCCTGCTCTCGATACCGGTGATTGTTCTCGCCGGTGGTGTCGAAACAATGGATTACCTCAAAGTAGCCGAGATAGGTGACATGGGTGACCTGGTCATCGGTGCATTGATCTCAGCGCTCAGCGCCTATCTCTGTATTCACTATTTCCTTATCCTGTTAGAGCGAATCGGTATGACACCATTCGTTATCTACCGCTTGCTGCTCGGTATTGTCCTGTTGTTACTGTATGCCTAGAGGTCGGTTCTGATGTCATTAATAGAGGTTTCTCCAGCTCTTAAACTGCGAAAAGTGTGGCTTGCTATGGGTTACTCCCTGGTCGCACTAATCGTCTTCCTGTCGCTGACCAGCAACCCGGTTGATACCGGACTGGATTTTCCGTTACAGGACAAGTTATTCCATGCGCTGGCTTACTTCTCTCTGATGTTCTGGTTTGCCCAGATCTATCATGAACGTGTAAAACGAAACGTTCTCGCAGTGATGTTTATCCTGCTGGGCGTGCTGCTCGAGTACCTGCAGGGTTTTAACCCGGTCAGGTATTATGAGTTTGCCGATATGATGGCGAATACGGCGGGTGTCGTTTCGGGGTTGCTTCTCGCTCTCACCGGGGCGAAAAACTCGCTTATCAGGGTCGAGAACGTTTTAGACGGTTTCAGGTAAAACGCTCTTTAAGTTCTGCCACGGCATCGATCCGTGCTTGCTTGATCTTGTTGGCGAGCGCCATATTTTCATAACCCTGCTCTCGTAAACTGTCGATATCGACATCTTTACTGACGGTGAACGCCTGTCGGAAAAAAGCTCCCTGTGGAAATATTTTATTTTCATAACCGGGTCGGCCACGGGCATCAGCTTCGCTGGCCAGCAGGAACTTTTCGAAACGTTCAGGTTTTCGGTAAGCATCCAGCTGTTCCAGTGTTTTTATTACGGTTGCAGGTTTGAGCTCCAGGGCCCGGTGATAATGCAGGTGAAAACGGGCGGTACGTTCTGCAAGGTCACGGTATTCATTGGGTATGCGCAGACGCTGGCAAACTTTTTTAACAATATCAGCGCCGCGTGCTTCATGTGCGATATGGCGGGGCCACTCTTTTTTCGGCGTGGTGCCTTTGCCCAGGTCGTGTAACAGGGCGGCAAACCTGACATCGGCTGCATCACTCAACAGGCAGGCCTGTTCGAGTACCATCAGGGTATGGATGCCGGTGTCGATCTCAGGGTGATGTTCTTCAGGCTGCGGTACGCCGAACAGGCGGTCCAGTTCCGGCAGGATACGCTGCAACGCACCGCAGTCTCGCAGGCAGGTGATGAAAGCTCCCGGTGTTTTTTCTGTGAGTGCTTTTTTCATCTCCTGCCAGACACGTTCAGGTACCAGGGCATCGACCTCGCCGGCAGTTACCATGTCTTTCATCAGCTCCATGGTCTCACCAGCGATACTGAAGCCCAGGTGTGCATAGCGTGCCAGGAAACGGGCGATACGCAAAATGCGAACCGGATCTTCCAGGAACGCATCGGAGACATGGCGCAATACCTTGTTTTCTATATCGGCGATACCATTATATGGGTCGACGTATTCGCCATTCTCATCTTTGGCAATCGCATTGATGGTCAGGTCGCGGCGGATGAGGTCATCTTCCAGCGTAACCTCGGGCGAGGCGTGGACTTCAAACCCTTTATAACCGGCTGCTGTTTTTCTTTCGGTACGTGCCAGCGCGTGTTCTTCCTTGGTCTCAGGATGCAGGAAAACAGGGAAATCCTTGCCCACCTGCTGGTAGCCGGCAGCCAGCATCTCGTCAACAGTGGCACCGACGACGACCCAGTCTTTCTCTGTGAAAGGATAGCCCAGTATTTCATCACGAACTGCGCCTCCGACAAGATATATTTTCATCGGCTTATGTTGCCATAAAAACCGTAAAATATTTCTTGCCATATCCATTTTTTTAAATATAATTCGCGGCTCGTTAATATCCTGTTGAGGATTTATGTTTATCTGTTAGCCGCACGACCTTCATGAAACGATGGCGTCGGATTTTTTGTTGATTCGTCTTTTTGACGTCATTTTTGTGAGGTTACCTCTATGGAGCTGACAGCTTCCGGGGCGCTTGATAGCGTTATTCCTTTGCCGATTGCAGACACTGTTGCGACCGGTTATTCCAATGGTACTGAGACCGAAGATCACTTCATCATCCGTGATGGTAAAGAGTTCGCCGGCACGCATATAATTCTGGATCTTTGGCAGGCTACTCGACTTGATGATCTTGCCCATATGGAAGCAGCCATGCGTGAAGCGATCTCTGTCTGCGGTGCAACCCTGCTGCACATCCACCTTCATCACTTTACCCCCAGCGGCGGGATATCAGGTGTGGCGGTGCTGGCTGAATCACATATCAGTGTTCACACCTGGCCGGAGAGAGACTTTGCGGCATTTGATGTCTTCATGTGTGGCGATGCGAAACCGGAGAACGCGGGCCCCGTGCTGCAGCGCTATTTCGAACCTGGCAAAATGAATATTTCACAGCATCATCGTGGTATTGTGCAAAAGTAATCTAGCAGGACATATCTACCAGGAAAAAGGCCATGAAAGAGTTTCAGGAAACATTATACGATGCAATCTCACAGGATTTTCGCATCGACAGGATGTACTTCGAGCAGAAGACCGGGCATCAGCACCTGATGATCTTTCACAATGCCATGCTGGGTCGGGTGATGACTCTGGATGGTGTCGTGCAGACTACGGAAGCAGATGAGTTTATCTATCACGAGATGATGGCGCACGTGCCGATCTTTGCTCATGGCCGGGCCAGGCGCGTACTGATAATCGGAGGTGGCGATGGCGGCATGTTACGTGAAGTATTACGGCATGAAGCAGTAGAACATGTCACCATGGTGGAGATCGATTCGGCCGTGATCGATATGGCAAAAGAATTCCTGCCTAATCATTCTGCTGGTGCGTTTGATGATGAGCGTGCTCATATCGTTATCGCTGACGGCATGGATTATGTCAGGGAAACAGATGATCGCTTCGATGTGATCATCTCCGACAGTACCGATCCTATCGGTCCGGGCGAAGTGCTTTTCACCGACGATTTTTATGCGCAGTGCAAGCGTATTTTAAATGCAGGTGGCGTGATGGTGACGCAGAACGGCGTGGCGTTTTTTCAGCTCGATGAAGTGAAAACCACCAGCAAGCGCATGGGCCAGCATTTTTCAGATCAGACATTCTATAGCGCTGCAGTGCCGACATATTATGGCGGTGTGATGACGTTTGCCTGGGGGACGGATAATACCGATCTGCGTGCAGTGACGTTAGATGAACTGCAGGTGCGCTATGAGAACGCGGGTTTCAAAACCCGTTACTATTCGCCACAGGTCCATATCGCCAGTTTTGCCCTGCCGCAATATATCGTTGACGCGCTCGCCTGACCTGAGCTCGAGTTGAAACAGAGGCACATACAATATGGTGGCAGTGAAACACAGCGCGCATTCTACCAGTCACTGGTCAGTCAGCATGGCTCTCCCTTGCTGGTGGTCAGTAAGGCTAAGTTGCTGGAGCAATTCCAGTCACTAAAAAAACACCTGCCCGGCGTGGCGCTGTATTACGCCATCAAGGCTTTTCCGCATCCTGATATCATGCGTATACTGGCGGAGGCCGGCTGTCATTTCGATGTTGCCTCACAAGGCGAGATAGAACTGCTAAAGTCTCTGCAGGTCAGCGGCCGTCGTACCATCCACACCCATCCGGTGAAAAAAGACAGTGATATCAAAGCGGCACTGCGAGGCGGATCGACGACTTTCGTGGTCGACAATATCGACGAACTGAAAAAGCTGATCGCTTATCGCAGTCGCATCGGTGTCCTGCTGAGGGTGAGTTTCCGCAGTGATACTGCAGCTGTTGATCTGTCGCGTAAATTTGGCTGTGCGCCTGGACAGGTGAAAGACCTGGTATTGCAGGCAAAAGATCTGGGCGTACATATCCGCGGGCTTTCGTTTCATGTCGGTTCCCAGGTAGCTGATCCGGATGCGCACGTGGCAGCGATCAGCGAGTGTCAACAACTGATCGAAGAGGTCAACCGGTGCCTCGATAATCCGATGAATGTGCTCGATATCGGCGGAGGCTTCCCAGTCGATTACGCTATGACCGGGTTTGATATCGATGCATTTTTTGCGCCCATCACTGAGGCACTGGCTGGCTTGCCCGGTGATATCGATGTCATAGCCGAACCTGGACGTTTCCTGGTGGCGCCTGCGGTTACTGGTATCAGCACCGTTAGTGGCAAGGCGCGTCGTGGTGATTATCAGTGGTATTACCTCGACGATGGTATCTATGGTTCATACAGTGGTCAGTTATTTGATCATGTGCTTTATCCGCTACAGATACTGAACGATAACCATGAGCGCTGCTCCTCGATACTGGCGGGGCCTACCTGTGACAGTATCGATATCATCGCGGAAGATATCCAGTTGCCGGAGCTGCAGGAAGGCGACCTGGTCATCGGCCATATGATGGGCGCCTATACGCATGCCACGGCAACTCGATTTAACTCCCTATCAGGTGCTAAAGTCGTTATCATCGAATAGATAGAAACAAATCGACCTGGTGATATGAGAGGTAAAAGTTTATGTCGATACCATGGTATGTCACCGCGCTAGGTGCTGCGATCGTCTGGGGCATGCATTATCCACTGATCGATTTTGCGATGAAGCGGCTTTCGGTTTACAGCGTATTATTGATCAGCGTATTGCCCGTGTTATTCATGATGCCGTTGTTTTTAAAACAGCTGGCCACCGATGTCGATAAATTTAAGCTGCTGCCGTTGAACGAGCAGTGGATGGTGGCGGCAATCGGTTTGACCAGTACGCTGGGCGCGGCGCTGCTGTATTTTTCAGTGAGCAGTAAGAACGCGACACTGGCGAGCCTGATAGAGATCACTTACCCGGTATTCGTGGTGATCTTTGCTTACGTATTTTTCAGGCAGGTGCATGTCAATGCCGCGGTAATGCTGGGTGGATTGATGATCCTAGTGGGCGCAGGACTGGTCATCTACAACAACCAGTAAAAAAGCTCCCGTAAGAAACCTTGCGGAAGCTTTTTGCCTGCAGCATCAAAGTGATTCAGTGTATCAGCTGGTTTGTTTCATTGCCGACTGTGCTGCAGATAACGCAACCCCGGTATTGATATCAGCACCCATGTCAGCCATCACTGCTTCGAGAGCAGATAGACACAGGAAGATGTTCTCGCTACGTGAACTGTGGCCCATGAGTCCGATGCGCCACACCTTGCCAGCGAGGGCGCCGAGGCCTGCGCCGATCTCCAGGTTGAACTCATTCAGCAGACGCGAACGGACTTCGGCTTCATCGATGCCGTCTGGGATGGTCACTGAATTTAGCTGTGGCAGGCGGTAGGCTTCATCGACGACAAATGACAGTCCCATCGCTTCCAGCCCGGCCCGTAAAACCATATGGTTGCTGGTATGTCGCTGCCATGAGTTATCCAGACCTTCGTCCTGCAGCATGACCAGTGATTCGTGTAATGCGTAGAGTGCGTTTACCGGTGCTGTATGGTGATAGGTGCGTTTCGCATTCGGTCCCCAGTAACCCATGACCAGGTTGGTGTCGAGGAACCAGCTCTGCACTTTAGATTTACGGGTGGTGATGACTTCGACCGCACGGTCGCTGAAACTTACCGGTGATATTCCCGGTGTGCAGGACAGGCATTTCTGAGTGCCCGAGTAGATAGCATCGATCTGCCAGTCATCCACTCTCAATTCACTGCCCCCCAGTGAGGTAACCGCATCCACCAGTACCAGGGCATCATGATGATGGGCGATGGCGCTTAATGCTTCAGCATCTGAACGGGCACCGGTAGATGTCTCTGCATGCACGAATGCCAGTACTTTAGCATCAGGGTTGGCCTTGAACGCGTCTTCGACTTTCTGCGGATCTACTGGTTTACCCCAGTCGTCTTCGACCATTACCGCTATCGCACCGCAACGCTCGGCGACTTCTTTCATGCGGCCGCCAAAGACGCCGTTCTGACAGATGATGACTTTATCGCCGTGTTCCAGGATGTTCTGGAAAGTTGTTTCCATGCCGGCAGATCCTGGTGCTGATACAGGAATAGTCAGCTGGTTTTTTGTCTGGAAGGCGTACTGCAACATCTGTTTCACTTCATCCATCATACCGACGAACGCAGGGTCGAGGTGACCGATGCAGGGGCGTGCCATGGCGCCAGTCACCCGAGGGTGTACGTCGGAAGGGCCTGGTCCCATTAATGTGCGAACAGGTGGGTTGAATGAAGTGATGCTCATATCGATGGCCTTATAGAGTTCAGTTATAAAAAAGGACGCTATTTTGCCAGAAATATCAGCAAGCAACTACCTTGCACAAAATGTGTTAATTAGAAGCTGTATCAGCTTTGTTACGCTCAAGCATGAATACTCTTATAAATGACTGGCAATATCGGAGCCCGGCCGAATTCTTATCGTTACGTGGACGGACTGTTTGTTTCACTGTAGAAAGCTGAAACGACCCAGTCGGCGCATAATATTATGAACCATGACAATAACATGGTTGTGATAGTGTGGCTGAGGAAATGGTCGCCGATAAGCATTTTGTAAATCCCCATCGAGCATCCGATAGTTATGGCAGAAAGGGCCGCGATGGTTCTATTTCTTCTGGATCTGAACAGAAATACCAATGACAGCAGGGCAAAGCCGCCGCTTGCGTGACCAGCAGGATAACAACGGATGTTTTCTTTCTGGATGAAATCATCGGGGTATGAGTCTAATAAGCTGACATCAGGGTAAGTTCCGCCATAGTGTTCCAGATCGACCGGGCAGGGTACATTGGTCGTTGCTTTCAATAGACCTACGGTTGAGGGCACGAGTATCAGAGAAAGCATTACCACCAGAAGGCCTTTGCGATGCTGCAGTACCAGCTGAGATTTTTTAAAAAAAAGCAGGGTGAACAGGAGGATTACAGAGCAGGCGATAATCAGCCTTTTGGCGCCATCATAAAAGATCAATTTTGGCAGCTCGGCATTCTTGTCTAGCAGCCATTGACTGCTGCCGAAGTCGTATAGATAGTCCTGCAGGTAGATGTCAATATTACTGATTTCAAAAACAGCGATACAGAGAATTAATGAGAGTCCTGTAACCAGGATATGATCACTCTTCCTCATGTTCAATCAGGTCCAACGATTTGTTATAGACGGATGTTTCAGCCTCCATCAGTCCAAGTAAGGTATGGAACAGGTTATCGTGAGAATATTCCTGATCGATCTTTTGTCTGAGCGAGTCCAGGTTAACTTCATGTAGCATGAGTTGTCCAAACCACATAATCACGGGGACTTTTTTCTGGACATCTGGCGCTATGAGATAGGGCAGGCCGTGTAGATAAAGGTTTTTCTCTCCTAGCGATTCGCCGTGGTCGCTCATATATACCATGGCTGTTTCGAAATAATCACCATTCGATTTCAGTAACTTGATCACTTTATATAAAAAGTAATCAGTGTACAGGATAGCGTTGTCGTAGGTGTTGTTTATCTCTTCCTCGGTACACTCCTCTAGCTGATTGGTTTCACAGGTAGGGGTAAATTTTCTGAACTGGTCCGGGTATCGCTTATAGTATGCTGGCCCATGGGTACCCATCTGGTGTAAAACGATCAATATGTCCCCCTGTGGATGGCTGTCAATATATGACTGAAGGTTTTTTAACATGCCTTCATCGCGGCATTCGATGTCGCAGACAGGGTTTTTATCGGGCGATTTATAGTTTTCATACGGCACCCTGTCAGCCACGCCTTTAGAGTCCGAGTTGTTATCGAGCCACAGTACATTGACGCCTGTGCGCTGCAGTATATCGAGCACGTTTTCGGTAGATCGAGCATCTTCGTCATCGAAATCCGAACGACCAAGAATCGAGAACATACATGGCACTGAGACAGCTGTCGATGTGCCGCAGGACCAGAAATTTCTGAAACTTATGATGTCTTCCTGTTCCAGGTAGGGGTTGGTTTTTTTAGCGTAAGCATTCAGTGAGAAGTGATCGGCACGAGCGGTTTCGCCGACAACCAGTACAATCAGTTCTCTGTCCAGGTCAGACTCCGGTATCACAGCATCCATGCCAATTGTCTGTAGTGTCCGGGTTTCAGTATCAACGGTATTACTCGCATACTTTATTGCTGAGTATAGATAGAAGCCCGGGTTTGCGTAATATCTCAGTTCTTTATGTTCTCTGAAAAACGAAGAATAAAAATCACTCAGTAACAATATAATCGAAAGTACCATCAGCAGGGAAAGACCGGTCAGCTTGAGATGTGATAACGCAGCTGTTTTAAAAGGGGTGACAGAAATCTTTGAGCGGTAGATATAGATTGAAGGCAGTACTCCGATAATTAAAAGATAAAAGAACTGTCTTACGCTGATGAGATCAAGTGCTTCTGCCGTATCGGTATGCAGTATGTTATTGATCATTGCGTCGTCGATTATGATGCTATAGGTGTCCATAAAATACGCTGCCATGGACGATACCAGTAGAACCAAAATCAATACCGGTTTAACGGTATATCGATAGCACACCAGTGAAAGTATGAAAACGGTTGCTCCGCCTAAGACGAAGACCAGCGATAACAGAAAGATAATGTTTTCAGGATTGACTGGATAAGTGTTCAGGATGTTGCTGTAGAAAGTTATATTACCAAGGAGGGTGATAACTGTTGCGGTGATGAGGATTAACTTCGTTATTGTTGTATTGGTCATATGTGTATGCTATCGGATCAACCTGAATTCCACCTTAAGAAGTTAAGAACGGTAGTTATGTAATAAATAGTGCAGGGTATGCAGCGAGTGATCGCTGCTGCTTGACGGACAGCTTCGACAGGATAGTAGTCAGTTAGTTCTACATTGCTTTAGCTATGGCAATTTGCGAGCCACGCCGGTGATTAAACCAGGTGGTCTTCGATGATTTCCAGCCAGTGTTTTACCGGCACATCAGCTTTACTTGCCATGTGCATCTGGCAGCCGATATTGGCGGTGGCGATCAGATCGGGCTGGTCATTCTGCAGGGCGGATAGTTTATTGTCCAGCAACTGCTGTGACAGTTTTGCCTGCAGTATCGAGTAGGTGCCAGCCGAGCCGCAGCACAGGTGTGGGTCCTGTACCTCGGTGAGGGTGAAGCCGGCACTGCTTAAAATTTTCTCTACCACGCCGCCAAGTTTCTGTCCGTGCTGCAGGGTACAGGGGCTGTGGAAAGCGACTTTGGAGTTTGCCCGTCCGGACACTACGCGGCCAAGGTCTTCATCACGTAATATTTCGCTGATATCTTTCGCCAGTAAGCTGACTTTTTTCGCTTTTTCTGCATACAGCTGATCGTGTTTGAGCAACTCTGCATAGTCTTTCACCACGGTGCCGCAGCCGCTGGCGGTGATGATAATGGCTTCAGCACCCTTTTCAATATAGGGCCACCAGGCATCGATATTACGACGCATAAAATCCAGACCTTCTTCGGCGGCTGACAGATGATGACTGACAGCGCCACAGCAGCCGGCGCCCGGAGCAGAGATCAGCTCGATATCCAGTTTCTGCAGTATGCGTGATGCAGCCTGGTTGGTCTGTGGTGTTACCACTGATTGTACGCAGCCTTGCAGTACCAGCATCTTGCGTTCTCTGGTAGCACTTTCTGTGTTCGTCGATGACTTCGGTACTGGCAGCTTACGTTTCAGCGTTGCCGGTAATAACGGTCTGAACAGCAGTCCCAGTTTATATATCGGGGAAAAGCGCTGCGGGTAGGGGACGATTTTTCGCAGCATTATTCTTGCTGCTGTTTGTACCATGTTACGGGGTACCTGCTGGTCGACTATCTCGCGGCCGATCTCGACCAGTCTGCCGTAACGAACACCCGAAGGGCAGGTGGTCTCGCAGGAGCGACAGGTCAGGCAGCGATCAAGATGGCTCTGTGTCTTGCTGCTCAGTTCATTTCCTTCCAGTACCTGCTTGATCAGGTAGATGCGTCCGCGCGGCCCATCCAGTTCATCGCCCAGTAACTGGTAGGTGGGGCAGGTCGCGGTACAGAAACCACAGTGCACGCACGAGCGCAGGATGGTCTCTGCATCCTTGATGTCAGGGTTATCGAGAAATCGTTCGCTGATATTGGTCTGCATAACGCGTTAGAACTCGGGGTAAATCTTGCCGGGGTTCAGGATGTTTTCCGGGTCAAACGCCTGTTTCAGGTTTTGATGGATGCGCATCAGTCCGGTGGCTAGCGGTTGAAAAACACTGCCGTGTCCATGCTGGCGGAACAGAACTGCATGGCCGTCCAGCTCGGCGACGGCACGTTGTATCAGTTCTGCAGGAACATCGCTTTTTAACCAGCGCAAGGCGCCTCCCCATTCATACAGGCAATCATCGCCTTCATAATCTGACGGCAGTCCGATCGATTCGGCATCCGAAGCCAGCGAGATCCGCCATAACGGTTTCTCTCCAGCGAAGAAATCCAGCTGCTGTTCTTTCAGCTGCTGCCAGTACTGGTCGGCGTCTGTCATGGTCTCGCCTGCGACGGCATCGACAGCCGCTTTTACTGCGTCTGTCGCGCCTGACAGGCGAACACGCAATATCGAATCATGATGGCTGCTGGCGGAGATCGGTAACGGCGTCTGTGACCAGGCGTGCATCCTGTCCAGTGCTTCGCTTGCGGAACACCGGAATAGCTGTGTGCTCTGCATCTCGGCTGTCGGCAGGACTTTTAATGACACTTCCAGCAATACGCCCAGGGTACCCATGGCGCCAGCCATCAGCCGCGAGACATCGTAGCCGGCGACGTTCTTCATCACCTCGCCGCCGAAGCTGAGGATCTCACCCTTGCCATTGATGATTTTACAGCCCAGCAGGAAATCCCTGGCCGCGCCGGCATATGCGCGGCGCGGTCCGGACAGGTTGCAGGCGATGGTACCGCCGATGCTTGCATTTTCGCTAAAAGCGGGCGGTTCGAACGGCAGCATCTGGCCGTTCTCTTCGAGCAGTTCTTCGATCTCTCGCAACGGGGTGCCGGCACGGGCAGTGATTACCAGCTCTGTCGGTTCATAATTGAGCACACCGCTGTGGCCCGATACCTCCAGCCTTTCAGCTGGAGCTGATGGTGCGGAACGGCCATAGAAAGACTTGCTGTTGCCGCCGACGATAGACAGCGCTGTCTTCTCTTCGAAGGCTTGCTGTACCTGTTGTTGTAGCTGCTGGCTTATATCTGCGTTCATTGCTGTAATAGGGAAAAGTTATCTGGATAAATCAGGAAATATTCTCGGCTGCCGGCCTAAAAACGTTCCAGTTCGGGAAATGGCAGCTCACCTTTATGGACATGCATGGCGCCGAATTCAGCGCAGCGATGCAGCGTCGGTACGGCCTTGCCCGGGTTCAACAGCCCCAGCGGGTCAAATGCCGCTTTCACTGCATGAAACTGCTGCAGTTCCAGGCTGTTGAACTGCACACACATCTGGTTGATCTTCTCCATACCGACACCGTGTTCACCGGTGATGGTGCCGCCGACCTCGACGCATAATTCGAGGATCTTGCCGCCGAACTCCTCGGTACGTTCCAGTTCTCCGGGTATGTTTGCATCGTACAGGATCAGTGGATGCAGGTTGCCGTCACCGGCATGGAAGACATTGGCTACGGGAAGTTCGTACTCGGCAGACAGATCTGCCATTGCCTTCAATACCTGTGGCAGCTGCTTGCGTGGAATCGTGCCGTCCATGCAGTAATAGTCGGGAGAAAGTCTGCCCACCGCCGGGAAAGCCGCCTTGCGGCCCTGCCAGAAAACCTGGCGCTCTGCTTCATCCCTGGCGGTGCGTACTTCGGTGGCACCGCTGTGTTTTAAAACTTCACGTACCTTTAGGACATGTTCCGACACTTCTTCATTGGTGCCATCGAGTTCGCACAGTAATATCGCTTCGGCATCTAACGGGTAACCGGCATGGACAAAATCTTCGGCGGCCTTGATCGCCAGCCTGTCCATCATCTCCAGGCCGCCTGGGATGATACCGGCGGCGATGATATTGCCAACAGCTTCGCCGGCTTTGACGACATCATCGAAGGCTGCCAGCAGGACCTGTGCGCGTTCCGGCTTGGGCAGCAGTTTTACCGTGACTTCGACGATAACGCCGAGCATGCCTTCGGAGCCGGTCATCAATGCCAGCAGGTCATAACCGGCGCTGTCGAGACCGCTGCCGCCGATGGTCAGCAGTTCGCCATCGATGGTGATGATCTTCAGCTGCTGGATATTGTGCACGGTCAAGCCGTATTTCAGGCAATGTACCCCGCCGGAGTTTTCTGCCACGTTGCCGCCGATAGTGCAGGCGATCTGGGACGAAGGATCGGGTGCGTAGTACAGACCGTACTGGTCAGCTGCCTGTGAGATAGCGAGGTTGCGCACCCCGGGCTGTACCCTGGCGATGCGCCGCTTCGGACTGATATTGATGATATTTTTGAATTTTGCCAGGCTCAGCAGTACACCCTGTTCGTGCGGCAGGGCGCCGCCGGAAAGACCGGTGCCGGCACCGCGAGCGACTACCGGTACCTGGTGCTGGTGACACAGGGTCAGCACCCGTTGCACCTGCTCGATGGTTTCCGGTAAAGCCACGACCAGCGGTATCGCACGATAAGCCGACAGGCCGTCGCATTCATACGGCTTTAGATCTTCCTCGTCGTATAGCAGTGAACCGGCGGGGATGATCTGCAGCAAGGCTGCGATCAATGCTTCGCGGCTAATTGACGATTCGGTTTTTTCAGGACTGTACATTTTCTAGGCTACATCAATATTGTGCATGTTTTAATACATGCAGGATGTTATCTCATAAACTGAATTCATACAGCCTGATTTAACTGTCTTGCCTGCTGAGTTTTGTCCGGCTCAGGCCTGAGCCGCTGTAGTACCGTTGCCAGTGCGTTTTCATCACCGACATTGCCTGGAAAGATTACCACCGGCATATCCGGATATCTCGGGTGATCATCCGGGCACCTTACTACCGAACAGCCCGCCAGTATCTGGCCGGCGACCCTGGAGGTACGTAATGCCAGGCCGTCACTCAAAACATCGTTAGACGTGATGCCGCCTTTGCTAATTAGAAAGCCGATGGTTACGGGCAGGTTTCTGACCACGTCCATCAGGAAAGCAGAGACCTGTTCACCGAACGCCAGGCGGGAGGCCTGGTCTTCGAACTGTAGTTCAGCACGGCTGGTATATATCACCGGCGTGATGTCTTTTGCATGGCACTGGTCTGCTTCAGCGATCACGTCCTCGAGTAGCTGCGCACGGTGTTCTGCGATTTTTGCGACGTCGATCTCGATGCCCTGTACGTCGTCCAGTTTCAGCAACTGGCTGAGTTGCTGTGTGGTTTTTGTGACGTGTGAACCGACGATGACTGCGCCGGCCATATTATTACGCACGTACTCGCGCATGTCTTCGGCAGCTACGGGCTGCGGCGGCAGTTCTGCCAGTGCGGTCAGCAGGCTGGCAGCACTGCGGAACAGGAAGCGTTTTCCCTGTTGCGCCGCCTGCATCAGTTGCCGGCAGAAATGGTTAAGGTCTTGCTGTGTTTCGCCATCGACGGCGCAGCATACATTATCGTGCAGAGCCAGCAGGCGGGACAACGAATCTCCGCGTACATCATCCAGATCGAAACGCTCTACCTGAGAAGCCTTGATGCGGCCAGCGGTTTTTTCTTCGACATAATCCGGCAGGTAACTGTGCGTGTAGCCAAAGACCGAGTCGTTGGCAAATTCCGTTTCATGCACCGGTACATCCTTACCGTCCACCACCAGGTAGTGGGTGCTGTCGATGGTCTTACGGCCTCCCTCAAAAAAGGCAGGTATCATAAAATGGGCGTCGAACGGTCCGAGTTCTTCCGCGATGATATCCGTTTCTACCGGGTAGTGCCCGCGCAGGGTGGAATCAGAGCGGCTGACCAGCAACGGGTTGATGCTCAGTCCTTCACCGGCAAGTTCATCGAGAGCCTGGCGCAGGTTTTTGCATACTACTCGTGTCAGTTCTGCAGCATCACTCGCACTCATGCCACGGGTGTTGGTGAGTACAAAGAACAGCGGCGCGGCATCCTGCAGCCCCTGCTTCAATGTCTCCACATCCCAGCGTGTCAGGAGCAGACAGCTGTGAACCGTCTGTGAGCCCGTCGGATCATCATCGAGCACTATAACCTTGTTTTTGGTTACTCGGGAGTTACTCATAAACTTTTTCTCCAGAACTTAATGCAAGTTCTTTCCACTGAGCTGAGGTGTTCATACCCTTATCAGGGATAGTGCCCAGGTGAGTTATCACTCTGCCCATCAAACTGCCTATTAAGCCGCTTTGGAGCTAGCAAAAAAACCTTCGATCGTTGCCAGCATCGCATCTGCTGTAATACCATTGAATTCCATGATCTCTGCCGGCGATGCAGTGGTCTCACCGCGTTTCCAGCAGAAAGTATCACGTCTTGGTGCGCGTGTTCGCAGCAGTACCGGTTCCAGCGCGGCACTTGGGCCACCGCTGACTGCAAGAAGAGCATCACCGTCAAACAGCGCATTAAAGTGGTCGTCGTCCATGAACTTGTTGTCTGGTTCTGAAACAGTATCCCATGCGATGTCACTGCAGCGGTACAGACGGCGTGGGTTAACCACGGCAACGATACGCACCTTGTAACCTTCGTTTTCCAGCTTTTCTTTCGCCTCGAAGACGGGCAGGAAGATCATGTCGCCGGTAACGGCAAATACTACCGTGCCTTTGCTTCCGGACTTGGACTCATATATCGTGGCGGCTCCATCTTGTATCGCCTTGCGTGATTCTTCCAGTGTCATGTAGATCGGCAACGGACTCTTCGATGCGATGATGACCATGCTCTTGTTATAACTGTCGGTGGCATATTCAAATGCTGTCTGGATCGAGTTGGCATCACACGGGAACAGCGGGTAGGAGTTGCCATTACGCATCATCGCAGCAAAATAGTTCTCTATCTCGGGGCGCTGATGGGTCCAGCCATTACGGCCCTGTTCCAGCGCTCCGGCGGTGAACATGCACACGGTTGACGGTGTCCTGCGGCGCAGTTCGGCCATCGCCTGGGCAACGGTCTGCATGATGGGCCAGCCATTGATGGCGAATGACTCATACGATAACCATATCGAGCGTGAGCCGAACAGTGCCAGGCCTGCAGCAAAACCGGCACAGGCATCTTCGTTCAGTGGTTCGTAGACCTGGCCATTGGGTTCCTGGTTATACAGTGGATCCTGGGTCGGGTGGCGGATCTTCAGCGCATCATTGATGTTTTTCATCGCCGAGGCTTCGTTACCGTCCGCATTGGTGACCACGTAATTTGCATCAGACAAGCCGACCTGACCTACCAGTGCGCCCATGGCAGTCGATGGAACCGCCCGTTCATTTTTACTGAACTCGTTCATATCCAGCTTTGGCAATGGCGTAAACGCCAGTTCACCTTCAGTCACTACTGTTTTGGCAGCAGGACCGCCTCCAGCCCGGCTCAGGTTGTCACGCACCAATTGCCATGCTTCTACAGGCAGTGCGCGGCGTTTCAGGCCGTCTATGATGTGTGGCTGATCCAGTGTATCAGCTGGGTACAGGTTATGTGACTTTGCGCCGACTGTGTGTACGCCGGTTCCTTTCAGCTGTTTGATGATGAACGCGGTCAGTTTTCCACCCTTACCGTTCTCACCAAGGGCTGATTTTGCAGCTGTATCTATGCCCTGCAATACGGCCTTGGTAAAGGCAAGACGCTGGTTAAGAGAGAACTGGCTGCTGTCTACGTAGGCACCCTGTTGGTCGCTATCATCGAAATCTTTGGCATCGATAAGGATGACTTCATCAAAGCCGTGGCCTTTCCAGTATGCGGTCATCTGCTCATTATCGTGCAGTGATACCATGGAGTGATGCTCCTGTGAATAACCGTTCCAGATCAGTACCGGTAAGAAGTTGGTGACTTCTGGGTAGGCAGTGTGAAAGTGCATCATGGAATTCAATACATAGGGTTCGCCCATGCCGCCATCACCGATGGTGACGGGGAACAGCTTGTCACGATGCAGGTAAGCGCCGGCCATGGCGAAGTGCTGACCCTGGCCCAGCGGTCCCGCGGGTGCTAACAGTCCCGGGATTGCTCCGGAGAGGTGGCCCAGCAGGCCGTGTTTTTCACGGAAGCGCTGCATCATGTCATCCATGGTGTCGATTCCCATCTCTTGCAGTGAGCTATCGAGGAACATCGATGAGTAGAAGCCTGGTGCATGGTGGCCGACTTCAGTGACGATATTGGTATGACCGAGCATCATCAGTGAAGCGTGTGCTTCAGCGCTGGAAGCAAAACCACCGGGGTGCCCGCTGCCTTTTGAGCCGGTTACCTGTAAAGTGAGGTAACGCAGGGCATCGGCAGCCAGTAATGTCTGGTATACGCTGTCGTCATCGTCACTGTTCGGGATGGCGTTCTGGCCTTCGCCGATAACTGGCATAGCCGCGTGTTTGTCAAAATCAGGCCATTTTTCACCATAGTGCTGTATGCCCTGGCAAAAAGCTGGAATGGTTGAATTGTCGTTGCTGCTCATAGGGCTGTCCTCTTAAAGCGGTAATCTACTAATTTCATATTGCAAACAATATTTCACGATATGAAAAATTAGTGTTAAATGAAAAGCGGTGTTAATCGACACCGCCTGTTTTCAATCAATGCTTGCATTTAAAGCTTGCATTAACCTTAGCGCAGACTTTATAATTTTGCAATACACAATCGTTTTCATAATGTGAAATATCAATATGTCATCTATACAAGTTATTGATCGCAGCGCAAGTCTGCTGGACGCTATCAGCCAGTATGAAGATCCTGTTAGCCTGAAAATCCTTTCTGCCGATACCCAGCTGCATCCTTCTACTGCTTTTCGTATACTCGGTGCCTTGATGGAGGCCGGGTTTGTCGAAAAAGACGCAGCCGGTCATTATATGCTGGGCAAGAAGCTGGTCCGTCTTGCCGGCAAGGTAAAACGCAGTGTCGGTCTGAGGGAGCAGGCGCTCGATATCATGGAAGAGTTACGAGACGCCATCGGTGAGACGGTCAACCTCACCGTGCGCGAAGGCGATGAAGTTATCTATATAGAACGAGTTACATCAAACCGTATGATGAGGGTAGAGCAGGTGATAGGCAGTCGCGCGCCGTTGCACGTTACCGCTGTCGGCAAATTGATGCTGGCAGAGCTCGGCGACCACTTTATTCATGCTTATGCCAACCGCACCGGGCTGAAAGCCTATACGGCGCATACTATAAGTACCGAGCAGGACCTTATCAATATCGTGCACCAGGAGAAGCGGCAGGGATTTGCTTATGATAACGAAGAAGCTGAAGAGGGAGTCGGCTGTATCGGTGTCCTGATCCATGACAGCAGTAAAAATGTTGTTGCCGGATTATCGATATCTGCACCTATCGAACGGCGAAAAGAAGACTGGGTGAAGCTGGTAAAAGAAGCTGGCAGGAAATTATCTGAAAGACTGTGACAGTGGTGCTCACAGTTAAAGGTCTGTGATGGACCAGGCATAAAATTTTTGAACTGAGTGACACTTATAACGTCTATTTCTGGACATGCGCTATTCATGGTGAACGCTGGCTCTTAATTAGAGGTATGCGATAAAGAGCATGTTAGAATTCGCCCCAGGTTATCCACATATAAAAGTTTAAATACAGAGGTATCTTTCCGCATGCTACGTAAGGCATTGATAATAACAACACTAGTTTTACCCTTTAATAATGTTTCGGCCGGTGCAATCGATTTTCGTGTAGGACCTGACATGGCCGAACTGACGTACTTTACCCAGAACGCATCATTTGGTTATGGCGGAGCTGATATTGGAGTCGGCGTTTTATTCAACGAATACAATGACATCATCGCTAACGGTTCCATACTGGTGAGTGGTAACAGGGCTGGTGATGTCAAGGCCTTGCATTTTGGCGTTGGCGCGAAACTATATGGCGGTGATATAAACGGACCAGATAATGCAAGAGTCGATATCCAGGGTGGCGCTGTCGCTATCGGTGGCCAGATAAGGTATGTCTTCCCCGGCAGTGCACCCCTGGCTGTACTGGGTGAAGTTTTTTATGCGCCAGAAGTGACCAGCATTTCTGATTTCGATCGATTACTGGAATATCGTGTTGCGCTCGAACTGGAAGTAACACCAAGTGCGCGCGCCTACGTCGGGTATCGTATGATGGAAGTCAAGTTCGATGCCTTCGGTGGAAAGGTCGATTACGAAGTTGATGATTCAGCGAATATCGGTGTGCGTTTCGAGTTTTGACTTGGAGCTTAAAGTCAGAAACTTTTTACCGCAGATTAGGGCAGGACGCCCGTAAGTAGAATAACGCATATGTCCATGGATGGACGGTATTAGAGTAATGCAGGAGCAATTACCGATGAGCAGTTATCGAGGCGCGGAGACGCAGAGTTTTATTAGTTTAAAAGCACTGCAGGCGCTTTATACGACAACAATAATTATCCTCTGCGTCTCCGCGCCTCTGCGGTTCAGGCTTCTAATCTCTTTGGATCTAATTAAATGCCATGCTTCAGATAATGTGTTTTCCTGAGTTCAACCAGTTCTACCGGGGGG
>SWCD01000065.1_pt1 | contig 58737 bp, 47 predicted proteins | sample 4693011 | NCBI WGS metagenome assembly SWCD01 (sample SAMN10267278, study PRJNA491770) | bioreactor metagenome | isolation source: DHS bioreactor inoculated with marine | place: Japan: Omine Ridge, Nankai Trough
TCAGGCCTGAGGTTAATTCCCGAATATTTCTCTCCCTTCTATAATGAGGACAATATTTATTGTCACTCAGTTAACAATCAAAATAAATTCTTTAAAAGGAGAAAAAATGAAAAATTTTAAGAAAACCGAATTTTTTGTTGATAATAGTTCTGTCAGTTACGAAGAATTATCAAAAGACCTGGAAACAGGCGAAGGCAAATATGTAGATCAATTTCTGAAGATGCCGGAAGATACAGATCCAGAATTTCCACTTAACAATCTTATTCCTATTCCAAACCCAATCCGCATCTGCCAAGGTGCAACCGGCGGCGCACTGTTGTTTGAGAAGGAGCATACGCCTACAATTATTGAAGTCACAGATAACAGTGTAACAGTAAGTGTAGTAACGATGGACCCGATACTCTCATTCAACTGTGCTGTAAGTAGTCATTTATACTATGCAGCAATGATGATGGCGGTACAGGAACGAAATGAACTATCAAGGTTAGAGCCGCAAACTATTCCGGTGATGGACGAGCGCATTTATGCGCAGCTAAGAAATGGTTTGTTGCCGGCACAAATCGTTGGACCGACAACTTTTGATGTTGAATTCCCGGTTAAAACTTTTGGCGAGCTACAAATTTATCTAGAAGCTCTGTCAAATCAGTTGGAAATTAGAACAGCAATATTAATTAATCAAATATAATTACGCAGTTATAAACTCCCCACGCCTGAGAAACGTGGGGACAATTATTTAATAAGGAATTATAAATTTATGAAAAATAATAAGTTTCAACTCCCAGAAAATGGGGTTATAACAAAAGGAGATACAAATGATTCAGATAAACAATAAATCAATTTACGCACTTAAAGCACAAAAGAAAGTTGGAACTTTCGATTTACCCTTTACACTTAATCCATATATAGGTTGTGAAATGCAATGTTCATATTGTTTTGTGCCAGGACCGGTAATCAAAATGACAAGAAAAGAATTTTTTGAAAACGTGCAGATAAAAGAAAATATTGTTGATTTGCTCAAAAAGCAACTGAAGAAGTATGCGGTACTTCCCCAGCATTTAAAGAGAGTACAACTTGGTGTAACAACAGAAATATTTCAGCCAAAAGTAATTAACTATATGAAAAGTAATCTTGGAAGAGATTTAATTGCGGAAATATTAGAAGTCTTCCAAACTGAATGGAATAATGGTAACAAGTGGATGCTACATATCATAACAAAGAACCATAATGTAACATCGTACATTGATCAGTTGCAAAATATTAAAGAGATGGTGCAGGTAGAATTTAGTTTTATTCATCATGACGAGACTATTTCTAGAAAGTATGAGTTGTATACAAGTTCAATTGCGAAAAGACTAGATGCAATTACTCAGCTTAGTAATGAAGATATTTTTGTAAGAGTGATGGCAATGCCATTTTACGGTGATCAAAAAGATTTACAAACACTGAAAGATTTAACATTTAATGCAGGAGCGCAGGCATTTAAAAATAAGGAGATCAATCATTATGAATGGAGCCAGCTTAAGAATATTAATCCTTTAGACCCACTTAGCAGATCAAAAACAAAAACGAATAATCATATTCCGGGAATGCTAATCAAGAGTGGAGAGCAAATATCTCCCCTGTCAACAGTTAATGTTTTGTTACCCAAAGTAAAAAAATGGGGAGAAAGATCATTAAACTGGTCTGTAAAACTACCCACAAGATTGGAATTACAAGATGTAGAAGTAGTAGATATGGGATATTCGTCAATCAACACTGTTGATTGGGGATATTTGAAATAGTGAATATACTATTATGCTTCTTCAAAGTATTCTTGGTATAAGAAAATATAACAGAAGATTCTAATATAATAAGTAGCGGTGCTACAAAAGGAAAAGTAAAATGAATTACGATAGAATGAGTTGGAATAAAATCCAATCAAGAATTAACGAGAAGGGCGCTTATGCTCTTCTCATATTTATTCACGAGACAAGAGATGAAAGATGTAGATAATGAATTAAAACTGTATTCGATTTCTGCGGCGGCAAAATTAATGTCGATTGGCAGGGATACATTAAAGTCCCTTATTGCACAAGGCGAAATTGGATATCTCCAAATTGGAAAAAGAAAGAAAATCTCTTACGCTGAATTAGTTCGATATCAGCTAGAAACCACTAAAAATAATAAATCCACCGCCGGCACAATTCAGCTTCGCCGGAATGAAATTAACAATTTCTTTTCAACACAAAAACATTTAGCGCCCACCGTGCAACCTGGTGCTGAGATATTATATAATATAATTAGGAGGGACAATGGCAATAGTAAAAATAAGATATAACAAATACTACATTCAGTGGTATGATGCTCAACTTAAAAAAGTGCAGACTATATCAACTGGATTAGATGTTAGTACTAAAAATGAAAAGCTAGCTAAAAAATATGCTAAAGAGCTGCAGGAAGAATTGTCAAGACAAAACAGGCAGGCAAAAGAGTCAGGATTTAATACCGTGACCATTAGGCAGGCGTATGGTCACATGCTAAAAAATAATCAGAATAAATCTGCAAAAACAATTAAGGACTATGAACGATTTTACAAAAAGTTTACCGAATGCTTTGATGAAAATCAGCCCTGTGTAACGATCAATAAAATAAATGTTGAGGAATGGCTAAATCAAATTAAGAAACTTCCATTTGCACTCAACACTATTCATGGTTATGGGAAGCAGTTGATCCATTTTCTGAATTTTCTATTTGAGTACAATTATACCCCTGTTTTTAAGATTAATCGGGAGGTCAGAACAAAACCGGAAATTAAAGAAAAGATTATTTTTAGTGACGAAGATATCAAAAAAATATTTGATGGACTTAAATCTAAAAACTCTAACTTTGAAACAACAATTTATTTGTTATTCTATACAGGACTTAGGTCTTCAGATATTTTGAATATAAATAAAGAGAGAATAGACCTTAATAATAGAATACTTTATTACTATTCCCCTAAGAGAAAAAAACATCGAGAGATAGCGTTTCATTCTGAGCTAGTTCAGGTTCTAGAATCGAGAATTAAAAATTCAAATACGAAGCAACTGCTGGAATACAAAAATGTTGAAAGCCTGGGGCGTGCGATAAAAAGATATTTCACGGACCTGAAAATTGACACGAAAGGCTATACTGCTCGGACATTCAGAAAAACCTTCATCAGTCTTTGTAGATCTCGATATGATATGGATGCTTCGATTGTTCGTGAATTAGTTGGACATGAACATGGAAATACAACTGATCGATATTACAATCAAATATCAATTAAAAAAATGAAAGATGAATTGAAAAAGTTTAAAAAACCGGAAGTGAAACAGTCTAATTAGAAATCATAATAATGAAATTTGTAGTTTCCCTTGCCACAAAACCATGCATAAAAAGGCATAGTAAAAGGCATAGTAGGGCGCTAAAATTCAGTAAAAACGAAGCTAATTCAAGTCAATTTCCTCAATGTAACAGAAAAACGCCCCAGAAAAAGTTTGTTTTTGGGGCGTTTTGTGCATCCTACCGGGCTCGAACCGGTGACCTGCTGATTAAGAGTCAGATGCTCTACCAACTGAGCTAAGGATGCACTGCAAATATAAGCTTTCAGTAAATTTTTCAAAAGTTAATTTATTCCGCAAAAGCATTATATTTATCTTAAATATTTTTTCACTTTACCTATAATCCCTATGCACGATTTTACAATTCTTAAAGACATAGTTATTGTACTGGCTCTAGCCCTTCCAATAATATACTTATTCAAACGTATTCACATTCCAACCCTTGTTGGATTTTTGCTTGCCGGTATGCTTATTGGTCCGCATGGACTTAACCTGATCTCCGAGATAAAAGAAATTGAAATTATGGCGGAAGTTGGGGTGATCTTTTTACTCTTCACCATTGGGCTGGAGGTTTCTCTTACTCAACTAATGAAAATGAAAAGTATCATGATATTTGCCGGCGGTGCCCAAGTTATTTTTACAATAGCAATTTCATACTTTATCTTCTTAGTTTTTGGCGTTGAGCCAAACTTAGCTATTCTATTTGGAATGCTTGTTAGTTTATCAAGCACTGCAATTGTGTTAAAACTTTTAGCGGATAGAGATGAGCTGAGTGCTCCCCAAGGCAAACTTTCAATCGGTATTTTAATTTTTCAGGACTTAATGATCGTGCCGATGTTTTTAGTTTTACCAATGCTTCAGCCGGATAATGATCTTAGTTATGATTACATTTTGAGCAAGCTGGGTTTGGCTTTCGGACTACTCGTTGTAATTCTTTTACTGGCAAAATTTTTAATGCCTAAAATTATGTATCAGCTTGCTAAGCTAAGAATGAGAGACGCTTTTGTAATTGGGGTTCTTGTAATAATTTTAGGAACAGCTTATCTCACTCATTCACTTGGTCTATCCTTTGCGCTTGGAGCATTTATTGCCGGTTTAATTTTAGCGGAATCTGATTACCACTCACAAATTTTATCCGATACACTTCCATTTAAAGATGTTTTTAACAGCATCTTTTTCGTGTCGGTTGGATTGCTGCTGAATATAAATTTTGTTTTTGAATTTCCAATTCTAATTACGGGATTTACAATATCAGTAATTTTACTTAAGGCAATTATAGTTTTATTGATTGTGCTTACTTTAAAATATCCATTCAGGATTGCAATTATTACGGGTCTAGGACTGGCGCAAGTTGGAGAGTTTTCAATTATTATTGCACAGGCTTCAAATGTTTTCAACCTTCTTACAGAATATCAATACAATATATTTCTCGCGACTTCAATTTTTACGATGGTATTAACTCCTTTTCTATTTAAACTTTCAGCGCGTCTTGGGTTTGCTTCGCATAAACTACCAAGCCTAAAAGAAATAAAAGATGATAAGCATCTTAGTAAAATGAGTAACCATGTTATTATCGCCGGGTTCGGATTGAACGGAAAAAATCTTGCTCGAGTACTTAAGGAAACCGGTATAAGTTATATTGTTGTTGAACTAAATCCCGATACTGTGCAACGGGAAAAAGCTAATGGCGAGCATATTATTTATGGCGATGTTAGTAAAGCTGAAATTTTAAAACATGTTAAAATAGATACCGCAAATACTTTAGTTTTTTCTATCTCCGATCCGCCAACCACAAAACGCTCCGTGCGAATTGCAAAGCAGTTGAATCCCGAATTATTTGTATTAGTCAGGACGCGTTACGTAAGTGAAATAAATGAGCTTAAAAATATTGGCGCCGATGCTGTTATTCCGGAAGAGTTTGAAACATCGCTTGAATTGTTTAGAAAGGTATTAATAAAATTTCATATTCCTATGAATATTATAATGCAGCAGATTTCACTTCTTAGGCAAGAGTCCTACAAAATGCTTCGAGATAACGAAATGGATGTTACTTCTTTAACTCATCTTGATGAAATTCTTGCTGAAAATTTAACTGAAACCTATTACGTTAATGATGATAATCCAAATCTGAATAAGGAGTTGAAAGCAATTAATTTAAGAGCCCTTACCGGTGCGACTGTAATTACAATTATTAGAAAAGGAAAAACAATTTTTAACCCAAGCGGGAGTGAAACATTAAACACTCACGACACTCTAGTTATCACCGGAATTCACAAGGCTATTGATGATGCAGTAAAGGTTTTGGATGGCACAAAATGATACGAACAATTTTAATTTCCTTGCTGGGATTATTAATATCTTATGGGTGTCAGAAAGAAGACCGCACTCATGTTCAAAAAGATTCGAGACTAATTGATGATCTTGGTATTGAATTTAAGATTGAATCTGTTCCAAAGAGAGTTATAACTTTGGCTCCAAATTTAACGGAGTTGGTTTTTGAATTAGGTGAAGGTAAGTCAATTATTGGGAATACGCTTTACTGTAATTTCCCGGATTCTGCAAACTACGCTCAAAAGGTTGGCGACCTGCTTACGATCAATTTAGAAAAGATTTTAGAACTGAATCCTGATATTATTTTTTTAACGGTTGAGGGCAATACTGAAGAGAGTTACGATAAGCTAATCGAACTTGGTCAAAAAGTTTTTGTTTCAAACCCTAAAAATTTTAAGGGCATAAAAAAAAGTTTGATGGATATTGGAAAGATTTTCAAAAAGGACAAGCATGCTGCAAAAATAATCAGTAAATGGAATAGCAGATTTACCTTAGTCAAGAGTTTAGTTTCAAATGAAAAATCCAAAACAGCAATGTTCTTAATTGCGCTTCAGCCGATTATGCTTGCCGGCAAGGATACCTACATCAATGAGTTTCTAACCGTATGCAATTTAAAAAATATTGCTGATGATTCTGATGTAAGTTACCCCGTATTCAGCAGAGAGCAAGTGTTGAAAAGAGATCCTGATTACATTATTTATTCCGATGGGATGAATGAGGACGAAGAATCAATGAAGAATGCCTACCCGGAATGGAAAGATCTAAGTGCAATTAAGAATGGCAATATAATTTTTATTGATGCTGATTTATACTTTCGTCCCGGTCCCCGTTTTATTTTAGCACTTGAGGATTTGGCAGGCAGGATTTACGATTTAAATTAAAATTCTTCTTTTTCTGATTTTCCAACACCCTTTGGTTCCCAATCAGAGCCCTCGCATGGCAGATATTCTTCAGTGGGGTGTTCGTCATACTTTAAACAAATTACAGCAGTTTCATCAAAGTGATTGCAAGTGGCGCAAAGCGTGTTAGTTAATATTTCCTTGTTTTCTTCCAGGAACATTTTGTACTGAATTACTGCAGGGTGAATTACAACTCCATATACCGACATCAGTCCAAGCATCCACCAATATCTGTATTCAATAAATCCGTACAGTAACCATAGCACTGGTATTAAAATCGCAATCCGGATTATCGTCCAATAAACAATGTGTCCCATTCATTATCTCAATTTTAAGATCAATCTACTGATACATATATGAATTATCAACATTCAAATAAATCGTTAATTGCCAAATTGATTTTAGGGCTTTATAGAGTTAAATTACTTATCAATATTAAATTAATGAATGTAAAAGTTATATACTATTGATAGGTAATTATGAGCAATAATGAATCAACGGATTCACAAAAGAGACCCGGTGACGAAAGCAAGGTAAAAAAAACCAACCCGCAAGTTTCATCCAAGCCCGAGCAGAAAAGACCGGCTGATCAGCAAAAGAATAAGCAGCACTACAAGTATAGAAAAAGAAGATACTACAGCAAGAATAAAAAGGACGATTCCCAACCTTCAAGCCAGCAAAAGAAAAGTTTTAGTTTTAGAAAAGTGTCGGTTTTAATTCCTCTGCTTAACGAGGAAGAATCTTTACGACCGCTTTACAACGAAATTAGAAAATCCTTCAATACAATTACTTCAGATTATGAAATATTTTTTGTTGATGACGGCAGCACTGATAATTCGCTGAAGGTAATTAAGGATTTGGCAAGGGTTGACAGAAAAGTTAGGTATATAAGCTTCAGAAAAAATTATGGTAAATCCGCTGCGCTTCAAGTGGGATTCAAAAATGTAACCGGCGATGCCGTGATCACAATGGATGCTGATTTGCAGGATGACCCCGAAGAAATTCCAAATTTACTAGCAAAGTTGGAAGAAGGATTTGATCTGGTTTCGGGATGGAAGAAAAAACGATTTGATCCTTTTATTAAAAAGCATACTTCCAAATTTTTTAATTATATAACAAAAGTTTCATCAGGAATAAAAATTCATGACTTTAACTGCGGGCTAAAAGCGTACCGAAAAGATGTTGTAAAAAGTGTTGATGTTTATGGCGAGCTTCACCGTTACATTCCCGTGCTAGCCGGCTGGAAAGGGTTTTCGGTTGCTGAAATAGTTGTTAGACACCATGCCCGCAAATACGGCAAAACCAAATTTGGAATTTCAAGATTCTTTAAAGGATTTATAGATTTAATAACCGTTATTTTTACTACGCGTTACATTCAACGACCTCTTCATCTATTCGGATTGCTTGGCGCAATTTCATTCCTTGCCGGATTTGTGATCAACGCCTACTTAACTTACGAATGGATACAAGGAATTGCACTCGGTAATCGGCCCTTACTCTTCTTAGGTATATTATTGATCATCGTTGGCGTTCAGTTAATTGCATTAGGTTTGCTGGGCGAAATTATGGTTCATAAATCACAGGACGAAAGAGTGTACGGTATAAAATCTCAGAAGTGATAGGCTGGTTTTCCCATTATGGCTTATAAACTTTATCTTACCTTAATTCGGAGAGTTTTACTTGGATAAAAAAATTATAATTGTGGGTCCGGCATACCCTTATCGTGGTGGAAACTCCCTCTTCGTCTCTCATGTTTTTGACGCGCTCTCCAAACATTTCAATGTTAAAATTTATAATTACAAATTGCTCTATCCTTCAATTCTTTTTCCAGGATCAACTCAATTTGATGAAAGCAATACGGCACTTTTGAAAGCACCGAATGAGCGTGTGGTAAATTCTATCAATCCATTTAACTGGATAGCAACCGCAAAAAAAATAAAAGCCGAGGAGGCTGATTTAATTGTATTCGATTGGTGGCATCCTTTTTTCGGCCCGTGTCATTTTTCAATTTCCCAAATGATTAAATCGAAATACAAAGACAGAATTTTGTTCATTACAGAAAATGTAATTTCGCACGAAGGAAATTTTGTTGATAGAATTTTAACTAAGGTTGGTTTGAAAAATTCCAGCCGGTTTTTATCTCTTTCGGAACAGGTGGAAAATGAACTGAAGAATTTAGCCAAAGGTAAAAAAGTTTATCGCACCGAATTACCTGTTTATGATTGTTATCAATCAAATGAAACTGAAGTTCAATCAACCAAGAAAGATTTTGAGTTTGATGAAGAGGATAGAGTTCTTTTGTTTTTTGGATATGTTAGAACTTACAAAGGCTTGGATATTCTAATTGATGCTATGCCAAAACTGATAGAGAAAGATAACAGATTTAAACTGCTGGTGGTTGGTGAATTTTATGATAGTCCCGATAAATATTTTAAACAAATAAAAATGCTAAACATTGAAAACCATGTTAAAATAATTAATAAATTTGTTGCTAATGAAGATGTTTACAAATACTATCTTGCCTCTGATGTTGTAGTGCTGCCTTACCGAAGTGCAACTCAAAGCGGAATATTAAATGTTGCTTACGGGTTTCAAAAACCGGTGATCGTGACTGATGTGGGCGGGTTAGCAGAGTTCGTTGACGAAGAAAAAACAGGAGTAATAGTAAGTTCTGCCGAACCTAAAAAAATTGAGGCAGGTGTTCTCAAGTTTTATGAACTTCAGAAAACAATTAACTTTTCTGAAAACATTGTTAAAAGAAAAAGCAGCAATGCGTTTAATGATCTACCCGAATTATTTAAACAAATTTTGAAGGATGTTGAAAATGACACTTAAGCCTGACTGTAAATATTTTCCCGGTGATAGACCATGTGATTTCAACAAGTTTGAAGGCATTATGTGCGATAATTGTGATCATTACTATCCTGTAAAATTTAAAATTCTGGTTATTAAATTAGATGCTATGGGTGATGTTTTACGAACGACATGCCTGCTCCCAGCATTGAAAGAAAAATACCCTGAATCAAATATTACCTGGCTAACAAAAAGTAATTCACTTGATTTATTTCAGAATAATCCATTTGTAGATAGAGTTTTGGAGTTTGAGGATACAAACATAATTCCTTTGCTAAAGGTAGAAATCTTCGATCTGATAATTCATCCGGATGCTTCACCTCAAAGTGCTGCTCTTGCAAGTTTTGCAAACTCGGAGAATAAGAGGGGATTTATTCTTAACGAAAAGGGAAAGGTGTTTCCGGTAAATGATGAAGCTGTTGAGTGGTTTGAAATGGGAGCCTTCGATCAGTTTAAAAAGAGAAATAAAAAATCATATCAGCAAATTCTTTTTGAGATTGCCGGACTAGAATTTAATGGTGAAGAAATTCAATTATATTTATCGCAGGAAGAAAAAGAATTACAAGAAAGTATTTCACGAAAATTAAGTCTGTCAAATTCCGATTTAATAATTGGATTGAATACAGGCGCAAGCAGCAGATGGCAGTTTAAGCAGTGGCGGCTTGAAGGTTACATTGATTTAGTACGGGAGATACGCCGCAACTTTAAAGTTGAAATTTTGCTTTTCGGGGGACCCGAAGAAGTTGAAAGAAATGAAATACTGCAACAGCACTTTCCGGATTTAATAAATACCGGAACAAATAATTCATTACGGGAATTTTTTGCTAAACTGGATCTTGCCGATATTGTTGTAACCGGGGATACAATGGCGCTGCATGCCGCAACTGCATTGAAGAAAGATGTTGTTTGCCTATTCGGTCCAACTTCATACAACGAAATTTATGACTATGGAAGAGTAGCAAAAGTTTATCCTGATATGGATTGCTTGGTCTGCTACAAACCGGAATGTGATTTTAATCCAACTTGCATGGATAACATTACGGTTGAAATGGTTTATGGCGAGATTGAAAAAATCATTAAAAATAAATCAAAATAATTTAGAATTATTTTCATCCAATTAGCGGGGGAAAAGATGTTAGTTCTTTCTAAAATTAAAGCTTTTATTATAGCGGCAAGTTTAATCTTATCAATTGCTGCATGTACAAAATCCCATGTGCCAAGATCAATTCAAAAATTTTCAAATTTTTCAGGTGAATATATCGGGCAGCCTGTCCCAGACTCCGTTCCGAAATTATTTAGTGAAAATTTAATCAGTACCGGAATGAGTGAACGTGACGCTGCTTTTAGTCCGGGCGGGAATGAGTTTTATTTTACAGTAATGGCAAAAGGGAATGGCGTTCTCCTCTTTGTTGAACAGGTAGATGGCAAATGGACGAAACCTGAACTTGTTTCGTTCTCCGGAAAATACAGTGACCTGGAACCATTTGTTTCTACAGACGGACAAAAATTATACTTTGCATCAAACAGACCAATGGATGGAGAGGGCGATCCCAAGGATTATGATATTTGGTTTGCCGAGCGTGCAGAAAAAGGATGGAGTGAACCTCAAAATATTGGCGAACCAATTTCAACAGATAAGAATGAATTTTACCCCACAATAACTTTAAGCGGTTCAATTTACTTTACTGCTGAATATGAAGATGCTGTTGGAGGCGAAGATATTTACATGTCGGTATTCATAGACGGCAAATATCAAAAAGCAAAAAATATTGGAGGCGGAGTAAATTCAAAAAGAGGTGAGTTTAATTCCTATGTTTCCCCGAATGAAGATTTTTTAATTTACTCAACATGGGGAAGGGAAGATGGCTTTGGCGGAGGCGACTTATATATAAGCTTTAGAGATGATAAGGGAATATGGGGTGAAGCCAAAAACATGGGAGAAAAAATAAATACAAAATTCTTAGAATTCTGCCCCGGCTTTTCCAGCGATGGTAAATACTTTTTTTTCACAAGCAGCAAAACAGACAATAACCTTGGCGAACCCGGTGAACTCACCTACAAAAAGCTTACAGAAATGTTAAGCAAACCACAAAACGGGGAGAGTGATATTTATTGGGTAGAAAGTAGTTTTATTGAAAGTTTGAGAGGTAACTGATCTGACTGTGCTGTTCCGAATTCACATCATTTGTCATTTGGAAATGAGTCCCGATTTTTAGGGGACGTTTGAGAAATCTACAATCTAAAGGTCTCGGAGATTTCTCTACCGATTAAAAGAATCGATATCGAAATGAAAAATTTCTTTTCTGATACCAAAATCTTACTAATGAATTTTATATAAGTAGTTTGGAATTTTAACTTTGATGCCCGTGTATTTTCCGGCTAAATCACTTTCCTGATCACCGACACACATAATAATATCTAAACCGCTTTCACTTAAACTTTTGCGATGAATTATTTTGTATTCCTCCGCTTTCAAATCTTCTTCATCATCTCTTCTGCAAATTAAGGTGTCAAATTTTGTGTAACCTACATCAATTAAATTTTTGTAAGTCGATTCGTATGTAATCATTCTTTTGCCGGTAAGAAAAACAATGTTGACATTTTTATCGACCAGATGATCGTACAATCTTTTCACTTCCTCTATCGCCGGTGCCTTTGCCTGCAATTGCCATTCTGTCCATGAGTTCCAATCATAACCAAAATCTAATTGAATTGCGTAATCGTAACCGGAGAGAGTTGTTTCATCGATATCAAAAACTGCGGTACTGCTTTCAGTTAACTCTTCTTTCTCTAATTTATTAATTGCTTCATCAACAACCAATTTAATTTCTTCATCAATTTTACCTGACTCGTAATATTCTTTTACCGCTTCCTTGGAATCGGAAAGGTTGGCGGGTTTTTCATCTTTACATGATACAACTAATAACGATAGTGCCAATAAAATTAAAATTTGTTTCATCATAACTATAACTACTTTCTTTATTAAAAATTGAGTGCCCAATTTAAAAATAAAAAGGCAGATTAAAAATCTGCCCACCATAAAATCTAAAAATTAACTTCTAATCATTTACCATTTCCATTTTTACCTGTTCAATTTTTTGTGTAACAACGGCAGCATTCATTTCATTCATTTGCAAACTGCTAATTAATGTAAGTTCAGAGAAAGCCTCTTCATAAAGTTTAAGCTCAGCAAGTAAGTCAGCGAAAAATAATCTGTCTTCCAAAATATTTTTAGTATCCGGGTATTTCCTGTATGTTTCTTTTGCAACAATTACTGCTGATTCTTTAAATCCATTTTGCGCTAACTGTTTTGCGCCGTTCAATCTTTTAATACCAAAATCATTCGATGAAATTTTTAATTGCTCTTCCGGTTTAGTTTCAGTTCCGTAAACAGCGGTGTTTTTTGTATTACCATTGCCGTTAGTTTTAGGAACGTTTCTAATTTCTTCCATTGCCAGCGCAAGCAGCAAATCGTTGATGGAAACTTTTTCAACATGATTTAAGCCAAGTGCAGAATTACTTTGTAGTATAAATCTACTTCCCTCATTATTTAACTGAACGAAGGATTTGTTTTCTGTTAGAAGAACATCATCACCGCCAAGTATACTTCCTTTTTCAACGGTAAGCCACTCTTCGTTTGTTCCGGATAAATATTTAACATCACCAGAAACCTTTTCCACTAAAAAATCCTGCGCAAATAAATTTGCCGTAAAAATTGTTATGAATATTATGTTATATAAAAATTTCATTTTAGTATCTCCGTAATTCTATTCTAATAGATATCTATAATTTGAACGTTACCTTTTGCCAAGCCTAATTTATTTACTGCCTCACTATGGAATTTATCTGAAGCAATTTCCCACGCGGTATTAAAATCACTTTGTGAAGTTGTTTCAATAGGTATCCACAATTCTTCTTTTCCGGTAACATTTTTCCTTATAAAAAACTTTTTATCATTATTTGTGATCAAGGCAGCGCTTTCCGGTTGAAGACCGGTGTTAACCAAAAGATTTACATGGCTAACTCCATCCGGTTCCTTAAAATCTACAAAAGCAGTTTGGATGCCGACACTCTCCAGCATTGAACTGAAGCAGACACTTAGATCATCACAGTCGCCGCCTTTAATTTTTATAGTTTCGCTGGGGAACTGGACTCGTTCAACTGATGCACGAGGATCTGAAACGTAAATCATATTTTTTGAAAAGTGAGTAAACAATGTTTTTACTTTTTCAAAATTATTGAGTGCCGAAGGAATCTTATCAAGTTTCTCCTTTTCACTTTGAAGTATATCTTTTGAAAGTAAATGAGAATATTCAATATCTCTTCTTACAAAGTATCGTAAATTAATTACGTTGCCGTCCCAAGCATTGTGGTCGTTTAGCAATAACGGCTTCTGCATTTCATCATCGGGCGAATTGCTTTCAGTTGCCAGGTAAAAATTTGCTTCACCAATTTCCCGCTTGCTTATATTTTTCGATTTATCATGAATGATCGTGTAAAATGGTATAATTGCGGAGTCACCGGCAGAAACAATAACAGTAGGAGAATAAATTACATCCTCATTAATTAAAGGAATGTAGCTTGAAGGTTTAACGGATATTTTTTTATCAGAAATATTTATAACCTTTGCATGTGCAAATGGTTTATTTATATACTCATCAGCTAAAGTTGGAAAAATCTCTCCGTTAATTTTTACGTCGGCAAACTTTACAAGTTTTTCAGGAGAAAAGGAAAGTGCAAAATTCACTGACGCAAAATATTTACTGCCGCTGAATTGATTATTTAAAAGATTATTTATTCCTTTATCAAGAAAATCACTCAAGGGTTTTGCAGCAGTCCTATCTGAAAAATATTGAATTCCGGAAATTGTAAAACTAACAAAGTCAGTTGAATAATTTAACGTTGGAACCACACCGGCAATATACGGCTCCTGATATTTATCATGAAACGCTGATAGACCAAAAGAAAAATTTCCGCCGGCAAACTTTAACCCTGAATTTAATCCGACAATAAATGATTCATCCGTTTCAAATCGCCCGGTAACTGCTAGTTCATCATAAGGAAAATACTCTAGTCCAAATGCAGCATTTTTACCTCTGCGCATCTTGTAATTTTCATCACTTGGATTCGATTCATTTTCATTTAGAACAATTAAGTTTATTGATGAAAGAGATAAAGCTAAATTTTTAGTGACTAAGTATTTCATTCCAAAATCACCACGCCAAAAATCACCTTTTGATTCGATAGCTTCTGTTGTTATTATATTTTCATTGTCAATGGAAATGAAGGAATTTAATTCCTCTTCCTTGAAAGTTTGTTTAAAGAATCTAAGATTAAATCCTGCTGAAAAATCAGGAGTAATATTTAATCCATAACCCAAACCGAATAGTTCTTCAAAATTTATTTGAGTATGAAGCTGTACTTCACTTGAATCCTCTGATGAGATAAGAGATGTACCTGTTTTGAATTCGAATTCCTTTTGAATTCCGGGAGTGAATCTTGCGTATAAGTTATGATCTTTTATTTGCTTTGAGATACCGATTAAATATATGTTCGAAGAAAAAGTGGAGAAATATTCAGCACCGTAAACAAATGATAATTCCCAATTGCTGTTTTGCGTGTAATTATTCGGATTCCATTCAAGACTGTTCAGCCTGAATTTTTTATTCCCGGAGTTTGCTGCAAACCCAAACATATCCAAGGAAGATTGGGCATATGTTGTTTTAACAATCATCATTAAAATTAAGATAATTGAAAAAGCACGTACATATTTAAGGGACCGGTAGATAGATGTTATGAATATTATGCGCAGTAACAAAATTATCATTTATTGAATTATTGCCAATGTTGGTTCTATATCTTCTTATAAATGTTATCACCAATGATTTAAACTGATCAAATGGAATGTTCCTTAAAAGGTTGCCTGGTATTCTCAAGTGTCCGTCATCTTTTGTTTTTAAACTGTAAATCGGAAATGTTCCTTCTCGGTTTTTTAATGCGCCGCCGATAATTATTTCAATTGGTGCATCAGCTCTATCCCATGTCAAATCAAGTCCAAAGTTTGGCTGACCAGGACTGCCTGAAATTTTAACATTTCCCGTTACTTCAGGCGGGGTCAAAATGTTAAATTGAATAGCCTGACCAATAATTGGTTTTAGTCTAAAAGTAACATGATCCCCATTGCCTTGTCTCCCTCTTCTGCTATTTAGTTTTAGAAGGTGCAGAGTTCCGGCAAGTGTATCTTTTACTACTCCATCTTCTTTGTATCGTAGTATATATGGGGCAATCTGAGCGGTATCTCCGTTGAAAATAGTTCTTCCAATTAATCTAGTTCTATAGCCAACAACAGTTCCTGAATTGTTTTTAATTGTTAAACTTGTATCAAAAAAGGCTGCGGCGTAAAAAGTTGATTCTAAAGTAAAATTGCCGATTGTATTTTTAATATCGTTTACAGAAATTATTGAGGCTCGAGTTGGCACCGGCTGGGTTATTCCTGTTGAGTCATATCCATTGTCATAAACAAACTGGTCGGGACTAGGAGATAGAAGTTCAACTTGTAATTCATCATCAATAGCATTGTCGTCTGGCAATAATTCAGTAGGGATTGGGTCGTTGCAAGATAAAAATCCCAATAAAATTAAAGTTATTAGTCCAATATGTATAAACTGCTTTTTCATTGTTATTCAAATTATAAAATTGTTTCCATTTATCAATGTAATTTTTAATTATCAAATTAGCGGAAGTCTCAGCACCATGGAGCTGAGACCCCTCCGCTTTTTTGCAGGGTGTTCCTTTGCGGAACAATAGATTACTTTACAAAATATGGAAATCCCCATGTGTTAATTTCAACCGGTGTTGCATCATCATAAATAACCTGCTTTGGCATTGCGTTTATTATTGCATGATAAGGACCGATATGCTGATGCGTTGTATATGTTGCCTGATAAACTTTCTGGTAGTATTGCCCATCAAATTCAGATGAAACCAATTCAAAACGTTTCTTGGCTCTGTTGTAACCGTTGCGTCTTGCGCCGTATGTTAAAGTTACAAAATCATCTGCTTCGTAAGCACTTTGTACATTTACAACAATCGTTACTTCTTCAAATCTGCCTACATCAGGAAACTGATGCCAGAATCTTCTTCCGAACCATCCAAACTTACCTGGACCTCTGTGAAGATAATAATCGTTAGGAGAATCAATTGTTAAAGTATCGCCATTCGGTAAATATGCTGTAAGTTTTGTGATCTGAATGTTTTCTGTTAAAGTCCCACCTTCTGGTAATGATATAGCAATAATTCTCCAATTCCATCTGTCGGAAAGTGAATTATTCACTTTTTCAAAAATTATATTTCGAGTTACGACGGTACTAAACTCTTTTTCAACTAGTGTATCGATCAAATTTGCACCGAGTGTATCAAACGGTTCGAATGAGGCTGCGATAAATAATTTACCTTCAAAAGTTTTCGTTAAAACTCCGTATGCTGTGTCGCCTTCGAAAGTAATGTTTAAGTTTCTGCTTACTAAGCGCATTTTTTGACCAACACGTACAGGGTAAATTTCAGCAGCTATTTTGGGAAAGATGAAATCCATTACATCTTCTTCGTTGTAATTCGGCTCAAATGATTGCAAATCCTCATCTTCATCAGTGAGTTTTTGCATTGCTTCAATATCTGTTTGATTTTCATCAGGTTCTGTTAATGAATCCTGATTATTGCATGCTGAAAGAAATCCTAAAAAGATTAGAATAAGCAATAAATTTGAAAAGATTGATTTAAAATGTTTCATGTTGTGCCTCCGTAACTATTTATTTTTTGATGTTTGATTTTCGTTGACAGTAACCGTTATGCATGTTGTGTGCCATGAGCTTGATTAAGCCTAAGGCATTGAAAAACAATAACTTAGCTTAGCGGTTAAGTTGGGATATTTGCCTGGAAATTTGGCTCAAATGCCTGAATGATTTTTATCCAGGTGGTTACTAATAGTTGAAAGTTTGCAGGTTTCAGGTTGGAAAGTTAAAAAGATTGAAAGATTATAGTATTGATTTGCTGGTCACAAAAATAACATTTCAAGATTTGAGATTTGCGATTTGAGATCTCAACTTCGCAATTGCTGATTAATTATTTCATCAAGATATTGATGATAACGCTGGGGTAGGTTTTTGTACTTGGATTGGAAGGCTATCTTTATTTCATCAAAATTTGATGAGGTATGTTTTTTAAGATCTTTATTAATATTATTTAAATATGTGGATGCTTTAGAGATCACTTTATTAATTATTTCCCTTTCCTCTGAATTTGCAATTTTGTTTGCGGCAGCATTCAAATCATAATTATTGGTGCAGTAATATTTAAAGAATATTCCACGAAAATTTTCGGAGATAATTGTTCTGCTTAAATTGCCCAGCTCTTTTGCCGTCTCATTTATTGATGAATGTGAAAAATTTTTCTCTCGCAGAGAATCAAGAATTAGAGATTCTAGATTGGATTTATCAAATTTTATTAATTCAGGTGGAAGATCATTCAACTTAATTATTTTCCTGTTCTCAGATTTAGCAAAAATTGCAGCCCTCTTAATTATCGAATCCAATTCTCGAACATTTCCCTTCCAATCATTGTTTTCCAATTGCTTAACAACGGCTTTCGAAATTGTTAATTCCGCATCTTCTTTTTTTGCGAAGTAGTTAGCTAAAATTTTTATATCATCCTTTCTTTCCCTAAGGCTCGGAAGTTTCACTTGAATAACATTTAGCCGGTAATAAAGGTCTTCTCTAAATAATTTTTGTTTAACTAGTTCCTCCAAATTTTTATTTGTCGCGGCAATAATACGCACATCCACAAAAATATTTTGAGTATCACCAACTTTCTGAATTTCACCTGATTGCAAAACCCTTAATAACTTTACCTGAAAATTTTCACTTGTTTCGCCTATCTCATCTAAAAATATTGTTCCTTTATCTGCCGCTTCAAACATCCCTTTTTTATCTGCCATGGCATTGGTAAATGCGCCTTTTTTATGTCCAAACAATTCACTTTCGAGCAGTGAGTCAGAAACAGCTGCGCAATTAATTGCTAAAAAGTTTTCGTTGTTTCTATTGCTCAATTGATGAATTGCTTTTGCCGCAAGCTCTTTACCGCTTCCGCTTTCACCTAAAATCAAAATGCTCGCATCTGTTGGCGCAACTTTTTCAATTGTTTTAACCACCGATTCCACAAGTCTGCTTCTGTAAATTATACCATGAAAATTTATTGCTTCGGGTAAATCTGTTTCCGGGTTACGGTCATCTTCACTTGATTTTTCAAGTTCGGAAATTTCCTTTTTAAGACTGTTTATTTTATCAATTAATTGCTCATCGTTTTTATCTTTTTTGTTTTTTAATTCTTTTTCAAGAGCAGCTAAATTATTTTCTTTTTTTGAAAGAGCAATTTTTAAAATTTCAGTTTCACCCAAAGCTGCGATTAGCAAACTTTTACTTTCCCAATAATGAATTATGAGTTCGGCGGTTACTAAAAATGCAAACGGCAAAAGGAATGCAGAATAATTTAACTCAATTTGAAAATATGCGAACATTATAAAACTAGTTAACATGCAGGCAAATAGAGCAAAAATACAGCAAGTAATATCTTTGTTCGCAAACTCCTTGTATGAGATGAAAATAAAAACAGAAAAGAATAGCAGCGCGGAAATTAAAACATAATTACTATTTAAATATTTTGTGTTAATAATATTATCAACAGCTATGGTATGAAGCCCAATACCCGGTAGCATTTCATCATAGGGACTTGAAATAAATTTTGCAGTTGAAGGATCGCTTACTCCGACTAAAATAAATTTGTCTTTCAAATTACTTAATTGTTTATCATTTCTTTCTGCAAGATCAAAAAATTGAAGTAGAGAATAATTTTTATAATTTTTCCATGAAGTATCAAAATTAAGTTCAAGCAGTTGATCGGGCTCAAGTTCCTTCCCAAATATTTTAGCAATGGAATTAGCAAATGAGTATTCAACTTTATTCCCTAATGTAATTGATGAGGGAATGAAAATTCCTAATGCTTCTTGATAATGCAAATGACCTGTTTGAATATCCGGATTCTCAATTTTTGGCTGCGGATAGATCAATGAATCTGCAGAAGTATTTTCGCCGTCATAAAACAAATTATTTATCTGGGAACTGAGCACAACATTTTTTGTTTTGTTTAATTGTTCATTCAGCAGCTGGTTATAAACCGATTGAAAGGATAAATTATCCGAGAGAAAAATTTCTATTCCCACACCCTTAATCTCATATTTATTAAGGTAACTCAACAGCAGGGCATAGTAGCTTCTCTTAAGGGGCCAGCTTCCTAGCTTTTCAATATCTTGAGTATCAATTGTAATTATTACTACATTTGTATCAGGAATAGATTCGCCTGACAGCCTTTGAAAGAATCCTTGAAGCGTATAGTTAATGCTCTCCGAAACCGGATTAAAGAACAATACAAGCACTAACGCAAATATTACAGCGGAAATTTTTAAATGCTTTTTATTTTCTAATAACTTTTGAATGTTAACCATTATTAAGTTAATTTTGCATTACTTTTCTTAGGCTAATTTACAAAATTCTTACTTAAAAATTAGCAGCGGATTTAAATAATGGAGATATGAAATGAGAAGTACGATAAACAGTTTAGCAGTGCATACTTACGGAAATAAAAAGAAACAGCCGATAATTTTTATACATGGTTTTCCATTTGATTACAAAATGTGGTGCAACCATATGGAAGCGTTGAGCGAAAATTATTACTGTATTGCTTATGATGTGCGAGGTTTAGGCGAAAGCTATGTTGGCGATGGTCAATATACAATGGAATTTTTTGTTGATGATCTTTATTCAATTATGCATGAGATGTCACTTAAAAATCCGATTGTTTGCGGAATGTCAATGGGCGGTTACATCGCATTACGTGCAGTCGAGCGAGACCAATCAAGATTTAAAGCATTAATTCTTATGGATACAAAATCACAAGCTGATAATGATGAAGGAAAAATTAAACGAGCTGCAGCGATTAATGAAATCAATACAAATGGGCTAAATAATTTTCTTGAAGGATTTATAACAAATTGTTTCTCTTCGGCAACAATAAAAAATAATCCGGAAAAATTTGAATGTGTTTTAGAACGAGCAAAAAAGCAAGACCCGCTTGGTGTTAAAGGGTGTTTATTAGCCATGATCAGCCGAACTGATACAACTGCTTATCTTGAGAAAATTGAAATCCCCACACTGTTGATGGTCGGTGAAAAAGATACCCTCACTCCGCCGCAGGTAATGAAAGATATGGCGGCACAAATAGATGAATCGGAATTTGCACCCATTCCTCACGCAGGGCACATGGCTCCTGTTGAAAATCCAGGTGTTGTAAATAATATTATTGCAAGTTTTTTGGAACGAAGATTTAAAAAATGACATTAAATTTTATAAGCCGCCTATCAGCATTATTGTTAGTATTAATAATTTTCATTACCGGATGCAGCAAACAGGAATTTGAAGAAAAAGATTTTAATAAAATTTTTGATGAGCAGAATGTTGACGGCTGCTTTATTTTATATGATGTAAAAAACGAAAGCACAATAAAGTCTAACCTGGAAAAATGTAACACCAGTTTTCTCCCCGCATCAACATTTAAAATCCCTCATACATTAATTGCGATGGAATTAGGTATTATCCCTGACACATCATTTACATTAAAATGGGATGGCAATGAAAGATTTGTTCCCATCTGGAACAAAGACCACAATTTAAGCAGTGCACTTAAAAATTCCGTTGTGTGGTATTATGAAGAAATTGGGAAAAGGATTGGCAATGAAAGAATGGCGGAATGGCTGAACAAAATTGAATACGGGAACAAAGATGTGTCGGGCACTTACCCCTATTGGCTTAGGGGCAATTTAAGAATTACACCCAATGAACAGATAGAGTTCATAAAGAAGTTTTATTTTGAAAATCTCCCCTTCAAAGAAGAAAACATTAAAACAGTTAAAAAGATTTTAGGATTAGAACAAACCGAGAACTACAAATTAACTGCAAAAACCGGCTGGGCGGATTTTAATGGCGAAAGTATCGGCTGGGTTGTTGGATATCTTGAGGTTGAAAACGGCACCTATCTTTTTGTCACAAATATTACGAGTAAAGATACTCCCGATAACTTTGCTACACTCCGATTATTAGTTACAAAAAAAATATTTAACCAACTCGGTTTGATAAAAAATTAAAATTAACTTTTCCCATTAGCGTGAAAATTGACTTCGTAATCGATAAACTCACCATTTTGATAATTGAATTTCGCACTGAAAAACTTCTTCTCTAAAATCCATTTTAGGAATATACTATCACCATCCCACAAATTTAGATCAGTTAGTTTATCATTTGGTACCCACTCAAGTTTTCCTTCCGGCGAGTCAATTAATTCTCCCTCAAACTCTTTAAAAGTAAAAAGGAACACATACCAATCGTCCTTACCGTCAAACAAAGGGTAGGTTATAAATCCGTTCATTTCCGGATTTTTCACAGTAAGTCCCGACTCTTCCTTTATTTCTCTAATTGCACATTCCTCGGGTGATTCTCCCGGTTCAAATTTGCCGCCCAATCCGTTCCATTTACCTTCGTGGTAATCGTTTTCCTTTTTATTTCTATAAAGCATTAAAGTTTTATCATCATCGGTAACATAACAAAGAGTGGCAAGCTTCATTTGCTATCCTTTTATTTATTGAGTTTGATAAGATAATAACGTCAATCAAATTATACCAATTTGATGGGGAAAAATATTTTCGGCAAAGGATTTCTAAATAGTTAATTATTTTTACTAACTTTTAGTTTGGCTTTTCAAAATAGATGGAAATATGAAATATAACGAACAGATAAATACAGCCGATAAAATTGTTGTTAAAGGCGCACGGGAACACAATCTTAAAAATTTAGATCTCGATATTCCTCGGGACAAACTTACAGTTTTTACAGGAGTTAGCGGCAGCGGTAAATCTTCATTTGTTTTTGATACGGTTTACGCTGAAGGACAGAGGCGGTATGTTGAAAGTCTCTCCTCTTACGCACGTCAATTTCTCGAAAGAATGAATAAACCCGATGTGGATTTTATTTATGGAATTTGTCCGGCTGTTGCTATTGAGCAAAAAACCGGTGCAAGAAACCCACGCTCAACAGTTGGAACGAGTACTGAGATTTATGATTTTTTGCGACTTCTGTTTGCAAGAGTTGGTAAAACATTTTGCTTTGACTGCGGAAAAGTTGTAACGAGAGATTCGGTAAAAACTGTTTCGGAATGGCTAGAAGAGCAAGACGAAAGTAATAAATTTTATCTTGGATTTCCGCTGCATGCTCACGAGGGAAGAACGGTTAAAGAAGAAATTACTCTTTTGAAAAAGAAAGGTTTCTTCAGAATATTCAATAAAAATAAACTAATTGATCTAAATGAAACAGACACAACACCAAGATCGAAATTGAATATTCGTGTAGTCGTCGATCGCTTTAAAATTAAAAAGGGTAAAGTTAGAGAAACTTTAGCTGATTCTATTGAAACAACTTTTAAGGAAGGTGAAGATCGGCTAACCGTTATTAATGCAGATACTAACGAGATTAAAGAATTTACAAAATTTTATGAGTGCTGCGGAATTAGGTATGAAGAACCTGAACCTCGATTTTTTTCTTTTAATAATCCATTTGGGGCTTGTCCCGTTTGCCAAGGCTTCGGCAGAACAATGGGCTATGATATGGATTTAATTATTCCTAATAAAAACTTAACACTTCTCGAGGGCGCAATTGCTCCATGGCGGACAGTAAAGTTCAGCAAATATTTACGTGATTTAGTTAGACTGGCAAGTGCGCATAATATTCCTATCGACGTACCTTTTAAGAATTTGAACGATAAACAAGTTGAGTTAATAAACAAAGGCTTTAAAGGGTTTGTAGGAATTGAAAAATATTTTGAAAAGCTGGAACAGAAAAATTATAAAATGCACATACGCATATTGCTTAGCAGATATAGAGGCTATGCTACATGCCATGCTTGTAAAGGTTCAAGATTAAGAAGGGAAGCGCTGCAGGTTAAAATTAACGACTATTCAATTTTTGATTTGATTGGAATGTCGATTGAAAAAGCATACAAGGTAATTAAAGAAATTAAGTTATCAGAATATGAAAAGGCTATTGGGGAACAGATATTAATAGAGATTACAAAACGTCTATCCTTCCTTAATGATGTTGGACTTGGATATTTAACCCTTGATCGATTGAGCAGCACACTTTCCGGCGGTGAAACCCAACGCATAAATTTGGCAACTTCTCTAGGCTCAGCACTTATCGGAACATTGTATGTGCTTGACGAACCGAGCATCGGACTTCATCCTAGAGATAATACGCGATTGATAAATATTTTGAAGTCGCTGAGAGATTTGGGTAATACTGTGCTTGTTGTTGAACATGATGCGGAAATGATGAAAGAAGCTGATATGATCGTTGATATGGGACCAAAAGCAGGAATACACGGCGGAGAAATTGTTGCAAAGGGAACTTATGCCGATATTCTAAAAGATAAAAACTCACTAACGGGAAAATACCTATCGGGCAAGGAGTTTATCCCGGTTCCCAAAAAACGTGACACAAAAATGGGAAAAGAAATTTCTATTGCCGGCGCTCGTGAAAATAATTTAAAAAATATAAATGTTGATATTCCTTTAAATAAATTGATTGTAGTAACAGGTGTAAGCGGATCGGGTAAGAGTACACTTGTGCATGATGTGTTTTATGGCGGCATTGCAAAAATGTTCGGCAGCAATCCTAAAAAGCTCGGCAAGTATGATTCTATACAAGGTCACCGCGGCATTGATGAAATTGAAATTGTGGATCAATCGCCGATTGGGAAATCACCAAGATCAAACCCTATAAGTTATGTTAAAGGTTACGAGCATATACGTGAATTATTTTCTCAAACACCGCAAGCGAGGGCGCGTGCTTATAAGCCTGGTTACTTTTCCTTTAATGTACCGGGAGGGAGGTGCGAGACATGCACTGGCGAAGGATTTGTTAAAATTGAGATGCAGTTCCTTGCCGACCTGTATTTGGAGTGCGAGGACTGTAAAGGTACACGATTCAAAAAGGAAGTGCGGAATGTAACTTACAAAGGAAAAAACATTGTTGATGTTTTAGAAATGACCGTTGATGAAGCGCTTGAATTTTTTAATCATAACAAAAAAATAGCTAAGTACTTGCAAGTGCTTTCAGATGTAGGAATGGGGTATGTTAAACTGGGCCAGCCTTCAAATACATTATCCGGCGGAGAAGCACAGCGCATTAAACTTGCATTGCATCTCTCAGCGCAAAGGGAAAACAAGCATACGCTATTTATCTTTGATGAGCCTACAACCGGACTTCATTTTCATGATATTAGTAAACTGCTCAATTGTTTCCGTATGCTTATTAAAAACAAAAACTCAGTTGTTATAATTGAGCATAATCTTGATATAATAAAATGTGCGGATCATGTAATTGATTTAGGACCGGAAGCCGGGGATAAAGGTGGTGAAATTGTTGCGGTTGGTACTCCGGAAGAAATTGTTAAATGTGAAAAATCTTATACGGGGAAATATCTTAAATCGTATTTAAAAAAGAATTAGTCTATAAACTTGTAAAGATTTAAATCCTTAATATCGCTATATCTAAAAATAGCAAAACCTGCAACACTACTGTTCTGAGAAAAGTAAATGATTTTTTCAAGGTCGTCAATTACATCCGGCTTAAAAGCCCCAATTCCTAAAATTATTTTCTTTCCGTAAGAATTGTTTATCCAACTTTTAGCAACACTTGTAAAGTCCGGCTTATTATTTAATGACCAATAGATTTGGGGAACAAGATAATCCACATAATTATTTTGGAGCCAATAGTAACTATCCTGGTAAACATCATGGTAGCCCTGAAGTGCGTAATATCCTTTCCCATTTTTGTAAATTCCAATTGGCGTTGCTCCAATTTCAATGTTCGGATTTATTCGTCGGATAGCAGTCTGTGCTTCATCCAATAATTTGTTGATATTTTCTCTCCGCCAATCGTTTCTATCTTTTTCTTCACCATAAGCATAGTATGAAAATTCATCCTCAAAATTTTTGCCGGGATAACGAATAAAGTCATACTGAATGCCGTCAAAATTGTATTTGGAAACTACTTCTGTTAAAAGGTCCACTAAATATTTTCGTGCTTCAGGTAATCCTGGGTCAAGCCAAAATGATGTGTTTTTACCCTCAGGATATTTCGCAACCCAGCCCGGATGTTTATTAATTAAATGATTCGAATCAATATATTCCTTGTGACCGTTCCGGGAATAGCATCGCACCATATTTACCCAAGCATGAATATTTAATCCTTTCTCGTGTGCTAAGTCAATTGCAAATTGCGCTGGATCGTAGTTCGGTTGATTATTATTTTCGCCGGTAAAAAATGGCGAGAAAGATTCAAACTCTGATTGAAAAAGAACTGTACCGCTGCTTCTAATCTGAAAGTAAACTGTGTTTAGGTTTTGTGATTTAATATTGTCGAAAATTTCTTCAAGCTCTTCTTTCTGGCTCTCTTCATCATCAATATCTGAGGGCCAATCCAGCCGATAGTTAGTTGTTACCCAAACTGCGCGTGTTTCATCTTTTTGTTGTGGAAATATTATTGTAGTAAGGAATATGAATACTACAAGTATTACAATTAGATTTTTATTCAAGAGGAAATTTGCCATAGTTTGTTTTATGAGAAGAGCCCTATTCCATTCTCGATTGAGTACATTATTTGTTCCTTAGAAGCTTCTACATCAATTAAAATGTTGCCGGTCTCTTTCAGCAATACAAATTTTACCTTACTGTTAGCTGTTTTTTTATCTCGAAACATATTTTTATAGATAGCATTTTTATCATGACTGCTAATATTTATCCTACCCTGAAGCAGTATCACTAATGAAAGCATTTCAGCCAATTTTTCGTCATTCATAATAGCAAGTGCGTTGGATAAAAAAAGCGAGCATGCAATTCCGATTATTACTGCTTCGCCATGTTTTAATTTGTGGTTCTGTTCAACTTCAATTGCGTGGGCAAAAGTATGGCCGAGATTTAAGATTTTTCTCAAGCCGCCTTCTTTTTCATCCTCAACAACAACATTACTCTTAAATTTTATGGAACTTAAAATTACTCTTTCAATAATTGATTTATCAAGAGTTTCAATTTTTGCAAGATTATTTTTTACGAACGAGTAAAAATTTTCATCGGTTAAATACGCATATTTTATAATTTCACCAAGACCGCAAATTTTTTCTTCCTTGGGTAACGTTTCAAAAAATTCCGGATCGATCAAAACAAATTTAGGCTGATAAAATGTGCCTATAATATTTTTCGTATAATTAAAATTTATTCCGGTTTTACCGCCAACAGAGCTATCAACAGCGGCAAGAAGCGTGGTAGGCACTTGAACATATTGAACCCCGCGTGAAAAAATGGATGCGGTGAATCCGGTTATATCTCCGACAATACCGCCGCCAATTGCAATTATTAAAGTATCTCTCGTGTAATTATGTTTTAATAATCCCGTAAAAATGCTTTCAAGTGTTGAAAAAGATTTTCCAGATTCACTTGGATCAATCTCAATAGCATTAAACTTGCCGTCAAATTTTCCAAATAATTCCGTTAGTTTATTCTTATGCAAACGATTTACATTTTTATCGATTACGGCAAAAATATTTTTATGCAGATTGAATTTTGTTATGTAATCAAATAGATTCGAAAACAGCCGATCGCCTACAAAAACTTTGTAGGGGTTTTCAGGCAATGGAATATCAATTGTTCTCATTTAACATTCTTCTTATTTGTTTGGCAAGTTTATCTACAGTTACACCAATTCTTGATTGATCAGTATCAATTGTAATGTCCGCTTTTTCGTAATACTTAACTCTATCTTCCAAATGCTGATTGATCTTTTCTAAAAAATCATCTTCTGAATTTTCCGATAAAACAAGATCGCGGAATAATGGTCTGTTAATTTTATTTCTTATTCTTTTATAAATAATATCAGGCGATACTTTTAAGTAAATAAGCTTACCGGAATTTTTAATGATAGAAAAATTATTGTTGTTGGAGATTGTTCCCCCGCCGAGTGAAATAATTACATTATCGAGTTTTGATAATCGAGATAAAGTTTCTGTCTCATAATCTCTAAAAAATTCTTCGCCGTGCTCTTCAAATATTTCTACAACCGATTTACCCTGTTCAATTTCAATTACTTGATCGAGATCGTAAAAATTCCAGCCTAGAACATTTGCAAGTATAGGTCCGATGGTACTTTTTCCGCTCGTCATATATCCGGTTAAATAAATTCTGCTAATCATAAAGGAATAAAAATTAAAGAAATATTTCGTTCAAATATAACGAATTGTAAAAGGTAATGGGAAAAATAAGGAGTGAAAATTATTAAAAATGTATTACAGCGCCGAGTGAAAAAGTTGCTCCATCAACATTTACTTTTGAAATAAATGTTTCCTGTCTAATTCTAATTGTTCTTCCATTAACTTCAAAAGAGGAAGCAGAGTATTTATTTTTCATTTCTATTTCGGGATCACGAAAACGCATTTCAAATTTGATAGATGAAAATTCATTGATCATATAATCCATTCCAATTCCAACTTGAATACCGTATGCAAAATCTCTCTCTTCATTTGTAACAGAAATGACATTAAAATTACGAATATATTCGCCCCAGTAATAACCAACGCCGCCGCCCATATAAAATTTCCAATGGTCTGTTGAAAATGGAAGATGATAATAAAGTGAAAATTCTATTGGTATTATTCTGTAGCCGTCCTCGGCAGTAACTTCTTCATTTACTTGAAAACCAAATGTTCTTATATCAACCGTTTCGGTTCCTTTAATGCTCTCAACATTCAGTCCTATTATCATCGATTCGGTTAATCGATATTTAATTTCACCGGCATAACTAAACACATCTTCAAGCGGTGCATTTGTTCTTCTTAAGAATGGATCGGATGAACTTGGCTGTAAAAATATTTTTGATGAGGTTGTATATCTATAACTTACAGAAACTGCAAAATCATTTCCGTTATATTGAGCCGTGGAAAAATTGGATAACAAAATTACCAAAGCAAAAGTGAGATATTTTATTTGACCTAGTCTCATATTCGGGAGTTAAAATATAAAAAACTTTTGAATTGAGTAGTGTAAAAATTGGGGTGTAATAGTAAAAACTATTTTGGAGGTAAAAAAAGGGAATACCAAATCGTATTCCCTTTTAGTAAAACTATCTGTAGAATAAATGTCTGTTATCTTCAATCTCAGCTTCATTTTTTAGACCAGAAGCCCACTCGTTAAAGAACCTTGCTTTTTTCTGTCTTAATAAATTATCTCTTAAAAAGTTTTTCTGAAGTGAGAAGTTAGTTGAATCAAATTCAGTTCTTCTTGTAACTTTAATAAGATAACTTCCTTTAGCGCCCTTGATGGGTTCTGAAATTTTACTGAGTTCCCCATTAAGTGAGTAACCAGTAAAAGCAAAGTCTTTCCCTATACCCAGCACTTGTCCGTTTGCAGTAAAATCTTTAGCTACGGAAATTTTTACTTTGGGATAAACCTGAACAGCATCTTGCAATATGCCTGTGCTGTTAACTTTCTTTTTTATCTCTTGAGCAATGCTGTAAGTCTTATCAATTTTTTTCTTTCTTAAAACTTCTCTTTCAATTGCTGCTTTAACTTCCTCAAGCGGTCTGTAACCTTCTTTTTTAATCTCGGCTACTTCAGCAACAATCCAGCCTTGGGATATTCTAAATACATCGCTTATATCACCAATGCTGTTATCAAAAACAAATCTCACTAATGCGTTATTTTTTCCTATGCCTGGAACTGATGCGCTTGTGGATGCAAAATACTGCGATTCTTTAATATCTTTTTTCATTTCACTTGCCACCGAGTCAAAGCCTACATCATCAGAAAAATAAACAAAATCACTAGCATCCTGCTGGATTTTATCCAATGTAGATGGAGAAGGCTCAATTGTATTTACAATTTTTTGAATGACATATTTGTCGCTGCTTTTGCCTGTAGTTTTAATAACGTGGTAACCGAAGTTTGTTTTAACAGGTCTTTGCACTCTGCCAATTCTGCCTGAGAAGCTTGCTTTTTCAAATTCAGGAACCATTTGATTTTTACCGAACCAGCCTAAATCGCCGCCACGTAAAGCACTACCGGGATCACCCGATTTTTCTTTAGCCAAAGTTTCAAAGTCTGCGCCATTAACAAGTTCTTTATAAATATCATCGGCTTCTTTTTTTGCCTTTTCAAAATCACCGTCGGCTTTAACTAATATATGCGATGCTCTAACAACTTCATCATTTGAACGTATTTTTTTAACTAGGTTATAGACAATGTAAGACCTTGATGAAAGTACAGGACCAATAATATCGCCAGCATTAGCATTTGCTAATAAATCTTGTGCGGTTGGCGGAACTACTGTAATTGAAACTGTATCCAAGCTGTATGGTTCACTAGAATATATTTCAACATAAGTTTTAAATGAAGCTGTATCTTTTTTAAGATCAGCGACAATTTCATTTAGATTTTTTTCTATATCAATTGAGTCGGCTCTAGTTGCTGCTTTTTGGAAAAGTACATATCTGATTTTTCTCTGCTCATCAGTTTTATAATTTTCTTTGTTCTCCTTGTAATAGCTTTCTATTTCCTCTTCAGTAGGTTTCACTGTTGAATCGGGAATAGTATTAGCATCAACTAAAGCATAGTCGGCATTCATTTTAATGCTTTCATCCATAAATGTTCGTTTTATTTCATCATCAGTAACAGCTACAGCGGCATTAACAAAATTTTGCAATTTTTCATTAATCAATTGCTGTTTAACGCCTTGCTCGGCAGCTAATACCGGCTGCAAATTTCTTGGATCATTTAAAGCTTCGTCATAAGCAGCTCTGTTAAAATTGCCGGTTGAATCAATGAATCCTTGTTGAAGATACTGAGGCGGATTTGGACCTAAGATTACATCACGCACTTCTTCATCGGTAACCGTTATTCCAAACTCATCAATTTTTTGAGCCATTAAGGTTTGACTAACAACTGCTTCCCATACTTGATCTCTAAACCCATCAACCTGTGATTCATCTATTTCTTGTCCAGTCTGCTGAATCTGATTTTGCTTTGCTTGTTCATAAAACTGTTGAAATTGTTGATAAGAAATTTCAACACCGTTAACGGTACCGACATTTCTTTCGGGATTTGTTACAATGTCACTCAGCTTTGAATCTGAGAGAACCATAAATAATACAAAAAGTCCACCGACGGTTATTATGAACCACGGTGCCAAACTTCTCATCTTAGCCATCATAGCCATATTTTCGCTATGCCTCCATTTTTGCTTGTGTATAAATTCAAAACACTAAAATTAGTATCAGATTTACATTAATGCAATGTTTTTATAGTAAAGAAATAATTAAGAGCTCTTTGGTGAAAATTTGAAGCAATTAGATTAGAGCAGAAAATACTTCTATTTGGATAGTTTAGTTTATTTATAATTTAATATTTTTTGTACGAAATTTGATATATAACTTTAGCAAAACATTATTTTTGATCAGATTACTAAAAAACTAAAAGAATGAAATTCAAAAAAAAACTAATATTGAGCTTAATTTTACTCTTTTTATTCCTACCGAAGGAGAATTATTCTCAGAATGAAAAATGCAGCTATTGTAAAAATGAGATAACAAACGGGCAATATTTGCAAGTTGATGGAAAATTCTTCCACTCCGAGCATTTTAAGTGCTCACAATGCCGAAAGATAATTAAAGGCAATTATTATTCACATGAGGGCAAATATTTTCACGAAAAGTGTTATAAAAATTCTATACTGGAAAAATGTGCTCAATGTTATAAACCCATCGAAGGTGAATATGTAAATTCGAGCGGGAAAGTCTATCATAAAAAATGTTTTGAAAATCATGTGGCATTAAAATGCAGTCATTGCGGCAAAACAATTTTGGGTAAGTTTTATCAAGATTTTTGGGGTAATAAATATCATTGGGAACATTTAGATAAAGAAAAACAATGTGATTATTGTCAAAGATTAATTTCCTACAAAGTTTCCGGGGGCGGAAAAAAACTCGCCGATGGAAGAACAGTTTGTAATCATTGTAATAAATCCGCTGTTAATAATCTTCGCAAGGCAAAGCAATTTTTAGATGAAGCAAAATTCAAATTAAAAATTCAGGGAATCAGGATTGAAAATGTTGAAATTGAACTTCACCTGGTGGATTTAGATGAATTAAAAAACATTGTAAAGGATGGGCACAGCAAAAATAATGTGCGCGGATACTCAACTTATAACTATGAAAAGTTGAACGGGGAAATTATTAAAAAGGAATTTGATATTTATATTCTCAACAATATGCATGAAAGTTTTTTTATTTCAGTTGCGGCACATGAGCTAATGCATATTTGGCAGTTTGTAAACTCACCCGAAGACAATGAAAAAATATTATCGGAAGGAAGCTGTGAATATGCTTCATATATTGTTGTTAAAAGTTCCTATGATAAGTATTACAAGTATGTGAAGAAAAACTTGGAAGAAAATGATGATCCAGTTTATGGGGCCGGATTTAAACGAGTTAAAAAAATGGTTGATGATAAGGGAAAAAATTATTGGCTTAATATTTTAAAGACCAGTAAAGATTTTCCGCGCGGATATTGAGAAGACAATTAAAAAGTAAAAATCAAAAACGAAAAGTACCTTAATAATTAATACGAGTAAAATAATTTATAACTCAATCTTATATTCCTTCCTGCTTCGGGCATAATAATTTTTACACGTGATAAATGATTTCTGTATTCCTTATTGAAAATATTATCGACATTAAAGGAAACACTATGCACTAAGAACGATGTTGAAAAACTATAATTGATAAATGAATTTAAAACGGCATATCCCGCTGTAGGTTTTTCAAATTCATCAAGCCTAGTCTGCTTATCCGCAAAATCAGTACTTACTCCAAAAGAATAGTCTTCAGTCGAATAGACAATTTCTGCTCTACCTTTTAAAGGTGGAATTTGCGGCAGCGGGTTTCCTGTCTCTTTTATTTTACCGTGTGTGTACGATGTGGAAAAATTAAGAGTTAAGTTTTTGATGAACTCCCACTCCATCTGCATTTCAATTCCGTAAAGTTCTGCGCCAACATCATCGGTAGTGTAAATCGGCAGCAGAGTTTGAAAGTTTGTTTCGCCGCTGTTCCTTGGAATAATGTATGAGCTTAGATCATTGTAAAATAAATTTAGATTAAAATAAAAATTGCTCCAACGGTGATAAAGAAAAAATTCCGAACCAATCCCCGTTTCAATTCCCAAATTAGGATTGCCTGTTTCATAAGAGTAGGCGGCAAGGTGGGGTCCTTCAGTAAATAGTTCCTCAATGGTTGGAATGCGTGATGAGCGGCTTAAGTTTGCTCCAAGGTGAACTATGTCTGTCCATTCATATAAAACCGATAATGAAGCTGAGACTGAACTAAAACTTCGTTCACGAATGTATCCAATTTTTGCATCCGGTTTTTCATACTCCGGTTTTATGTTAGAAAAATTAGCCCTGCTTCCGAACTCAATACTTAAATTTTCAAAATTTATTGCTTCAAATAAATATGCTGAAACGTTGAACGATTTTGTGGGAGGATTAAAAACAAATCCCCCGATGTTATAATCTCGGTGCTCAATTGAAGCGCCGATCGTGCCTGAATCAAAAAACAATAATTTGTTGTGATTGAAATTAATATTACCAATGTAATTTGTTATTTCAAACTCGGCACCAAGCAGTCCGCCGAACTCAAATTCCTTATGCCTGTAATAAATATTTGAAAAATTGAACTCGATATTTTTAAGCAGACTATTATCAAATTCAACTCTGGATTTTACATTGTATTGTTTCCGCAGCATTTTAATATTTACTCCAAAAGGATGTGCGCCGACAAATCCGCCCGGTACCCCGTAATCCAGTTCATACCTTTTGAAGGAAACGCCAAGAAATCCGAAATCGAAAATGTAGCTTGTTCCAAAATTATAACTCAAGTTGTAGATATCTGAATTGTCAAGTGTGCCGATTGGCGTTGAAATATCATCCGTTTTTCTTCTGCTTATTTCTCCTCTAACAATAAGATTTTTTAGTGGAATTGAGGTAGAGAAAGATCCTAAATATCCTTTATTAGCGGTTTCACCATAACCGCCGATTGTGCCGCTGATCTTATCTGAAAATTCTTGAGGTATTTCATGCCCTATCGCGTTTACGACTCCGCCGATTGTAGTTGAGGTGTGAAGTAAAACTTTCGGTCCTCTCACAACTTCAATTCTTTCCAAAGAAAAAGGTTCAATCGTAACCGCGTGATCTGGTGATGTTGATGAAAGGTCGGTCACCTCTACTCCGTCCTCAGCAATATGAACACGGTCGCCGCCAAGCCCGCGAATAACAGGTCTTGCCGGTGCGGGGCCCATCGAACGAATAGCGAGCCCTGTTTCATTTTTTAATGTTGATGCTAGCGTTAAGCCGAGTTCCTTTTGAAGTTCCTTTCCCTTGAGTACGTTGAATGATTCATTGTACTCATCAAATTTAGAATGAGAATGTAAATCAGTAACTACGACGGGAGCGATTTCAATTATTTTAGGAAGAAGATAAATAATAATGCTGCGGTCACTTTTTACGGTCAAATTAATATCAACCCGTTTTTCTACATAAGCAACGTGCGTAACAATTAAGGTATATTTCAGTTCGTTTAAATTGTGAAACTGAAATTCACCTAACTCATTTGTTGTGTAATAAATTTCAGAATCTTCAATTTGCAGAACAGCATTTTGAATTGGTTCATTTGTTTCTGCATCAATCACTTTGCCTGTTAAACTGCTGATAGGTATTTCCGCATCAGTGTTGGAGGAAAAAAATATCAATAATAAAGTGATAAGTATTTTTGAATTGAGAATTTTCATTTTACTGAACCAGAACAGGAACTAACAAAGTTCTAAAATCAGCATGACCTGCATGAAGAATTTGAAACTCAGCTTTTGTTAATCCGGCGGCTAACCCGTTTATATGAAATGCAAAGCTTCCTTCTTCACCGGCATCCCACTTTAATTCAGCAATTGCAGCATTCGAAAATACTGCTCCGAATGATATGTCAGGATCGCTTGGCGGGTCAATTAACGTTTTCGTATCATCATAAAATTTTAGTGTGTAGTGGGGACTCAATCCCACATTGATTTTTATTGTATCCTGTATCTCGGTAGTGCCTGTTGCGTAATCGGGTGCATAATAATCCAGTATAGTGATACCGGAATCATAGATCACCATTCCAACAGGTTCAAAATGTTCTTCCTGCGGTGCAATAGGATCACTGTCTTCACTGCATCCGTATAATAAAATTGTTGTCAAGATTGCTATTAGTAGAAAAATTGATTTTAAGCGCAGCATTGCTTACTCCTTCAATAAATTGGGGTTTGAACCCCAGGGTTATAATAGATGAATTAGTTAAACGAGAATTCTAACTATTTGAAGGAGGCGCTCTTAAATTTTTGTGGAGTTTTAATGTGGACGAATATTGATTGGACGATTCAAAAGAAAATAGTATTGAGTTATGAATTTGGAAATAAAAACTATTTGAAATTGCCAGGCTTTGAAATGAGTTTTGTGCAAAATGAACGATTGGACATTCAAGCACCGAAGACTGTATTTCAGCAACATCCGTTGAACTCTTTTCAATCTGGTTTGAGTTAAATGATGAAATATCAAAAACATGGTGGTGAAATGAGATGTTTGCAAGAAGTAAAAAATATAAAAGTAGAGCAGCAGTAGAAAATCTATTGATATTATATGTCTTCTTTCTTTTAATCATAAATTAAGATTTTAATAATTGTTTAAAATATCAACATAAATAATTTACTATTTGCTGCTCTAAATAAGATTCACTTTCTCTTCAATGGATTCATATTAATCTGAAAATAAACCTGACCAGGTTAGTCTTATTCTAAAAGTTCTGCCCGGTTCGTTAACTTTTATTCCCGCAGAGTATGGATTTCGCAAGAACGAAAGATGCTGTGCATAATTCAAGTCGGTAACGTTTTCAACTTCAAGTGCAAACACAACTCCGCTTATTTGATAAAATAAACCAACATCAAATCTATTCCACGCTCCGGTTGTAGTTTCTTTTGCGTTTTCATCAATTCTTAATTGAGCATCATTATAAGTATGACGCACATATCCTTTAACGCCTGCAAGTTCCGGTGATTTAATTGTCGATGTAATTTTCAACGGTGGTATTTCCGACAAAGCAGATTTTGTTGAAGAATTTTCTGCCCAGGTATAAGATGCGGAAACATCAAAGTATTCCCATGCTGCTTCAAAGTTTACTCCAGCCATCAAAGCGTTTATGTTTGCATAGGTTTGATACTTTTTCATCGGAGTAGCCGCGGTGGCAAGATCAACATAATTCCAAATTCTGCTGCCGAATAATTCCAAACGAAAATCGGAATAATTTATTGAAGTTCTTAGGGTGCTTCTAACCGGCTGATCGAGAGTTGGGTTACCTGACCAATTAGGTTTATCCATCGGCTTTTGAACTGCGATGAACAATGCCTCAGTTTCCGGTGCTTCACTTGCGGCTTCTGCTAGAACACCAAAACCAATTTTTGATGAAAGAGCTTCGGTATAACTTAGGCTTACTCCAAAGGTCGGGAAAACTCTCGAATCCTTTACATCACTGTGAATAGCTTCGTAAAATGTTTTTCTTTCACTTTCGCCAACATTTAAATAAGTTACGCCTCCTTTTGCTGAAAGATCAAACTGCCCGAATGTAAATAATTTGTGAAGCGACGCATGATAGCTGCTGACATTTGGGATTAACTGATTATCGATTTGTCCGTTAGGCATCGTAAATCTATTGTCAGCATCCCAGTTTCTGTAAACTACCTCGTAAAACTCGCCTACCATGCCGATAGTTAGATTTTGTGCGCCGGTTACCATTAACATTTTACTTTCACGTAAATCGTTATCCATAACATGACTGGTGTAATTGAAGTAGATTTTGTTTTCTTTAAAACTAGCAAAAGCACTCGCAACTCTGTTCGCTCTTTCATCCATCTGCAAATATGGGAAAGAGACATTTTCCGTGTAAGAAAATGATGCTCCGTATTTCCAATCTTTTACATTGCCGCGGTAAGATGCTTCAGCAAGTTTGTAAGTAAAATTACTTTCATACCCGTACAAATCTTTAAATGATTTACCGTCGCCATCCTCATAAGGTTTACCGGCGGCATATCTGATGTTTATTTTGTTTTGTAAATATTCTACTGAAGCGGTTCCGTCCATTCCATTCATTGCTCCGGAAACGCCCGCAATTCCTGCTCGCACTTGCAATGGATCATGGAGTTCTTTGCGGTTAAACTGAACCACTCCGCCAAGACCGCTCTGCAAATTGCTTGATGATTTATTTAAGTTTATGCTTTCTAAGTCATCGGGATTAATTCTTGTAAGCGGTGAGTCCATTCTGTTTGGGCAGGCTGAATGATATCTCTCCCCATCTACCACAACATTAATGTCACCTTTTTTCATGCCGTCGGCATAAATGTCCTGTGCAAAGAAAACTCCCTTACGGATCAGTGAGAAGCCGTTTTTGCCGAGTACATTTGACAGGTTATCTTTCTCGATCGGAAAACTTGCGTCACCGACATTTTCTTTCTTAGATGTTACTTCAATTTGATTCAACCAATAAACCTTAACACTATCATCATCTTGAGAAAAAAGATTGCCGGCAATAAGCAGAAATGATAGCGCGTTTACTAAATAAAATTTAATACGCATTTCATCCTCATATAAATTAAAATATTATTCTAGTGTTTTTAATTATACGATAGATTTGGGCGGGGGAGTAAGCTGCTCTAAATAGTTTTCGAGCGGAGTTAATTGATAAGAAAAATAAAATTTAGAGTTATATGCTTCTGAATCTTTTATGCTTTGTTTAATTGAAAAATAAGGTGTCTCAACTTCCTTAATTATTATAGGCTTTGGAGTTTTAGTTTCGTTCTCCGTTTCAAGGTTTTTACTAATCTGAGTTTTTATCTGACAGCTTCCGTTACAGTTGTTAACTTCCAGATCTCGTTCAACGCAAAGTTCATCAATAATGTAGCTGTAATTTATTACGTAATTTATCAGCGGAACAAATGCATTAATACTAATTAGTGAATAGGAAAAGATTAAAAAGTATGTGAGAACTCGTTTCATTATTTATAATAAGAATTAATATTCTGATTAAAGCTAAAGAAATAATGATTCTTTGTCAATAATTACATTTACAAATATGTTTTAATTTGGATTAAGAGTCCATCAAGATGGCATCTCCGCAAGAGATGACATCTTTGGAAGGCATTAGAGAAGTGCCTTAATAGTAATAGAATTATTCCTGATTTATTATTTTATTTCATTTTTACCTTTTGACCTTTGCCGATTTAATAACTAGTTGCATCCAATTTAACCTTTCCGCGGAAAATCCAGTAGATGCTTATTGTATAAGCCAGTACAAATGGAATTCCAATGATGGCAATGATTAGCATAATGTTTAGTGTTTTTTGCGATGAAGCCGCATTATAAATCGTTAAACTGTATTCGGGATTTGGATTAGACAAAACCATATTTGGAAAAATTCCGATCGCGAATAAAACGAAGAGTGTTACAATCGTAGCAGCGGAGGAAAGGAAAGCTCTAAATTCTCTGCCGTGAAAAATTTCTCTAGGGATATTTGCAATAGCCATCATATTTAGCAGTGCAATTAAAAATAAATACGGGTTTTCCTTAAAGGGTCCACTCATGATTGGATAGTAGATGAGAGTTGCCATTGTAATTGTTGTATAAGATATTACGAAAAATATAACCGTATTATTTATCCATCCCTTAATTGTATTTTGAAAACCTCCCTCAGTCTTCATTGAAACGTAAATTGTTCCGTGCATCATAAAGAGTGCAACGGTAGTCAATCCTATCATCAATGTGTATGGATTTATCAAATCCCAAAAGCTGCCCATGAATTCTTTGTCCGGACCTATTGGAACTCCCGTAACAATATTGCCGAGAGCAACTCCCATCAAAAAGGCAATTAGTATGCTGGAAACACTGAAGGAGATATCCCAAAAATTTCTCCACCATTTCATTTTTTCTTTACTTCTAAATTCAATTGAAACAGCCCGAAAAATAAGCATGAAAACAAGCAGCATGAATGCAGTATAAAAACCGGAAAAGACTGTAGCATAAACATGAGGGAAGGCAGCAAACAAAGCACCGCCGCCGGTAACAAGCCAAACCTCGTTGCCGTCCCAAACCGGACCAATAGAATTAAGTGCGAGCCTTCTGTTCGTATCACCTTTAATAAATAGATAGATTGAGCCTACGCCGAGATCAAATCCATCTAAAATTGAATAGCCTGTAAAAAGAACTCCGATGAGAATAAACCAAATTGTATTTAAGTCGAATTGAAATTCCATTTTATTTCCCCCTGCTTAATGATTGTTTCACTTGTGAATAAACAGCAGATGATTCATCCGCATGTTCCGGACCTTTCTTGATTTTTTCATTAAGCAGATAAAGAAATAACACAAACAGCAGTGCATAGATAAGCACAAACATTATCAGTGAAAAAAGCACTTGATCTGCGGAAACTGCTTTCGATAATGCATCGGAAGTGCGGAGAAGACCGTAAACGATCCAAGGTTGCCTTCCGACCTCAGCTGATATCCATCCCAATTGATTCGCAGCTTGAGGAAGCAAAACCGAGAAAGCTAAAATGTATAGGAACCATTTATAACTGAAAAGTTTTCCGCGCCATAGAAGAAGCAATCCTAACAGTGAAATACCAATTAATGCAAATCCGATTGCAACCATTAAATGATATGTTTGAAAAACAATATTCACCGGCGGTCTGTCTTCAGGATTAAATGCGTTAAGTCCCTTTATAGGATGTTCTAAGTCTCCCGCAATTAAATAGCTCAGCATTTGCGGGATTTCAATTCCGAATTTAACTTCCTGCGCTTCTTCATCAACCCAGCCGAATAAATACATTGGTGCTGGAGCAAGTGAATCGAAATGGGCTTCATATGCCGCAAGTTTTGCCGGCTGGTTTTCGCTTACACCCATTGCGCTTTGGTGACCCGTAAATAATTGAAAAAGCGAAGCAAAGACTGCAAAGAACAATGCGATCTTCAATGATTTTTTTGAAAGTTCGACATGCTTATTCTTTAAAATGTAGTAGGCACTAATACTTAAAACTAAAAATGCACCTGCAAGCCAAGCACCGGAAAGCGTGTGTGATAATCGTTCCATCGAAGAAGGATTAAAAACCATTTCCCAAAAATCAGTTATTTCAGCGCGTGCGTTTAGTCCTTCTCCAACAATATGGTACCCGGCGGGAGTCTGTTGCCACGAGTTTGCAACAACTATCCAAACTGCGCTCATCATTGAACCAAGCGAGACCATAATGGTCGAGAAGAAGTGCATTTTGGGTCCAACCTTGTTCCAACCGAAAACTAGAATTGCAAGGAAACCCGATTCAAGGAAGAAAGCAAAAATACCTTCGGCGGCAAGTGCGCTTCCAAAAATATCACCAACATAGCGTGAGTATGTTGCCCAATTTGTACCGAACTCAAATTCCATTACTATTCCGGTAGCAACGCCAATTGCAAAAGTTAGAGCAAATATCTTTACCCAGAATTTTGTCATGCGCTGGTAAGTTTCATCTTTTGTTTTGAGATACATTCCTTCCATAATTACAAGCAACACACCTAAGCCGATGCTAAGTGGCGGATAGATATAATGAAAGGCAATTGTGAAAGCGAATTGTAAACGGGCGAGAATTTCTACATCCATATTAAAACCTATAGTTTAAAATAATTCAAACAAGTATTCGATGTTCGATTTGAATTATAGATTCTAAAATTATTTTTTCTTCAGTTCTAAAATAAACTAACTTTTTGTGAATCTCATTAAGTAAAAAGAAAAATAGTTTTAGAAATAAGAACTGTTAAGGAATTTTTAATGGAGTTTTTTCAGCATCCATTCATAAGGTAGTAACATGCTTCAGTTAATAGAGTAAAACCTCAGAGGTCTTCAAGACCTCTGAGATTTGATTCTTAAATAATCACTCAGCAATCTCTTTCAACTCTTCCATAGTAAAAAGGGGAGTAAGTTTTAATCCTGCATTGCCGAGATTTTCATAAGCTTTCGGATCGCGGAGGATAACACAAATTACATTATCAATTACTGCACCGCGCTCACGTAATTCTTTTACACTCGTTACAATTTGTCCGCCTGTAGTTACAACATCTTCAATTACGCAGACTTTCTTTCCGTCAAAGTCGGTTCCTTCTGCAAGTTTTCTGGTACCATACTCTTTTGCTTTTTTACGCACGAGGACAGATGGAATACCCGATTTAATTGATAGAACTGTTGATAACGGAATTCCGCCCATTTCCAATCCGGCTAAAATTTCACTTCCTTCCGGAATAAGCTCTTTCATGTGAGTTCCTATTTCATCAAGCAATTCGGGGATCGATTCGAATTTATACTTATCAAAATATTCATTTGAAATTTGTCCCGAGCGGAGTAAAAATTCCCCGGTAATATGAGCCGCATCGTAAATTTGTTTTCCTAATTCTTCTCTTTTCATTTTTTCATCCTAAATAATTTTTATGGAACAGGATCATAACCGCTGCTTCCCCAGGGGTGGCATCGTGAAATCCTTTTTATTCCCAGCCATCCGCCCTTAAAAATGCCGTACTTTTTTAACGCTTCAACTGTGTAATGTGAACATGTAGGCTGGTATCGGCAATTTGAGGGGAGAATTGGGGAGATCAATAATTGATACATTTTAATAATTAATATGAAAGGAAATGCCAGCAGTTTTATAATTGTTTTATAAACAGTGCGGGCTGTTTCCTTAAAATTTTGCGGCATCGTTTTTATCCTAAAAGCTTAACAGCTTCTTTCGCATAGTAGGTTGCAATTAAGTCTGCACCTGCTCTTTTTATTCCAGTTAATGTTTCCATCATTGCTTCCTCTTCATTCAGCCAGCCTTTTTCTGCAGCAGCTTTTATCATTGAGTACTCACCGGAAACATGATATGCAGAAACGGGAATATCGACAACATCTTTTACAATTCTAATTATATCGAGATAAGCATGAGCAGGTTTAACCATCACAATATCTGCACCTTCGTCAACGTCCATCAAAACTTCCTTTATTGCTTCTTCCGCGTTGGCGGGATTCATCTGGTAAGTTTTTTTATCGCCGAATCCGGGAGCGGAATCAAGAGCATCGCGGAAAGGACCGTAAAAACATGAAGCATACTTTGCACTGTAAGCCATTATTCCCGTGTTGTGATAACCTGCATCTTCAAGCGCTTCTCTAATTCCAAGAATTCTTCCGTCCATCATGTCGGATGGTGCAACAAAATCAGCTCCTGCCTCAGCATGTGAGACAGACATTTTCGAAAGCACATCAACTGTTTTATCGTTTACAATTTGTCCGTCTTCAACAATGCCGTCATGCCCGTAACTTGAAAATGGATCGAGTGCAACGTCGGTCATTACAACTAAATTTGGTGTAGTATCTTTTATAGTCTTTATTGCGTGCTGCATTAGTCCATCGGGATTTAATGCCTCAGTTCCGGCGTTGTCTTTTTTGTCGTCTGCAACTTTTACAAATAGCAGAACGGATTTTAATCCAAGTGAATCAACTGCCTTAAGCTCATCTTTTAATTTATCGAGGGAGTATCTGAAATAGTTCGGCATTGAAGGTATTTCTTCTTTTATTCCTTTGCCTTCAACGACAAAAAGGGGAACCATAAAATCAATTGGAGTTAGCTGTGTTTCTTTTACCATTTCTCTGATGGATGCATTTACGCGTAGTCTTCTATTTCTTACATATGGAAATTCCATAAAAATTAATCCGTTTTTTGTGATCAATCATTTAAAATTATTAAAGTAAAGAAATGAAATTAACATTTGAGTAGCAAGGTTAAAGACAATGTTTGTTCTTATCTTCGTCGGCTTTGCGTAACCTTTGCGCCTTTGCGTGAAAAAGCCTTTCACGCAGAGAACGCAGAGAAAAACTCGCAAAGACCGCAAAGTAAAAATATTAAGTCAGTCTGAGCTTGTCGAAGACTATGTCTTCTGCTTCTTCTTACTCGCAGCAGGGAAAAGGATGTTATTTAGAATCAACCTGTAACCGGGGGAGTTTTTACTCTCAGTCAGGCTCAAATCAGTGTGCGGATCGCCGATAAAATGTTTATAATCATCGGGATCATGACCGCCGTAAAAGGTAAATGTACCGCGCCCAAAATTTCCATGAATATATTTCACTTGATCTGTTCCCTGTCTTTCTCCCATAATAGTAACAGATTTTTTAATCAAACTTTTACGGAACATAGTTGTTTGTCCCATAAATCCACGCACAACATTAACATGATTTTGAGTAAGCATTGTCGGTACCGGATCATACTTTGCAGAAAAATCGAACAGAGTGAAATAATCATTCAGCTCATTTCCAATTTCGTTTGCGTTTATGTCAATATCGCTGAACTCATAAACATATGGATTCATTTCAAGTATGAAATTTTCAAAAGCAAAAGTTTGAGAAAAATCCAATTGGCTTTGGGCATCCGGATCGGGCGCATCACCGTCATACATTCTATCAGCTATATCAACATTCTGTGAAGCGAGTGCAATGTCATAGCTGTCAGTCGCAGCACACATTGCAAAAAGAAACCCGCCGTTGGCAACAAATTGTTTAATAGTTAATGCTACCCCTTTTTCCATTTCGGATACTTTTTTGAATCCAAGTTTTTTTGCTTCCTTTTCATACAGAAGCTGAAGCTGCACATACCACTGAGCCCCGCTATAACTTGCATAAAATTTTCCATACTGTCCGGTAAAGTCTTCATGATGAAGATGGAGCCAGTCATATTTTTTTAAGTCGCCGCGCATTACATCTTCAATCCAAATTTTGTCATAAGGGACTTCCGAGTATTCAAGCGCTAAAGTTACTGCATCATCCCATGGCTCGTGACCCGGAGTAACATACACGGCAATCTTTGGTGCAGTTTCAAGGCGCATCACATCCATATTTTGATCATCACTTTGAACAAGATTATAAATCTCAACCATCTGCGAATTTGATATCTGTTCGAAAGCAACTCCTTTAACCCTGCATTCCATTGCAAGCTGTTCGGAATAATCCAGCATAAAAGAACCGCCGCGATAGTTTAGCAGCCAATCAGCTTTTTGTCCTTTTTCTAAAGCATTGAATGTAATGCCGTATGCCTTAAGGTGATCAGTTTGTTTCAAATCCATATTAATTAATAATTTGGATTGAGCGACTAGTGTGATTGAAGTGATAAAAAATAGGATGAGAAACTTTTTCATAAATAACATGTATTAAAATTTTTAGAACAATTTTATTTAATCGAATACTAAATTAAAATTATATGAACAAAATTCACTATTGAAAAAAATATAAGCCACGAATTCACGAATAAAGGCAAAAAAAATTCTAAAATTAATTGCAGTTATTCGGTTTTTAATTGGTGCATTAGCGGCTAAAGAAATTTAGTTGTGATTGTACAAATAAAAAAAATTTTGAATTACAGTTTTATTTTGAAATATTTACGCTCTCATTTTTGGGATTAAATAAATTAAAAGAAAAACAGAATATTTATGGTTAAGAATTTAGTTATCGTTGAGTCACCTGCAAAAGCAAAAACAATTGAAGGCTTTTTAGGAAAAGACTATTTAGTAAAATCGAGTTACGGACATGTGCGCGACCTTGAAAAGAAAAACAAGGGAATTGATATAGAAAATAATTTCACTCCGCTTTATAAAGTATCCGATGATAAAAAAGATGTAGTAAAGGAATTAAAAAAGTTTTCCAAAGAAAGCGAAACAGTTTGGCTGGCAACTGACGAGGACCGCGAAGGGGAAGCTATTTCATGGCATCTAAAAGAAGTGCTGAAATTAAAAGATGAAAAGATCAAACGTATTGTTTTTCATGAAATAACAAAAAAAGCGATTACGAATGCAATTGCTAATCCACGCGGGGTTGATCAAAATTTAGTTGATGCACAGCAGGCGCGCAGAATACTTGACCGCCTTGTTGGTTTTGAATTATCACCCGTACTTTGGCGAAAAGTTAAACCGTCACTTTCTGCAGGGAGAGTTCAATCGGTAACAGTTCGATTGGTTGTTGAACGTGAAAGAGAAATTGATAACTTTAAGCCTGAGTCAAAATTTAGAGTTGTTGCAAACTTTTTAGTTGATAACGGAAATGGTGAAGAAGTAAAATTAAGCGCTGAATTATCAAAACGTTTTGAAACTGAAAAAGAAGCCGAACAATTTATTAAAGACTGCACAAAAGCAGAATTTAAAATAGGCAGTTTAGAAAAGAAGCCTGTTAAAAAATCACCTGCCCCGCCATTTACAACATCTACACTTCAGCAGGAAGCAAGCCGCAAGCTTGGCTACTCTGTTGCTAAAACAATGCTGATCGCACAAAAGCTTTACGAAGCGGGTAACATAACTTACATGAGAACAGATTCTGTAAACTTATCCGAATCCGCAATAGAAGAGGCTACTGCACAAATTACTAAAGAGTACGGCAAAAAATATTCTCACTCAAGAAAGTATAAAACTAAATCCGCATCTGCGCAGGAGGCTCATGAAGCTATTAGACCATCCTACTTTGAAAAAGAAACTATCAAAGGCGGGAATGATGAGCAGAATCTTTATCAATTAATTTGGAAAAGAGCAATTGCCTCCCAGATGAGCGATGCCCAAATTGAGCGAACAATTGCTAAGATCGATATTTCGAATCGTGATGAAAAATTTACCGCGCAGGGTGAAGTAATTAAGTTTGACGGGTTTTTAAAAGTTTACATCGAATCTACAGATGATGAAAATGGTGAAAATGGAACGGGCGGAATACTTCCTCCTATCAAGGAAAATCAAAGCTTAAACTTGAACGGTCTAACGGCTACAGAAAGATTTTCAAGAGCATCGGCAAGATACACCGAGGCAAGCCTTGTAAAAAAATTAGAGGAACTTGGTATCGGCAGACCTTCGACCTACGCACCGACTATAAGCACAGTGCAGAGACGGGGTTATGTAGTTAAGGAAGACAGACCCGGAGTTGAACGTAAGTATATTAAAATTGAACTTGATGATAAAAATAAGATCAAGCGGGAAGAACTTACAGAAATTGCCGGGAATGAAAGAAATAAATTATTCCCTGAAGATATCGGCATTTTGGTTAATGATTTTCTATTAGAAAATTTCCCTAAAATAATGGACTACAAATTTACCGCGCATGTTGAAAAAGAACTTGATGATATTGCAAACGGTGAATTGAATTATCATGAAATGCTTAAAGAGTTTTACTTTCCTTTCCACGAGCATGTTGAGCATACAATTGAAAATAGTGAGCGTGTAAGCGGCGAAAGAATTTTGGGAATTGATCCGAAGACGAAAAAGCAAGTGCTGGTAAGAATGGCGCGCTTTGGTCCCGTTGCGCAAATTAATGATCCTAATGATGAAGAGGATAAACCGGAATACGCAGGTCTCCGTCCCGGGCAAAAACTCGAATCAATTACGCTTGAAGAAGCGCTCGAGTTATTTAAACTTCCACGCACACTTGGCGATTATGAAGATAAAACAGTTGTTGCCGCGATCGGCAGATTTGGTCCATATGTTCGTCACGACGGCAAATTTGTTTCACTTGGAAAAGATTACGACCCGCACACAGTTACACTGGAAGAAGCTATTGAATTGATTGAAGAGAAGCGAAAGAAGGATGCCGAAAAACACATTAAAAGTTTTGATGAAGATCCCGAAATGCAGATACTGAACGGCAGATGGGGACCATACATTAAAGCCGGTAAAAAAAATGTGAGAATACCAAAAGATATTGAAGCCTCAAAATTAAGTTACGAAGAATGTGTTAAGCTTGTTGAAAAGGCTCCTGCAAAAAAGGCTCCTCGAAAAAAGAAAAAATAATAGTCTTAAATAGTATAAAATTTGGAAAGCTTCGAATTATTCGGGGCTTTTTTATTTCATAAAAATATATAACCCGCAGCAATGATTACTATAATTGTTACCAACGCTCCAATAAATTCAACAAACGAATTCCCTTCGGTTGATTTGTATTTATTTGGATAACGTCCCAAGGTAAACCCTCTTAGAAAAAAGTATCCAACATTGTAGAAAATTACTTCCATAAAAAAATCAAGTATCATTCATTTTTCTAGATTTTAGTTAAAATTCCTATTTATAATTTTCATGTTAAGATTAGAGACCATTTCCGCAAACTCTTCCCAAATCTCTAAAAATCAGTTTTACTTTTAGTAATTGTAGAATTATTGATTTAATCTTAATAGTTATTTAACTAAGATCATTTTTTTTACCAATAATTTTTCATTAGCAGATAGATTATAAAAATAAATACCGCTTGGTAAGCCAGCTGCATTGAATTGATATTGATATTTACCTGCTTCCAAAAATTCATTTACTAGCTCGGTTACTAACTCCCCAAGTGGATTGTAAACTTCTAGCTTTATACGAGTGGCATTATTGATTGAGAATGGAATATTTGTACTAGGATTAAAAGGGTTAGGATAGTTTTGTGAGAGGAAAAAACTTTTAACGGAGGTATTTTTTTCAGTTATATCGGTAGTGGGATCATAATAGAATAAAATTTCTGTTCCCCATAATGTGATATTATTCCCGAATGAATCCGAATATGAAATGTAACTGTCATCACTTGCCCAATTTCCACTGCCGGAATAGTCAAATTTCCAGTTAATTAAATTTTGGTAAGCATCAAAGGTAAAAGTATAAAGCCAATCAAATTTCCAGATGCTCTCTTCCCAATATTCTCTTAGTTCAGAAATTTTTTGTCCGTTTGAATTATAATTGTAGAAATATCTTCCGCTATTTACCCATTGATTATTTTCCCAACGTTCTCTAAGTAAAAAATATAAATTATTATTAGCGTCGTAATTGAACAACGATCTCTGAATACTAACGCCGGTTTGATTCCAATATTTTTTCGTTTCTGAAGTCATATTTCCATTAGAGTCATAGGTAAAAATAAACTCCCACTCATTATTCCAAACTCCACTTGTGCGTCTGCTATATAGCTCAGAAGTTCTATTACCTTCTGAATCATAAGTATAATCATATCGGGCAAAATTATACCATTGATCAAGAGGTGAATTAGAGAAAATGAGCTGTATAATATTTTCATATTCATCATATGCGTATGTCATCAGTAAAGAATTTTTCCACTGTATGCCATCCCAATTTTCTGTTAATACAGAATCAACTAATCCACTCGAGCTGTATTGATAAAAACTTCTCTCGTAATTTCTAAAATCATTTGTTCCAGAAATTGTCTGTTCAAATAACTCAGTTAGCAAGTTTCCCGATGAATTATATGTACGAGTATATCGATGATTATTCCACCATTGATTATTTAGCCAATGTTCATCAAAGTATAAAAGTTCATTTCCATCTTCGTCATATATGTAATTTACTCTGTAATCATATCTCCAGCTAGAATCACTACGGAATTCTACCAAATAAGACTTTTTAAAACCATTGATATCATATTCAAAAGTTTTTCTATTCTTCTCAACCCACTTATTTTCATTCCATCTTTCTTCTAAAATTACTAACCATCTCTTGTCGGAGTTATAAGTGAAAGTTGATTTGTATTTGCTTCCGTTAGCTTTAATTGAAATTACACTATCAATTTGCGAATTTGAATTTAGAAGGTTGGTTTTTTCTAAGTTTGAACTGATCTTTGTTAATAAATCATTATGATTTATAATATTTTTATTAGAGGAATAATTTGATATGCCCAAGCGGGAAATAATTTCTTCATTCGATATGTTTTGTTGAGCATATAGAAATGAAAATGAAGTGAAAAAAAATACAACCGTTCGAATAAATTTCATTGCCAACCTCAAAACTCTCATCACTGAATATTTGCACTTATTAAATATAAGGATTCTGCAAATTCTTTTCCAAGTTTTAAAAATCCTTCACTATCATAATGCCATCTATCTGAGTAATTATAATTTTCAGTTTCAGTTACAATGGCAGCGTTTTTATCTTTTGCCGCAAAATCTTTTTGAGCTTTGGCAACTATGTCGTAGTAGTCCATAACTTTTCCATCATCATCTTGTCCGCTGTCGGTTATCATTCCAATCACAACCGGAAGATCGTCTTCACGCAATGCAGATCTAAATAGATCCATCATTCTTTTAAGGTTAGCTTCATATTTTTTTGCTGTTTCTTCACTTTGGTATGCGTCGGATTCACCCTGCATCCAGATTATTCCTGCGGGAATTAGTTTATCGTCATATCCGTCATTATCAATATCGCGGTCTGATAGTGCGTTCCGAAGTGTAGATAAAAAATTATCGTATTGGTTTATTCCATCTCCTTCAAAAAAGTCGGGATCCCACGACCCATATTTTGATGCACCAATTTCAATAGCCGAACCGCTCTTTGCATATTTTATTATCGCTATGGGATTGTCTTTTTCTAACTCTGCAATTCTTTTACCGAAGCTTAACTCCGGTCCAAATCGTTTCGAGTAAAAATTCTGTTTTTTGTTTGAAGAAAACTCGTATCCGAATCCGGGTTGTAACGGAGCCCAAATCCCTAATCCGCCAAGCGGTTCATTATCTTCAACAATGTTGCCGCTGAATATCCAAACATTCTCAACAGGTTTTTTATATTCTTCCGGCAATTCACTAGTTAAGCCCAATCCTTCCATATTGGATTGCCCGCCGAGATAGTAGAGTTTGAATTCTTTTGGCTGAGCTGATAGAGTTGATATGCATATTGTTATTAGAAGCAGTAAAGTTTTCATTCAATTACCAAATTATTTAATCAACAATTAATGTATTTATTTTTTCTGTCAATCCTTCACTTGATGGAAATTTATTTTTTATCTTATCTCTCAATTCTAATAGATAATTGATATTAGTTTCTGAATTGAGAATTTCAAAATTAATTTCTTCATTGCTTAGAACATGATCATACAAATATTTATTATCATCTAAATCAAATTGTTCAAACGATATTTCCTTTACCTGCTCATTCAAAAATGTCTTGATGTAGATATTCATGTTTGTTATATCATAAACAATTGACCATCTAGTATCTTCAACTTTTACTGAATCCAAAATATTCATTGATGAATTAATGGGACTAACCTTTTCTAAATTATTTTTCGTTTTAAGAAGCTGAACAATTTTAAGAAATCTTTCTTGAGAGTTCCGGACATCTAAAATTTTTCTTCCGGTAGTTTTGTATAAATCTTTGTAACGAAGTAGTTCGTTATAATTATTATTTGTTAGTACAGGATAAACGAGAAGTGAATCTGTGTAAACTACAGGTTTACCGTTAATGAATTCAATTACAGCAGCATCACCGGTTCTATCAGCAGCAACAAAATGTAGATCAAAATAAAACTTTTGAATACTTGTTTCCGGCAGATTTTCTATTAATTCTTCCACTGTGGCAAAGGAGTCAAGATTAAATTGTATCCACTCAAATTCATTTAAAGTAGATTTATCCTTTAGCTTAGGATATTTTACAGGGTAAGTCGATAATTCCTCAATCACTAATCCCTTCTCGTTAATACCTCCTAGGGGAAAGTCTTTGCCGAAATGATTAAATGTAATGCTCGCAAATTTTGACTGCCACTTTTTACTATTGGGTTTAGTAATACTAATTTTGTTTTCGCCTTTCGGATTGAATATAATTAGTCCGCTGCCCAAGTCCCAATCGAGATTTTTTGCAAGTGTCACACTGTTTTCATTAACTACAAATGCCGAACATTTTAATTGCTGAGCAATCATTGAACTACAGATAAACACAAGTAGTATTAGTACATATTTCAGCATGATAGTTATACTAAAATTATTCAATATGTATTTAACAGAAAGTTAAAACTCTACATTTATATTTTCGAAATAATTCCAATTGCCTGTGTACATATCAATAAAAAAAGTCGCCGTTAATATATCTGCAATAAACCACCAAGCGCCAATTTTTGGATATACTTCAATTATCTTTTTTTGTTTTCCCGATTCCAATACAAGCACATGACTTTTATTAGACCTTAAGTTGATGTAGGGAATTTTTACAGTATCAATTTTTGCAGGATTAAAATCATGATTGGCAGTTCTTATCTCTTCATTTTTTATTTGAATTTCAGTTCCATCAATCGTATGTATCTTCAAATTATCAGGTGAATTTAATATAGGGACTTTGTCCTCATAACCTTTGAATACCGTTGCACATCCTGCAAATAAAAATGATATTATAAAAATTGAAGTGGTAACTCTAATGAAATGCTTAAACATAAACCCTCCTATGGATTATGAGCAGCTAATTAAAAATTAGTTAATTCAACCTCTCAAATGCTTTCAAATATTTTATGTAGAAATTATGGCACATAAACATAAGCCCAATGCAGCTTGTTATTAAAATAACAAAGTAAAATTATATTTATTTTTTTTAAACGACAAGTTTAAGACTAAGTTTGAGAAGTGTAAGGATACTTAAATTGCTTTTGCTCTAAATTAAAATTTCCTCTTATAAAAAGAGGTGAATCCTCTGATCTAATGGTTTTATCAAATTTGTAGTTCAGCACATCAGGTGAAAAATAATAGTTGAATGTTTGATAGTTATTATGCTTTAAAAATTTTGGAAGGGTATTTTCAAAATTAAATGGATGTTCAAAAATTACATCGTAAATGTGGAGATCATCATTATTTTCACCGGCAATTAAAATAATATTTTCATTCGGCAGGCAGTAAAGGTCATTTGAGTGAAAATTAAAAATGTACCACCATGTGATAAATCCGTAATCATGCGCAGAAAATAATTTACTAATGTCCGTCCGTTTATTTATTAAATCAGTAATTAATTCCTTGTCGGAACTATTTTTCAAATTCAATTTTACAGCGTTGTAATTTGGCGGTGGAATATTGTTAGACCTTTGAAAAATTACTTCATTAACTCGTTTAAAACCGAATTTCGGATAGAATTCTGTTACGGTATCATTCGCAAAAAGGTAGTAGAAATCGATATCATCTTTATATAAGTTGATAACATATTCCATTAAATATCTTGATAATCCCTTATTCCTGTATGCCGGTAGTGTGCCTACTGTTCCAATTTGAATTGCGTTTATACTTTTGCCATTCAAAAAAATATTCATCTTTGAAATTGAAACATTAGAAACTACTCTGCCGCTTTCAACAATTGAGAAGGGGATATAAGCGTCAGCCCAGAAACCTTTATTGTACCACTCAGTAAAATCTAAACTTGGAAAAACACGTTTTGTAAAAGTAAAAAAACTGTTCCGCATACTATCTTCATCGCGATAATTCTGTTTAATGTTATACATAAAAGCCAACCAAAATTAAGCAGCAATTATTTTTTAACGCTGCTCTTAATATTAATTACTTTTTGTAAGAAACTAAACCAAAAAGAAGCACCAAGTGAAATAGCAAGCGATGTTAAAATCCAACCCCAAATTCTACTTGGGAAATTTTGAAAAATAAATCCGAGTCTGCCCCAAAATCCTAATCCCGATTCAAAAGACCATCCAAGCCCAAGTAGAGCTGAAGCATCAGTTAGCTGAACATTTAATTCTTTAATTTCGCCTTTTAGTTCATCAAGAGTTTTACTTGAATCTTGCACTGCCTCTGCCTCATTGTAAGTTTTGCTTAAAACCTCTGCCTGACTAACCAATGCTTTTCTAACCTCCGCGTTTACGGATAGGTTCTTAACAATGCTTATTGTATCAGCATTAAATACTACGCAGCTTACAAAACCAATCACAAATAAAATAATTCTTACTTTACTTTTATACCACTCCGTTGCAACGCCCATAATGTCGTCATACCAACTTTCGAGATTCTTCCTTAACTTTTCAATATTACCTGCTGAGTCACGTACAAATCTTTTTAAAATTCTATTTGTGTCTCCCTTTTGCGGGAACATGTCATCAATATTTTTTTCAAGTGTTTCAACCGGAATAATAATTTCTTCTGATTTGAAAATTGCCTTAGTTAGAATTTTAGAAAAAGTTTCGTTTGAAAGATAATCAGTTGGTGATTTTATATTTAACTTATCGAAGATGGGTCGAGCACTTAGTTTTTTTATAAACGGGTCATCAAAAAATTTTTGAATTTGAAATTGTGTATCCTTTTCATCGAACATAAAATTAATTGCTTTCCGTAAATTTCTGCCGCGCAAGGAAAATAATTTTGCAATAATTTCATTAACTGTGCTTGCAAGCAAACTAAGCAGCAGGTAAATAAAAATTAATCCAATTGCGATTTCTAAAATTTGGGAGCCGAACATTTTATCCTCCTAAAATGGACTGTTGATGTGTGTGCTTCTAAAGTAGTGATAATCTTCTAAATCCAAAAGACATAAACTCGATTTTATTTGACGTAATAATTATTTAAGTTTTCATGAATTCAAAGATTATCCGAATTTAACTATTAAAATTAATTACATCAGACAGATAATTAAGAAATGGAATCCAATAAAAAATTATTTAATCGTACTTTAGTTTTAAAGTCACAAATCGGTAACAATTATTTACTAATATTTCAGCTTTTCTATAACATACATCTAATAAATTTTTGATATTTGTATAACTGATTCTACTTGTTATTTATAAAAAGACCGCTCTTTTAAAACCGCTAAACAAAAGGATAAAAGATGATTAAAAAAACTTTTTTCTCTTCCATTTTAATTTTCTCAATAATATTTATTTATAACAGCTGCAGTTCCACTAAGCTTGAGGAAAAAGTTGAAGAAGTTTCCCTTGAGCAATTAGTAATCGATGATTCGGAATTTCCCAGCGCAATGCGTGAATTTAGAGCGGCCTGGGTTGCAACGGTTGCAAATATTAATTGGCCCAGTAAAAAAGGATTAAGCACTGAAGATCAAATGCAGGAAGCGATTGAGCTGCTTGATTTACTGAAACAAAATAATTTTAATGCAGTGGTTTTTCAGGCGCGTCCCCAATGCGATGCACTATATCAAAGTACTTATGAGCCATGGTCATATTACCTAACGGGTGAGCAGGGAAAAGCGCCTGAACCATTTTATGATCCTCTTGAATTTTGGATTGATGAAGCCCATAAACGGGGATTGGAACTTCATGTTTGGTGCAATCCTTATCGTGCACATCATTCAGTGGGCGGTGAAGTTTCGGAATACTCAATTGTAAAAACAAAACAGGAATTAGTAGTTGAATTAAAGAATGGCTACTGGTGGCTTGACCCAAGTTTAAAGGGTACGCAAGATCATTCAACAAATGTTGTTATGGATATTGTTAAACGATACGATGTCGACGGTGTTCACTTTGATGATTATTTCTATCCGTATGATTCATACAATGATGGTGAAGATTTTCCCGATGATAAAAGCTGGCAGGCATATTTGAATAATGGCGGTAATTTATCAAGGGGGGATTGGCGGAGAGAAAGTGTAAACGTATTTATTGAGCGGTTGTATGGTGAGATCAAAAAAGAAAAACCGCATGTAAAGTTTGGGTTAAGTCCATTCGGGATTTGGCGTCCGAATCATCCAGAATCAATAAAAGGATATGACCAGTACGAAAAGCTTTACGCCGATGCAAAACTTTGGCTTAACAAAGGCTGGATCGATTACTGGACACCGCAGCTTTACTGGACAATAAATAAAATTCCGCAAAGCTATCCTGTGCTGCTCGGCTGGTGGAAAAATGAAAACACAATGAACAGACACTTCTGGCCCGGGATAAACATCGGCGGACGCGAGAGTGAAAAAAATATTGATGAAGTTATAAATCAAATTATGGTAACACGTGGAATGCTGCCTGGAAGCCCCGGTAACGTACATTGGAGTATTGGTCCGCTTGTGCGGGATTTGAATTTAGCACGGGCAATAAAAGCTGGTCCGTATAATAATCAAGCACTCGTTCCATCTTCGCCCTGGCTTGATAATACCGCACCGGGAAAGCCTATAGTAAATTCAAAAATAAATTTTGATGAAATTAACTTAACGATTGATCATCCGAAGAAGAGTGATATTAATAAGTATGTCGTTTATTCTAAATATGGCGATGAATGGGATTATGAAATATTTACTTCAGAAATGAAGTCAACAAATTTACCTGCCTTTAAAAAGAATTATTCATATTTACGAAATACAAATCCTGAACAAATTCAAAAAGAAGAAGCATTTATCTCCCTTTCAAAAATTAGTGTTACCGCTGTTGATAGAACCGGGAACGAAAGTCCTCATGCACAGATTGACATTGAAAATATTTCAATAGATAATGCCCCATCTGTGGAAACAGTTTTAGCAGAATTAAATTCTGAAAAGAAAAAAAAGGCAGTTAAGCCGGCTGCGGTAAAATTAGGAATTGATGTGCTTGTCGAAGATCATCTTGATCTGTTGAAAAATAAACGTGTTGGTTTGATCACTAATCCCTCGGCAGTAAACGCAAATTTAGAAAGCAGTATTGATATTTTGGCGAACAATCCGGAAGTTAATTTAGCTGCATTATTTGGTGCTGAGCATGGAGTAAGAGGAGCAAAGCAGGGAAGAATAAAGCAGGAGGGTGAAGTTGACCCGATTACGGGAATTCCAGTTTACAGTCTTTATGGCGATTCGTTTGCGCCTAAACAAGAATGGCTGAAGAAAATCGATGTACTGATATTTGATATTCAAGGCGTCGGTTCGGCTTGGTACACGTTTAAATACTCAATGTCGTTCGCAATGGAAGCATGTGCAAAAGCTGGCATTCCGTTTATTGTTTTGGATAGACCGAACCCCCTTGGTGGAAGAATTGTTGAAGGACCTTATCTTGATCTCAAAAGTATTTTCAGGCATCAGCTTCCGTTTAGGCATGGTATGACTTACGGCGAGCTTGCTGAGATGTGGAATGAAACTGAAAACTTCGGCGCTGATCTAACCGTAATAAAAATGAAAGGCTGGAATAGAAATATGATGTGGGATGAAACAGGCCTGCATTGGATTATGCCTTCCCCCAACATGGGAACTTTTGAAACTGCGGTAGTTTATCCCGGACAATGTTTGTTTGAGAGAATGAACATGACTGAGGCAAGGGGAACAACAAAACCATTTTTACTCTCCGGCGCTCCTTGGGTTGATGCAGCAAAAGCTGCTGCTGATCTTAACAGCCGTGCAATTGAAGGCGCTATATTTCGACCGGTTTATTTTATTCCGCAAAAGCTTACTCCGGGTTCAAACCCACGCGGTAAGCCATGGAGCCAAATGTGCGGTGGTGTAGAAATAATGCTCACAGATTACAGCAAGTATAGATCGGTTGAAGCGGCTTTGCATATAATTGATGCTTACAAAAAAACAAATCCTGATTCACTTAACTGGTCACCGCCGGAAATTATTAAACAGCTTGATGAACCGGGAATGACCGTTGAAAAAGTTATTGAAGATTGCCAGGATCAGGTAAAAGATTTTATTAAGCTGCGTAGCAAATATCTTCTTTATAAATAATAGTAATTTTAAAACATTAAAAGTATTACGGTAGGAATAAAATGAAGAAACTAATTTTGCTTATAGTTTTGTTTACAGCATTAAGTTTATCCGCTCAAGAGGAAGACTCAACAAAATATTTATTGATTCGATGTGATGACATGGGAATGTGTCATTCGGTGAACATGGCGATCAAAAAAGTAATTGAGTCAGGAATACCGATGTCGACCTCAGTGATGTTTGCATGTCCATGGTATCAAGAAGCCGTTGATATTTTGAAGGACAATCCGCAAGTCGGAGTTGGGATTCATCTAACATTGAACTCAGAATGGAAAAATTACAGGTGGGGTGCGGTTCTTGGAAAGGATGCTGTGCCTTCTTTAGTAGATAGCAACGGATACTTCTTTCCGTCGCGATCAAAACTGTTTAGTAATAAGCCAAAATTTGAAGAGATTGAAAAAGAATTAAGAGCACAGATTGATCGTGCAATTAATTCCGGTATCAGAATAGATTATTTGGATTACCATATGGGCGCCGCTGTTCAAACTCCGGAACTTAGAAAACTTGTTGAATCTTTAGCAGAAGAGTTTGGATTTGGAATGTCCGGATATTTTTACGAACAATATTCAAGCATTACATATAATGCCCCACTTGGTACTAAAGCCGATAGTCTGAATTCAGTTGTTAGTGATCTAAAACCCGGCGTTAATCTTCAAGTTTTTCATGTTGGTATTGATAATGATGAATTGAGTTCATTAAAGGATATGAATTCATTTGGGCTGAAGAATATGAGTCAGCATAGACAAGAAGAGTTGAACAGTATTTTCAATCCCGAACTGCAGAAAATAATTAGCAGCAAAAAAATAGTTCCTATTACATATAAGCAGCTAATTGAAAAAGTTGGTTTACAATACATGTTTAGACCTGATGATAGTGAGTATTAATAATAATGTTGAATGGAGATAGAATTTTGAAGCTCAAATACTTTTTACTATTAATAACAGTTTTAATTTCAAGCTGTAGCACAGAAAGATACGTGCAGTTTGAAGGCTTACTTGATAAGCCAATTGCATCAATCCCAAATGAATTGCGCGGAGCATGGGTTACAAGGTTTTCATGGGTTGATGCTGATGCAGAGATAATGAGGCAGAATATTATCAGTACAATGAAAAAGCTGGCGGATGCAAATTTTAATGCTGTCTTCTTTCAAGTTCGTGGGCAAGCTGAAACTCTTTATCCATCCCCGATTGAACCTTGGTCTAAACTATTCGGATTTAAAAGCCCTGGTTTTGACCCGGTTAAGTTGGCAATTGAAGAAGCGCATAAAAACGGGCTGCAGTTTTATGCCTATATGAATTTACTGCCAATGTGGAATGAAGATGAACCGCCTGCTGATACAAGTCATATATATTATAAGCATGGACCAAAAGTAAATCCTGATAGTAGTTGGCTTTGTTTTAGTGAGCCGAATAAGCCAATGGAACGGAATGAATATTATTACTTAAATCCTGGAAGCCCTGAGGTTAAAACATACTTAAAAAGTGTAATAAAACATTTTGTTGAAAATTATGATATTGATGGATTGCATTTTGATCGTATTTGTTATCTAGGTATTGATTACCTAAATGATCCTAACACTTCGGTAAAAGATATAGGAATTTATCACTATTTACAGAAGGATATTGAGCAGCAGAAAATAACAGAATTAGTTGAGGATGTTTTGGTGGCGGCTATGTTAGTAAAGCCCTATCTAATAAATTCAGCCATAGATTGGTGCATAAATCAAGATATAATTGAATTGTTAGATGAGGGAATTGTAGATTTTATTGTTCCTATTACCCATTGTGATATTGATAATAATTCAGCACTTGTTATTCTAGTTGATTTTAAATATATAACATCTAATTACAAAAATATTTTTCCCGGTTTACTTATAAAAGATTTTTGGATTGAAAACGAAGAAAATATTAGCCGACTAAATGTTGATAGGAAAAATGGCGGTTATGGAACAGTTATGTTTTCATTTGGACCAGAGAGTGATGATAAATTAAATATTATCAGTAAATACATTTACCCTACAAAAGTTCCTCTTCCTTCTAATTTGAAAAGAATCAATCCAAGCCAAGTAATAGAATTAGATGTTTTAAATCTACTTATTCAGAATAAAAGAGAAAAAGATTTTTCCTTAGACGAAAAAGTAAGTTCAATTTCAAAGGAAGAGATCAGCGGACAAAAAATTGAAGTTCTTAATTTTGATAAACTTGAATTGACAGACACTCATGGAAAAATTGGAACCATATTACCTGAATTACCTGATTCGATATATTTAAAAACAGGAGAAGTCGAAACTGCCATTCCAACACAATGGTGGCAGCCTCCATATAATTATATTGCGGAGGTTGATGGATCGGTAAGCCGCAAATCTCCCTGGGTTGAGTATAGAAAAACTCCTAGAGGAGAAACGAATCGTTCTAGTTATCCCTTTCTCGCAAAAACCGAATACCCAGCAAAAGCATGGATAAATGATAATTTGGTTAAGGTTTATAGAACGGGGATCTTCTTTGATGATGTTGAATTTAAGGAAGGAGCTAATAGAGTAGAAGCAAGAATTGAAAGAGAAGATTCTTTAACC
>SWCD01003915.1_pt1 | contig 58248 bp, 33 predicted proteins | sample 4693011 | NCBI WGS metagenome assembly SWCD01 (sample SAMN10267278, study PRJNA491770) | bioreactor metagenome | isolation source: DHS bioreactor inoculated with marine | place: Japan: Omine Ridge, Nankai Trough
CCATAATCTCATGGGGGATACCACCGCCGTTGTCGGTTACCTTAATTATGGTTTTCCCCTTGTTGTTTTTGCTGGCGGCGACCATAATTTTAGGACTTGCCTTGCCCTCACAGGCATCTACGGAATTAAGGATCAGGTTTATCAATACTTGCTCTATCAAATAGGTGTCAATATTAACCTGTAATTCCTGATTGTCCAGAACAAAATTCAAGTGCATTTTCTTTTTTTCCAATGAAGGTTGGATCAAATTTTCAATATTATCGAACATTTGGCGAACCAACACGGTACCCAAATTAAGGCTGGTGACTTTATTAAGGCTACGATAGGTTTTTGCGAACATCATCAGGCCTTCGCTCCGCTTTTTTATGCTCCCGATACCGGCATCCAGATCTTCCATATCCAGCGGGTGGACCGACGGGCTTTCCCTAGTTCTTCTAACTTGATCCTGAAGCGTCTCGGCCAGGGAGGAAATTGGGGCAATGGAATTCATGATCTCGTGGGTCATAACGCTCAAAAGCTTTTTCCAAGCCTCGGACTCGGTTTGGTTTACCGTGGCATCCACATTCTGCAAGGCGATCAATTTAAAGGTTTCCTCCCCGAGAATGAAAATTGAATCTGCAACTAGCACTTTTATCCTTTCGTTCTCTACCTCGATATCCATGGCGCCACTTTGGGCCGGGTGGTTTCCAAAAATGCTTTGGTAGAGTTCTGGTTTTCTATTCTCCAAAAAGGACATCTTTTTAAAGGCCGGGACATTGAGCAATTCCATAAAGGCCTGATTGATCCACAAAACATTTCCCGTAGAAATTTCGTAGGATATAATCGCCGTATCTACCATTTCCAATATTTTCTGCAGATATAGATGTTGGGCCTCCTTTTCCTTGTTTATCTGTTTGATCGTCTTGTTTACCTCGTTAAAACCCTTGTGGAGTTGCCGCATATCCTCCGGACCCGTCTTATCATTGAACCAGCGCGAAAAATCGCGATACTTTACCGATTCGAAAAAATCATCCATCTGGACGAATCTACGTGAAATATAATGGTATAGGTGATAGGATATCATTGCGGTCCCCAGCAGGGCGAGAACGATATAAAAGGTGTTTTTCAATGGTAGGGTAAACGCCAGAGCGGTAAGACACAAGAACAGGGCAAAAAGCCTTAAGGACAAACCCGCTTTGTATTTTTTATAGGCCATACTTGTTCAATCTTCTGTATAGTGCGGTACGGGTTATCCCCAACTCCTTGGCGGATTTGGAAATATTTCCCTTGTTCTTTTCCAGGACCTGGAGAATGGTCTCCTTTTCTACGGAATCCAAATTAAGGACCCGCGGTTTGCCAAGGGTCGGTTTTTTTTCAATGGGCGAAAAAATCAGATCTTCCGCTTTAAGCACATTCCCGTCGGCCATAATAACGGCGCGTTCCAATGCATATTGGAGTTCCCTCACGTTCCCCGGAAAAGGATGGTCTTCCAATTTCCTAAGTAGGGCATCATCCAGATCGAACCCTGGTTTTGCATATTTTTCGGAATACACATCCACAAAATAACGAGCCAATAAACGAATATCGCCCTCCCTATCCCTCAAGGGCGGTACCATAATTTCTACAGTATTGATACGATAAATAAGGTCTTTTCTAAACTTCTCCTCATCGGCCAAGGTCTGCAGGCCAATGTTGGTAGCGCATATAAGCCTAATATCAATGGGTATTGCCTGATTGGCACCCAAAGGGGTAACCATCCTACTTTGAAGCACTGTCAGCAACCGTGCTTGTTGTTGCAGGGTTATGTTCCCGATCTCATCCAAAAAAAGGGTACCTCCATGTGCCGATTCAAACCTGCCCTTCCTATCTTCCCTAGCGTCCGTAAATGCACCTTTTTTATATCCAAACAGCTCGCTCTCAAACAAGGTGGGGGTAAGGGATCCCACATCTACCTTTACAAACGGTCCGTCCTTGCGCAAGGAATTTTCATGGATGGCTTTGGCAATAAGATCCTTTCCCGTGCCATTTTCGCCAAGAATAAGGACATTGGCGTCCGTAGGCGCAACTTTTTTAATCTTGGCGAACACTTCATTGATGGCCCCACTTTCACCAAGTAAGTTGGTTGAACCCATGGGAGGGGTTGACTTATTTGCCCTACTTCCAGATTTTTTTGAGAGTATCTCGGTAATTGCCCCGACCAATTTTTCGTTCTTCCAAGGTTTGATCAGAAAGTCGGCCGCACCTTCCTTAAGGGAACGAATTGCCAAATCTATATCGGCATAGGCAGTAATTAGGATTACGGAGGCCTCACTGCCCGATTCCCTTATTTTCCGAAGCCAATAAATACCTTCATTTCCGGTGTTGACCAGACCATTGAAGTTCATGTCCAGAATTATGATATCGAATGTGGATTTAGAAAGCAGGGAACGGATTTGGTTCGGATTCTTCTCGGTCACCACTTCCTTAACCAACGGCTTGAGCAATAATCGAATAGCCGTAAGCACATCGGCATCATCGTCAATCACTAATATTTTGGCATTTTTTGGCAACATGATGAACTCGTTCAAATACAATTATACAAATTTCTAAGCCGCTATATAAATCTGCAAACGTATAAGTTTTGACCGTTGCGAAAGTGTATCGAAACCGAACGATCAATGAAGCGATCAAAATTCCCGTTGGACCATTCCTTTTGGTTGCAGGTCTGGGTTCATTATAATTTCAAAATCGATTATTCCCAATACCAGTCCTTCCTCGGTAATCACTTCAATTTGCCATCTGCCCGGCTTTACATTGTTCTTGAATGTATAACCACGGTAGCCCCCATCCCTACCCCCGGTGATCTCATAACCAATATTGTCCATAATTTCCCAGGAACCGGTATTCCGGTCAAACCATTTCCATCGATGTAAGATCGATTTTTCCAGATCGGTAGGTGCGAATATGGAGGAAAAAACGTAAACGGTGCCGTCTGGTTGAAGAATAAATTTGTGTCGATAATCCCTCCAAAACACATACCATTCATCGGTTTCGTATGATACCACATATTTATTGTTCCTAATCCCAATATTATGGGCCACAAGCCCGGTTTCCATCGCCAAGGGCACAGGCGGGATAAGGTTCAAAAAATAAAATAAGTTTATCACACCATAAATGGACAGGATAAGCCCAATTATTTTGCCAAGATGTACCTCTAACCGTGTGCTTGGACTTATAATGTAAATAAAAACGATCAAAATAAGCGTACATACCAAACTAACGGCTCCTGAAACAATAAAGATCCCAGTATTCATTTCCTTAATAAAAACGGGGATCATAAATACAAAAAAGGTGAAACTTATAAAAAAATAGACGCTAAACTGCAGGTATTTGTTGGATATCCTCTTTTTAAGATACTCGTTCGCAAAAAACAATACTATCAAGATTATAAAGAAGGACATGGTTTTGGAAAGGGAAACACTTCTGGAAAAATAAATAACGTACGCACTGGAGAGTCCTCCAAAGAAAAATTGAATGGCCAATGGTAAATATTCTTCATATTCACCCAGTTTTGTGTTTTTCCATTTCCCATCGTCTACTACATTATAAAGATAAAGTACAGTGGTAAGCAAGGTCATATACAAGCACAGCATAATCACGTCATATAGCCGGTCTATACGTCCCAACGTTAAGGAATCAAAGATAAACCCGGCGATAAAAAAGATTATTGGGGCGTATTTTTGATGTCTCGTTAAGAATTTTCGAAACCCACTGTTTCTAAATTTGACTAATGCTCGCTTCATGCAAAATTTCGAAAGAACTCGTTTAAGGTTATTGGTCGGTTTTCTTTGTTTCAGGTTTCAGGTTTTAGGCTTCAAGTTTGATGAACCCAAAATTGTCCTTTGTCCTTCATCCTTTATCCCTACTTTATTCAATTTTAATTGGCGATAATTTGTGCGCTTTCACAAAATCTCTCATTACACCCCCTGCCCAAAAGTCAGCAGATTATTGTCCGGATCCAACAACGAAAATTCCATTTGACCCCAAGGTTTGGTTTGAAGATGCCCATTGGGATGAACACCGATCTCTTTGTCCAAAATCCATTGATACAACTCCTCTATGCTATCTGTTCGGATATAGACCTGTCCGTAATTTTCTTTGGGATCAAGCGTCTTGAACTTGAAGAAATGAATTTGGATATTGTCCTTTTGCACCATCAAGTAATCATCGAAGTCAGTTCTTCCAAATTCTTGAAAACCCAACTTTTGCAGATAATAATCCTTGGTAATTGCCTTATCCCTCATGGGCAATTTGGGATTGATACTCTTTAACATATTTATGTTATGTGTTGATAATCAGGATTAAATCTGATAATATTTAAAGTGAATGTTTACGCCTATAAAATTGAATTCCCTTCTGTGCGGTAACCATTGCTCCAAAATTGGGCGTTCGTATATTTTAACTAAATTCCCTTATCTGCCAACGCACTACTAATTACCTGATAGGTACTTTCATAACTTTCCCTTAACAGGGTCTTGGCATCCATGTTGGCCCAATATCCCTTGTTGAACAATTCTACGGATAGTGCACCCCTAAAGCCGGCATCATAGAGATTGGGCAGTATTTTATCGTACGGGCAAACCCCCTTTCCCGGCAGCACCCGGTCCGCATCCGTGAGTTGTTCCCGTGCCGGACTGGACGGGTAGTCGTTCATATGGATTACGGGCAACTTCTTGCCATTAAGGCAATCCAAGGTATCCCAACTGCTTCCGCCACGGTAAAGATGATAAAAATCCAACAGCATAGAAGCTTTTGGATGACCGGTAGCGATTACGATATGGGCACAATCCGCCAACTTGCTCAAAGATCCCGCGCCCCATAGTTCTATAAGTGGGGTTACCCCGGTCTCGTCCCCTAACTTAAGAATGGCGTTGTATCGATCCGTATATGCATCAAAATCAGTGCAGTTCCATGATTTGACGCCCTGTACCGGTGCTGCTATAAACTTCCCGCCCAGCGCTGCCGTAATCGACATTTCTTGCTGCATTAAATCAAGTGCCGCTTTCCTTTCCTCGGCATCGTCGCTGCACCATTTGGAAAAAGCGATCACGTTTTCCAATAAAACATTTCCCGATTCCAGTTTTTCCCTTAATTGGGAACTGCTACCCCCATTTGCCATAAAGGATTTCACATCGCTCATCCAAAGTTCGGTACCGTCAAACCCAGCCTTGGCTATCATATCGATCTGTTGGTCCACCGGCAGCTTATAGGCTAGAATGGTGGAGGTATTCAGGCTAATCCCAAAAGGAAGTTTCCTCCTCGCTTCCAAATCGTTGGTAGAATCGGAATTTTGGGTACTCGCCATCAATGCCTGTCCACCCAATACGGACGCGGAGGCCAAGATCGAATTCTGTATCGCTTTTCTCCTGGAAATCTTCTTTAAGGTCATTGGTCATTTTTTAATTTAAACGAAGGGCGATAAAAATAATCAAAAGATTGGAGAGATATTTGAAATATGATATCAATATTGTTCCTCAACAGACAAAAGACTGCATCGCTAGAGGGCAAAAGACTTGGCTCGAGCCGTATTAGTTCAAATTTTTGATTAAAATATTGTTTTCATGGTCGTTTTCGCCATAGAAAATTCACTTGCAACCCTACCTGAAACCGTTCCAGGCGGGCTTTAGGGCCGAGGCAAAAATTGAATTTTCGGTCTTTTGGCTTTATATATTTGGCTTTGTAATATTCTCAAAAATTCATGATTTTCTAAGGGACCCCTCCGCCTATCGGCACCCCGCCAGAATGACCATGTCGGGCTGGCTCCCCTTGTAAAAAGGGGAGGACCCATAACAATATATTCTTAGTATACGAGGGTATGAATGTATCAACCGACCTCAATGATCCTATTTCCAGATTGGTAATTATCTAAAAGATTAGGACATACTACGACGGAGAAGATACTGTCCTTACATTTGCCTACTGTCCAATTTAAACTCAAATTCCGCGATAGTAATCCAAAATCTTTACCCGTAGTAGGTACTCGAATTTGGCATTGGAAAGATTTAAACGGGCGGAATCCAAATTGTTCTTACTGGTGATATACTCCACGATGTTGGAGACCCCATTATTAAAGCGGATCTCGTTGACCCGAAAGGATTTTTCATAGGCCGTGACCTGATCTTCCAGGATAAAATACCGATCGTAGGCCGATTCCATATTCAAATAAGCTTGATCGATGGATTGCTTAAAGGAGAGCTTTGTATTTTCAAAATCTACCAAAGATTCTTCCTTTTGTATTTTTTGAAGGGCCACCAAATTTTTGGCGCGGAACCCATTGAGGATAGGTATCTGAACCGAAACCCCAAAAACGGAATTGAAATTATTGTTAAACTGATCCAAGTACCCGATACTTGATCCTTCAAACAAGGTCTCGTTTCTCATCACTGGAAATTGATCATTATTTACATTCACATAATCCCCCGTTTCCCTTACGACAGTCCCCGTTTCCGCAAACGATTGGGCACTACTGGAAAAACTGGTGTTCAACCGGCCAAACAAGGATACATACGGGTAATAATTTCCTCTTGCGGCCTTGATTCCAAAGATAGCGGCATCTATCTGGAATTGTTTGGATTTAAAGGTAGCCATGTTTTGGAGGGATTCGTCAAAAACTTGATCAGCGGTCAAGGGATACTTTTCAGAGCTCACCAAACCTTTAAAACTATCGAATGATACTTGGGCATTGGGATCCAAATTGGTATTCAGCAATTGCAATAGTTTTAATATAAATACCTGTTGGGTATCTTTAGCGCTGATGACCCCCACTTGGTCCATGGCCAACTGTCCCAACATGTCCGTATAGTTGGCCGGATTTCCCACTTCTTCATCGTAGAGTACCCGAAGTCTATCCAGCTGTTGTTGGGTAGTCTCCAATCTCGCTTTTGCCAGTTCTACTTGATCTTTTCCGTTCAGGATCTGGATATAGGCCAAGGTTACTGCCAGAATCAGATCTTGTCTTGCCTCTTCGGTCTGCATTTCAGCAGCCTGCAATTGAAATCGATCCCTTTTGATGCTGTTCATCAATCGAAAACCATTGAACACCAGTGCATCCAGACTTAGCCCAGCATTTGAAAAATTTAATTTTTGGTTGATGATATCGTTCGTATAAGGATCAATACTACGTCCGTTGCTGACGCCTAGATCATAATTTCCGTTCAAGGTAGGAAGCATTTCGTTCCTGGTCTGATGAAAATTGACCTCAGAAGTTTTTGCCTTCAGGGTCGCACTTTTTAGATCGAGGTTGTTTTTTAAGGCTATCTCGATGCAATCGGACAAGCTATAGGTTATCTTCTTCCCGTCTTGGGCCGTTCCGCTGTAAATAGCAAGAATAAAGTACCCGTATAATATCTTTTTCAACATTTTGTTTTGTTTTTAAGGGTCATTCAGTGTTTGGTGTATGGTGTTTTTGGAAAGTTTCAGGTTTCTGGTTTCTTTATTCAATTTTGAGTTTGGGCTTGAGTTTGAACTTCTAACCTGCAAAACATCCCCCTCATTAAACTTTGAACCAAACTGCCAACTTCAACTGCCAACTTTTTTGTTACAAGTTTCATGCATTTTCGGACTTGAGTTTGAATTTGAATTTGAGCTTGAACTTAAACTTCCCCTACACCATCCTACCATCCAATAAATTAATAATCCGGGATCCATAGGCAGCATTTTTCTCGGAATGTGTCACTTGGATGATGGTCACCCCTTCGTTGTTCAATTCCTTAAAAAGGTCCATGATCTCCTCTCCCTGCTTGGAGTTCAGGTTACCGGTAGGCTCATCGGCCAATATCAGTTTCGGTTTGGATATCAGTGCCCTGGCCACCCCCACAAGTTGTTGCTGGCCACCACTGAGCTGGGCCGGAAATAGGTCCTTCTTTCCTACGATATTGAATCGGTCCAACGTATCGGACACCAACGCCTTGCGCTCCGAAGAACCTATTTTTTTATACAGGAGGGGAGTCTCAATATTTTCGTACACCGTCAGCTCATCAATAAGGTGATAGGCCTGGAACACAAAACCAATATACTCCTTATAAAGGTTGGCCCTTTGCTTTTCTTTAAGGGTATGTACCGGTTCTTCAAGGAAATTGTATTCCCCTTCGTCAAAACCGTCCAACATCCCAATGACATTCAACAAGGTCGACTTTCCCGAGCCCGAGGGGCCCATCACGGAGATAAATTCGCCTTCCTCCACATTTAGATTGATGTCTTTAAGAAGAAATACCCTGTTCCCTCCAGATTTTACCCATTTGTAAATTCCGTTTAGTTCTAGTAGCATAGTTCACATTTTTATTTCACTCCCGAGAGGCCGGGAATCTGGTTAATGATTGTTTTGATTGTTCCTCCCACTTCTTACTTATTTAGTCAATTTATTGTGCCTAATTTTAATTCATGAATTTTGAACTTTTCTGTCCACTGCAACTGAATACTGCAAACTTTATCTACTCCGACCTCAAGCTCTTTGCCGGGTTGGCGATGGCAGCCTTTATCACTTCCTTACTTATTATTATCAATGTTATTATTAGGATACATACAATCGGAATCAAAAACATCCACCAGCTCAGTTGGGCGTGGTAAGCATAATTAGCTAACCATTTATTCATTGCGATTCCAGCAACTGGCAAGGCGATAATTAGCGCACATAATGCAAGCTTTAAAAAATCTTGGGACAACAACGAAAGCAATTGTTTTAAAGAGGCTCCCAATACTTTACGGATCCCAATCTCCTTTGTACGCTGAACAGCAATAAGCGATACCAGGCCATAGAGGCCCAAGCAGGAGATTAAAATGGCCAGTAGGGTAAATATTTTGAACATGGACATCGTTATTTCGTCCTGGCGGTATTGGTTATTTACCGTTTCGTCCAAAAATGAATAATCAAAGATGGCTTCCGGAAAATTTCCCATGAAAATGGAGTTTACCACGGGTAGATCGGATGGCTTTATTTTTATCGTTGTTATCGTTGCCATCCCGTTATCTGGCAAATCATTATAAATAAGCACTAGTGGCTCGATCATATTGTGAAGGGATTTATAATAGAAGTCCTTTATGACACCCACTATCTGGCCCTTACGCCCATTTCCTTCTATGGACTTGCCTTCTCCGGATTTCCAGCCCATTCTTTTTATGAAAGCTTCGTTTACCAGGAAACCTTTATTTTTATCTGTCACAATATTTTCCGATAGGTTTCTACCTTCCTTTAAGTGAATTTCAAAAACCGGTAAGAACTGAGGGTCTATTAAAAAGTAATTGCACAGAAATTCGCTTTTTTTACCATTCTTTTCGGCAAAGGTTGTAGCTACCGCATTCAGCTCCAACCCATTTCCAACAGTAACCCCATGAATCTGCGTTCTTTGAATCAATTCATTCTGAAAGGAACCGATCTTTTGCTGGGAAACGGAATCTTGTGGTAGTTGAACGTTGAGCAACTGCTCCTTGTTAAAACCAAGGTCTTTATGCTTTATAAAATCCATTTGCGTATAGATTACCGTGGTTCCCATTATTAGGGCAGCTGCTATGGCAAACTGGATTACCGTGACTGATTTACGCAAGAAAACACCTTTCATTCTAGTCTGACCACTTCCCTTTAACACTGAGACCGGATTGAAGCCCGACAATACAAACGCAGGATAAATACCCGCCAAAAGAAATGTTGCTAAAAATACCCCAACTATTAAGATCAAATTTTGTCCAAGATCAAAAGTCAATTTTGTCTGCAATAATTCATTAACATGGGAAAGGGCGATCTGCACCAATACCAAGGCGAGCGACCAGGCAATGGCAACCAGCAGAAAGGATTCGAACAAAAATTGCCGTATTAATTGAAACTGCGATGCACCACTTACCTTTCTAACCCCTACTTCCTTGGCTCGCTCGGTAGACTTAGCTGTTGAAAGATTGATATAGTTTAGCAGGGCTATGACCAATATAAAAACAGCGAGCAATGAGAATATATAACCGAATTGTTTGTTTCCCTTTGGAGTATCCTGCACTTTTCCCTGACTAAAATGTACGTCGGCCAATGGCTCCAGTTCAAATTGAACTTTATAATCGACCGCACCCTGCGCATCCAATTCGGGCTGTACATATTTTACACTTAGTGCCTCCAGCTTATTCTCAAAATTTTTAAGGTTTGGGGTGTTTTTAAATAAAATATAGGTAAATAATGAAAAATCATCCATCCAACTTGGCTCTCCCGAAAAATCACTGGATAGCAAAGCACGGATTTGAATATCCGAATTGGCCGGCCTGTCCTTCACGACTGCCGTAACCCGTAAGACCTCATCACCACAAACCATGGTTTTTCCCAAGGCCTGTTCGTTACCAAAATATTTTTTGGCTATGGTTTGGTCAATAACAATTGAGTTTGGATCTAGCAATGCCCCTGTTGCCGAACCCTCAATGAAATCAAAATCAAAAATGGAGAAAATACTTTGGTCCGTCTTATAAAAATCATCTTCCCTGGACAGCTTATTATTAAATTTTATCACTTGGGACGATTCCTCCAATCTTACCGCGGACTCAACTTCCGGATACTCTTGCACCAAAGCTTTTGCCAATGGCGTTGGTGAAGTCGCCAACCTAATTTCCGACTCCGGAGCAAAAATTGTGGTGGTTACCCTGGCAATACGATCGGTTTTTGTGTTGTATTGGTCATAGGTCAGATCATAATGCACGTACAGAAAAATAATAATGCAGGCCGCAAAACCAATGGCAAGGCCCACAATATTGATAAAAGTGAAGCTTTTGTGTTTCCACAAATTTCGGAAAGCAATTTTTAAATTGTTTTTTATCATTTTTTAAAGGGTTATTCGTTATTGGGTTATTCGTTAAAAGGTTATTCATTAAGCATCCAATTCACGCTATAGGCTTACCCACCCCTGACCCCTCCCAAGAGGGGAATCTCTTTTATTTCGTATTTCTTCCTTCGTACTTCTTACCTCGTATTTCTAATTTTGTATTTCTAACTTTTCTGTCCACTGCAACTGAATACTGCAAACTTTCCCAATTCCATTATCCTGTTTCTAGTTTCAGGTTCGTTGAACTTGAGCTTGAGTTTGAGCTTTTCTACTCCGTCCTCAAACTCTTTACCGGGTTGGCGAGTGCGGCTTTTATGGCCTGAAAGCTTATTGTTAAAACAGCGATCAAAAGCGCCAAAACACCTGCAAGAATAAAAATCCACCACTCAATATCGATCCGGTACGAATAGTCCTTTAGCCAGTTTCCCATGATCCACCAGCCAAGGGGAAATGCAACAAGGCAAGAGACCGCCACAAGTTTTATAAAATCCTTGGATAGCAGGGAGGCAATGCCGGCAACGCTCGACCCCAGTACTTTTCGTATCCCGATCTCCTTTGTCCTCCTTTCCGCGGTATGGGCCGCCAAACCAAAAAGACCCAAACAGGAGATAATGATTGCCAATAGTGCAAAAATCCGGGATAATTTACCGATCAACATCTCACTTAAGAACATCCTGTTGAACTGCTCGTCGACAAACGTATAATTAAAGGGGTAAGCCGGATTTCCCCTTTTCATTATAGTTTCTATTTGGCCCATCGTCTGCCGGGTATCGCTTTGAGCCTTGGTCCGGATATACATGGTGGTCGTATTTTTCGGGGCGGTACACACAAAAAGAACGGGGTCTGGTTTGCCGTACATATTGCCATACACGTAGTCGTTTGCCACACCTACCACCGTCGCTGTTGTTTCATTGGGGTCGCCGTCGTACCGAATGACTTTTCCAATGGCGCTTTCATTGCCCATTGTTTTTTCGAAAGATTTGGTGATGATGACATTCATGTTTACGGTATCTAGAACGTCATTGGGTTTAAAATCCCTTCCCTCCATAATTTTTATGCCCGAAGTCTCCATAAAACCCGGGGTTACATAACGGGTAGAAACTAGGATATTGGCACCCGGGGCTTTGCCTTCCCAGGTTAGGCCATTGGTGTTGTTGCCGCCATAAAGTGTATTGTGATCGGACAAGGCAACGTTTTCAACGTTGCCCGTTGCCAGTAATTCCTGTTTAATACTGGAGTAATTTTTGGCAATATCCCCCACTACATCGGTCACGATAAGGTTTTCCTTGTCCATTCCCAACGGCCTGTCTTTTACGTGTTGTATTTGCTGGTAAATGATTATGGTACCGATAATGAGCATTATAGAAACAGTAAATTGAAAGACGACCAATCCCTTCCTGATTATATCGTTATTGCCCTTGCTTAAAACCAATCCTTTTAAAACGGATACAGGTTTAAAGGATGATAAATACAATGCAGGGTAACTTCCGGCAATAAGGCCACAGGCCACCGTGATCGAAAATAATACCGCCAAGTGCTTTGGAATGTTGTAATCTAAACTTAGTTGCTTTTCTACCAACATATTAAATGCGGGCAAGACAAGTACAATTACAACAATGGCAATTATTGCGGCGAAGGCCGCCAACAACAACGCTTCACTGATGAATTGGATTACCAAACCCCTCTTTTCCGCACCAAGCACCTTCCTCACTCCTACTTCCCTGGCCCTTTTTTCACTTCGGGCAGTGGCAAGATTCATAAAATTAATACAGGCTATCAATAGAATGATCCAGGCGATAATGGAGAACAGATTCACATATTCAATTCGCCCACCGCCCGTTGGCTTGCCATTCTCAAATTGGTCGTAAAGATGCCATTGGGACATATTCCAGAGGAAGGGCCGGGCGATCGAACGAGGTTCCCTTTCCTGAATAAAATTGTACAATTGCTTGTCTATCGAGGCAGGATCCACTCCCTCTTTTAATTCCACGTAGGTACTCAGGGAATTATTGCCCCAACTTTTTAGCCACGGACTTTGATCAAAAAATATTTGAAAGGGTATTACCCAATCCATTTGCAGGGTGGAATTTTCAGGAATCTCCTTTAAGACCCCGGTCACAACAAAATCGTGTTCATTGTTTACCTTGATCGATTTGCCCACCACATTTTTTGTTTCTCCAAAAAATTTCTCCGCAGTCTTTTCCGTAATTACAATAGAATACAATTCTTTAAAGGCGGTCTCAGCATTTCCCTCCACAAATGGAAGCGTAAACATTTTGAAAATAGAAGCCTCCGCAAACTTCCCCGAGGCATAGATCGGTTTGTCGCCGATGGTGAACAATAATTCCGTTGGTCCTTCCGAAGCACGGCACGTATTGGCAATTCCCGGTATCTCCTTTTGCATCGCAGGACCTAGCAAGCCTGGTGTTGAACCAAATGTAGCCGTGTAGGTATCATATTTTTGGTTCTCGCGAACGTAAAATAGGTTGTCCTTCTTGGCGTTAAAATCATCATAGCCTACTTCGTCCTCCACCCATAAAAAGATAAGGCTGGCACAAACAATACCTATAGTAAGTCCAAAAATGTTCAGGAAGCTATAGGTACCATTCTTTTGGAGGTTCCTCCAAGCTATTTTAAAATAGTTCTTGATCATTTTTAAAAATGTTAATCGTTAATTGGATACTGGTTAATAGTTTAGTTGTTGGATTATTTGTTAAGCTTATAATTCACTTTATCATCTGACCCACCCCTGGCCCCTCTCAAGAGGGGAATATCTTTTATTAAAATTTAAACTTTTCTGACCACTGTAACTTCCTACTACAAACTTTCTTTATTCTTTTTTCAATCTTCAAATTTTTTCCTTCGTTCCTCGTATTTCTAATTTTGTATTTCTAACTTTTCTGTCCACTGCAACTGAATCTTGCAAACTTTCCCAATTCCATTATCCTGTTTCTAGTTTCAGTTTCGTTGAACTTGAGCTTGATTCTTGAGTTTGAGTTTTTCTACTCCGTCCTCAAGCTCTTTACCGGGTTGGCTATAGCAGCTTTTATGGCTTGAAAACTGATGGTTGCCGAAGCAACTATTATTGCCAATAAACCCGCTTCCAAAAATATCCACCAATCCATATCGATCCGATAGGCAAAGCCTTCGAGCCATTTATGCATGGCATACCAGGTAATGGGCGATGCTATCAAAAAGGCGATCCCAACAAGTTTTAGAAATTCTTTGGACAATAAATTGACAATTCCGGAAACGGAGGCCCCAACAATCTTGCGGATCCCTATTTCCCTCCTGCGTTGCATAGTGCTGTAGGCGGCAAGGCCCAATAACCCTAGGCATGAAATGAAAATGGCCAGAACGGCAAAATTGAGAAAGAGGTTTCCAAATCTTTCTTCCCCCCGGTATTGCTTGTCAAAAAAGTCGTTCAGAAAGTAATAATCAAAAGGCTGGTCGGGCAAAATATCCTGCCACTTGGTTTGTATGGCAGCCAAGGTTTGTGAGATGTTTTTAGGACTGACTTTTATCGCGATAAGATCGGTACCCCTGGGCTCCAATCGCATGGTCAAGGGCTTTATTTCGGATTGTAGGGATCTAAAATGAAAATCCTGGATTACCCCTATGACCTTTCCTTCCCTTCCCCATTGCTTGAACCTTGCACCGATTGCATCCTTAGGGGAACTATAGCCCAATAGTTGGACGGCTTTTTCGTTGATTACCATGGCTTGGGTAGAATCCGTTGCAAAATCCTTGGAAAATGCCCTACCCGCCAACAACTTAAAATCGAACTGTGGAATGTAATTTTCATCCACAAAATAGAGGTCCAGATTCGCCACTTGAAAATCCCCGTTTTTGTTTTCAATCTCTGAATAGGCAGCAGCGTTTCCTGCTCCGGGAACACTAGACCCAAGACTTGTGGATAGAATTCCGGGCATTTGATCGAGGGATTGTTTTAAAACCTTTTGGGCCGGCTTGGCACCAGTATTCAATACAATAATTTGTTCCTTATTGAACCCCAACTCCTGGTTGCGCATATATTGCATTTGATTGTAAATCACCAGGGTTCCGATTATTAAGGATATGGAAATAGTAAATTGGGTGATTACCAAGATTTTTCGCAGTAGAATACCACTTGTGCCCGAAGAGAAACGGCCTTTTAAAACGCTTACCGGCTTAAATGAAGTTAGTACTACTGCCGGATATATCCCCGCGAGCACCCCAATACCGATAGATATTCCAAAGAGGAGAAGCATATGGATGGGAGATGAAAAAACACCATCGCTAACCGTCTTTCCAGCTAGGGTATTAAAATAGGGCAAGAACAATGCCGTAAGGGCCAAGGTAAACCCAAAAGCGATCAGGCAAATAATTACGGATTCCCCAATAAATTGAAGTGCCAACTGCCCCTTTTCGGCCCCTACCACCTTGCGGATTCCCACCTCTTTAGCCCTTTCCACGGATCGTGCGGTGGTAAGATTGATAAAGTTAATACAGGCGATCAATAGAATAAATACGGCGACAATTGAAAATATATATACGTTATTTATATTACCCCCACCATTGCCCCCTCGTGGCGATCGCAAATAAACATCTTTCAGGGGCTCCAAGAACAGGGTAACGAACATTTGGGATTCCTTCATTTCCTCCCCGTTTTTACGCTCTAAGAAATCCGGGAATTTAGACTGCAATTTGTTAGGGGCGGTACCGGTAGTTGTAAGGATATAAGCCGCGGGACTATAATTAGCCCATTGATCATCCAATCCCTTTTGAAGGTTTTGGGTAAAGGTGGTCATTGATAAAAGCACATCCGCCTGTATTTGGGAATTTTCCGGTATATCTTCCATTATCCCCGTTACCTTGGCAACATAACCTTCATCCATAATTTTCAAGGTCTTACCAACCGGATTTTCCCCTCCAAAATACTTTTCGGCAGCAGACTTTGACAATACTATTTCAAATGGAGCTTTTAAAACATTTTTAGGATCTCCTTGAATCAGTTTAAAATCGAATATTTGGAAAAAGGAAGAATCCACGGCAACTGCTTTGGACTCCTTAAACTTTATATTGTCCTTCCGCACAAGCATATCAAGGCCCAGCAACCGTACCGCTGCTTCTACTTCCGGGAATTCCCTCTCTAGGTTTGGGGCAACCGCCCAGGCTGGTCTATCGGCTTCTATTTTTTCGGAAGGGGTCTGAATATCCGCCACTACCCGATAAATGCGATCTGCTTTGGAGTGCATGGTATCATAGCTCAACTCAAAACCAACGTAGAGCAAGATTAGAAATCCGGCCGTCATGCCAATGGCCAGTCCTGTAATATTAAGGAACGAAAAACCCTTATGCTTCCATAAGTTTCTCAATGTTATTTTAAAATAATTCTTGATCATGGTGTAAAAAGTTAATCGTTAATTGATATTGGGTAATTGAGTTAATCGATATTGGTAAAATTTACTTTAACGTATAACCTACCCCTAGCCCCTCCCTAGAGGGGAACCTTTTATTGAATTTTGTGCTTTTCTGCCCTCTGCAACTGCCTACTGCAAACTTTCTTCATTCTTTTTTTTTGAACTTGAACTTTGGTCCTTCAGGGCCTTACTCCGTCCTAAGGCTCTTCGCCGGATTGACTATGGCGGCCTTTATGGCTTTGAAACTTATAGTAATCAATGCAATGGCGAGGGCCGTAAAGCCGGCTGCCAAAAAAATCCACCATTCAATATCGATCCTATAGGCATAATCTTCCAGCCACTTGTCCATAGCATACCACGCTACCGGGAAGGCAATGACACATGCAACGGCGACCAACACCAAAAAGTCCTTGGAAATCATGGTAACCACATTGGTTATGGAAGCTCCCAACACTTTCCGGATCCCTATTTCCTTGGTACGCTGTTCCGCCATATAGGTTACGAGTCCGAACAATCCCAGACAGGCAATGAGGATGGCAAGAACCGCAAACGTTATTGCAAGGGAGCCTACGCGTTGTTCGTTTTTGTACATTTCATTAAAGGAATCGTCCAAAAAGCGGTAACTAAACGGGAGCTCCGGAGCCATGGCCTTCCATTTGTTTTCTATTTGATTTATTAGTCCACCTGTACTTGCGGCCGCCACCTTAAAGGAAATCGTGCCCGTACTATTGCCAAGCCTCATACATAGCGGACCAATCTCCTGACGTAGGGATTCAAAATGAAAATCCTTCACCACGCCAATGATATGGAGGGGCACAAAGGAATTATCCTCATACTCCCCCGCAGGTGCATATAGATTTTTATTGATCGGATCATCGTAACCCAACAACTTTGCGGTTGTTTCCGTGATCAGGATGGCCGTGGAATCCGTCCCAAATTCCGGGGAAAAGTTCCTTCCCTTCACAATTTCCATCCCCATGGTCTTTAGGTAATCGTAATCTACCGCCCAAGTCTGCATGTCGATGGCGTTATCCACATCCATTACGGCATCCTTGGAATAGGTATTGTCACTTCGGGAAGAGCTTGAAACAGGTAGAAAGGAACTTATGGTACCACTAATAACCCCGTTCATGGCCAGTACCTCGTTCTTAAAAGCCTTTACCTTGCCATTAAGGGCATAGGTATCATTAATGACCAGAACTTGGTCTTTGTTAAAACCGAGTTTTGTGTTTTGAATATAATGCAGTTGCTTATAGACAATAATAGTGGCACTTATAAGGATAACCGAAGTCGCAAATTGGAAGACCACGAGTACATTGCGAAGGCTACTTTTCTTGAACCCGGAATTGCTGTTGCCTTTAAGAACAACTACAGGTCTGAATTGCGAAAGGAAAAAGGCCGGATAGCTTCCCGCAAGAAGACCAACTGCGAAAGGTAAAAGCAAAAGAATTGGCAACAGTTTTATGTTCAAAAGATCGGCCATAGTCAACGATTTTACCGCCTCGGCATTAAAAAGTGGCATCACCAAATAGGCAATCGCAAGGGCAATGACCAGGGCGATAAATGCCGTAATTGTCGATTCCACAAGGAATTGTATGATCAAGGTTTTTCTTTCCGTACCCAGAACCTTTCTTATTCCCACCTCCTTTGCCCGACGTGCGCTGTGGGCCGTACTCAAATTCATAAAGTTGATGCATGCCAACAACAGGATAAACAGGGCCACCGCCGAAAAAATATATACATATTGAATATTGCCAGACGGACTTAACTCGAAGGAATAGTCACTGTGCAGATGGATTTTTGTCAAAGGTATTAGCGAATAATCCAGCCTGTTCCCAGATCTTTCAAATTCCTCCATGCTCTCTATTTTAATGAACTGCTGGGCATAGGGCAAAACATATTTGGTCTTGTACAAGTCAAAATTCTTTTCAAAAACTTTGTAGTCCGTCCCTTTTTTCAGCAACAAATAAGTGTTGAAATTATGGCTGGTAAGCTGTCCCCATTGATAATTGGCGCTCTTCATGGAAAGCATAAAGTCAAAATTAAAATGGGAGTTGTGCGGTATATCCTTTATAACTGCGGTTATTTTATAGGGTATGGTAGTTGCATCATTTTTTATTTCTATCGTTTTTCCCAATACATCGGGGGTTCCAAAATATTTTTTTGCCGTAGATTCGGTTACCACCATCGTGTTGGGCTCGTCCAGGGCAGTTTTAGTATTCCCATGCAAGGCAGGAAGTGTGAAAACCCGAAAGAAAGTGGAATCGACATAGGCTATGTTCTGTTCATTGATAAATGCATTGCCCTTCTTGATCAATTTAGCACCTTCGTTGGAATAGATCCGGGTGAATTCCTCCACCTGAGGGAAGTCCTTTTTAAGAAGTTCGCCCATCATATCCGAGGTTTGGGTAATGTGGAGGTTTCCTCCCCCGAAATGGAGATCGGAATTTATACGATATATCCGGTCCGCTTTATCATTGTACCTGTCATAGCTAAGTTCGTCGATCACATACAATGTAATAAGCAGACAGGCGGCAAGTCCAACGGCAAGACCAAAAATATTGATTGCGCTGTAGCCCTTGTTGTTCCATAGGTTTCTAAAGGCTATTTTGAAATAGTTCTTTAACATGGCTGAAAAAGTTAATCGTTAATTGTTATTCGTTAATAGTTTGGTCACTGCGTTAATCGTATTATTCACTTTGTCGTCAGACCCACCCCTAGCCCCTCCAGGCCCGCCTGAATGACGCAGTCGGGCAGGGAGGGGAATCCAATTATTTAAATTTTGAACTTTTCTGATTACTGTATACAGCTTACTGTAAACTGATCATTCCGTCCTTAAGCTCTTCACCGGGTTGGCTATCGCTGCCTTAATGGTATGGAACAATACGGTTATCAAGGTTATTAGTAGTATTACCCCAGCGGATATTAAAAAGGTGGTAATCTTTATGTCTGTTTTGTACGGGAACACATCCAACCATTTATGCATAAACAGATAAGCGATAGGGAACGCTATCAGACAGGAAATGGCCACCAAGATCATAAAGCCTTTTGCAATGAGTTTGACAAGATTATAAATGTCGGCTCCCACAATCTTCCGAATACTGATCTCCTTCTGTCTTTGCTCCGTGGTGAAAGCAACCAGCCCCAATAACCCCAAACAGGATATTAGTATGGTAAGCACCGAAAATGCAGTAAAGATTTCACCTCTCTTTTGATCCGCTGCGTACTGGGAATTAAATTCCTTGTCCAAAAAAGCGTATTGGAAAGGCGCATTTGGAAATACGGCTTTCCAAGCTGTTTCCAAAGTGGCCAAAGTGGAGGGAATGTCGTTGGCGCTAATTTTTGCCTGCAAGTTGGAGCCGTTCGGCCGGTATGTCAAGATCAAGGGAGAGATAGGATTGTACAAGGATTGTTGATGGAAGTCCTTTACGACCCCAACAACCTCAAATTCCCTTTCATTGGGGTCCCCGACAAATTTTATTTTTTTGCCGATAGGATCCTGCCATCCAAACGTTTTGACCATGGTTTCGTTTACGATCATACTGTTAATGGTATCGGCCGGGATGGACGATGAAAAATTCCGACCCATTTCCATTTGCATTCCAAGCGTATTAAAATAGTCTGCATCAATTCCATAGATGTCGATTCCTTTGTCCACAAATCCATTCTTTGTTTCAATTGACATAAGGTTGAAATTGGTCCCTTGTCCAGGGGTGGCATCGGCTATACTTACGGCCATCACTTTTGGGTTTTTCCGAATTTCATTTTTTAGGGCCGTCATTTTTCCCGAAGTGTTTTCCATGGGGTCTATAGACATGGTCAGCACTTGCTCGTCGTTAAAGCCAAGATCTTTATCCTTCATAAATTGAAGTTGGTCATAAACCACCCAGGTACATATCAACATGATCATCGAAATTGAAAATTGGGTCGTAACCAATACTTTTCTCAAAACAATATTGCCCGAAGCTTTGGATAGGTTGCCCTTCAGCACCTCGACGGGATTAAATTTGGTAAGATAAAAAGCGGGATAACTGCCTCCTAGAAGACCTACTAGGCAAACGATACCAACCAAGATCAATATAACATTGGGCTGAAAGACGGTTCCAATCGATATTAATTTTCCAGAAATAAGGTTGAAATAGGGCAATAACAACATTACCAATCCCAGGCTTAATACTAGGGAAATTACCGTGATTACCACCGATTCCATCAAAAATTGCGCAATGAGCTGGGAACGGACAGAGCCCGCCACCTTCCTGATTCCTATTTCCTTTCCCCTTCTCGCTGCACGGGCAGTAGTAAGGTTCATATAGTTGATACTTGCGATCAACAACATAAAGAACGCCACGATCGAAAAAATATAGATATAGGACATGCTCCCTATTTCTTCGGGTTCCCCATCCAAATCCGAATGCAAATGGATCGAGGTGATCGGCATCAGTCCATAATGTATCTTTACGTTGTGCTTTTCAAAAATGCCCGCCATATACTTGTCGTACAAGGGCAACATCTTTTTTTCAAGGGCGTTGACGTCGGCATTTGGACCGAGAAGAAGATAGGTATAGCTATTGCCGAACTGGCCCCAATAGTTCTCGTTGTCCGTGGGCAATGTGCTGGATGAAATAAATGCACTGGGAATTATATGGGAGTTTTTCGGAATATCCTGTATAACACCTGTAATTTTAAAAACCTCTCCCCTGCTATTCTCAATGGACTGCCCTATAACACTCTTGTCCTTCCCAAAATATTTTTCGGCCATGGTCTTTGTCAAAACCATGGAATTTGGCTCCTTTAAGGCATTAGAAGCCGTTCCCTCTACCCACGGATACGTAAAAACATCGAACAGATTCTCATCCGCGAAATAAATTCGGCCTTCAGAAAACTGTTTGTCACCCACTTTATACAAAAGTCTATCCGAACTAATTAGCCTTAGGGCCTGTTCAATTTCCGGATAGTCTTTTGCCAGAGCAGCTGCCAACGGCATTTGTGTGGAGGCCGTTTGCATTGCCCTCTCGCTTTCCTGAATGTAGGACGCCACCCTAAAAATACGGTCCGCCTTTTGATTGTAGCGGTCGTAGCTTAGCTCGTCCATTACATAAAAAATCAGGAACAGGCTAAAGGTAATTCCAATGGTCAGGCCAAGAATATTTAGCAGGCTATAGGATTTATCCTTCCAAAGGTTCCGAAAAGCTATTTTAAAATAATTCTTGATCATCTGAAAATGGGTTAATCGTTAATGGGTTAATCGTTATTAGAATATTTCACTTTATCGTCTAACCCACCCCTGGCCCCTCCCAGCCCGCCTGAATGACGCAGTCGGGCAGGGAGGGGAACAGATCTCGCCCCTGGCCCCTGAGTAGGGACGAATGGCGGGGAGTTAGAGTGGGATTTTACAATACATTCTCCGTTACCTTCTGTCCATCCAACATGCGGATGATGCGGTGGCTGTATTTGGCATCGTGCTCGCTATGGGTCACCATAATGATCGTGGTTCCTTGATCGTTCAGATCGGTAAGCAAGTCCATTACTTCGTTCCCGTTACTGCTGTCCAAGTTTCCCGTGGGCTCATCGGCCAAGATCAATTTGGGATGGTTTACCACGGCCCGGGCTACGGCCACCCTTTGTTGCTGCCCACCGGAAAGCTGCTGGGGAAAATGGTTGCGTCTGTGCATGATCTGCATCTTTTCCAGTACTTCTTCCACCCGTACCTTACGATCGGCAGGCTTTACGCCGGTGTATATTAGGGGCAGTTCCACATTCTCAAAGACGGTGAGCTCATCGATAAGGTTAAAACTCTGGAACACAAATCCAATGTTGTGCTTGCGGAGATTGGCCCGTTTCCGCTCGTTATAATCCGCCACTTCTACCCCGTTGAACAGAAAGCTTCCCCCGTCCGGGTCGTCCAAAAGGCCAAGGATGTTCAATAAAGTGGACTTGCCACAGCCCGATGGGCCCATAACGGCGACAAATTCCCCGGTTTTCACCTCAAAGGATAGTTTGTTCAATGCTACTGTCTGCACCTCCTCGGTGCGGTAGTATTTTTCTAAATCGGTAATCTTGATCATTTTGCTTGTTGTTTTATGTTCAGTGTTTGGTGTTTGGTGTTGTTTCGGGTTTCAGGTTTCAGGTAAGGTGGACAACAACCTGAAACTAGAAACAATAGAAACCAGAAACTTTATCATTTTAAATAGTCTATTTTCTAAATTCTTTTATCCGCTTTTTGAATCTGAATCTGAGCATGAATCTTTCTGCCCACTGTCACAATCAACTGCTTACTTTAGGATAAGTTCCTGTATATCCCCATAATTATCATAGCCCGAAGTAATGACCTTATCGCCTGGTTTCAGGCCTTGCAAAACTTCATAATACTCGGTATTCTGACTTCCCAATTGAATATCTGCCCGATAGGCCGAACCACCATCTTTGTCCAGTTTAAAAATCCAATTGCCCCCCGTCTGTTGGAAAAATCCGCCTTTTGGGATCAGCAAGGCCTGTTTTTCCTGGCTCAGAGCCACCCGTATCTGCAACGTCTGCCCACGGCGGATTCCTTCTGGAACATCCCCATCAAATTCCATATCCACTTGGAAACGGCCATTGGTCACTTGGGTATAGACTTTTTTAATGATCAATTTAAACTCCTTATTGTTAAAGGTAAACGTGCCCTCCTGCCCGGCGTATATCCTGGAAATATAATGCTCGTCCACATCAACACGCACTTTAAAACCACTGAGCACGTCTATTTGCCCTAACCGCTCCCCTTTATTTTTGGACTGTCCAATTTCGGCATCCAATGAAGTTAGCTGACCATCCACCGGGGCCCGGACCACAAGGTCGCCGACCTTTTTACGCATTAGGGCCAAGGCACTTTTGGTACGGGCATAAGAGCTACTGGCCTGGTTCTCTTCTTGCTTTATGGAAATTGAATCCTGCTTAAGAATCTCCTTAGTAAGCTCCATCCGCTGTTTTTGATAGTTGAGATTGTTCTCGGCCTCAATAAATTCCTGTCGTCCAATGGCTTTTTGTTCATAGAGCTTTTGATTGAGGTTATAGATTCGTTCCGCTTCGATCAATGCGCTTTTCACTTCGGTCATTTGATTGAGCTTGTTGATCGTGTTCTGCCGGGCCGCATTTTGGGAGATTTGCATTTGGGTAAGGAGGTTATAAACCGAGGTTTCCTGGTTAACAAGACTGAGTTCCAAGTCCGTATTGGACAAGCGAAGAATAGGTTCGTCCTTCTTCATAATAGCTCCGTCCTCCACAAATATTTCCTCAACGCGACCACCTTCCAAAGCATCTAGATAGATAGTGGTGATGGGCAAGACAACACCGTTTACCGGAATATTCTCCTGAAAAACACCTTCCCTTACATCGCTTATGGTAATCCTTTCCTTCTCTACGTTCAATTTGGAATTTCCACTGGTAGAAAAGACAACAAACAGGATAAGTATTAAAATAAGGGCACCTCCCCCAATCCATCTGATCTTGGAGGGGCTAAATCGTTTCTTTTTTAGTGGTATGTCCATTTGGTCGTAAAATTGTTTAATTGGCCCTTCGCTTATCGCCTTACGCCATTCGTTTTAAAGAGATGCGACAAGCGCATAGCGAACAGCCTATAGCCATTCCATTTAAAGGTAAAATTATGCCAAAATCATAATTATAAGTAAATCAACACATTAACTCAACCAAATTAGCGGCGGTGTGCGGTTTTGATGCAACAGGTGTTCGGTTTTGATACACTTTTACTAGTGTTTTCAATAAAGACAAAAGACCGCTCCGTTAGAAGAAAAAGGATGTAAGACATTCGCAACCCATGTAAATAAATCATATTGACGATGCGAAAAAAATATACAATTTGATTTATATATTTTGGAAAATCTCACATTGAATGCCACACGGCAATAAAAGAATATTAAAATATTTATTGTCAACCTTTTACAAAGGCTTCCAATTCGAACTTGTAGGCAGAAGCGACACACAATTTAAGGACTGGAAGCTCCCAAAAATACCTATTTCACGAATTTAAAACACTCGTTGAGTATTGAATTTTTTATCGATGAAGCTTCGGAGAGTTTAGGTTGCTTTAAAAATTCCCTATACATACTATTTATCAGTTATTTACGTTAACCATGTATAGGGATACATTAAGTTTAATGTAAATTTAACGTTAAGCGATCGTAAACTTTTTGTATTTTTACAATCCTCAATCCTCAAATTTTAGATAAACATGAAAGAAAACAATTTGCAGTCCCGTAAAACAAGTTCGGTATCAATTGTAAAAAAAGTAGAGAATTACATTAAGTCATACGCCAAAAATTGCAGGGAATCCTATTTTAGGATGCTCAGTCTGTAACCTATCCTATTCTACCGCAATTCCATCAAAGAAATATCCAACCTGATTTAATCGGGCAAAGGACGGAATGAATAAGATTAAGGAATGATTCGTATTAAAAGTATAGCTATAGGCGAAAATTGGATGCTATAAGCCAAGATTAATAATTTACTGTCTTTTGTCCTCGATCGTTCTGTCCTTGATCCGTCGATCCGAAGTAAAAATTATCCCAATTCCACTATATTATATACTCCATTATAACCCCTACCCCTTAAATTTCATTGGTAGGTATACTATTTTTTTGGTCTCAAAAAAGTCCTCTGAAAAGTAATCCGTCAAGTCAAATATCTGGGCGGTCCTATAATCCCTTAATTCCTCGGTCAGATCCCCGCCCTTTAGGTAAAGTATTCCATTTTTTCGTTCGTGGACGGACTTCTTTTTAATTCGGTCCCTAACCCAGTGAACAAACGTAGGCATCGCCGCAACCGCACGGGAAACAATAAAATCATACTGTTCCTTCAGTTCCTCTACCCGTTGATTTTTGGTGACAACATTATTTAGCCCCAATCCTTGGACCACCTCTTCAACCACTTTTATTTTTTTCCCAATGGCATCGACCAGGGTAAAATGGGTATCCGGAAATAGAATGGCCAACGGGATACCGGGAAAACCCCCTCCTGTACCCACATCAAGTACGGAAGTCCCAGGGATAAATTCCTGAATTTTAGCAATCCCCAATGAATGAAGCACATGTCTCAGGTACAATTCATCTATATCCTTTCTTGAAACCACGTTGATCTTAGTGTTCCAATCTTGGTACAAACTTTCCAGTTGTATAAATTGATTTCGTTGCTCTTCGGTCAAGTTTGGAAAATATTTGAAAATAAGATCGGCCTTCATAATTAAGTTTTGTTCTTTCTGCAAAAATAGGTAGCAAATCATAAATATTTCCTTTTTGGGACAGTATTATATTAGGTAAACCTCAATTCCCTTATCTTTGTAAAAAATAAGATCATGGATAACGAAACCATCCGATTTTCCAGAAAGGATTCCACCCAATTTTTTAAAACCTTAAATAAGAGGGTCAATGAATACTTTAAGGAAAACCATCTTAAGAAGACGGGAAACTGGAAACTGCATTTGAAAACAGCTATTATGTTTGCGCTTTTCCTTGCCCCGTATTTTCTTATTTTGACCTTAGGCCTTCCCAATTGGGCCAACTTACTGCTCACCATAGTCATGGGGGTAGGCATGGCAGGTGTGGGCATGAACGTCATGCACGATGGCAATCATGGGGCATATTCCAATAAAAATTGGGTCAATAAAATAATGGGGGGAAGTATTTATATCCTGGCCGGCAATGTATACAATTGGCAGGTGCAGCACAATGTACTGCACCACACCTACACCAATATCCACAACCACGATGAGGATCTGGAAGCAGGCCGTATCCTAAGGTTTTCCAAGCATGCGGAATGGCGTAAATACCATAAGTTCCAACATTACTATTCCCTATTGCTCTATGGCCTTCTCACTTTTAATTGGGCCATTACCACGGATTTCCAGCAGATGTACCGCTATACCAAACGCAAACTATCTTATGGTAAAATGCCAAAACCCTTTTTCAATTGGAGCAGGCTGGTCGTCACAAAGATCATCTACCTTACCATTTGGATCGTACTGCCTATGGTCTTTTTGGACATTGCCTGGTGGAAAATCCTTTTGGGCTTCTTTATCATGCACTATGTGGCCGGGGTTATCCTAAGCGTGGTATTCCAGTTGGCCCACGTAGTGGACGATGCTGAAACTCCACTCCCAGATGAAAACGGTACCATGAAAAATACCTGGGCCATCCATCAATTGGCCACTACGGTGAATTTCGGGACCAAAAACCGACTTGTAAACTGGTTTACTGGCGGACTCAACCATCAGGTAGAGCACCATATTTTCCCCAATATTAGTCATGTACATTACACAAAAATTGCAAAAATTGTTAAACAGACGGCAAAAGAATTTAATTTGCCCTATCACGAATATAAAACTACCAGAAAAGCTATAATTTCGCACTTTAAACATCTGAAGGAGTTGGGTAAAAATCCGGCTTTACAATACTGATGTTTAGGTTATTGGGTTACTTTGATGTTGGGCGGTTTTCATTAACGTTGGCCTTAGTTCAGTTGTTATTATGAACAATCTTAATACTTCAATAATCAGAAACTTGATAACTACATAACAAAAGCGAAATAAATTCTATCACCACAATTAATTGCAACAAATGAACAACCATTTATCCGACAGGATCAACTCCATGGCGACCTCTGCCACTTTGGCCATGGCCGCAAAAACTAGAGAGTTAAAAAATCAAGGGAAAGATATTATCGGATTGAGCTTAGGCGAGCCCGATTTCAATATTCCGGAATTCATCAAGGAAGCTGCCAAACAAGCGATCGATGATAATTATAGCAGCTATTCCCCCGTTGACGGTTATGCAGACCTAAAACAGGCCATCGCCAACAAATTTAAAAGGGACAATGGGCTTGACTATGGTCTCAACCAGATCGTAGTTTCTACTGGGGCCAAGCAATCCTTGGCCAATATTGCCATGATCATGTTGAACAAGGGCGATGAAGTTATATTGCCTGCTCCTTATTGGGTGAGCTATAGCGATATTGTAAAACTTGCCGAAGGTGTTCCCGTGGAAGTACAAACGAGCATAGAGACCGATTTTAAGATGACCCCCGAGCAATTGGAAAAAGCCATCACGCCAAAGACAAAGATGATTTGGTACAGTTCCCCTTGCAACCCTAGCGGGTCCGTCTACAACAGGGAAGAATTGGAAGGCTTGGCCGCGGTCCTTAGAAAACACCCCAATATTTATATAGTTTCCGACGAGATCTACGAGCATATTAATTATAAAGGAAGCCACGTCAGCATCGCTAGCATAGCTGGAATGTACGAGCGGACCATCACCGTAAACGGGGTGTCCAAAGCGTTTGCCATGACCGGATGGCGTATTGGATATATCGGGGCTCCAGAGTTTATTGCCAAGGCCTGTACCAAGTTTCAGGGGCAGAACACCAGTGGGGCCAATGCTATAGCCCAACGTGCTACCATCACCGCATTGGAAGCTCCTGTGAGCAAAATAAAATTCATGATCGACGAGTTCCATAAACGTCGGGACATTGTCCTGGACCTTCTAGGTAAAATTGATGGGTTTAACCTCAATGTTCCCGATGGTGCATTTTACGTTTTCCCAAACATTTCGAGTTTCTTTGGCAAGACTTTAAGAGGAACCAAAATCAACAATGCTTCGGACTTTGCAATTTACCTTTTGGAACAAGCCAATGTTGCCACCGTTACCGGTGAGGCATTCGGCAACCCCAATTGTATCCGTATATCCTACGCCGCTTCCGAGAAGGAACTTCGTGAAGCCATCGCAAGGATTGCCGAGGCGGTTAAGTCGTAATTTTAATATTGGTCCGCCATAACTTTTTTGTAATGATCGCAGTATTTTGGTATTGCTAACGTCACAAATGGTTATTGGCATTGCGCCATCGCTTTACGCAATAGGCTTATTGTAGTGGGTTTGGTTAACGATCAATAGCGTACGGCGTTTTAAATAAGACTTAGTTTAACCAGAAAACTAAATCTCTCCCAATATTCTTGAAAGTACCTTAATTAAATAAGTCAAGGGGAACAGCTGAAAAAAGTTGTTCCTCTTTTTTTGTGTTCAACCGAATCGTTTAGCGACCTACTCTTGAATACACATTCCCAATTTTGTGTTTTCCGTTTTGTCGCTAAATTTATTACCTTAATGGCGATTTTATCACTAAACCGTTTTACACCAACATTCAAATGGAAAACAAGACCTTTAACATCAATCGTAGAAATTTTCTAAAGGGAGCGTCGGCTTCTTTGATACTCTCCTCTTTTGGGGCGTATGGTTTTGAACTTATGAACAGTGAAAAACCGTTGAGGGTCGGACTCATTGGAACAGGGTGGTACGGTAAAAGCGACCTTTTTAGGTTGATCCAAGTGGCCAACGTGGACGTAATTTCCCTCTGTGACCCCGATGCACATATGTTGGCCGATGCAGCAAACTTGGTAAGCCAACGTCAAAAATCCGGAAAAAAGCCCCGGACCTATTCCGACTATAGAAAAATGCTCGCCGAAAAGGATCTTGATATTGTCCTCATCGGTTCGCCAGACCATTGGCACGCCCTTCAAGCTATTGAAGCCATGCAGTCGGGGGCCAATGTTTATGTACAAAAACCTATCAGTGTTGACGTACTTGAAGGGGAGGCCATGGTTGCGGCAGCACGAAAATACAACCGTACCGTACAGGTAGGAACCCAGCGTAAAAGCACTCCACATCTAATCGATGCCAAAAAGAATATAGTCGATGCCGGACTATTGGGGAAAGTATCCCATGTAGAAATGTGCTGCTACTACCATATGCGCGCTGATGACCAGAGGCCTTTGGAGACGGTTCCCGATTTTTTTGATTATGATATGTGGACAGGTCCAGCTCCATTACGCCCCTACAACGGTTTGCCGCACAAAAGGTGGTGGCGTGCCTATATGGAATACGGAAATGGAATAACCGGTGATATGTGTGTCCATATGTTCGATACCGTTCGCTGGATGCTAGATCTGGGGTGGCCAAACAAGATAAGCTCCACAGGTGGTATCTATGTACAGAAAGAGAGCAAGGCCAATATATCCGACACCCAAAGTGCTATTTTTGAATATGACGAACTCAACTGCGTTTGGCAACACCGAACCTGGGGTACCCCCGCCGATCCGGAATACCCATGGTCGTTCAAGCTTTACGGGGATAAAGGCACCCTTTCCGGCAGTACCATGCAATATGATTTTGTCCCCTTCGGAGACGGCACTCCGATCCATAAGGATGTGGTCTACGAAAAGGAAAAATATCCCGAGGATCTTACCGAAAAGGATATAGAACTGAACGCTGCTCCCGCAACGCGGCTCCATATGTTGGACTTCCTTGCAGCCATCGACCAAGGAACGCTTCCCGTGGCCGATATAGAACAAGGACATATTTCCACCGCGAGTTGTATTTTGGCCAATATGTCCATGAAAGTGGAAAGGCCCCTAATCTATGATCCAAAAAAACTGATTATCGTAAACGATGCCGAGGCCACTGCCCTGCTGCAACGCCCATATCGGGAACCATGGCAACATCCGCTTCCAGGACAATTTAAAATGGGATAGGCAAACTATATCTACTGGGACCAGCTCGTGGGTTTCCGGTCCCAACGGTGATCTAATAACTTTTTGAAAAGTGCTTTGGAGAGCCCTTTTCCGTCACTGGTAGCCGTGTTGGCCAAAACATTGCGTTCCTTGCGCATTCCAGGGATGATAGTTCCCACCGTTTTGTTCATGGTGATAAACCGCAACGCCATTTCGGCCATGGTCATCCCATCCGGCACCAACGGTCTTAGGTCATTCGCCCTTTTGGCGCTGGGAATCAGGTTTTCCGGAACAAAGTACGTCCCTCTCCAATCACCCTCAGGAAAGGTAGTCGTTTCGGTTATATTCCCCGTAAGTGTTCCCTCATCAAATGGCACCCGGGCGATCACCGCAATATCCAATTTTTCACATAATGGAAAAAGCACGTCCACCGGAGCCTGGTCAAAAATATTGTAGATAACTTGCACGGCATCAATCAGTCCAGTTCTAAGGGCCTTGATACCATTTTCGGGTTCCCATCGGTTTACGCTTATTCCCATAGCGGCAATTTTTCCAGATGACTTAAGGTCCTCTATCGCCCTTTGCCATTCTTCCCTATCCGCCCATCCATCGTCCCAGGTATGAAATTGCATGAGATCCAATTGCTCCAACCCCAAATTTTTAAGCGTCTTATGGGTATACTCAACAATGTGGGATGTTGGATAGGATTCCTCCAAGGAGTATTCCGGCCTTGCCGGCCACTGAAAATTCTTAGGGGGTATTTTACTGGCGGTGTACAATTTCTTTTGGGGATGCCTTCTTACCAGTTGCCCCAATAATTCCTCGCTATGGCCTTCCCCATAGCCCCATGCGGTATCAAAAAAATTGACTCCCCGCTCCACGGCAAGGTCCAGCGATTTGGCGGATTGTTTATCGTCGGACTGCGTCCACCCGGCCATGCCCCACATGCCATACCCTATTTCACTTACTTTCCAATTGGTCCTACCAAATTTTCTATAGATCATTCTTTAGATGTTAGATGTTAGATGTTAGAAATAAAAAAAAGCAAGGTCAAAATATCTTCCCTGAGAGCAGGTGCCAAATTCCGAAATCGATTCGAAAATAATACCTACTTAACAACTGTGTAAAAATATATAACCCATATCGAAATCCAATATTATCTTTGGAATTTAGTGCTCATTTCATTCCTTTGAAGTATGGCTCTTGAAGGGTTCTTCCCTTTTGTTTTGAAAATTTGATAATGCCTATTATCTTATTAAGGCCTATTTTTACCTAAAGCGAGTAAAGAACAGCGTTAATGGATTCCATATATAAGCAAATTCTATTATTAATTATATTCCCGGTGTTTGCATTTGGGCAAAACCTGCTGCCCCCAATCCATAATTACAAAATTTTTGAGTACAAGGCCTCTGGAAAGAATTGGGGGCTGTCCGCAAACGAGGATGGGGAACTTTATTCCGCCAACAACATGGGATTACTTCAATATAATGGTGAAGAATGGAAGTTGAATAAATTGCCCAACAAAACCATAATCCGGTCCGTAGCCCAAATTGGGGGCAAAATTTATACAGGCTCCTATGAGGAATTTGGATGCTGGGAAAAGAATGAATTTGGTCAATTAGACTATACCTCCCTCACCCACTTAATCAAGGGCCACACCTTTACCAGCGAAGAATTTTGGCAAATCCTGCCATTTGGACAAGCTATCCTTTTTAGGTCTTTTTCCAAGATTTACAAGTACCAAAACGGTCAAATACAAGTGTTGGACCCCCATATGATCGTTAGTAACATGTCCATATATAACGGCAAGCTTCTGGTTGCTGGTGACAAGGGTCTTTTTTATATGACCGAAAACAAATTGACACCGCTCCAGGGCATGGATCTTTTAGCGGATAAAATTGTGATAGATATGGCCCCCATCAGGGAAGGTCTTCTCATTGGGACAAAGCTTCATGGGTGCTTTGTACTAAAAAACGACAGATTAGAACCTTGGTCCGGATCGGTAAATCCCTCTCTAAAACTTTATCAACTTAACAGAATCCTGGCCTTGGCCAATGGTAAGATTGCGTTTGGCACCATCAAAAATGGGATATATTTATTTGATCCCACCGAGAACAGCTTAATCAATCTGAACAGGGAGGCCGGATTGCAAAATAATACGGTCCTTACCCTATTTCAATTTCAAAATCAACTTTGGGTCGGATTGGATAACGGAATCGATAGAATCCAACTGAACGCCCCAATAACATACTATACCGATTTTTCCGGTGTCCTTGGAACCGTATACGATATGGCAGTTAATAATGGTGTATTGTATTTGGGCAGTAACACAGGCATCTATTATTTTCTCGATAACAAGCTGAAATTCGTTGAAGGTTCGCAAGGACACGTCTGGGACACGGAGATAGTGGATGGTGAATTATTCTTTGGGCACAATACGGGAACTTTTATCGTTAAGAACGGAGCTTTGGTCAAGGTTTCCAATTTTTCCGGTGGTTACGAAATCATAAACGTTCCTGAACAAAAATCAACCTATATACAAGGCACCTACAATGGCTTGGCCAAATTCATCAGAACGGCAAACGGAGATTGGCAGGTAATCAGGGTTTCGGGTTTGGAATTCCCTGTGAAACAAATTTGCTTTGAAAACCCAACTACGCTATGGGCAGCCCATCCATATAAAGGATTTTACCAACTGAAAATAAATGGGGAATATGACAAAATTTTGGAAATCAATGAACTGAAAGCAGACATTATTCCCAGCAATTACAACATAAAAATCTACAATATTAAAAACCAGATTTTATTTAACAGTGAAGGGGAATGGTTCAAATACGATCCCATCTTAGGTAAAATAACGGCATTTGAGCAGTTTAAACCCTATAGGCACAAGGATCTTATTTATAATGATGACGAGCATTTTTGGTTTATGGACAATGATAGCACAAAAGAAATTATTTATACCGACCTTAAAAAGGATAACTTGCTAATCGCTGGGAACCAACTGAAGGAACGCGTGGTTCCCGAAGCCGAACATGTTGTAAAGATTAACGATTCCATCTATTTATTTACACTTAGCGATGGTTTTGGTCAGATAAACATTTCCAAATTAAAGCGACAAGTAGATAATTTTACTGCCCCAGTTCCGGAATTGACCAGCTTTAAGGTAGGCAAAGAACAATATGCCATAAATGGGCCCGCCGTGGAAATTCCCTATAAAATCTCTCATGATCTTTTCATAGATTTTGCTTCTCCAAGTCTGACGCGTCCACGTTTTTATTATGAACTAAACGGAGCCAGAACCCAAACGCTTTATAAGGATAATGGCTCTTTGAATTTTCAAAACCTCCCGTATGGCGATTACACATTAAAAGTAAGTTCGGTAGGAATAGACAATAAAAAATCCCCACCAAAGATAGTGGCTTTCGAAATTTTGCCGCCGTGGTATTTATCACGGATTAGTTGGTTTGGATATTTTATGGCTCTCCTGATGGTCATTTTCCTAATAAGAGCATATAATCGGCGAAAACTGGAACGAAAGCATGACATTCTCAAGGAAAGATACATAAGGGAAAGGTCAAAACATTTAGAACTCTTAGAGAAGGAGAAATTGGAAAAAGAGGTTAAAATGAAACAAAAGGAATTGGCAAATATCACCTTGAATATCGCAAAGAAAAATGAGGTGATCCTTGATGTCAAGAATATGCTACTTGTTAATAAGGACAAATTTTCCAATCAGCAGCGATATAGGTCATTCATTAAAAAACTGGACAATTCTATTAATGACTTGGAGGATTGGAAGCGATTTGAAGTAAATTTTAAGGAACTGCACGACGACTTTTTTGAAAGGCTTCTAACAAACTTTCCCGAGTTGACCCCAAAAGATCTAAAGCTGGCAGCATATCTAAAAATGAACCTTTCTTCCAAAGATATTGCTCCCTTGATGGCCATTACAACCCGGGGGGTTGAGATTCACAGATACAGATTGCGGAAAAAATTAAAGCTTGATAGTTCCGAGAATATTTCCAATTTCCTAATCAGATTCAAGTAGTGCAAAAGCTTTAATGTTATATTTTTTTGACATCATCTGATAGTTTTTATGCAAAAAACTAATTCATCATCACTACATCACTGTGTTAAATTTTAACACAGAATAAACATTTGCACTACTGCAAATAGTGTATAGATTAAGGATTTTCACCAGTAATTTGTTATGATGTAGCGGTAATGTACTGCATCAATCCAATATGGCATCTTGGTTTTATTAATTTAGCAATAATCTAACTCAATTATTGTCTAATTATGAAAATCAAACACTCATTACTGTTAATTTTATTTTTATTATTCCAGATTACAGTTTATGGACAGGAGGTTACGGTTACTGGAACTGTTACGGATTCGAGCGGGCAGCCGCTACCGGGGGCCAGCATTGTAGTTAAAGGTACCACCAAGGGTACCCAGACCGATTTTGATGGAAACTATGTATTGGACCAAGTGCCGGGAGATGCAACATTGGTTGTAAGCTATATTGGGTTTTCCAACCAGGAAATCCCGGTAAACGGACAATCGGCAATAAACGTAACTTTAAACGAGGATGCGCAAGCATTGTCCGAAGTAGTCGTAGTTGGCTACGGAACCCAGAAAAAGAAGGATCTGACCTCCGCCATTACTACGGTAAAGTCGGAGGAAATAGATGCCACTCCAACAGGTCAGGCCATGCAGGCCCTACAGGGAAAAGTTGCCGGTCTTCAGGTTGTGAACAACGGGGGTCCCGGCAAATCGCCTACAGTGAGGGTTCGGGGTATTGGATCCTACGATGACGATGCCTCCGGGCCTTTGTACGTAGTAGACGGAATGTTTTTTGACGATATCGATTTTTTAAATACGGCCGACATCACCTCGGTATCCGTATTAAAAGATGCCTCAGCTGCAGCAATCTACGGAGTGCGTGCCGCCAATGGGGTTATTTTAATAGAGACCAAGTCTGGCAATTACAATCAAAAACCCGTAATAAGCTATAGCGGCTACACGGGGTATCAAGTACCACAAAACATCTTACCTATGGCCAATGCGGAACAGTTTACCACATTGGCACAGGAATCCGGATCGGCCCCCGATGCCCAGTTTATCCTAAACGCCATGCAGCGCTATGGCCGAAGTCGTATCAATCCCAATGTACCGAATGTCAACACGGATTGGTACAACGAAATCATGAGAAATGCATTAATACAGAATCATAGCCTAAACGTCACAGGAGGTGGCGAAAAGGCCAATTATGCTATTGGTGCCAATTATTTTGAACAACAGGGAATACTAAAAATGAAGAACGAATACCAGCGGTTTAATCTCAGGAGCAAAATCGATTTTAAGGTAACCGATTGGTTGACCATTGGTGGAAATACCATCATTAGCAACGCAATTAGATCCGATGCCGAGGATTCTGCTTGGCGACTTGCCTATTATGCCGTTCCTATCTTGCCGGTTTACGATCCAAATTTGGCAAACGATCCCGCGGTTTATCCGACCAATTATGCAAACGCCCAGGATTTGGGGTATAGAGGGGGGCAAAACCCGTTTCCCATTATGGACAACAGTGATTTACAATCGAAAATAAGAAACGTAATGGCCAATTTTTATGCGGAGATCCATTTCGTACCCGACAAATTGACCTTTAAAACGGCCTATAACAATAATTTTATAAGCGAAAATCGACGTGAAGTGCGCTTGCCCTATTTTATCGGAAACGGCTTTCAGCGCGAGAATTCCGAATTGGTCAAAAAGACGGAGACCACCAACAATCAGATTTGGGATAATACCCTTACCTATATCGATAGTTTCGGGAATCACAATCTAACCTTGCTTGCCGGTACATCGTATAGGGACGAATCCTATGAACAATTAGAGGCTAAAGGACTCAACTTTCCGCTCACCGGAGAAGAGTCCTATTATTTAGATCAGGCACAGACTATAGTAACCGATGATGTGGGCGATGATGGCCGCAGGGAATATGGATTTTCCTATTTTACCAGGGTTGCATACAATTATGATAACCGTTACCTGTTCTACGGCACCTTCCGCGCGGATGGCACCAACAAATATCAGGAAAAATGGGGCTATTTCCCTACCGTTGGCCTAGGCTGGGTACTAACCGAAGAAAAATTCTTGCAAAACAGCAAAATTTTCGACTTTTTGAAACTACGGGCAAGTTGGGGAGAATTAGGGAACGATAAGGTTCCCGCAAGCGCAGGATCAATAACCTCTTCAACGGTAACTACGGACTTTGGCGATACCATGTATAGTGGTGTTAGTACCGACAGCGATTTTACCGCCCTAAAGTGGGAAGTAACTCAAGAGACCAATGTAGGTATATCCGCAAGGTTTTTAAGTAACCAATTAACGCTGGAGGCCGACTATTACAACAGGGAAACCAACGATGCCGTTATCCCGGTTGAGCGAGCATTGATCCCAGGCAGTACTCGACAAAATGTAGGGAAAATCCGCAACTCTGGCTTCGAAATGTCGCTGGATTGGAACCAACAGATTTCTCAGGATTTTAATTATAATGTAGGTGCAAATTTCGCCACATTAGAAAACGAAGTATTGGATCTTAAGGGCCAACCCTATCTGGATGCAGGTACCGCGGAGTTCCGGCAACGATCTATCGTAGGACAACCCATATTTGCGTTCTATGGCCGCGAAATTGTAGGGGTCTATCAAAACGATGCTGAAATCCAGGCAGATCCCATAGCCGTTGCAAATAATTTGGTGTCTGGAGATTTTAAATATAAAGACCTCAATGGCGATGGAAACATTAACGACGATGACCGAAAAGTCTTGGGCTCATATTTGCCCTCCTATACCTTTGGGTTCAACGTGGGTGTAAATTATAAACAATGGGATTTTGGAGTTAGCGGTCTGGGCCAGGGAGGCAACAAGATACTTAACCGTAAACGGGGAGAGGTCATTTTCACTAACGATACCAACTGGGACCGGGATTTCGCCGTGAATCGTTGGCACGGGGAAGGAACCTCCAATAGTTATCCTTCATCAGCCGGCGTACGTAAAAGCTGGAACCAAAAAATGGCCGATTACTGGGTAGAGGATGGCGATTTCTTTAGAATACAGAACATTACACTTGGCTATACCCTAAATAGGCAAACCGATAAACCAGGAATACCGGAAATACGCGTTTACCTAACCGCCGAAAAACCAATTACACTATTTAAGTACAATGGATTTAATCCTGAAGTACCCAATGGGGTAGATAACCAAACCTATCCGGTGCCTGCCGTATACACCATGGGCGTAAACATAAAAATCTAAAAAAATAAAGAAAAGGAAATATGAAAGCGTTTGTAAAAATTTTCTTGGCGTTTTTGGCAGTTGCAACAACATTATTAGGTGGCTGCGAGGACAAACTGGACGAGCCACAACTTAACAATAATTTTGCCGGAGGTACCGACTTTTCCAAGACGTCGGACATGCAACTCTCCCTGATCGGGGCCTACGAGGCCTTTTATTCCCGGGGGTGGGAACAGCCGTTGTTATACTCGGTCCGGGGAGACGATGTGAATGCCGGCGGATTAGGGGACCAACCCGATTATGCCGAAACCGACATCTTTAACTACAACAAGGACTATTGGATGTACAACTCGCTATGGGAAAACGTGTATAAGGATATCATCACCTGCCATACGGCCATGGAACAGATAGGCCGGTACCAGGAAATGGCTGATGATGCAGGAATTGCGCAAGGCAATAAGGACATTGCCGAAATAAAGGTACTCCGCAGTATAATGCTCTTTTGGGTTTCGGAAACGTGGGGCGATGTATTTATTCCGACATCCTCGGACACCGATCTCCTAAGGGATACGGACACCATCCCTACCAAGGCTGAAGTTATGATGCACATCTCCAATCAAATGGATGAAGCCATCCCATTGCTACCAGATTTAAGGCCCAACGAGCGGACCGATCTGCCCGGTGGGGTTACCAAATATACGGCACTGGCCATAAAGGCAAAGGCTAACCAAGAATTGAAAAATTATCAGGCCGTGGCAGACGCCACGGGCGCCATCATCAACTCGGGCAAGTTTAGTCTGTATCCAGACTTTTACGAACTTTTCAAAACTCCCGGCAAACTAAGTGATGAAAGTATACTTGACCTCCAATATTCAGATTACGGCCAGGGCGAAGGGGACCGTTTTTCCCACCTTTATGCACCGTACGGACCACAGAACTGGAAACCAGCGGTTGCAGGGGCGGCCAGCGGATGGGGTTTCTTTGAGCCAAGCATGAAATTCATCAAATTCATGTTGGATCGGGGAGAGACCGTTCGTTTGGAAACCAGCGTCTTATTTACGGACAGGGGCATTTCAGAAATACAGACCGACCCAAAATATGCCACCCTTCCCGGATTTGTGTCGAACACGACAAGGGACGGGGACGTCATCAACGACTACGCACGGGCACTTTTTGCCAGTGGCAAACACTATTTGCCCTCCAATCAGCTGATTCCCGGGAGGACAGACTATGGCAGCAACAAAAACTACAATGTGATCCGCTATGGGGAAATTTTGTTGATGTATGCCGAAGCCTTGGCACAAGGCGCATCAGGCTCCGGAATGACGGCCAGTCAGGCCGTCAACTTGGTAAGGGCCAGGGCCAATATGCCACCATTGGCAGGCGTTACCCTTGATCAAATTATCGACGAAAAATATGCAGAACTCAGTATGGAATGGGGAAAACGTTATTTTGATATGATCCGCTTGGAAAGGTATGGAGAGCTGAGCTATGACGGAAGGACCTTTAGTCCAGATAAGGATTATCTACCTTATCCACAGGCTCAAGTAGACCAATTTCCTGTTTTACAGAGTCAATAAGCTATTATATCCAGATCACGAAAAAAGAAAGTAAAAACCTAAAAAATAAAAGATTCAGTTGCTGTATATAGACTAACAACTTTATCCCAATGCGAAACAAATAACTAAAGTGATGAAGAACGTACGACACCTTTTGATGGCCTTAATCGCCCTTGCTATTTTTACCCGGTGCGACCAGGGGATAGATCCCATAACCGCGGTAGCTCCAGGACCGGACGAGTCGGCCCCAACGGTTACCATGAAATATCCATTGGACGGAACTAAAATTAAAGTGAATGATAAATTGGTCTCCATTGACATAGAATTTGAAGCCACGGACGATATCGAAGTAGCGAACATCAAAGTCACCATGGATGGTACCGAAATTGCAAACTTGAGCAATTTCATGGATTATCGCCGGGTATTGGCCAATATTCCCTATGATGGTGTTGCGACCGGCGCCCATGAATTAAAGGTTACTGCTACGGATATTGACGGAAAATCGACCACTTCGATCGTCAATTTTGAAAAAGAACCTCCCTACATTCCCTTGTTTGACAATGAGATCTTTTACATGGCTTTCGACAGCGATTACACTGAACTCATCAGTGTAACCAAACCCACCATTGTGGGCAATCCCGGTTTTGCCGGAGAGGGAGTAAACAGTGACAATTCCTATGCCGGTGCTACGGATTCCTATTTGACCTTTCCTACCGCTGGGCTACATCTAGGGAACGAACTTTCCGCAGTTTTTTGGTACAAGTTAAACCCTGTACCCGATAGGGCCGGTATCTTGGTCATCGGCCCCAAGGACGATGCCAATCCAGATGCACAAAACAACCGTACCAGCGGATTTAGGCTATTCCGGGAAAATGCAGGGGGCAATCAAAGGATCAAGTTGAACGTGGGCAATGGTACGGCAGATACCTGGGTAGATGGGGGTACGGCAGCAGACTTAAATCCGGCTTCCACCGAGTGGGTCAATATCGCGTTTACAATTTCAGGCACAAAGGCTATCGTTTATATTAACGGCCAGGTTGTCAAGGAAAGTGATTTTACGGGGATTTCATGGGCAGGTTGCGATATTTTGTCCATTATGTCCGGAGCTCCACGGTTTACGGGATGGAACCACAAATCGGACCTAAGTTATATGGATGAATTGCGTTTCTTTGACAAAGCGCTAACCCAAGCTGAAATCCAAAATATTATCGGGGTGACCAATCCGTATACCCCCGCAGACGGAGAGACGCTATATATGAACTTCGACGAAGACTATGCCAATATGGTCACGGGGGCCAATGCCACCCAAGTGGGATCACCAGGCTTTGCAGGCGAAGCAAAAAAAGGAGCCAATGCCTATGCGGGAGCCACCGATTCCTATCTTACCTTCCCCACTACGGGAATACTAGGAGAGTCATTTAGCGCCACCATGTGGTACAAATTAAATGCCGTTCCCGACAGGGCGGGTATTTTAGTAATTGGTCCGCCAGATCCCGACAATCCGGATGCGATGAACAATAGGACCAGCGGATTTAGGTTCTTTAGGGAAAACGGAGATCCCGGCAAACAAAGATTTAAACTGAATGTAGGCAATGGAACAGCAGATACTTGGGTGGATGGAGGATCGGCCGCCGACGTGGATGCATCCACTGTGGATTGGATACATTTGGCCTTTACCATATCACCAACCAAAGCTATTGTGTATATCAATGGGGAACCTGTTAAGGAAAGTGATATTACAGGAATAGATTGGACCGGATGCGACCTGCTTTCCATTATGTCTGGGGCACCACGGTTTACGGGATGGAACCATAAATCGGATCTAAGTTATCTGGATGAATTACACTTCTATAACAAAGTCCTGACGCCGGAAGAGATACAGGCCAGCATGGCCAATTAATATTTAGGGAATGGGAAATGGCAAGGTAATTAATTGGGCCAAAGGTAATTGCATATCGTCCTTAAAAGTTTTAAGAAGTCTACAGAACCAAAAATTTCAGGTGCTGCATGGGAAGTAAAGTTAGGTTAGTTGTAATAGTTGTTTTTGGAGCCGCGGCATTTCTATTGGGATGTAACGGCTCTAAAAATGATAAAAAAGAGACAATTTCGAAAGCAGAACAGAAGTTTATCCCTTCCGATGGGGATAAAGATTTGATGGATACGATACAACGTCAAACCTTTGAGTATTTTTGGGAAGGAGCCGAACCCATTTCGGGGCTGGCAAGGGAACGGATCCATATGGATAATTTATATCCGACGCATGACAAGGATATAATTACCATCGGTGGATCGGGATTTGGGCTTATGGCCATTCTGGTAGGTGTGGAACGAGGGTTTATAACCCGCCAACAAGCACTGGAGCGATTTGAACAGGCAGTGGGTTTTTTGGCGGAAGCGGACAGGTTCCATGGAGCTTGGCCACATTGGTTGCTTCCAAGCGGCAAGGTAACCGCCTTCAGTAAAAAGGACGACGGAGGAGATCTCGTGGAGACTGCCTTTTTAGTTCAAGGCCTAATTGCGGTAAAGGAATATTTTAAAACCGGAAACGAAAGGGAACAACGCTTGGCAGACAATATCCAAAAACTTTGGGAAGAAGTGGAATGGGATTGGTATACCCAAGGCAAAGATGTATTGTATTGGCACTGGTCCCCAGATTATGGCTGGGGCATGAACTTTCCCGTCGGCGGTTACAATGAATGTTTGATTATGTATGTGCTGGCAGCGGCTTCCCCTACACACCCTATTTCTAAGGATGTATATGAAAAGGGATGGGCGCGCAACGGTGCCATTACCAAGGACACTACATTTTATGGATTAAGGACCGTGTTGGATCATTACGAACACGACAAATCTCCCGTTGGCCCCATGTTCTGGGCACATTATTCTTATTTGGGTCTAGATCCAAAAGGATTATCCGATCAATATGCGGATTATTGGCAATTAAACGTCAACCACGCCTTGATCCAGTACCGATATGCGGTAGACAATCCGCACGGTTACAAAGGTTATGGTAAAGACTGTTGGGGATTAACATCCAGCTATTCAATGAAAGGCTATGCGGGACATAGGCCAGATAGGGACCTAGGCGTCATTTCCCCAACGGCGGCATTGTCTTCCATGCCATATACCCCGGAGCATAGTATGGACTTTTTGCGCTTTATGTATCAAAAACAGGATAGTCTAATTGGGAAATACGGTCCTTACGATGCCTTTAGCTTACAGTATAATTGGTATGTCCCAAGGTATCTGGCGATAGATCAAGGTCCCATTCCCGTGATGATCGAAAACTACAGAAGCGGTCTGCTTTGGAAACTATTTATGGCGAACGGGGACGTTCAGCATGGGCTTGAGAAGTTAGGGTTTAGTAGTCCTTTTTTGAAATAATAGCAACCAACGCATTTTGTAATGGGAAGGAACAATTTTACAAGTATTGTTCCATAGCTCCTTCCCTATGTTGGGGGAAGGTGTAATCCCGATTTTATCGGCGGGATGACGGAAGAGGTAGTAAGCATCCGCTATCTTTGGCCAAACATTTTTTGGTCTGGGCTTTCTACCCGCCCCGTCTTCCTTTCCGTCTAAAGGCCGGTAAGGAATCGACCTCGCCCTTGACAGGGCGGGGAGCCAATGAAAGGCATACCTGAAATCTTGATCGGCTAGGTATGTTACAATTAAATTAAACCTTTAACATCTGCCCGCTATGGGTTATTTGTAGGATCAAATTATGAACAAAATCCCTTATTCCCTTTTCTTGCTTTGCCTTCTGGCATCCTGTTCATCGGAGAATGGGGATTTGCCGACCGGTGAATCCCAACTGCCAGAAACGCCCAAAGATACCGTTCCAGTAGAAGAACCAAAAATAACCGACGAAGAACTGTTGGACCTTACCCAAAAGGAGACATTTAAATATTTCTGGGATTTTGCCCACAGTACTTCTGGAGCGGCCAAAGAAAGATATCATCCAGATGATCCTTCCAACGATGCCAATACTGTGACCACCGGAGGTACAGGATTTGGATTGATGGGAATTTTAGTAGGGATAGAACGGGGGTATGTGACCAAGTCCGAAGCGGTGGACAGATTGACGAAGATCCTTGCCTTTTTGGAACAGGCGGACCGATTTCACGGGGCGTGGCCACATTGGATGAATGGTTCCAGCGGAAGAGTTATTCCCTTTAGCTCCATGGACAATGGGGGCGATTTGGTAGAAACTGCTTTTTTGGTGCAGGGTCTTATCTGCATAAAGGAATATTTTAAGGATGGCAATGACGATGAAAAAGCATTGTCAAATAAAGCGGACGCTTTATGGAAAGGGGTGGAATGGGACTGGTATACCCAAGGCCAGGACGTATTGTACTGGCATTGGAGTCCCAACTTTGGCTTCGCAATGAACCTGCAATTAAAAGGTTATAACGAAACAATGATCACGTATATTTTAGCGGCTGCGTCGCCCGACCATTCCATTTCCAAAGAGGTATATACAAACGGGTGGGCATCCAACGGAGGCATAAAATCAAACAACACCAAATATGGCCTTCCCCTCTATGTTAAACATGCTGGCTCCGAAGAATACGGTGGTCCCCTCTTTTGGGCACATTACTCCTATTTGGGGCTTGATCCCCGAGGGCTTAGGGATCAATACGTGAACTATTGGGAGGTAAACGAAAACCAGATAAAGATCGATTATCAATACTGTGTGGAAAATCCAAAAAGATATAAGGACTATGGGAAGGATTGCTGGGGATTAACGGCCAGTTATACCAGAAACAGCGATGGCAGTATAGGTTATACCGCACATAAACCTGGCAACGATACCGGAGTGATTTCCCCTACGGCAGCGATAAGTTCCATTCCTTACACCCCAGAAGAATCCTTAAAGGCCATGCACTATTTTTATACCCATAAGGATAAATTGTTGGGGCCGGCCGGATTTTACGATGCTTTTAGCCCACAATATAACTTTTGGGTGGCCAAGGCCTATTTGGCCATTGACCAAGGTCCGGAGCTGATTATGGTCGAGAATTACAGGACCCAGTTGCTTTGGAATTTGTTCATGCAAAACGAGGATGTAAAAATGGGGTTGATGAAATTAGGGTTTACGAAATAAAAAACACGAGGTAGAAAATATGAAATACGAAGTACGAAATACGAGGTACAAAATACGAAGTAAGAAGTAGGAAGTAGGAAGTACGAAATATGAAAAAAGTCAGGCAAAATCACTTAAAAAAGAAGCCATCAACTAACAACTATTAACCATCAACAAATACCCCAATAGAATGAAACCAAACCAACTCCTGTCATTTTTTCTGTTGATTTTTGTAATGGGTACTTCCCAATGGTTCGCCCTAAGGGCACAGTCTACCCAGATGCAAACCTATTGTAATCCCATCAATATAGACTATACCTATATGATCTATAATGCCGACAAAAACCTGTCCTACAGATCGGGTGCCGATCCTGCTGTGGTCCGGTTTAGAAACGAATACTATATGTTCGTCACCCGCTCCATGGGATATTGGCATTCAACCGATCTCCAAAATTGGGACTTCGTGACCCCGGAAAAATGGTACTTTGAAGGTTCCAATGCACCCGCAGCGCACAACTACAGGGATTCGGTGCTTTATGTAGCCGGAAACCCCGCCGGATCCATGAGCGTTCTTTTTACGGACGATCCCAAAAAAGGAAATTGGAAGGCCACCCCCTCCATTTTGCGGAACCTGCAAGATCCCGATCTCTTTATTGATGATGACGGGCAGGGCTATATGTATTGGGGGTCTTCCAATAAATATCCCATCAGGGCAAAAGTGTTGAACAGAACAAAAAGCTTCAACCCTTCTGAAAAAATCCATGAGCTTTTTAATCTGGAACCCGAAAAACACGGGTGGGAACGCTTTGGGGAAAACCATTCGGACACCATTTTGGGTGGATATATCGAAGGTCCTTGGATGACCAAGCATTTGGATAAATATTACCTGCAATACGGGGCACCGGGCACCGAATTCAATATTTACGCGGACGGCGTCTATATCGGCGACTCCCCCTTGGGACCGTTTACCTATGCACCCAACAATCCCGTTTCCTATAAACCGGGCGGATTTATCAACGGAGCAGGTCATGGCAGTACGGTGGAAGGGCCCGAAGACCGGTCATGGCATTTTACAACCATGGCTGTAAACGTGAACATTGGATGGGAAAGGCGAATAGGCATGTTCCCCACTTTTTTTGACAAGGACGGACTCATGTACTGCAATACCCAGTTTGGGGATTATCCCCACTACGCCCCTGCAATTCCTGGAAAAATGGGCGAGTTTACAGGCTGGATGCTCCTCTCCTATAAAAAACCGGTTACGGTATCCTCCAAATTGGACGGGTTTGGTCCCAAAAATTTGACGGATGAAAATGTAAAATCCTTTTGGGTGGCAAAGGAGAACAACGACCAACAGTGGATCCAGATCGATCTTATCGACCCCGGCCTGGTCCGAGCGATTCAAGTAAATTTCAACGATTACAACTCCGGAATGTTCGGCAAGATTCCGGGTCTGCACCACAGGTACCAGATCGAAGGTTCCTTGGATGGGAAAAACTGGGAGGTATTGGTTGATCGTAGCGATAATTTTAAGGATGTCCCCAATGATTATGTGGAGCTTGCAATTCCCCAAAAAGTCAGATTTATAAGATACAAAAATATACATGTCCCTATGCCCTACCTATCCATTTCCGACATTCGCGTATTTGGAACCGGTTATGGAAAGGTTCCAAAAGAGATAAAAGGACTGACCGTGGATAGAAATGAAGACCGACGGGATGCCCAAATATCCTGGGATACCCAATCGGGCAGTCAAGGTTACAATGTACTCTGGGGGATCGCCCCGGACAAACTCTACAGTTCCTGGCTGGTATATGACAAAAACGGGCTGGAACTAAAATCCTTGAATACAGACCAGTCCTATTATTTTGCCTTGGAAGCCTTTAATGAAAATGGGGTGTCAAAAAGATCTAAAATAGTAAAGGTGGAATAAAAGAGAAATGAACTTAGAGTATAAAACCAAGAGGTAATGGATTCGGTTAAATGTGTCCTTGATCCTCTGTGAGAGGTTCCATATTCTTTATTCCAAATAGATGGATCGGATTCACATTACTTCATTTTTGACTGCCTTTTAAAATTTAAATTGAACAAAAATCTCCATCAAAATGAAACATACAAAAACTATTCTGATTTCTATTTTCTTTCTATCATGCCCTTTCACTAACAAAATACAGGCCCAGAATAGAATTCCCGAGGTGGAATCGCTTTTGAGGAGAATGACCCTCGATGAAAAAATAGGCCAACTCAACTTGTTGACCCCAGGAGGTGGGGTAGCAACGGGATCCGTAGTCAGCAAAAATGTTGAGGATAAAATAAAGGAGGGCCAGGTTGGTGGTCTTTTCGGGGTTGCCGGTCCCGATAAGGTAAGGCAGGCACAGGAAATCGCGCTTAAAAACTCCCGTTTAAAAATACCCCTGCTCATTGGTTCGGATATCATCCATGGTTATAAAACCACCTTCCCAATACCTTTGGGACTTTCATGTAGCTGGGATATGGGACTGTTGGAAAAAGTGGCCCGAATTGCGGCAACGGAGGCAACGGCAGATGGCATCAACTGGAACTTTTCGCCAATGGTAGATATTGCCCGCGACCCTCGATGGGGCAGGATCGCCGAAGGGGCAGGTGAGGATCCTTTCTTGGGTTCGGCAGTGGCAAGGGCCATGGTCAAAGGGTACCAAGGAGACGACCTGACCGGATCCAAGACCATGCTGGCCTGCGTAAAACACTTTGCACTTTACGGAGCTGCCGAAGCCGGCAGGGACTATAACAGGGTTAGCATGGATCACGTAACGATGTTCAACCAGTATTTTCCTCCTTACAAGGCTGCAGTGGATGCAGGGGTAGCGAGTGTGATGACCTCTTTCAACGATGTGGACGGTATTCCCGCTACGGGCAACAAATGGCTTTTGACCAATGTACTAAGAGATCGTTGGGGCTTTCAAGGGTTTGTGGTCTCCGATTACACTTCACTCAACGAGATGATCGCCCATGGCCTGGGTGACCTGCAACAGGTGTCGGCCCTTGCGTTAAACGCTGGACTCGACATGGATATGGTGGGCGAGGGATTTTTGACCACCCTTAAAAAGTCCGTAAACGCAGGTTTGGTTACCGAAGAGGCAATCACCCAAGCGTGTCGCTTGATCCTCGAGGCCAAGTACAAATTGGGCCTTTTTGACGACCCCTACCGATATTCCGATACCTCCCGGCCCACCAAGGATATCCTCACTCCGGAACATAGAACGGCCGCACGGGAAATTGCAGCCCGTTCCTTTGTCCTGCTCAAAAAATACAACGGTGTACTGCCCCTTAAAAAAACAGCCAAAATCGCCTTGATAGGGCCATTGGCCAACAACAAAAACAATATGTTGGGCACCTGGGCGCCCACGGGCGATCCCCAATTGTCCGTTCCCATTCTGGACGGACTAAAAAATGTAGCTCCAAATGCCGTCATCAATTATGCAAAAGGTGCCAATATTACCAACGATACCGTTATGGCCAAGAACGTAAACGTATTTGGAACCCGGGTAGACATAGATAAACGCTCTCCAGAGATTATGTTGAAGGAAGCAATTGCCCTGGCCCAACAATCCGATGTTGTGGTGGCCGTCGTTGGGGAAGCCAGCGAAATGACGGGAGAGGCCGCCAGTCGTACCGATATTTCCATTCCGGCCAGCCAGAAAAAACTGATCCGTGCCTTAGTGGACACCGGGAAACCAGTAGTCCTTGTTCTTATGAGCGGTCGGCCGTTGACGATTCCCGAGGAATTCGACCTTCCAGTCAACATTCTTCAAGTTTGGTTTCCTGGTGTGGAAGCGGGCAATGCCGTTGCCGACGTATTGTTCGGTGACTATAATCCGTCCGGGAAATTGACCGCCACGTGGCCGCGTAATGTGGGACAGATCCCAATTTATTACAGCGAAAAAAATACAGGCCGGCCAGCAACTGGCGATGAATTCCAAAAATTCAAATCCAACTACCTGGATGCGCCAAATACTCCCTTACTTCCGTTTGGCTATGGGTTGAGCTATACTGAATTTGAGTATTCCGATCTGGCGCTGGACAAAAAGGAAATTGGTCCCAACGAATCGATTACCGCAAGCGTTACCCTTAAAAATACAGGAAACTATGACGGAGAGGAAGTTGTGCAGCTCTATTTGCAAGACATGGTTCGGAGCATCACGCCTCCAAAAAGAGAGCTAAAGGGCTTTAAAAAGGTATTCCTTAAAAAAGGGGAATCCAAAAAAGTGGAAATTACCCTGTCCCCGGATGACCTTAAGTTCTATAACAGCCAACTAAATTTTGTAGCCGAGCCCGGAGAATTTCAGGTTTATGTGGGTACGGATTCCGATGCCGGCCTTTTTTCTTCTTTTGTTTTAAAATAATGGCAAAGAAGGTAAAGACGGTTATAATCGGTCAATTGTTCTTTATGAATTAAATATCAATTTAAATAAAACGCAATGACGCATAAAGCGATAGTATTCGTGGGAGCGCTCCTCTTGTTATGGGGGTGCGGTCAAAAGGCACAGCATAAGGAACCCGTAGAAGAACAACCCCATCGGCCAAATATCGTCTATATTATGGCGGACGACCATGCGGTAAAGGCCATCAGTGCCTATGGGGACACCTTGGGGAGACTTGCCCCAACCCCCAACATAGACAGAATTGCCAAGAACGGTGCCATCTTTAACCGCAGCTACTGCACCAATTCCATCTGCGGGCCAAGCAGGGCAGTAATCCTGACGGGGAAGTTTAGCCATATAAATGGCTTTAGGATGAACGGGGATCGGTTTAATGGTGACCAGCCCACACTCCCCAAAATGTTACACAAAAAAGGGTACCAGACCGCCATTTTTGGCAAATGGCACCTATATGGTTATCCCCAGGGATTTGATTATTGGAATATCATAGACGATCAAGGTCATTATTACAATCCGGACTTTATAAAAAATGGGGATTCGATCCGGATTCCGGGTTACGCCACGGATATAATCACGGACGAAACACTGGATTGGCTGAAAAATAAGAGAAAGAAAGACCAGCCCTTTTTCCTGATGATGCACCACAAGGCCCCACACAGAAATTGGATGCCCGCCCTGCGCCATCTGCACAAATACGACTCCATTACCTTTCCAATACCGGACACCTATTTTGACCAACATAAAAACCAATTGGTAGCCCAGCAGCAATTGATGACCATTTATAAGGATATGTACGAGGGACACGATCTAAAACTGACCAAAAAATTGGGCAGTCCCGAATTGGCCGCCAATCCCTGGCCCAATGATTTTGAAAGAATGTCGCCCGAGCAACGGAAAATTTGGGACGCCGCCTATCAGCCAAAAAACGACGCCTTCCACAGGGCGAATCTGCACGGCAAGGAACTTGCCATTTATAAGGAACAACGCTATTTGCACGAATACCTGGCAACAGTAGCTGCCGTGGACGAAAGCGTGGGAAAGGTCTTGGATTATCTCGAAGAAAACGGGTGGATAAAAACACCTTGGTAATCTACACCTCCGATCAGGGATTCTATCTTGGGGAGAAAGGATGGTTCGACAAGCGATTTATGTACGAGGAATCCTTCAGGATGCCCTTGTTGATGCAATTTCCCGGGGTGATCCCGGCAGGAAAACAGGTTAACGCCCTTGTCCAGAACATCGACTTTGCCCCTACCATGTTGGACTTTGCCCGCGATAGTACCGATGGAAAAGACATGCAAGGAAAATCTTTTAAAGCTGTTTTGACGGGAAAAGAAAATGACGATGATTTTAGAGAGGTGATGTATTATCACTACTACGATTTCCCCGCCTTTCACATGGTGAAAAAACATTATGGCATCAGCACCAAACGCTTTAAATTGATGCATTTTTATGACGATATCGACACTTGGGAATTCTATGACCTGGAAAAAGATCCCCAAGAACTGCATAACGCTATAGACGATAGGTCGTATTCGGATATTATTGCGAAGATGCATGTACAATTGGACAGCGTGCAGAAATTTTATAAGGTGACCTCCAAGGAGTTCGAAAAAGCCCCGGAGAAAAATGTAGAAAGGACCTATAAAATGTTTGAAAAACTTAGGGGAACACCCATGAAATAGTCGCACGGAATCTACTCCCCCACCCAGCCCCGTGGTCCGGGATTGTGAACTCTGTCCAACATTAAAGGTCCGTTTTTAGGTTTTAGAAATTGTTAATCTATTGATAATCGAATGTTTAAAAAAATAAGTTAGGTGTTAAGACCAGGACGGAAGTTTTTACAACATGGAACCTCTTGTGGTTGACCTAAGTTCCCGCTAGAATGAATCTCTTGGGCCTTTCCCGTGCATTTTTACCAAGTCCTTTTCTCCTCACAAGAAAATGCCCGCAAGTATGTAGGCCGTTGTAGTCATGGCTAAAATGGCATACCCAGTGCTATCATTGGAATAATCCTAAAGGCAATTATTAAGGTCGACAAAATGGGATGCCGTAAGGTCCGTTAGAGCTGGGTAGGCTTAAATTGCGCCGTGCTGGGCACAAAAAAGGGAATACTCTAAATAATAGCCTAATCCAGGTATTAACTACCGATCTGGGTTTCTTTTAAATTAAAGATTATATTTAGGTAATCTTTTTAGGAAGTCCGTTCGGCAGACCTTAATCAAAATTTATGGAAAAAGCCATACTTGGTTTATTATTTTTTGTTGCGTACCCACTCTGCAATGCCCAAGAATCCATCGACCTTTTTAACGGAAAGGACCTTACGGGATGGCATATAGATGTACCAGAAATGGACCGTAACCCCAATGCAACAACTCCATTTATAGTCCGGAATCGCCAATTGGTAAGTCTAGGTGAGCCACAGGGGCATCTGATTACTGACGCCAACTATTCCGATTTTCGGCTAAATGTTGAATATCGTTTTCCAGGAAAGCCAGGAAATTGTGGAGTTTTGGTGTTCGCCTCAACACCACGATCACTTTATGATATGTTCCCTAAATCTATAGAGGTTCAAATGATGCATGGGAATGCTGGGGATTTTTGGTGTATTGTTGAAGATATAAGTACTGACAATATGGAGGAAAGGAGAGGTCCCAAAGAAAATTGGGGCGTGACCGAAGGAAAATTGCGGAGGATAAAAAACCTGACCGACGGATCGGAAAATCCATTAGGGGAGTGGAATTATATGACCATAGAATGTCTTAACAATGAAGTAAAGGTTTGGCTTAACGGGGATTTGGTAAACCACGGATATAATGCCACAGCCAATAACGGGCAAATTGCCCTACAGGCGGAAGGAGCCGAGGTCGAGTTCAGAAAGGTAGTACTTGCCCCAATCACAGAATTAAGTAAGGAAGAACCTCAATAAATATCAAATTCAAAGTCAGCCTTTGGAACCGTTTTCGGTATGCGCAAAATAATACAGTTAGCGGTTAAACGATGTTGGCCCAGCCGCTTTTCGACTTGCGTAGGAGCATTGGAACATCCCTCCTCCCGATATTTAGAGTTATTTTATACATTGGTATTTTGAATAAACCTTTAAATTTTACACAATACTATGCGATATAATTTCTTAGGAAGACTGATTACTTTAGGATGGATGATAGCGATATCCATTGCTGGGTTTGCCCAATCAGGGACGGAAAGGGATGACAATTTCCATTTTGCAAAACAACATCAGGATGATTTGATCTTGAGCGTATATATTACGGCGCATACCGTGGAGCGGTTGCTCTCTACCCCAGAGGGGAGACGGGAAGCCACTTCGCTTATGATGGCAAACGGAATCACCAAAGTATATTTGGAGGTATACCGCTCCGGGTTGGTCGTTTCAGCAGACCATTTGGCCGAAGTTGCCAGTTATTTTAACCAAAATGGCTTTGAGGTAGTTGGAGGAATTGCCACGGTGCCCGGGGGTGATATCGGGGTAAGGGGAGAGGGAGATCTTGGGGGTTGGTTCAATTGGCAGAATCCGAAGACCCAACAAGACATGAAGGAAATAATGCTGGATGCAGCGCCAATTTTTGACACTTTTATCATTGACGACTTTTTGTGTACCGAGGATATCAGCCCCGGGTCGAAGGCCGCCAAGGGAGATCGCAGTTGGTCCGAATACAGGAGACAATTGATGACAGAATTGGCATCATCCGTTTTCATAGAACCAGCAAGGTCCGTTAATCCGGATATCCATATGATCATAAAATATCCACAATGGTACGATCGCTTTCATATGTTTGGTTATGATGTGGAAAGCGGTCCAAAATTGTTTGACGAAGTTTGGGTTGGAACGGAAACACGGGGGCAATACACGCAACGGTTTGGGTTTGTACAGCCTTACGAAGGATTTGTAAATTATACTTGGATCAAATCCATGGCCGGGAAAAAGATTGGGGGAGCGTGGTTTGATCATGGCGATTGCGATGCTTTGGATTTTATTGAGCAAGCCTATCAATCCGTTCTTGCCGGAGCTAACGAATTGGTTATTTTCAATTATGGGAGCTATGTTAATGGCCATCCCGGACATCATTTGTTACGGATGGATTTCGAAAAATTGGCTAGGCTCGCCAAAGCTATAAAGAACTCCCCTATCCAAGGAATAGCCGGATATAAGCCACCGAGCAGCGATGCAGGGGGCGATTTGTATATTATGGATTTTATAGGAATGTTTGGGATTCCTTTACTACCTACTGCACATTATCCCGAAAGTGCGGAAACCATTTTTCTACCAACACAAGCTGCCACAGATCCTGACATTGTCGGGAAGGTACTGAAATCGCACAAGAAGGGAAAAAGAATCATCATGACGTCGGGGTTCTTGGCAAAAGTGGATGACAAAGGGAAATTGTCGAAATTGGCAGGAATCGCAAAGCCAGTAATCGAGGTAATAAGTGCGGAGAAAATAATCCTAGACGGTCGTGAAACTGCCTTGGAAAGACCGTTGGACCTGGAGGCGGCTTTGGAAATAAAAAAAGCAACAGTACTTCTGGAGGCCAAATCGGGAACTCGCACCATTCCTTTCGTCACCCAAAGCAAGGACGGACAGATATATGTGCTAAATTCCCATACGTTTTCAGATGCGGATTTCAAGGCCGTAGGGGAAGTTTTGCTCTCTCCTCGCCCCCTGGGATTGCTCGATCTACCAACTCCCTGGGCCAATGTAATTCGAAATGTTTTCAACCATCAATTACAGATTGAACTAAATGCACCAACCAGAATAACCATGCAACCCATGGATAATGGTGACATTATTTTGCACAATTACAACAATGAGGAAGTTGGGCTTCAATTAAGCGTAATGGAAGGCCATAAGTTTATGGATACGTTTACCGGTGAAAAAGTGGAGTCGGCATCAGGAAACCTAAAAATGAAACCGAGATCAAGGATTTGGCTTAGCAACCAGGATTAGTTCTTGCAGCCTATTGGTAATTCCATTGCAAAGAAGTTTGAAACCGGGAAGAGCATTATTTTCTAGATGTAATAAGACATGATTATGACCCTACCATGGGTCGTATCCAAAATAAAGTGAATAGTTATAGGCTTGCATGTTCGTGTGATGGAGCGGTGCTTAGTGAAAAACTAGCCTTCCCATACAATGGATAATAATCCAGTAAATGATATCGCCAAGCTTACTCGCGAAGAATAAAATATAATTTATTCCAATATGAACCAATCAAACCTTAATCCCGAAGAAATATCCGCCTCAGTTGTAGGTTTAGGGATTATGGGATGTAGTATCACGGCCTGCCTACTTATGGCGGGCCATCCTGTAGTGGCAATAGCACCGATTCCCGGAGATATGTTAACGGCTAAGGCACGAATACTTGAACATCTTAAAAAGTCCTTGCAGGAAGGGATCACCGACAAGAAACCGGAAGAGCACCTTGCCAAGCTTATCGTTACCGAAGACTATAGTATATTGAAAAAGTGTACATTGGTAATTGAGTGTACGTTGGAAAATTTGGACATAAAAAAGAACGTGTACGCTAAAATAGAAAATCATGTTAGCGATAATACCATTATCACCAGTAACACATCGGCCTTGCCTATCAGCATTTTACAAAATGACGCCAAAATTCCATCGCGCTTTTTAGGATTGCATTGGGCTGAGCCTTCCCATACAACCCGTTTTCTAGAAATTATCTGTGGGGATCATAGCGATATCAAACTTGCCGAATGGCTATATGAACTTTCTTCGTATTGGGGGAAAGAGCCTACCTTGGTACGAAAAGATATCCGCGGGTTCATTACCAACAGATTGATGTATGCGATGTACAGAGAGGCTTTTAATTTGGTGGAGAACGGCTATGCCAGCGTAGAGGATATAGATCGCGCTTGTCGAAATAATGCGGGATATTGGATGACATTGGTGGGACTTTTTCGTTGGATGGACCTGACAGGAATTGCTGCTTATCACAATGTAATGAAGGACCTGTTCCCCACCCTTTCTAATAAAACTGAAGTACCCAAACTAATCGATGATATTGTAAAGGCAGGGGGAAAGGGTGTCGCCAACGCGCATGGTTTCTACGAATACACGCCCGAGGAAGCCAAGTTATGGAAAGAGACTTTTGAAGATTTCAGTTATGATATACGCAGGTTGGCGTTAAAATATCCGGTAGATGTAGTGAAGAAAAAATTAGCGGCCAAAAAACCGAATTGATCTGGTCGTTTACCTCTCTAGCGATCAGATCCAAGACATTTGTCAGAGCCATTGGGACCATGCAACTTATGTTAAGGAAAATTAATTCTCTCTACAAAAATATCGAACTGTGTTATTTTTTGGTTTTCAGGAATTGAAATTGAGAATATCTCGCCAAGATTATTTTCAAACACCCAAATAGGATACCCCTTTGTTTTGATGGATTTAGTTTGACTTGTTGCTGTATCAAATAATAACACTTCGCGCTTTAAAAGCTTAGTTTGTATATCACTCCCGTACCAATCAGGATCATTAGTACTTGCAAAAATATATTTTGCATCTTTGTCCATGCCAAGAGCAAACAGTTCTTTAGGCATTTGTGCTTCGGCCTGAAAAGAAAGTGTGGAATACAGTGTTCTTTGACCGTAATTTATCAGTGAATTACTCGAAGCACTATAAAATGAGGTGTTCTTGTATTTTGCAATATAATCGGAACTAAATGAAAGTGAAACCACTCTTCTATTTTGTAGAAGACCACTATTATCAATTGCATAAAGAATACTTTCCCCATCATTTTTGTGTCCAACTATAATTTCATTATCGTTCACTTGAACCATTCTGTAAAAATTATCTCCATGGTGTGTTTCATAATGAATCTGTTTATCAAGAAGTATTAATTCTTGACCATTTCTTTGAAAAACAAATATGGAATCCATGTCAATAACAACAAGAAATCCATTTTTTGTATAAGTGAAATCCACGATTCCAAACAAATCGAATTGTTCATGTAAGTAAAAGGAACTAAAGGAAAAATTCTCTGTAAGCGATGTTGGATCAAGAAAATGCAAATTTGTTCGTCCATTTATTACCAACTCTTTCCCTTCCGGAAAATTAATCGGTTTTCTAAACGGAAATTCACCGGCAACATAGACCTCGTCCCTGGTAGTCGATTCAAGTACACCTTCACCATAATTAAGTCTCAATACTGCATTTATATCATAACTGGCCCAATCCGGAATTTGGCTACTTCCATGCAAGTAAACGGCAGGATCATCATCATCAATTTCAATATGCTCTAAATAAATTGGACCAATCAATCCATTTCTTCTAAAAGTTATCTGTTCATAGTTAGAAACCGTTTTGGTGCCAAATATATTATAGGCGTAAATTGCATAAAAAGGATTCTCTAAATAGGGCGGGTCAGTATCTAGATAACTGGTTTTATCAAGAGAATCGATTAATACGATACTGTCTTCCTCATGAAATAGCAAATTGCTTCCATCCGAATTCGCATATACTATTTCGAAATGAGAAAAGTAAGGAATGTTATATTCACTCCATTCCAAAAGAATATTTTCACCATCTACACTTGCATTATTCAATCTAAATGTACTAGGCATTGTTAATTCACTAGGATTTTCAGTAAGCATTTCACTTTCGCCAACCAAACCTTCAATAGAATAAACCCTTAAAAAATAGCATAAATTGTTTTGGGTAGATGGTGGACTATAATCTACAAAAGTAGTATTGGAAATATCATTTATTTCAGTCAAAAGTATCGCATCTTCCTTTGAACAAGCACCCTCCTGTGAACGGTAAATTTCATAGCTTCTAAAATATTCACTATCCGTTTCCTGCTCCCAGTTGAATTTTAAGAGCGATGTTTCATTGGAATCGCGTTCAAAGGAATTAGCTACATGATTATTTGAAATTGGGTCATAAGGTCTTAAATAAGCCTTGAAAATTTCTTTATTACCATCATCGTCAAAATCAAATTTAAAATTTAAGACCAATTGTTCAGGCTTGTATTCTAATATAGGAAATTCTATCTTATCTCCAGTTGTGCTCGAAAGTTTTATAATTCCTTTTTCAACGATCCAATTAGCCAAATTTATAGTTTGTATACAATCAGAATTACTGTACAAAAATTCTTGATAGACACCACTATCGGAAAAAACAATATAATCAAAACCACATTCTGAAAAATTAGGAGTTGTCTCAACCAAATTGTCCATAAATTCCCCAGCATAAACAAACCATGTTCCCTCTATATCTTCTGTTGAAACACTAGTATCCACTTTGGGAATACTGGTTTCTATTTCAGGAGTAAATTTGTCATCTTCTCTACTACAAGCTAGAAAAACAAATAGGGAAATAATTAAATATCTGTATCCTTTGAACATCATTAAAAGGTTTAAAAACTTTCAATAATAACATATAATAAACTTTAATGTTTGATTCCCCACTTAATTTTCGTCAAAATACAAAGTGTAGCCTTCCCCAAAAATAGGACAGATTAAAACAGATCATTCGGAGCACTCTCAAAAGTCGTGTGCAGACCGAGTGCAAATAAAAAAGGTTCCAAAAGTAAAACTCTTGAAACCCTCGTGTTTACTGGTGGAGAATACCGGAGTCGAACCGGTGACCTCTTGCCTGCCAGGCAAGCGCTCTAGCCAGCTGAGCTAATCCCCCTAAACGTGGCGCAAAGAAAATACTTTTTAGCAAAGTATCAAAATACAATGCCAAGTAAATCCAACTTATATTAATCTTTTTTGACACTGAGCACCAATACAGGGATACGGGAATAAAATTCCGCCTTGGGAATGGTACTCTTTTCCCAAAGGTTCTTAAAAAATCCCCTTTTTCTTCTAAATACGCACAGCAAATCCGGATGTTGTACCTGAAAATGTTCTAAAACCCCCAAATAGGTGGAAGAATTTTCGGTCAGGGTAAGATGTGAACTTATATCCAACAGAGCGGTATCTATCTTTAAATCGTCATCTGAGTAACCCGGGGTCTTCACCAAAAGTAGGTTTACCTTCGCATTAAACTTTTTCTTGATATCGATCAAGGCATCAAGAATTCTTTTACGCTTTAAGATTCCCGATTTAAAAGCCGTTAAAACGGATTTGTAAGGTTTAAAAACAGTACCTCTTGGGACTATAAGTGTGGGTATATCGGTCCTTTTAATTATTTTTCCCGAAGTATATCCTAAATACAGTTCTTCCCTTATGTCATTGCTCCTTGGAGCTATCACGATAAGATCAATTCCCAATTCACCATCAATTTCCTTAAGCCCATCGATCAGATCCCCATTATAGGTGGCAATTTTGATATCCACATTTTTTGCATTCACCTTGTCAATGACCTCTTTTAAATGTTCCCTGCTGCTTTCAGCAACTATTTCTTCAATATTTGCCAAACTTCCCGCACTCGATTGAGCGTTAAAAACTTCCATCACAAACACTTGGGAGGAAAATTCGGAGGCAAAATCTACCGCATATTGCAAAGTTTCGTGGGCATCTGGTGAGGTGCCGATTGGAACCAATATTTTCTTCATAATATTTTTTTAATTTCTAATTCCAAGAATAAACCCAAAAAGAAATATGCAAAATAATTTATTAGCCATCGCGGGCCAAAAATTGTTTTGACGTTGGCAAAGATATTGCAAATTGCCAATATTGCGAACATTACCTCCTGTTTGATGTGATTATTGTCCAAATATTGACTTTGTACACCTAAAACGTACTCAATTTTTTACATATTTCCTCGCCAATGGATAAAATGTCATCTATTTCTTCTTTGGTAAAATCATACGGTACGGGCTTCGCAATCCCCAAAGTTCCATAAAGCTCTCCATTAAGGATCATAGGTGCGGCGAGGGAACCTTCTACCTTGGTCTCTTTCGCAGCTGGTCTTGCCACCCCCGAATCGTCTGTCTGAAGGTTGCACATTTCAACTGGTTTACGGCGCTCGGCGGCGATTCCTGCCATACCTTTGCCAATTGGGATATTGGAGACCTTCGGAATCAAAAAAGGCGGAATCCCCAGTTGGGCCTTCAATATCAGTAGATTTGTATCCTTATCTAAAAAATGGAGGGTTCCCGTGGTACAATCAAAGGTGGTAACCACTTCTGAAAGAACATCCTGCCAAT